>Ga0207695_10000751_pt1 | contig 62399 bp, 52 predicted proteins | sample KBSC54metaG_FD_184354 | JGI IMG/M metagenome (GOLD analysis project Ga0207695, IMG submission 184354) | Corn rhizosphere microbial communities from Kellogg Biological Station, Michigan, USA - KBS C5-4 metaG (SPAdes) (version 2) | ecosystem: Host-associated > Plants > Roots > Rhizosphere > Soil...
GGTTGGCCTGGCCGCGCCGCGCGATCGCGCAGAACGCGACCAGGAAGGCGTAGCGGTCCTCGCACAGGTTCACCGCGGCGCTCGCCTCGGGCAGCAACGCGGCGACCTGTTCGACGTGGGCGAGGAACTGCGCCGCGCGCACCGCCACGCCGTGGCGCCAGGCCACGATGCGGCATGGATCCCCGGCGTGCAGCAGGGGCAGCACGGCTTGCGCCGATTCACGCTCCAGGCTGTCGTGGACGATGGCCAAGTGTTGCTGCTCTCCCAGGTTGGCGGCCACCAGCGGCCGCGCTGCGCCCCGCCCATGCGAGGGTGGCGTCCGGATGCTAGGGGTTCCCCTTGCTCGCGCTGCTGAATCGCGCTCGCCAGTCGCAGTCGCGATTCACCGGCGAGTCAGGCGCGGATGATAGCGCCGGTGAGTGCATCGCGGATGGTGGTGGGGCGGTCCTGTGCGCCCAGCGGGGCGTCGAGCAGGCCGGCCAGCGTGTCGCCGAAGTAGTCGCGCACGGTCTGTGCGCTCTTCGCGGGCGGCCTACCGTGCGGGTTCGCGCTGGTGGAAACCAGTGCGCCGCCATACGCGCGGCACAGCGCGACAGCGGGTTCGTGGGCGGTGACGCGCAGTGCGATGCCCGCGTGTGCACCGACCACCCAGTCGGGCACGGCGGCGCTGCGCGGGAAGATCCAGGTGTGCGGGCCGGGCCAGCTGGCGCGCACCTCGTTCAGCACCGTGTCGGGTACCTGCGCGAAGTCGATGTAGCGCTCGACCTGGGCGAAGTCGGCGGCGATCAGCAGTACGCCCTGGGTGGCGGGACGCTGCTTCAACGCGAAGATCTGGTCGAACGCCGCGCGGTCGTGCGGGTCGCAACCCAGGCCGTAGACCGCCTCGGTGGGATAGGCCAGCACGCCGCCCGCGCGCAGCAGCGCGGCGGCGGCGGCGAGTTCGGCCAGGGTGAAGGTTTGCGGCATCGGGTCAGTGATCCACGGGCGCCATGCCCATGGGGGTGCGGCAGCCGGATGCATGGGGCTGGCGCAGGTCGGGCCGTAGGTCGGGCTTCAGCCCGACTTGTTCCGTGTGTCGGGCTGAAGCCCGACCTACGGGCATTGCCGTTCCCCGGGCGGCAGCGGGCAAACGCGAAGCCCGCAACATGGCGCGCATCAGGCGGGCGTCTTCTTCGCGGCGACCTTCTTCGCGGCAGCCTTCTTGGTCGCGGTTTTCTTGGTGGCCGTCTTCTTCGCCGGCGCCTTCTTGGCGGCGGCCTTCTTCACCGCCGTCTTCTTCGCGGCCGGTTCCTTCTTCGCCGCGGTCTTTTTCACGGCGGCGGTCTTCTTGCCGAAGCGGCCGCCCTTCTTCACCGGTGCGGCGGCGAGCAGCTCCAGGCACTGCGCCTCGGTGAGTTCCTTGGGCTCCTGGTCCTTGGGGATGCGCGCGTTCTTCTCGCCGTCGGTGATGTAGGGGCCGTAGCGGCCGTTGAGCACCTGCACGCCGTTGCCGAAGTCCGCGATCACGCGGTTCGCGAGCAGGGTGAGTTTCTCTTCCACCAGCTGCATCGCGCGCGGCAGTTCGATGGTGTAGGGATCGTCCTCGGGCTTGAGCGAAGCGTAGGTGCCGCCCTGTTTCACGAACGGGCCGAAGCGGCCGATGCCCACGCTCACCTCGTCGCCGTTCGGCGCGGCGCCCAGCTGGCGCGGCAGCTTGAACAGCTCCAGCGCCTCGGCGAGCGTGATGGTGTGCATGCTCTGGCCGGGGCGCAGGCTGGCGAATTGCAGCTTCTCGTCCGAGTCCTTGTCGCCGATCGCGGCATACGGTCCGAAGCGGCCCAGGCGCACGAACACCGGCTTGCCGCTCTTGGGATCGGTGCCCAGCTCGCGCGCACCGGTGGCCTCGCTGCGGTCCACCGATTCGGTCTTCTCGTCCACCTGCTGCTTGAACGGCTGCCAGAAGCGCTGCATCAGCGGCACCCAGGCTTCCTCGCCGCGGCTCACCGCGTCGAGCTCGTCTTCCAGCTTGGCGGTGAAGTCGTAGTCCACGTAGCGGCTGAAGTGCTGGGCGAGGAACTTGCCCACCGCGCGGCCGATGTCGGTGGGCTTGAAGCGGCGGCTGTCGAGCAGCACGTATTCGCGGTTCAGCAGCACCTGGATGATGCTGGCGTAGGTGGACGGACGGCCGATGCCGTATTCCTCCAGCGCCTTCACCAGCGAGGCTTCCGAATAGCGCGGCGGCGGCTCGGTGAAGTGCTGATCAGTCTGGACGTCCTTCAGCGGCACGTCCTCGCCCTTTTCCAGCCGCGGCAGGCGGCGGCCTTCGTCCTCGTCGTCCGCGTTCTTCTGGTCGCGGCCTTCCTCGTAGACGGCGAGGAAGCCGGGATCGACCACGGTGGTGCCGGTGGCGCGGAACGCGGCGGGACCGCCCGCGGCATGCGGCAGCTCGAAGTCCACCGACACGGTGTTCAGCGTGGCGTGGAGCATCTGGCAGGCCACGGTGCGCTTCCAGATCAGCTCGTACAGCTTGCGCTGCTCGTCGTTGAGGTAAGCCGATACTTCGCGCGGCGTGCGCATGGCGGAGGTGGGACGGATCGCCTCATGCGCCTCCTGCGCGTTCTTGCTCTTGGCCTTGTAGAACTGCGGTCCGTCGGGCAGCGCCTTGTGGCCGTAGTCGCGGGCGATCAGCGCGCGCAGCTCGGCCAGCGCGTCGTCGGCCAGCGCCACCGAGTCGGTACGCATGTAGCTGATGAGGCCCACGTTGCCCTCGCTGCCGAGGCTCACGCCTTCGTACAGGCCCTGCGCCACCTTCATCGTGCGGCTGGTGGTGAAGCCGAGCTTGCGCGCGGCCTCCTGCTGCAGGGTGGAGGTGGTGAATGGCGGCGCGGGGCGACGCTTGCGCTCCTTGCTGCCCACCTCGGCCACGGTGAGGCGGCCGTGCGCGGCTTCCTTCAGCGCGTTGCGCGCGGCGTGCGCATCGTGTTCGTTGGTGAGGTCGAACTGCTCGAACTTCTTGCCGTTGAGTTTGGTGAGCCTGGCGCTGAATTCGCCGTCGGCGTGGCGCAGTTGCGCTTCCACCGTCCAGTATTCGCGCGCCTTGAACGCCTCGATCTCCTCCTCGCGCTCCACGATCATGCGCAGCGCGGGCGACTGCACGCGGCCAGCGGAGAGGCCGCGCTGCACCTTGCGCCACAGCACCGGCGAGAGGTTGAAGCCGACCAGGTAGTCCAGCGCACGGCGCGCCTGCTGCGCGTCCACCATGTCCAGCGACAGCTCGCGCGGCGCGGCCACCGCGGCCTTGATCGCCTTGGGCGTGATCTCGGAGAACACCACGCGGTGCAGCTGCTTGCCCTTGGTGAGGCCGCGGTCCTTGAGGATCTCGCTGATGTGCCAGCTGATTGCCTCGCCTTCGCGATCCAAGTCGGTCGCGAGGTAGATGTCGTCGGCCAGCTTGGCCGCCTTGGCGATCGCATCGACGTGCTTCTCGTTGCGCTCGATCACCTCGTACTTCATGGCGAAGCCGTGGTCCGGATCGACCGCGCCCTCCTTGGGCTTCAGGTCGCGCACATGGCCGTAGGAAGCAAGGACCTGGAAGTCCTTGCCGAGGTATTTGTTAATCGTCTTGGCCTTGGCGGGCGACTCGACGATGAGCAGGTTCTTGGCCATGAATCTCTGATTGGGTGGTGTGGTGATTCATGCCGCAGTGCGACATGTCTATATATTAGTGAGACCACGCCGGCCGGCAGACTGTCAAGCCGGGCGGCGTGAAAGCGCGCCGTGGCGCGGGTTTCGGGGCACCGACTACCCCGGCATGCACTGGTAGCGGTTGCCCGGCAGGCCGGCCACGCGCCCCTCCAGCTCCAGCATCAGCAGCATCGAGGACAGCGCCGCCGCGGCCAGCCCGCTGCGCCGCACCAGCTCGTCCAGTGTGGCCGGGTCGTGGCCCAGTGCATCAAGCAGGCGGCGGTAGTCCGGGTCGTCGCGCCAGCCGCCGTCGCGGATGGGGGCCGGGGCATCGGGCCGGGCCAGCCGCTCGGCCAGTTCCACCCCCAGCGCACGCGCCGCCGGGGCCAGCGCCTCGATCACCTCGGCCGGCTCCTCGACCAGCCGGGCGCCGTCGCGGATCAGCCGGTGGCAGCCGCGCGCCAGCGGGTTGGCGATGGAGCCGGGCAGTGCGAACACCTCGCGGCCCTGCTCGCCGGCCAGCCGCGCGGTGATCAGCGAGCCGGACTGCAGGCCCGCCTCCACTACCACGGTGCCCAGCGCCAGCCCCGAGATGAGGCGGTTGCGGCGCGGGAAGTGGTCGGCGCGCGCCGCGGTGCCGGGTGGGAACTCGCTGACCACGGCGCCCTGCGCCGCGATCCGCTGCGCCAGCGCGTGGTGTTTGCGCGGGTAGACCCGGTCCGGCCCGGTGCCGACCACTGCGACGGTGGCGCAACCCGCATCCAGCGCGGCCGCGTGGGCGGCGCCGTCGATGCCATCGGCCATGCCGCTGGTCACCGTGAAACCGGCCAGCGCCAGCGCGCGGGCGAAGCGGCGCGCATGTTCCAGCCCCGCCGGGCTGGCGCCGCGCGCGCCCACGATAGCCACCTGCGGATGCAGCAGCAGGCCGGCATCGCCGGCCACGAACAGCGCGGCGGGCGGCTGCGGGATGGTTTCCAGGAGCGGCGGGAAATCCGCCTCGGTGCAGCGCAGCAGGCGATGGCCGGGTTCGGCCAGCCAGGCGAGGTCGGCGGCGAGGCGCGCCTCGTCGGGGGCGTCCAGCCAGGCGGCGGCGCCCTCGTCCAGCGCGGCGGCCTGCCGGCGCAGCCGCACCAGCGCGGCATCGATGCGGCCGTCGGCTGCGGCCAGCGCCTCGCGCAGACCGCCCTGGCCCAGGCCCGGAGTGCGCAGGGCGGTGAGCCAGGCGCGCAGTTCTTCCGTTTCGTCCATCACCGCAGTGTACGCAGTCGGCTCCAACAAAAACGGCGCGGACTGAGCCGCGCCGTCGTGTCGGTCGATGCCTATGTGAACCTTATTCCGGCAGGCGCAGCTTGTCGCCCTTCTTCACCGGACGCAGGCCGTCCATCACCAGGCCGTAGCTGACGTTGTCGAAGGTGCGGAACACCATCACGTGGCCGATGTATTCCTCCGGCAGGGTCACCCGCTTGCCCACGCCGCGGTTCCAGCTGTTGCTGGCCACGTCGTCGTGGATGTTCTCGCCGGGCTGCCAGATCGCGAAGGTGGTGCCGTTGTCCACGCCGTCCTTCGAGCCCACCGACAGCGCCACCACCTGGTGCGGCCCCACCGCGTCCATCGCGTCGGTGAACGCGATCACGCGGCCGTCCTTGGGCTGGTCCTTCGGCGGATGCGGGTAGAAGTACGGGTCGTACGGGTTGTCGTCCACCGGCATGATGCGGTCGCCGCTGCGCACTTCCTGGGTGGAATCGAGCAGCAGCAGGGTGGACGGATCGCCGGTGCGCAGCGTCTCGGCGGTGCCGATCACCTTCACCTCGACGCCCATGTCGCGGCCGCGGCGATAGTGGCCGGAGCCGTTGTCGAAGTCCTCTTCCCACGGCGACTTCACCATCGCCGCGTTCGCGTACAGCTCGTCGCCGAACACCGCGCTGCCGCTGGAGCCGTCGTCGAAACCGCGGAACACGTGCTCGGGCCGCACGATCGCCCAGCGCTGGCCGGGCTGGCTGTCGAGGCCGCGCACGTAGAGGTTCTGGCCCGAGGTGGCGCGCAGCTGGTTCTCTTCCACGCCCACCACGTAGGGGGCCTTGCTGACTGCGCTGGAATCCATCACGCGCAGGTCCTTCAGGAAGGTCTTCAGCGCGTCCAGCGGGATCGCCGGCACCGCCTCGCCTTCGCGGTGCATGCTGGGCGTCAGCTTCAGCGCGGGACCGTTGATGAAGGACAGGTTGAGCACGTCGCCCGGGTAGATCAGGTGCGGGTTCTTCACCTGCGGATTGGCCTGCCAGATCTCCGGCCACAGCCACGGCTTGACCAGGAATTTCGCCGAAATGCCCCACAGCGTGTCGCCGCGGCGCACCGTGTACGAATCGGGATGGTTGCTGCGCAGCTGCGCGGCGCCGGCGGCACACACCGCTGCCGCGACCATGGTGCCGGCCAGCACCGTGAAGGCTTTCTTGAACATTGGTGGGAATCCCCCTCCCCGCAGTGAGAGCGAGTGTAACCGAAGCATTAAGCGGTGCAATCGGCACCGGGTCGCAGAATCCATGGCCGCCGTGGAGACGCTGCCGTCGGCTCCTCCACGCCGGTGGCGTACTACAATGACGGCATGTCCTTGCTCACCATCCTCGAATTCCCCGATCCCCGCCTGCGCACCCGGGCCGCGCCGGTCGGCGTGTTCGACGCAAAACTCCGGCAGTTCGTCGCCGACCTGTTCGAGACCATGTACGCCGCCAACGGCGTGGGCCTCGCCGCCACCCAAGTCAACGTGCACCAGCAGGTACTGGTGATCGACATGAGCGACGAGCGCAACCAGCCGCTGGTGCTGATCAATGCCGAGATCGTCGAGAAGGACGGCGCCCAGGTCTACCAGGAGGGTTGCCTGTCCTTCCCCGGCGTCTACGCCGACGTCACCCGCGCGCTGAAGGTGAAGGTGAAGGCCCGCGACGTGGACGGCAAGGAATTCATCTACGAGGCCGAGGGTCCGCTGGCGGTGGCCGTGCAGCACGAGCTGGACCACCTCGCCGGCAAGGTGTTCGTGGACTACCTCTCGCCGCTGAAGCGCTCGCTGCTGCTCAAGCGCCTGGAGAAGCAGCGCAAGCAGGCGGCCAGCGCTTGAGCATGCGGGTCGTCTTCGCCGGCACGCCCGAATTTTCCGTCCCCTGCCTCGAAGCCTGCCGCGGGAGCGGCGCCGACGTGGTGGCCGTCTACACCCAGCCCGATCGCCCCGCCGGCCGCGGCCGCAAGCTCGCGCCCAGTCCCGTGAAGCAGGCCGCGCTCGCCGCCGGCATCGCGGTGGAGCAGCCCGAGTCACTGAAGGGCGCCGAGGCGCAGGCTGCGCTGGCCGCGTATCGACCCGACCTGATGGTGGTGGTGGCCTACGGCCTGATCCTGCCGCGCAAGGTGCTGGCGATCCCGCGCCTGGGCTGCTGGAACGTGCACGCCAGCCTGTTGCCGCGCTGGCGCGGCGCGGCGCCGATCCAGCGCGCCATCCTCGCCGGCGACGCCGAGACGGGCGTGGATCTCATGCAGATGGAGGCCGGCCTGGACACCGGCCCGGTGCTGCTGGAGCGGCGCACGCCGATTTCGCGCGCGGACACCGGCGGTTCGCTGCACGACCGCCTCGCCGCACTCGGCGCGGAAGCACTGGCCGAAGGCCTGCGCCACGTGCTGGCCGGCAAGACGCTGGCCGCCACGCCGCAGGCCGCCGATGGCGTCGTCTACGCGCACAAGCTGGACAAGGCCGAGTCGGCGCTGGATTTCGCCCGACCGGCGATCGAACTGGAACGCCAGGTGCGCGCCTTCGACCCGTGGCCGGGCAGCGATGCGGAAATCGCCGGTGAGCGGGTGCGGGTCTGGGGCGCCACGGCCCTCGACCAGCGCCACGCCGCCGCGCCCGGCACCCTGCTCGCCGTCCACCGGGACGGTCTCGACCTCGCCTGCGCCGATGGCGTGCTGCGTGTCACCGCGATCCAGCGCGCCGGCGGCCGACGCATCAGCGCCGCTGACTACCTCAACGCACGCCCCGAACTGCGCGGGGCCCGCCCATGACCCGCGCCCGGCGCCCTCTCCCCCACGGGAAGAGGGCTGGGGTGAGGGGCGGGTACTCGCGGGAGCATCACCGGCTCGCCGCCCGGAAACCTGGGCCGCACGGTCCACGCCAGCCCGAACTTCATGGCAAGCCCCGTCCCTTCACCCCTACCCTCTCCCCACAGGGGAGAGGGAGTGAAGCGCGATGAATGCCGACGTCCGCGCGTTGGCCGCGCAGGCGCTGGCACAGGTGGCCCTTCGCGGCGTCTCGCTGCGCGAAGCGATGGAGCGCCACGCACAACGACTCCCCGATTCCCGCGATCGCGCCCTGCTCATGGCCCTGGTCAGCGACGGCGCGCGCTGGTGGCCGCGTTTCGACGCCGCGCTGGATCGCCTGCTGGAGCAGCCGCTGCGCAAGAAGGCGCCGGTGGTGCATGCGCTGCTGGTGCTCGGGCTGGTGCAGCTGGAGGTGCTGGAGCTGGCCGACTACGCCGCGGTGGCGGCGACGGTTGAGGCGGTGCGCGCGCTGAAGCGGCCGCAGTTCGCGGGTCTGGTGAACGCCGTGCTGCGGCGTTGGCAGCGCGAACGCGCCACGCATCTCGCCGCGCTCGATGCGCAACCGGAAACCCGCCACGCCCATCCGCGCTGGCTGGCCGAGGCGATCGCGCGCGACTGGCCGGCGCAGGCCGAGGCGGTGCTGGCGGCGGACAACCGCGAACCGCCGCTGATGCTGCGCGCGAACCGCCGCCACGGCACGCGCGGGGCACTGATCGAGCGCTTGCGCCTGGACGGCCAGACGGCCGAACCGCACAGCTGGCTGGCCGACGCCATCGTGCTGCCGCACAGCACCGACGTGACCCGCCTGCCCGGCTTCGACGACGGCGCCTTCGCGGTGCAGGACGGCGCCGCGCAAATCGCCGCCGACCTCGCCGACCTGCGCGGCGGCCTGCGCGTGCTCGACGCCTGCGCCGCACCGGGCGGCAAGGCCTGCCACCTGCTGGAACGCGCGGAGATCGACCTCACCGCGCTGGACTCCGCGCCGCCGCGCGTGGACCGCATCCGCCAGAACCTGCAGCGGCTGCGCCTGGATGCGCGCCTGCTGACCGGCGACGCGGGCTCGCCGAAGGCCTGGTGGAACCGCCAGCCGTTCGACCGCATCCTGATCGACGCACCGTGTTCGGCCACCGGCGTGCTGCGCCGGCGCCCCGACGTGCGCCTGCACCGCCGTGCCAGCGACATCGCCGCGCTGCAGGCGCAGCAGCGGCGCATCCTGGCCGCGTTGTGGCCGCTGCTGGCGCCGGGCGGCCGGCTGCTGTACATCACCTGCTCGCTGCTGCGCGCGGAGAATGAGGCGATCGTGGGCGAGCTGCTGGCGGCACAGCCGGACGCGCATGCTGTCGCGTTCGACCTGCCCGTGGGCCAAGCTGCCGCCATCGGCTGGCAGATCCTGCCCGGCGATGGCGACCTCGACGGCATGTACTATGCGGTGCTCGAAAAGCGCTGAATGCCGGAAGCTCCATGACTGTCCCCTCCCCCGCGTGCGGGGGAGGGTGCCGAAGGCGGGAGAGGGAGCGCGGCGGAGTCGCGCCGCTGTCATGCTTTCGATCCATCGAAAAGCACCCTCTCCAGCCCTTCGGGCAGCCTCTCCCGCCAGCGGGAGAGGCGAAAGCAAAAGCCTTCGCCCTCCTCACACTCCCTGAGCGTTCCATGTCTGCTCTTTCCAAGGCCACGCCGCAGGAACGCCGCCAGTTCTGGCTGTTTCTGCTGATCGCGCTGGTGATACTCGGCGCCGGCATCGGCCTGCGCGACCCCTGGCCCTCGGACGAACCGCGCTTCACGCTGGCGGCGAAGCAGATGGTCGAGAGCGGCGACTGGATGTTCCCGCACCGCGGCAGCGAGCTGTACGCGGACAAGCCGCCGATGCTGATGTGGGCCGAGGCGGCCAGCTTCGAACTGGTGCGCTGGTGGCGGCTGGCCTTCATGCTGCCCTCGCTGCTGGCGGGGTTGGGCACGCTGCTGCTGGTCTACGACCTCGGCCGCCGGCTGTGGAACCGCCGCACCGGCCTGTACGCCGCGGGCGGCCTGCTGCTGGCGTTCCAGTTCGTCTACCAGAGCCAGCGCGCGCAGATCGATCCCTTGGTGGTGTTCTTCATCACCGCGGCGAACTGGGGCCTGCTGCGCCACCTGCTGGCACCGCCCGACTCCGGCGCCAGGACGAACTGGCCGCTGTACTGGTTCGGCTGCTTCTGCGCGGGACTGGGCGTGATCACCAAGGGCGTGGGTTTCCTCGCCCTGCTGATATTGATTCCCTACGCCTGGGCCGCCTGGCGCGGCTGGGACGGCGTGGCGTGTCCCGGCCGCGGCGCATGGTGGCGCTGGCTGCTGGGCTTGGCGGCGGTGCTGGCGGCGATCGCGCTGTGGCTGCTGCCGATGCTGCTCACCGCGCAAGCGCGCGACGGCAATCCCGCCTACGCGGCCTACGTGCACGACATCCTGTTCAAGCAGACCGCGAAGCGCTATGCCAATGCATGGCACCACATCCACGCGTGGTGGTACTACCTGCCGATCCTGCTGTTCAGCTGGCTGCCGCTGTCCCTGCTCTATCCCGGCTGCCTGCCGCGCTGGTGGCAGCGGCTGAAGGCGCGCGACGCGCGCGTGCTGCTGCCGCTGGGCTGGGTGGTGCTGGTGCTGCTGTTCTTCAGCGCCTCGCCGGGCAAGCGCGACGTCTACATCCTGCCCGCGCTGCCGATGCTGGCGCTGGCCTGCGCGCCGTTCGTGGACGAGTTGTTGCCGAAGCGCTGGCTGCGCGTGGCGGGCCTGGTCTTCATCGCCGTGCTGGGCGCGGCGATGCTGGCGCTGGGCGGCTGGGCGCTGATCTCGCACGCACCGAAGGTGGCGCAGTTCGCCACCGACCGCGACCTCGCCGACGGCGGCGCCGCGCTGTGGTGGATGTGCGTGGTGCTGGGCTCGGTGCAGCTGGCGCTGGTCGCCGTGCTGCGCGTGCGCCGCGCCGTGTGGGCGGTGTGCGGCGGCATGGCCGCGCTGTGGTTGGCCTGGGGCTGCTGGGCGGTGCCGTTGCTCAACCCCTCCAGCTCCTCGTCTGCGCTGATGGCCGAGGTGCGCGGCCATCTCGGCCCCGGCGACCAGCTCGGTCTGGTGGCGTGGACCGAGCAGAACCTGTTGATGCTGGATCGTCCCGCTACCGACTTCGGCTTCAAGGTGCCGTGGCACACCCAGTTCGCCCGTGCGGTGCAATGGCAGGCGCAGGCACCGGCCACGCGCTGGCTGTTCGTGCAGCAGCCGGCGATGGGCGACTGCGTGGATCGTGCCAAGGCGATTTCTCTCGGCCATGCCAACCAGCGCGACTGGTGGATGTTCCGGGCCGATGCGCTGGTGCCGGGCTGCCTGCCGGGCGCCAAGGTGGACGAGTCGCTGGACGACGATCCTTCCGCCGACATGCAGGCGGGTCCGTGACGGATGCGCCGCGCATCCGGCTGCTCGGCCGCGACAACGGCGCAGGCCTCAGCCGCGACATGGCCCTGCTCGCCGCCGCGCTGGGCGAGGCCGGCGCGGCGGTGCACAGCTCGGCGCTGCCGCACCGTGGCCGTGTCGCGGAATGGCTGACGCGCCTGCGCCTGTCCAGCCGCGCACCCGCGTTCGACCTCAACCTGATGCTGGAACGCGTGCGCCCCGAGTTCGCGCCCGGCGCGCGGCGCAACGCGCTGATACCGAATCCGGAATACTTCCGCGCCCAGGATCGCGCCGCGCTGGATCGCATCGACATGGTGTGGGCCAAGACCCGCCACGCCGAGCGCCTGTTCGCGGCACTGGGCAAGCCCGTTCGCTACATCGGCTTCGCCAGTCCCGACCGCCGCGACCCTGCGGTGCCGCGCCGGCATGCGTTCTTCCATGGCCCCGGCCGCAGCGCCAACAAAGGCACGGCGGCACTGCTGCGGCTGTGGGCGGCGCACCCCGAATGGCCCGTGCTCACCGTGGCGTGGCGGCGCAAGCGGGTGGAGCTGGATGCGCTGCCCGCCAACGTGGTGCTGCTACGCGAGCATCTCGACGACGACACCTATCGCCGCCTGCAGAACGAACACCGCTTCCACCTCTGCCCCTCGCAGACCGAGGGCTACGGCCACTACCTGGTCGAGGCCATGAGCTGCGGCGCGGTGGTGCTGACGCTGGACGCCGAGCCGATGCACGAGCTGGTGACCGCCGAGCGCGGCGTGCTGGTGCCGGCGCACGCCACGGGCACGCAGGACCTGGCCACGCTGTACGGCTTCCGCGACGCGGACATGGTGCACGCGATCGAACGCTGCGCGGCGATGCCGCAGGCCGAGGCCGATGCGCTGGGCGCCGACGCGAGGGCGTGGTTCGAGTCCGAACGCGCCGCGTTTCCGGCGCGGCTGCGCACGGCGCTTGACGATATCCGGCGCTCTTGATGCGCCGTCTCGTTGCGTAAAGACACTGGATCCCGGATATCGCTACGCGATTCCGGGATGACGGACAACGCTCAACCGCCGTCGGATTCGAATTCCGCGAGATGAGCGTCGATGCCGTGCTCGCAGCGCACGATGCCTTCGGTGCGGGTGGCGTGGAACAGGCGGTTGTTGGGCAGGCTGAGGTCGTTGACGTCCGGCTGGGCGCGCGAGCTGTGCCACAGATGCACGGCCAGCGCGGCCCACTTCAGCGCGCGCCGGCGCAGGCCGGCGTTTTCCAGCCGCGCCACCAGTTCGCGATCCTCGGCGCCGTAGCCTTCCATGCGTTCGTCGAAGCCATTCACGCGCAGCAGGTCTTCGCGCCAGAAGCTCATGTTGCAGCTCATCACCCGGCCACCGTTGCGCGAACGCGCCTTCCAGCGCGCCAACTGCGGCTGGCGGAACGCATAGAGACGCTTGATGCCGTCGAATTCGTGGAAGTCCGCGCGCGACCACGGCGCGAACACCGGTGCGCCGCCCGCCAGCAGCTCCGCGCTTTCCTCGCGCGTGGCCTTGATCCGTCCGCCCTGCAGGAAGAAACCGCGCTCGGCCAGCATCAAATGATCGGCCACGAAATGCGGATGCAGCAGCATGTCGCCGTCGAGCAGGATCACGTAGTCGCCGCGGCTGGCGGCGATGCCGCGATTGCGCGCGCGCGCGGCGCGGAAGCCGCGGTCTTCCTGCCAAACGTGGCGCAGCGGTACCGGGAAGTCGCGCGCCATGCGTTCGACCAGCGCGCGGGTTTCCTCGCCCGAGCCGTCGTCGGCCACGATCACCTCGTCGGGCAGGCGCGTCTGCGCGGCGAGGCTGGCCAGCAGGCGCTCCAGTGCCGCGGGCCAGTTGTAGGTGAGCGCGACGACGCTGACCCTCATGGCCGGATCAGCGCCCACGCAGGCCGCGGGCCAGGATCGACAGCGCCCGCTCGATCCGCTTCCACCACGGCGAAGGACCGCGCAACGCGATGCCGGCGTAGCGGCGCGCCTCGGCCCAATCGGGGCGCTCGCGGGTCTTGAACTCGGCGCGGGCGAGATCCAGCACGTGCACATCCAGATGCATGCGCTCGGCGTAGAAGTTGATCAGGCAGCGCGAGCGGAACTGCGCGGGAAACTCGCGCATGCGTGCCTGCTCGTGCCACCAGCCGTTGCGGCCGTGGATGCGGTAGTCGACGTTGCCGGTGGGCAGGAAATACTTGCGCGCGCCGAGGAGGCTGGCGCCGAACACCAGGCAGTTGTCGGCGCTGATGCGCCAGTTCGCCACGAAGCCGGCGGGCAGGTCGAGCACGCGTTCGGCCAGCTTGCGCCGCAGCGCCAGCGCCGAAGTGGGCGCACCGTACCAGCGCGCGTACACCCAGGTGCCGAGCACGGTGTGGCCGAGATCGCAGGCCGCTTTCGCGTAGCCCTGCACGCCGGATTCGTTGCCGACCAGACGCACGTCGGAGAACACGAAGTCAACGTCCTTGCGTGCGGCGAACAGCGCGGCCACCTGCTTGAGGTGATCCGGCCCCCAGCGGTCGTCGGCGTCGAGGAAGCAGACCACCTCGCCGCTGGCCGCGGCGAGGCCGCGCTGGAACGCGGCGAGCTGGCCGCCGTTCTCGCCGCAGAGCAGCGTCACGCGTGCGTCGTGGCCGTAGCGCTCGCGCAGGTAGTCGGGCGAGCCGTCGCTGGAGCCGTCGTCGACCAGGATCACTTCCAGCGGCGCATGCGTCTGCGCCAGCGCACCGTCCACCGCTTCGGCGACGAAATCGCGGTAGTTGTAGTTGGTGACGACGACCGAGAACGCGGGCGCGGCGTCCACCTCAGGCCTCCAGCGTGCGGCGGAAGTAGGCGATGGTTTCCTTCAGGCCATCCTCCAGCGCCACCTTCGGCTGCCAGCCCAGCTTCTCCTGTGCCAGCGCGATGTCGGGCTGGCGCTGGCGCGGGTCGTCGGCCGGCAGCGGGCGGAACACCAGCTTCGAACGCCCGCCCACCAACGCGAGCACCTGCTCGGCCAGCTGCAGCATGCTGAACTCGCCGGGGTTGCCGATGTTCACCGGGCCGGTGAAGCCGCGCGGCGATTCCATCATGCGCACGAAGGCCTCGATCAGGTCGTCCACGTAGCAGAAGCTGCGCGTCTGGCTGCCGTCGCCGTAGATGGTGATGTCCTCGCCCTTGAGCGCCTGCACGATGAAGTTGCTCACCACGCGGCCGTCGTTGGGGTGCATGCGCGGGCCGTAGGTGTTGAAGATGCGCACCACCTTGATGTCGAGCGCGTGCTGGCGGTGGTAGTCGAAGAACAGCGTCTCGGCGCAGCGCTTGCCCTCGTCGTAGCACGAGCGCAGGCCGATCGGGTTGACCCGGCCCCAGTACTCCTCGCGCTGCGGGTGCACCTCCGGGTCGCCGTACACCTCGCTGGTGGAGGCCTGCAGGATGCGCGCCTTCACGCGCTTGGCCAGGCCCAGCATGTTGATCGCGCCGTGCACCGAGGTCTTGGTGGTCTGCACCGGGTCGTGCTGGTAATGCACCGGCGAGGCCGGGCAGGCCAGGTTGAAGATGCGCTCCACCTCCACGTACAGCGGGAAGGTGACGTCGTGGCGCAGCAGCTCGAAGTACGGGTGGTTGAGCAGGTGCGCCACGTTGCGCTTGCTGCCGGTGAAGAAGTTGTCCACGCACAACACGTCATGGCCGTCGGCCAGCAGGCGGTCGCACAGGTGCGAGCCGAGGAAGCCGGCACCGCCGGTCACCAGTACCTTGCGCATCATGGGTCGTTCCGGAACGCGAGGCGCCTAGTGTAAGCGAGCCGCGACGACCGCACGGCGACGCGCATCCAGCTCCAGCCACAGCGCCAGCGCCAGCGGCAGCCACACCAGCAGCCAGCCGGGACGCGGGCTGTCCAGCAGCTGCGGCATGTCGAACTGCAGCACCACGCTGGCGTACACCCACAGCACCAGCACCAGCCGGCCGGTCACCCGTTGCCGATGCCGCCAGCCCAGCCAGGCCGACGCCAGCCAGAGCGCAACCAGCAGCAGCAGGCCGGGCAGGCCCAGTTCGATCATGGTCTGGGTCAGCACGTTGTGGCTGTGCGTGTAGTCGGCCCCGGCCACCACCAGCGTGAACGGCGCATTCTGGCCCAGGCCCAGCCACGGGTGTTGCGCGATCAGGTGCATGGATTGCACGAAGAGCTGCGGCCGCAGCGAGCTGCCGCGTTCCACCAGCACCGGCAGCGGCCAGAAGCAGCTGGCCAGCACCACGACGAGGGCCAGGCCGGCCAGCCAGCGCGCGCCACGCCCTGCGTGCCACAGCGGAGCGAACATCGCGCACAAGGCCAGCGCCAGCCACACGCTGCGCGATCCGGTCAGCGCGATGAAGGCCAGCAGCACCGGCAGGGCCAGCCAGCGCAGCGCCGAAACGCGCCGGTCGGCGATCGGCAGCAAGGCCAGCCAGAGGCAGGCCGCGCCCATCACCGCCGCGGCGTAGTTCGCGGTCGCGATCACACCTTCGCCCACGATGCGGCCGTCCTCCGGCGGACGGTACAGGTAGTGCACGCAGTAGTAGCCCGCGAACAGCGCGACGCCCAGGCCTGCCAGCAACAGCAGGCGGTGCCCGCGCCGTTCGTCCTCGCCCAACCAGACCGGCCACGCCAGCACGAAGGCCAGCACGCTCAGCAGCCGGCTGAGCTCGTCGCCCGGATGCCGTGCGTGCGCCCACAGCAGGGACAGCGTGGCCCAGGCCAGCAGCAGCAGGAAGATCCGGAACGCCGGCAGCGGCAGCAACGCCTTCCAGGTCGCCGCCCGCAGCGTCAGCGCGAGGCACCAGGCCGGCAGGTACAACAGCACGATCAGGCTGCCCTGGTACAGCTTGCCCGGGTTGAACGATATCCCCGAGGGCATCGCCACCAGGCCGAGCATCATCCACACGATGCCTGCGCCCAGCACGCCCTGCCAGAACCCGCGGCGGCGCAGGAACAGCGGTACGGCGCCGATGTCGGCGCGCGGCTGCGGTGCGACCGGCAGGCTCTGCATCAGCGGTATGTTGTGCTTCTCGTGACCCATGGAACCTTCGGACATGGCGCGTGCGATCGCCACCGCACTCCCTTGCGCAGCGCGCAGCATAACCAATGGCGCATCCCGCAGGGTCAATACGCCGGCGAACGCGCCAGCGCATGATGACGATGACCGCATCATGCCTGTCGCCAGCTGAAACCCAGCCCACCAGTCGGCAGAGTGTGCAGAAGGCGTCAACGCGGCCACCCACGGAGACGCGCGCCGGCCCGCTAGAATCCCGCCATGCCCAGCCTGCCGATCACCCTCGCCGTCATCACCCGCAACGAGGCGGCCTGCATCGCACGCTGCCTGGACAGCGTGCCGTTCGCGGCGGAGAAGCTGGTGGTGGACTCGGGCAGCGACGACGGCACCGTGGCGATCGCACAGGCGCACGGCGCCCGCGTGGTGCACCAGGACTGGCTGGGCTTCGGCCCCCAGCGCAACTTCGCCACCACGCAGTGCGCGCACGACTGGATCCTGGTGCTGGACGCCGACGAATCCCTGTCCCCGGAACTCGCCGCCGAACTGGAACGCAAGCTGCCCGCACTGATGGCGGGCGGCGCCCCCGCCGCGTGGCTGCGCCGGCGCACGATCTACATGGGCCGGCCGATGCGCTGGTACCGCCCCAACGTGGGCGAGCAGCTGGCCCGGCTCTACCACCGCGGCCGTGCGCGCTGGAGCGATGCGCGGGTGCACGAGTCGCTGCGTTTCGAGGGCAAGGCACCCACCTTCGATGCGCCGTTCGACCACGCCAACAACCCCACCCTGGTGCACAAGCAGCTCAAGGTGCTGCGCTACGCCGAGCTGAAGTGCCGCGACTGGCGCGACAAGGGCAAGCCCGCGCGGATGTGGCAGGCGCCGTTCGTGTACCTGCTGGCCTTCCTCAAGGACTACGTGTTCCGGCTGGCCATGCTCGACGGCTGGCGCGGCTTCGTGATCGCGCAGACCGCGGCGAGCTACGCGCTGTACAAGCGCATGCGCTACTACGAGATGGTGGAAAACCCCGCGTCGGTCGCGGAGGCGGCCGACGCATTGGAAAAACACCGCATCGAGCATTGATGCCCCACGCGACTGCGCAGTTCGAAACTGCGGGCCTGCACGGCACGTTCGCCTCCTCTCCCCTTTGGGACGCGGGGAAGGGCCATGGATGGCCCTGCCTTGAGGAGCGAGGAAGAGGATTGAGGTGAGGGGGCCAAGGCTTGCCTCGTACTTGTCGAAGCGCACTTCGCCCTGATGCTAGGTCCTGGCAAGAACCACCCCTCACCCCAGCCCTCTCCCCGGCGGGGAGAGGGAGCAAAGTAAGCTAGGCCCTTCCTCCGCACACCCGACCTCCATGCCCAAACACTACCTCCTCTACGGTTCCGAGCGCTACGCGCTGGCGATCCTGCGGCCGATCCAGGCGGCGATCCGCGCGCGCGGCGACGAGGCGGCATGGTTCTTCGACGGACCCGGCGCCGAGGATCTGCACGCCGACGAGCGCCTGCTGACAGTCGCGGAAGTGCGCGCCTGGAAACCCATCGCGGTGATCACCTCGTCCAACGCGGTGCCGCACTTCTTCCCTGGCGTGAAGGTGGAGACCTTCCACGGTTTCGACGCCGGCAAGCCGCGGCACATCTACGTGCGCGGCTTCTTCGACCTGTACTGCACCACCGGGCCGCGCGACACCGCGCAGTTCCAGGCGATCGCCGACCAGCTCGGCCACTTCAGCGTGATCGAGACCGGCTTCCCCAAGATCGACCCGTTCATGCGCGAGCTGGGCGGCGCGCTGCCGCCGGTGCGCACGCCGCCGGTGATCCTCTACCACTCCACCTTCTCGCCCTCGTGGAGCGCGGCGGAAACGCTGTACGAGGAAGTGCGTCGGCTGTCGCGCGACGGCCGCTGGCGCTGGATCGTCAGCTTCCATCCGAAGATGAATCCGGACACCGTGGCGAAGTTCAAGGCGCTGCAGAACGAGTACCTCACGTTCGCCGAGAACGACAACATCCTCGAACTGTTCGGCCAGGTGGACATGATGTGCTCGGACACCAGCTCCGCGCTCAACGAGTTCCTGCTCACCGGCAAGCCGGTCGTGACGTTCAACAACCGCCGCCCCGGCCCGCAGCTGATCGACATCCACGAGGCGAAGGATTTCGAGCCTGCGATCGAGCGCGCGCTGAGTCGGCCGCCGGAACTGATGGCGGCGATCCGCGCCTACGCCGACGCGATCCACCCGTATCGCGACGGCCGCTCCAGCGAGCGCATCCTCGACGCCATCGACCGCTTCATCGCCAAGGGTGGCCGCAACCGCCGCGCCAAACCGTGGAACCTGTGGCGCAAGCTGAAGATCCGCCGGCGCATCGGCTACTGGGGTCCGGCGCGCTGGCCGCGCTAACCTTGGTAGGAGCGGCTTCAGCCGCGATTGGCGACGATACGAATCGCGGCTGAAGCCGCTCCTACGCCGCCGCTGCGACCATGGCGGCTAGAATCCCGCCGTTCCCTCCCACGAGTTTCACCGTGACCCCAAACCCCTACCGCCGCTCCGAACACCTGCGCTCGCTCTGGCCCTGGCTGCCGCTGTGGGCGGTGGTGGCGCTGCTGGCGATCTTCGCGCACGGCCCGATGCCGCTGTATTCCACCCGCACGCTGGCGGTGGCGTGGGAGATGTGGAACCAGCACCACTGGCTGGTGCCCCACATCAACGGCGAGCCGTACAGCGAGAAGGCGCCGCTGCTGTTCTGGCTGATCCATGCCGGCTGGTTCGTGTTCGGCGTCGGCGACGGTTGGCCGCGCGTGCTGGAAGTGATCTTCGGCGGCGCCGAGCTGGTGCTGATCTCGCTGCTGGCGCGGCGCCTGTTCCCCAGCCGCCCGTGGATGGCCAAGGCCGCGCCGTGGACGCTGCTGGCGCTGTCCTACGCCTTCCTGTTCGGCCTGCAGATCATGTACGACGTGCTGCTGGCGGTGTGGGCGCTGGGCGCGCTGCTGTGCCTGGCGCCCGGCGTGCGTCGCGACGAGCCGCGCTGGTGGCTGTTCGGCCTGTGCATCGGCTTCGGCCTGCTCACCAAGGGGCCGGTCATGCTGCTGCATGTCGCGTTCCCGTGGCTGCTGGGCCCGCTGTGGAGCGACTGGGCACGCACGCATCGCGCGCGCTGGTACGGCTGCGGCGTGCTGGCCACGCTGCTGGGCTTCGCCATGCTGCTGGCCTGGGCACTGCCCGCGGGTTTTGCCGGCGGCGAGGCCTACATGCATCGGCTGTTCTTCAGCCAGACCGCGGCACGGGTGATCCACGGCGTGCAGACCGCCGAGCCGCTGCAGAGCCATGCACGCCCAGTGCTGTGGTACGTGCTGATGCTGCCGCTGCTGCTGTTCCCGTTCATCGGCTGGCCGCGCGCCTGGGTGGCGCTGGCCGCGCTGCGCCGGCCGCTGGAACCGGGCCTGCGCTTCGCACTGTGCTGGGTGCTGCCGACCTTCCTGGTGTTCTCGCTGGTGCGCGGCAAGCAGCTGTATTACCTGCTACCGGAACTGGCCGGCACGATGCTGCTGCTGTGCGGCGCGATCGCCACGCTGCGCGAACGCCGGCCGAAACTCGCCAACACCGGCTGGCTGGGCACCTGGCCGCTGGGCGTGGGCAGCCTCGCGTTCGCGCTGCTCTTGTTCGTGTTGCCCAACCTGGTGGCGGGCAACCACCTGCACGGCGAATGGCCCGACGCCTGCGCGCCGTACAGCCGCTACTTCGCCGTGGTGTTCCTGCTGTTGGGCCTGCTGCTCCTGCTGCGCGGCCGCGGCGAGCTGCGCCGGCTGGCGGTGGCGGGGCTGGTCGGCACGTTGGCGCTCAATACCTTGTTCACCCTCACCATGTGGCCGCGCTACGAGCTGCGCCCCACTTCGCTGCTGCTGGGCGCGGCGGAACAAGCCGGCAAGGAAGTCGGCTATCTCGGCAACTACGAGGGCGAGTTTCATTTCCAGGGGCGGCTGATCCGGCCGATCGAGGAATTGCGCGACCCCAGGCAACTGGCCGCGTTCGCCCAGGCGCATCCCGACGGCCTGGTCGTGCAGCACCCCGAGAAACTCGATCCGCAGGCCCTGCGTTACGCGCTGCTGATCCAGCCGTTCCGCTCCTCGTGGCTGGTGGTATGGCCCGCCGCCACACTGCTCGACCTGCGCAACGGCAACACGCCGCCCGAGCCGGAGCAGCCGCCGCAGGTCTACACGGCCGACGGCGGGCGCTCGCGCACGCTGCCGTGAGCAGGGACGCGCTGATCGCCGGCCTGCGCAGCCAGTGCGGCGGCCCGCGCGACGGCGCGCTGCTGCGCTACGCACTGGGCAACGCGCTGCTGGAAGCGGGCGATGCCGCCGCAGCGATCGAGGAATTTCGCCACGCCCTGCGCTTCGACGCGCGCTATTCCGCGGCGTGGAAACTGCTGGGCAAGGCCTGCCTCGCCGCGGACGACCGCGCCGGCGCCGCCGAAGCATGGCGGCAAGGCATCGCCGTGGCGCAGGAGCGCGGCGACAAGCAGGCGGAGAAGGAGATGGTGGTGTTCCTGCGGCGGGCGGAGCGCTGACACGTGACGTGTCGGGATTCAGCCCGACATGCGCACGGCATGGACGATGGAATCAGCGCTTGCGCGCCCGCGACGCCCCCAGCTTCCGCGTCAGCGTGTTGCGCCCCACCCCCAGCGCCGCCGCCGCATGCTGGCGATGCCCGCCATGCGCGGCCAGCGCCGCCTCCAGCAGCACGCGATCCAGCGCTTCGCGGGCACGGGCATGGATGTCGGCCTCGTCGTCGGCCAAGGCGCGCGTGGCCCAGGCGCGCAAGGCATCGGTCCAGTCGCCCGCCGCGCTGGCCTGCGACGACGCGCCCAGGTCGGCGGGCAGGATCTCCGCACCCGGGGCGATCACCGCGAGACGGCGGCACAGGTTTTCCAGTTCGCGCACGTTGCCGGGGAAGTCGCGCTGGGCCAACACCTTCAGCGTGGCCTTGGCAAAACGCTTGGGCGACAGCTTCAGTTCCCGCGTCGCGGCCGCGAGGAAGTGTTGCGCCAGCAGCGGGATGTCCTCGCGGCGCTCGCGCAGCGCGGGCAAGGCGATGCGCACCACGTCGAGGCGGTGCTTGAGGTCGGCGCGGAACTGCCCGGCGGTCACGCGCGCGTCGAGGTCCTGGTGGGTGGCGGCGACGATGCGCACGTCGCAGCGGATCAGCTCGCGTCCGCCCACGCGGTAGAACTCGCCGCCGGCGAGCACGCGCAGCAGGCGCGTCTGCAGCGCCAGCGGCATGTCGCCGATTTCGTCGAGGAACAGCGTGCCGCCCTCGGCCTGCTCGAAGCGGCCGGCCACGCGCCGCTGCGCGCCGGTGAAGGCGCCGGCCTCGTGGCCGAACAGCTCGCTCTCCAGCAGCTCGCTGGGGATCGCCGCGGTGTTGAGCGCCACGAACGGGCGCTCGCGCCGCGCGCTTTCCTCATGCAGTGCGCGCGCCACCAGTTCCTTGCCGGTGCCGGTTTCGCCGGTGATCAGCACGTTGAGGTCGCTGGCGGCCACGCGCCCGATCAGGCGAAACACCTCACGCATGGCCGCGCTCGCGCCCAGCAGCGCGTGGGTGGGCGTCGATGCCGCCGCCGACGGTGCTTCGGTCGACGCGCCGTCGGCCAGCGCGCGGCGCACCGTGGCCACCGCCTGGTCGAGGTCGAACGGCTTGGCGAGGTAGTCCGCCGCGCCCGCACGATACGCCGCCGCGGTGGTCGCCACGTCGGTGTACGCGCTCATCACGATCACCGGGGCTATGCCCTTGGACTTCAGTTCCTCCAGCAACGCCAACCCGCTCTCGCCGGGCATGCGCACGTCGGTCAACAGCAGCGCGGGACGCGACTTGTGCAAGGCCGTGCGCACCGCATCCGCCGCGTCGAACTCGCGCACGGCAAGGCCCGCGTCGCGCAGCGCCGTGGCCAGCACGAAGCGCACGCCGCGGTCGTCGTCGACGATCCAGATTTCGCCGTTCATCGGTGTTGCCCCCGCAGGAGCGGCAAGCTGTTTGCTCATGGCGTGTGCTCCAGCGGCAGGTACAACGAGAACACCGTCTCGCCCGGATGGCTGCTGCAGCACAGCTCACCACCGTGCTCGCGGGCGATCTCGCGCGACAGCGCCAGGCCCAGGCCGGTGCCGTCGACACGGCCGGACACCAGCGGCTCGAACAGCGTGTCGCGCAGTTCCGCGGGCACGCCGGGGCCGTCGTCGACCACGTCCACGCGCAACGCGCAGCGCAGCACGCGGGCACCGGCGCGCACGCCATGCTCGGCGCGCGTGCGCAGGGTGAGCGTGCGCCCGCCCGCTTCCACCGCGTTGCGCGCGAGATTCAGCAGCACTTGTTGCAGCTGGTCCGCATCGCCCCACACGTCGGGCAGGCTGGGGTCATAGTCGTGGCGCAGCCGCGGCGGTGCGGGTTCGGCGCGCATGAGCTCGGCGAGCCGGTCCAGCAATTCGTGGATGTTCACCGTGCCAAGCCGCGCCGCACCGTCGCGATGCAGCAGCCGGTTCGCCAGCGCGGCGAGGCGATCGGCCTCGTCGATGATCAGGCCGGCCAGCGCCTGCAGCTCGGCGCCGTCGACGCGCCGTTGCAGCAGCTGCGCCGCACCGCGCAGGCCGGCCAGCGGATTCTTCACCTCGTGCGCGAAGCCGCGCAGCGTGGCCGACAGCGGCGAGACGGCCGGCGCCGACGCGGCCAGCGCGTGCACCTCGACCAGCAGCCCGCCATCGTCCGCGGGCTGGATCGCCAGATCGGCCTTGAGCGTGCGCTCGTCGAACGCGGACAGCGCCGCCTCGCGCAGCTGCACGAAGCGTGCCTCGTCCAGCGCGCGCTGCACCTGGGCCAGGTTCTCCGGCGAACACAACCACAACGCCAGCGGTTGGCCCACCGCGCTGCGCATGCCGCTGCCCAGCAGTTCGGCCAGCGCGGCATTGACCCAGCGCACGCGCAGCTCCGCGTCGACCAGGGCCACCCCGGTCGCCAGCTGTTCCAATCCGCTTGATGCTGCATTGCCGCGCATTGCACCATCATGGGCAATGCGCGGCGTTGGTGCAACGGGTTTCGGTGCCGCGCTGCGCTATGGCCCGAGCGACAGCACCAGCTGTCGGCGATGCTTAACCTTGTCGCAGTTACATCTAACTTTGTCGCGGTAACTTAACCTTGTCAGGAAGGGCAATGAGTGGTCTCGCAGCGGCCACCCCACTGACATGCCTGCGCACTGATCGCCCGCCACTCCAACGATGAACGCAACCGCCTGCTGCTAGGCAAGCTGTCTACACAGCCTTCGAATCTATTTGGTGAGGCTCGTTAAGGCACGCAACAGAGACGCAATCGGTCGATTCGCGGTTAGAACAAACGCGATTGGACTCTTCCAGGAACCTGGTGAACTACTCCGTCCCGCAACGTCTGAAGACGCTCTAGCCACTGCACCTTGGTTCGCGACGCGCATACAGCGCGATAGCGTTCGTAGAGATCGCCGACTAGGCTTACCGGCATTGCTAACCGAACGAAGGCAGCATCGGTCAACGTAGCCCGGAATAGTACCGGATAGGTGTTTTGTCGCTGCTCGCTACGGCGATACCGCACTACAGAAGTGACCTGCGAGGCCCCAATCGGGTTGGCGCTAACCAAATTGCGTGCGGCGTTCGGATCGATCGCCATCTCGCCTGCCTGTTCCAATAGAGAACGGTGCGAGCGACAGATCAAGGCGTAGTGTCCGCGCTTGTCTTCGCCAGCCTCAGAGTGGCCTCGACTAGTCACCAGCATATGCTCGGGTAGAAGCTCGACCTCTCCGTCCGCAGCTCTGTAGCCGAGCCAGAGCAGCACGGAGCGTGGGCTGGCGTCGATAATTTTGGGTGCTGCCTTCATTGGGGTAAACAGGGTCTCCAGAATGGAGATCCGTTCAGCAGACTTTGCATATTTAATGGCAGGCCCGACTGAATTGCCAATTCCCCAGGCAAACACGCCGGCCCCAGACTGCCGTTCCAACTCCTTGCGCCGAACGATGTCTTCAAGCGGCTGACCAGCCTCGACTCCCATTTTTGTCCAGCAAAAAACCGCAGGAAGGCCCGAGCTTGCAGGTGGAGTGCTAGGGAGGGCGATCGGTGAGAGTGTGGAACTTAACATGGCTTGTAGGCCTAAGGGGGTTGGATGTAGCATCCTCCATAAATGCAAAAAGTGCAAATACCGTGGGCGAGAATTTCGGCGCAATTGACGCAAGCTTTGCGCACCAGTTCGCTATCGCTGCCAGCGCTTGCGAAGGCGGCTAACGTCCAGTATCACGCTGTCTATCGCATGCGCCGCGACGGCGTGAAGAACCGGGGCAAGAATGCACTTACGCTTTGCAGATTTTTCGAAATAGCGGTTGACGCGGCACCAAGTGTGTCCGCCGAGGCGCTGACAGCGGCCGTGCTCGACAGCTGGGATGGCACGCCCGAGCATGGGCAGCTACTTCTAGATCTGACGCGCTGCGCTAGACAATATCGCGTCGCGCCCAAGACAGCGCTCCAAGAACAAGGGGACGACCGATGAGCGAAAGCGCCGCGGATTTCAAAGCGCGATTGATCCGACGGACGGGCCTGAGCGATTCAGCAATCACTGCTGCATGGCCCGACTGGTGGAGCGACGCAGCGGAGGACTCGCCTGCCGCACAAGCCGAACTGCGCTTCTCGCTTGCTCGCAAGCTCGGCCTCGACGCGCGTTCACTACTGGGAGAGGACCAGCCACGGTTCATCTGGAACGACAGCACCCGCTTTAAGGGATTCAGCGGCGATCCGGACGCAGAACGCCCGGTAATCGCCTCCTTTGGCACTGCGCTAACACGCATGCTCCTACAAGCTACACCGGCGCCGGACATTGAGCCGGCCGCAAAGGCAGCCGAACTGCGACAGATGATGTTATCGGCTCGTCCGAATGTGGGTTTGGTCGAGCTGATGATGGCAGCTTGGGGCCTCGGCATTCCTGTAATCCACCTGCGCGTCTATCCGCTTGCCGCCAAGCGCATGAGTGCGATGAGTGTGCGCGTGGGGAATCGCTTTGCAATCCTGATGGCGCGAGACGCGACCTATCCGGCACCGCTGGCCTTTCATCTCGCCCATGAACTGGGGCACATCTTCTTGCATCACTTAGCCGACGGACATGCCATCGTCGATCTAGGATTGATGGAGGAGATTACCAGCGGTAACGACCCAGAAGAGCAGGCCGCGGATGCCTTCGCACTCGAATTATTGACTGGTCGCCCATCTCTTACCTTCCAGATCGAAGGCGAGGGTCGTGGCGCGCGTCAGTTGGCCACCGAAGCGCAACGCGTGGGCGCTCAGGAGCGCATCGAGCCTGGAACGGTCGCTCTAGCATTCGGTTACGCCACCAAGCGCTGGGATACGGCGAACGCTGCACTGGGTCATATCTATAGTCAGCCCTACGATGCATGGAGGGCGATAAACCAGGTGGCGATGCGTCACCTACAATGGGATGCACTGCCAGATGAATCGGAAAGTTTCCTGCGTGCCGTGATGGGTGCGCTCGATGGCTGAGGCGGCGATCGACAATGACGTGCTGTTAAAGAGCGTGTGCTATGGGTTTTTTGAGCCCTTGATCGCGGCAATGCCGGCGGGAGCTCACGCGCCTGGTCTGCTGGGTACGGCCAGGTTTGTGCTGCCCAAACTCTTGCGCAAGCGACCACCGCGACGTCTAGTACAAGCGCAAGTCGAACTGGATCAAGCGCTCCAGACACTTGAGGTTCTCGAACCGACCGACGCGGAATCTGCGCTCGCTGCGCAATTAGAATTCGAGGCGCAGCGCCAAGCATTGCCGGTGCACGCAGGTGAATGCCTGCTTGTCGCGATTGTACTAACACGCAACCTACAGTGGCTACTAACTGGAGACCGCGCTGCGATTGAGGGACTGGGTCGAATGGTGTTCCCGGCTGGACTGGACTCGACACTGCTTCACGGTCGCATCGCCTGCTTTGAACAGGCGATTTGCAGGCTCATGAGCGCCCAAGGAGCCGAAGCCATCCGGGTGGCCGTCTGTGCTGAGCGCGAAGTTGACACGAATCTGCGGACTTGTTTCAGCTGCGCTTCTCCTGAAGTGAGCGAAGCCTCCTGGCGAGAAGGACTGGACAGCCATATCCGTCACTTACGGACCCTCTCTGGTGCGCTGCTCATTGCTAACGACTGAAAGCAGATTCAGCTCTAGACGGTTGCGTTACAACTTTGCTGGTGGCGCAAGCCTAGCCCAAGGCCTGCGCCGCGGTGCGGCGCAGGCGAAGGGACCAGCTCCCTGACATCTCGGGGCTATTTTGGACGATTAGGACGCCCGCCTCGTTGCCTTGCGCCGCGCGAAGAACTCCCCGAGATACCTGTTTCGCGGGTCAGATTTCTTCACGCTGGCCATCGTGACCGCACCGGCATCCAGTAGAGCAGACAACTCGTCATCCCAACGGACGATCCGATGGGATTTCAAGAACTCCTCGAACTCACCCCATTCCGTCCCCATGGGACCTGTTGCGTCTCCACGGATGAACAGATCAGCGGCGAAGGCGGGTCCCTTCTTCCCTTCAACTTGCAGGACGCCGAGCACTGCGACGATCCGCTGTAGTGTCCTGGCCTCACGTCGTCCACTTCGCGCGGCCAAGTTCAAACTCACCTCCATCACGTCGTGGCCGTAGGTCGCGCCCATGAACAGCACGTCGTCGAAGTCCAGCCAGGCATCACCTTCGGTGTAGTGGGCATCCACTAGCATGCGTCGGTAGCCCTGTGCGTACGCACTTTCAATCGATGGCAGAAACGGCAACTGCTTGATCGGTTCAGGCACCATCCAATCCTTGGCTGGCGTTCCCCGGTGTCGCGGCATGATCCTGGCCGCTGGACCCGCATGTTCCGTCAGTGCCAACGCAGCCGCCAACTGCTCGTAGGCGGTGTGCTCGGTGATTCTCGACGCACCGAACAGCACCATGCCGCAAGTACGCGACGCCAACTCCTTACGTAGCGGTTCCAGTGTCGTTCTTGGAATCGCATCCATGTCCGGCGGGGCCTTGACCAGGATCGGCTTGGAATATCCGCGCGAGAACGGTCGACGATCCTCAAGCTCACCTTCTTCGGTGATGATGCCCTGCAACGCCGTGTGCGTATCGGACTCTTCATCCCGCAGTTTCCTGATCATCAGGTCGAGGTCTTCGCAGAGTCGATCAGGTGTGGGCGTGTCCACGAGAACGGCCACGCGATGTTCCGAATTGAGCGCATGCAGGCATGCCATTTCCACTCGCTCGGCTGCATCCTTCCACGCGGACTGGTCCAGCTTGAGGGGGCCAACGACCAGCAATGTTCCACTGGGCAGCCGGTCAATCCCCGACGACCACAATCCGTATTCACCCAGATCGATGCTGCCTTCCCATCCATTGGCGGCTTGTTCGGCGTACACGAGCCCCCCATCAGTGGCCTCCTCGTAACGCGCCAGCAACGCGTCGATGGCCTTACCTGACGTCGTCACGTAGACGCCCGGCAAGGGGCCGCCTGGCCACACCTGCAGCGCACCGAGGGACGAGATTCCATCACCCTGGATCAGCCTGACCAACCATTCCTTCGGCCCGATCTCTAGCGAGAACTTCTTCTTGACCCGGTAGGCAAGTCGCGCGACGGATGTGGTGTCCAACTCGCAGGCAGCGACACGTCCGGGGAATGCAATCACTTCCGGCCAGCTGCGCAAGCCTGGCAACGCAGCGATCAAGTCCAGCGACTGGCTGTGACCGATCAAGCACGACGATTGCTGAAGGAGATCGCGCACACGACCAGCCAACAGCTTCAACTGCGGGATGTCCATTGTTTGTACTCCTGGGCGCCATGTCCGGTGCACGCATTGCGGGCCGCCCATGGAAACAATGGTTTCAGGGTAGGTCTGCGGTATTTCCGTCTTCGTCTTGCCCTAGCGGGCGCGTGCGGCAGGCGACGGCAGCCGAGGGCCAATATACTCCGCACCCGCCGGGCGGCAACCCGCGTAGCCAAAATTGGGCGACTATGAGCCGGAAGAGGCCAGCCGTTCGAGCTCAGGGGATCGGGTTACTGCCGGCCGACGGCACTGCTGCGTCGAGTAGGCCGCCAAGGGACGCCCGCCTTGGGTCGGCTGCGGTCGTTCACCAGATGTCGGCTCAGGGTACTGATCAGCACCGGTACAACGGTCAAGGATTACCGGAACGGATGGTCAACCAAGCCGGAATACGCACCATGCCTCGAAATAGATCTGCCGCGTCATGATTTCTGGCACGGCGCAGATTGGACGGCAGTTCGAGCGAATCTGCCAACCCGCCGGCCACTTTCACGAACAGGTCAGCGAGCGTCATCTGTACCTTTCCGGCATGATGTCCAAGGGTGCCTGACGTTACTTATTGCGAAGGAATACCGCATATGGTGCTCGCAGCTTGGCCACCAAGCCGATAGGTGTTGTCGGCTCATCCGGTGCTATCGGAAGATCGGCATTTTCGGTCAGGGTCAAGCAGGCCTTATCTACCCGTCCGGAGATATACTCTCTAGCCGAACGTCCTTCGCTGGGGCCAAGCGCGACCCGAGCACGGGTCAGAGGTAGTTGCAAATCCGCCTCCTGCAACTCGTCGATCAACAAGGCATAACGCGAACCAAGTACTTCGACGCCCTTCGGGATCGGTTCCCAGTCACGACCGTTGACAGAAAACTCGTCCGCGGGCACTGGTTCAGCCCAGTGGTTCGATTCCATTTTTTGCATCACCAGATAGATTGGCCGATTTCGTTGTGCCTGCTCCTGTGCAAACGGTTGCACCATACTGGTGGGGTGGCAGGTGCTGCCGCCATAGCCCCAGAACGATACGCCTGCATCGTCGATTTCCTTGAGCTTGCGCTGGATGATCTGGTCAAGTGGTTCACGGGCGTGGATTCCGATCTTCATGAACAGCAACGAAGCGTTCGGGCAGATAATTGCGCTCACGAGGCGTTCTCCATCATCTGGATCTCATATTCATCGTCATGCGCCTTGCCATAATCGACCCGCTTGCGCTCCAGAACATAGCGAATTGTCAATGGTTGGCCGCGACCGTAGAAGTTGGCCAAGCGCTCGGCAGCTAACGGTTCGCTGGTGACCGTTCCACGTTTCATCGGAACTGCCTTAAGGAACAGGTTGCACGATCGCAGGTCGGGGGCATCGTCCAAGTGATACAGATGCATACGTGATTGCATTTTCTGGACGTACTGCCCGGCATCAAGCGCAAATCTTTGTGCGTTGGCAAGCACTTCCTGCGGCCACACCAAGTCGTGATCGTCTGCGATCACCACGAGCCCTTCGCCAATATAGCCAGTGGCCTCGAAGCCTCGCTGCATAAACGCCTTAACGCTTTCGCCGCCATTGCTCGCTCCCCATGGCGGGTTCGTATAAAAGCAGTCGAACTTGCCGATTGCTCCTACCGGCAGCGCATCGGCACAGTTGTAGTGCACTGAGCGCAGCGTTTCGATACGCTCGTAATCGGCGAAACGAGCGATCGCGCTGCAAATGCGCTGATCGAAATCGAATACGGTCACCAGCGAAGGGCCTTCGTCGAAGATCTGGCGGTGCTTAAGGAGTGCGACGCATACGCTGATGGCGTCGCCATCACCAATAAAGGCTAGTCGTTTGCCATTGGCCCACCGTGCGACTAGCTCGCTCTGGAGCACCATGTCGCCGGTCTTCATATAGATCTGATCGAAGTTGCGTAACGGACGAGGCCGGTTCTGCACCACATCGGATACCGCGTTAATCGCATCTTTCAGCTCGATCTCGCGTGCGGTCATGGCCGCCTCCTTGGCGCGCGCCCCCTGACTAGCCATATATTAACCATATATAACTAGCACCCACCTATGGATGGCATAAAACGTCGCCAGATCAAGCACATATGCCACAAATGCAATCCTCTCGCAGTTGCTAACCATCGCATCACCGCCAAGTGTAGTGATGATGCTCGGTGCACCGTAGCCGCAGCCCAGCAAGTGCCCTCATTGCCTTGTCACCAAGCCATTAACGTAGACAGGCGGTACATCACCGCTCGTCGACAGGTGATAGAACGAATCCCACCCCGCAAATTGCGCCACGTTGGGCGTGCGGCAACGGTGCGGGCTGGCTTGAAGGCGAAGGACATTAGTCTTTGTCCCTCAGATGGCAGCTCCTCCGCTTCACCATCCCACAGTTTCCCGCTCTTGATTGCATCTCGTGTCAGCTCCGCAGCTCGACGCAAGACATCCCATTCGATGGAATACCCACGTCCACCGACCTCTCGACAGCTCGGCGCACCAGCGCCCAGGTCATACAGCCACACCTCGAAACGTCTCACGGCGTCCCAGGCTTCCTTCACCTCCAACTTTACCGGTCGAATGCCGTAGGCGTATCCACGTGCCAAACGCAGATCCTGCTGGAACTGGGGAAGTGCTGGCACCTCTGGACCTGCGCCCATGAACCACTCGTGCGGCAACCTGCGAGTGCCATCGGCGGAGACCTGCGGCCATCGAAACAGTGGACATCCGTGCACCCGGCAATGGGTCAGGAAAATCCGAGCCCAGTCCAATCGGAAATAGGGCGTGTATCCGGCGGATGCATCCTCGTGGAAGCAGATCGGACAGTACGCCGTACGCTCTCTCACGCGAACAAGCGGCTCCGACCTACCGGCACGGTGCTTTTCGATCACTTGCGGCTCGATGCCGGCCTTCATGGCATAGGTGCTCAGGAAGTCACCCTTCCGGCAGACATCAAGGTCCCGCATGGCAAGCATGCCGTCGACCACTGCTGCCGCTTGGTACACCAGAACCTTGCGGGCGATACCCCAGGTTTGTGCCTGGCGGTCGACCAACGAAGAAATCGACTCGCCAGGCATGGGTGTCTGGGGCACGAGCTTCAGACGGCGCGGTGACGGTGTGGCAGACAGGTCAGCCATGGGTCTGCTCCCGCGGAATCGTTGGGGCAAATTCGGCGGCCTTCAATCCTTTCAGTGTCAGGCACTCTTCGCCGTCGAGAACAGCACGCACTGCCGCACAGGTGATTCGTTGCACGATGTGCCGAAGACTGCCACCCGAACACTCGATGAGGTACTTGAGCGCCATCTCATTACGTATGGACGACGGTTTACGCAGCGGCAGCATCAACTCGAGGCTGCCGATGAGGTCGGCAAACCCCTGATCCACCGCCCACACCGGCAAATGGAAAGGCTGTAAGCGCTGGGCCAGATGCTTGTCGTTGCGAAACGTGCGCGTTGATTCGGGTGCACCCAGGCAGATCAGCGGAATCCGCGCGGTGTTGGTCAGGAACTTGATACCTGCCAACACTCGCTGTAGTTCCCGATCCGTACCCTTTGCCAAGTCCTGTACTTCATCCACCACCAAGGCCTGGACCTCCAGAGCCTTGAACACCCGGAGAACCGCCATCTCGCGATCCGGAGTGTACAACGTGCGGGCCACCGGCCCATCCAAGGACTCCAGCACGCGGCCATAGAATTCGCGCATGCTACGCGCACCTTCGGCCGAGACGACGACAACCTTGCCGCTATAGGCGCGTACCAATTCTTCGCCGAAGGTACTTTTGCCAGCACCCGGCTCTCCCATCAGCAGCATGCCGCGTCCAGGCATTCCCGCCGGCATGGACAGAAGCCAATGCGCCTGCGCCATGGCTTGCGCATAGGCGGGATGCTCGATTACCACACCTCGTTTGATCATCTCGATGCGAATTGCATCCGACGCATCGGCATCTGCCCGACAGTCCGGTGAGAGGTGTGAATACAGGGAATCGATACTCGGCGTCGACGGTACCGACCCTTGCGTTACCGGCGTCATCGCCGCGGCTGCTGTCTTCCTGAATTTCTTTTCCATGCGTTCATGCTCCTTTGCGGTATGCATTCATCGAGACGACTGCCCGGCCGAAATCGATCCCGGCGGTATCCTTTGAAAGTGGAGGCGTAGTTGTCCTGACCTGTTCGGGCACAAGCGCCCTGCGGCGACGCCTTCCTTCCTCTACAGCGGCCTGCCGACGCGCTTTGCGAGTTGCAGCGGTGGCGCTCATCACCATGCTTTGGCGATTGGACAACCCCTCGTCGAGTTGCCCCAAGAGTCCGCTATCTCGGTACTCACCCCGACGGCACTGCCGAGACCACCGGTATTCCGCCAGAGAGATCCGACGGACGTCTTCCCGTGTATCCATGGCGGCAAGCACAAGCCCACCGGGTCCCACGATGTACACCTTGGAAAGATCGCCTGGGTCGTAAGACACAGGACGCTGGATGCCATCGCCTACCCACTCCTCCAGACCCTCCGCCCAATAAGTGCGATTGAACATCTGGATACCGGTGCGACGGACAAGGCGCATCTCGAACGGGTAGAACGTGGTGGCCAGCATCCAGCGATCCCACCCCGAAGGCAGGGCGTCCTGATGTTCCGAAGTGGACTGCAGCTCGGTCCACTTCACCAACGGCGGCACCTCCAGCGAACGGTGCTCTTTCAGGTGATAGACGTTGACGATCTCGTTCACAAGGAACGCTTTGAACTCCTGCAGCGTCAGTGCCGCCTTGTCCTCGGCATCGTAGTCACCGCGTTGTACCACGTTGCTGTGCGTGGCTCCCGGCAGAAGACGGCACTTGCCCATAAAGATGCCGATCAGGCGCTCGATGATCCCGCCGTAGTGGGGCGACCCCACTGGACGGTATTCGATGTCGGTCCCAATCTGCTCGCAGCCTCGCCTCAGCGCGTCGCTGTGGAAATCCCGCCCGTTGTCCATGTGGATGGATTTCATCACGCCGGACACGGGCCAGTTTCCCTTCAAGCCCAGCAAAGCGAGGAATTCATCCTTCGGCAGCAGCGCGTTCGCTAGGCACATGGCCACCGAGACCGCACTGGGCGCTTCGAAGCTGACATAAACGCCGACCACCATGCGCGTCGCCACATCGATCGCAAACGTCACCCAAGGCCGGCCGACCGACTTCGAGCGATCCGCTTCCAACACCAGAATGGCATCAGCCAACGTATGATCGATTTGCACCGTCTCGAGCAACCGTGTGACCTGAATGTGGCCAACCATGGGATCGAGGGTGTATTTCGCCTTCTTCCCTCCTTGGCGAAGCACCATCACACGTCGCGCGTCCAGTGCAGCTGCCCGCTTGCGGATGGTGGCCGCGCAGGGTTCGGGCAGATGCTTCAGCCGACACCCCGACTGAATCTGGTCGATCACATCAGACAGATTTGGCCGGTGAGGGACGAGCCAAACCTCGTTAAGCTGGTTGGCAATGATGTCCTCCACGGCGGGGTCAAGAAAACGCATTCCCACCGGCCGACCACAGGGTGATGCCTGCAATGCGGATACCGCGTTCACTTCCCTGAGCCGGCGAGCGGCTCGCTGCAAGGTTCGTATCGAGCATCCCAGTGCAAGAGCATGGGACTCGTAACGAGTTCGACGTTCGCACGTGCTTGGTGCCCCCAGAATGTCGCGCACCGCCTCTGCAAGGCGTTTCAGCCTGAACCATTCAGCCCCATCCATGGCCATCACGGGTTTCACAACCTGGGGCGCCAGGGTGATTTCCTTGGTGGGCACTTGGCAAAGCAGCGATTCGTCCTGGGGCGATACTAGGGTGACGACACCCTGGTATTCAGGGTCAACGACACGCATCCGTACGCCTTGATGAAGCACCTCCATGCCGACCTCAAACGCGCTCATGCCTGCACCTCCTGCAGTGCAGGCAATCGCACCAGCGGCATGCCCAGGGTTGCACGCACGATGCGAGCACGCTCGGCCATCAGATCCGAATCGATGTGCACCCTCGGCGGCTTCACCTCGATGAGTGAAAAGCGCTCTGCCCCCAACTGCCTCCACTGCTCCGGCACCGCATCAAAAAGCACCAGAACGTCGGGGGTGTACCGACGCTTTGATTCACGCCACATCCAGCGCAGCGTGACGGGTTGGCTGGCCACGGCCATGCACGCCGGATCTGCCACCAGCATCTTGATGACCGATCGCTCCAACATGCTTTCGACGCGAACAAGCGGCTGGCCACGAAAAGCACACACGTACCCGCCATGATGACGACCATGCGAAAGCGGGACGCGACGCTCTCCCCAGCACACGTCCATACCATTCGCGATCGGCATCTTTTTCATGACAGTGTCGAGTTCGTCCTGCACGGACGATGTGCGACACGCTATACGCAACGAACTGGCTTTCTTTTTCATTTTTCCTTGCTCCATAGTGATTTCTGGCACCTTGGGTACCAACACGGCATGGAGCGCTGGGCAAATGCCGCCCGTCCCTTGACAGGGGAAGGCTTCGGGCTAGCATGATGCTGTCGGTGCAATCCAATCGACGAGCAACCTGCGGCCTACGAGGATTCACGGTCTTCGTGGGCCGCGTTGCGTTCAGGCTCCGGCACATTGCGATGTTTCATGGTTTCGCTTTTTGGTTGTTCCCTCCGTTGGTCTACGCCCGACTCTTCAGCATCGTTTGAAGCTGTGTCTGCCTGAGATCACCCCGCCCCACTGCGGCTCGAGGGTGCGACAGACGCGCTCGCATTTCCCACGGAATCCAACCAGGCAGCCACGTCTCGCGTACGCGCGAACCATCCTTGGCGACCGGGAACGTGAAATACGCTCACAGGTAGGGCCCCCGCCGCCGCAATCCGGCGGAACGTGCGTTCATTGGCGACGTGGAGAAGCTTCATCAGGGCCACGGCCCCCATCAGCTCGCCGTACTCCCCGACGAGACTCGATTCATAGGGGCTTTGATGATCGATCGTGGATTTGAAGGGAGGCTCATCTGCGGCCATTGGCGGTCACCGGTGGACAGTTGCGCGCATGAGATCACATACTTCCCCCGTCTATATCTGCCATGAAATAGGATTACGCTCTAATTCCTCCGCGCGGCCGCCCCACTGACTCTTTCCACTCCCCGGTCGCACGCCTGCGCGCCTGGTACTGGCTCGAGCGCGTAATGGAAGTAGCCAGAGTCGGCAGCGCTCCCGACCTGGACAAGCATCGCCTGGTGCAGGACTTGATCCCGGCAAGACGTTTTCAGTCCATTGCGGATGATGGGTTCGATCCGGCCGGCATCACGATCACGAGATCCCTGTCGCTGCTGGATCACGTCTGCCGCAAGAAGCGCTACAGCCACCTACGCGCCGACTACGACCACACGCTTTGGCGCACACTGCAAGATCGCCACTGGAGCGAGACCCAACGCGACAAACTGATGGAAAAGGCCTTGCAGCGCCTTGGGTTGACCGTGATCGAAGCAGGCGATGCAGCGCGTGCAAAGCAACTCGGCCTGCATTGGCGAGATCATTTCGAGGTCGATTTTTACGATGGCGGCTATGACTACATACCTGCACTGCTGCCTCTAAACGAGGCGGCTCAAACAGCAAAGTGGGCGACCTTGGATGGGATCCAAGTCTTGACGCTCCTTTACCGTCAGAGCCTGGACGCCGGCAACGCCAAGTTTGCAGGCGATCTCCGCCAACCGCTGGAGGATGCCTGTCGAGCTTTCGGAAAGGTATGGCACGGAGAGGCCGCTGACACGTGGCGCTATGTGACGAACACGTTGACGCTCGCATGGATGCCGGACTATGAACCCAGCAGCGATGCCATGAACAAGGCACGCGAACAGCTGCGCGAGGAGTTTGAGAACTCGCCATCCCATGGTCGTGGCCGACGAAAACTTGCGCCGGACCAAGTGACGCAGGGCAAGGTGGAACGTCGCTGGCGCAGGCGCGCGCTGATGCGCGCAGGTGTTCTTGATGAGCCCGGCCGGCAGCACTACATCGGGCTTCAAACAAGCACGCCTTTCAACGCATGGCTCGCGGCGAATCGACGAATCATCGATACGCATCTGGTTCGGGCCTACCTGCGCTTGGGCTTAGGTGAGGAGGTCGACACAGTTAAGGATGCGCCCAAGGATCTACGCTCCATGCAGATCCCCGTCGACGATGACCACCCCATCATTGCCCCTTATGTCGATCCCGTCGATGAGCATCGATTCGGTGGTTCTCTCTTCGATCTGCTTCCCATCCGGCGCACGAAGATTCGAGGATCCGGCGGCAAAGAATCATGACGACGGCTGGGTCGGCGCTCGTGCAACACCACCAAGGCTAGCCGAGAAACCCGTACATGGCTCGCTGCACCGCCGACAGGGCATCGGCACTGCGGCCGGCAACTACCCACCCTGCAAGCGAGTCGCCATCCCTGCCGAGCTGGCAGACCCACTGTGCCGCGGCAAGCTCATCGAGTCCCATTTCCATGACGGCATCGGTGAGTTCCGGCTCGGCGGCGCGGAGTTCACTCCAAACCACCAAGCAATCGGCACAGTACGCCTCGCGCGAAGTATTGGCGGCGTCAAGGGCAACGCGAAGTTTTTCGTGCATACGGATCCCCATAGCGAAGTCTTGTGACCGGAGGAAACTACCGTGCGCGGGTCGCACCGAATGAGATGGCGCCGGAGGCCCATTCGGCCTTCTTCGTTACACCACTCGACTTGCCTGGTCAGAAGAAGCTTGAGCTGCCGATGGGATGGGCGGCGAGTTCGCGATCCAGAAGGGCCACCCCTACGCTAGTGCAACGCCGGGTGACAGCTGATCCGCATCTTCGTTGGCCAGATCGATCACCGCCTGAGCATCGCCCGGGAAGACAGCAGCAGGGGTGCGCCCGTCATTCGACAGGACAGCAAAGCGCTCCGGGTCATTCTTTACCTCGTGAGGTCTGGCCGCGCGCAGCGCCAGCGCTTGTAGACTGAGACGCCCGCGAGGTTGGTAGAGCCAGAACGCACGCTCCCAGCCGCTTTTGTCATGGCCAGGATGGAGATCAGGCAGGCGGGTGAGCGCATCCATCAATTCCTTCAACCTTGGGTTTACTGACCCGCTCGTCAAAAACTGGAATGGTGGGTAGCGATAACCCCCATGGTTACGTCCAGCCCAGACTCTGAAGACCGCGCTGCCTACGATAGTCTGCCCGATTGTCACGGCATCCGGCCAGTCTTGCGCGAGCAGCATCGAGCGGAAGTGCTGGATAGCCGCGACATCATCCGCGTTGAGCTCGACACTGGTCGTTGGACGCATGCATGTCTCCTTGGCCCGCGTGCCGTACCGCTTCTATGATGCAGCAACCGCAATGCAGCAACCAACGTCGCGGTGATCACGGTGCACACCCATGCTCGCCGACGCGAGTGCGTACGGCATCGCGCTCGTCGCCTGGCAGCGCAGCGCAAGCTTCAAAGCATCGGCCGCCACCCTGAGCGGCACCTTGCTGCTGATCTTGGGTAGTGCGCCCCGCCAGTTGAGGCAAAGCTGCAACCTGCGGCGCTGGCCGATTCGTCGGTGGTTCCGTGATCGGTTTGCAATGTCGTATGCGTGATCTTGAAGCGATCGTGCAGCATGGCTTCGACCGCGCGGCGCACGTCGTGGCAGTCGATGTCGTGGTTCACGTAGATGTGCCCTGACAGCGCGGGCATGCCCGAGGTCACTTCCCACACGTGCAGGTCATCGAGCCGTACGACGGCAGGTACGGCGCGAATCGCGTCGGCAATGGTCACCGGGTCAAGGCCGCGAGGTGCCGCCTCCAGAAAAATGCGGCCGGAGTCGCGCACCAGACCGATACCGGCTTTCAGCATCAATCCGGCGACGACCAGCGCGGCAATCGAATCGACCCGGTTCCAGCCCGTCCACCAGATGATGCTGCCGGCGATGGCCGTGGCAATGAAGGCGTAGAGATCAGTGAGGATGTGCTGGAAGCTGCCTTCCACATTCAGGCTTTGCCGGTTCGCCTTGCTCATCGCCCATACGGCGAGCAGGTTGACGCCGATGCCGATCACCGCGATCACCGTGACCAACAGGCCTTCCACCACCGGCGGGTTGATCAGGCGGCGGATCGCCTCGACGATGAACCACACCGACAGCAGCAACAGCGTCAACCCGTTCGCCTGCGCGCTCAGGATCTCGACTCGCTTGAGTCCGAACGTGAAGCTGCCATTGGCCGGACGACGGGCCAGACGCATCGCGACCAAGGCCAGTCCGATCGAACCCACGTCGGTGAGCATGTGGCCGGCGTCGGAAATCAAGGCCAGCGACTTGGCCAGGATGCCGACCACCACCTCCACCGCCATGAAGCCGAGCAGCAACAGCAGCCCAATGGTCAGGTACTTCTTGTCCGCATCCGGCGCCACGCCGTGGCTATGGTCGTGATGATGGTCGTGATCGTGTTCGTGAGGTTCAGCTGTGCCCATGAGGTCTCTCCTGTGCGGTGGCCACTCTACGTGAGCACCGCGGTGTTATGACATGACAGGGAAAGACGGGCGGGCATGACCCCTTCCGCCCTCATCAGTCGACTTGACCGTCGATGGGCCACGCCCGATCCACCGTGCTCTGGTAGACCCAGCCGGCCACGCTCTGGCCGGTGCGCCCGTGCAGGCGAATCAACTGCACGGCCCGTTCGGCCTGATCGTCCTCGCAGAACACTTCAAGCTTGATCTGCCGAGTCACCCGTTCGCCCAGTTCCATCGAATAGATCTGTTCCTGGGCACTGAGCGCACTCAACAGGCCTTTGACGTCGCTCACCGACAGGTAACGAAACCCCGCATCTTCCAGCGCATGGATGACGTCGACCACGCGGCCACGGTGGATGAATGCCTTCACTTCTTTCATGGGGTGTTCTCCTTGGCGAGGCGCCGGGTGGCGCGTTCTTCGATCCAGTCGTAGAGCACCGGCAGCAGCACCAGCGTCAGCAACGTCGAGGTGATCAACCCGCCAACCACCACGGTGGCGAGTGGGCGCTGGGTTTCCGCACCGACACCACTGGAGAGCAGCATTGGCACCAGGCCCAGGATGGCCACGCTCGCGGTCATCATCACCGGCCGCATGCGCAGCGCCGTGCCGCGGAGTACCGCCTCCCGCACGGGCAAGCCTTTCTCACGTTGCTCGTTCAAGAAGCTCACCAGCACGATGCCGTTCAACATCGCCACACCGAACACCGCGATAAAGCCGATCGCCGAGGGCACCGACAGGTATTGCCCGGTGATCGCCAGGCCGACGATGCCGCCGATGGTGGCGAACGGCACGTTGGCCAGGATCAGCGTGGCGTGCTTTACCGAGTTGAACGCGGTGTAGAGCAAGACGAAGATGAAGAAGATCGTCGCCGGCACGATCAACGACAACCGCTTCAACGCCCGTTGCTGGTTCTCGAACGCGCCGCCCCATTCGCTGTAATAGCCGGTCGGCAGTTTCACCTGTTGCGCGATGGCCGCATTGGCGTCCTTGACGAAGCCGTCGATGTCGCGACCACGCACGTCCATCTGGATCACCGCATAGCGCTGCAACTGTTCGCGGCGGATAAACGAGTAGCCTTCCGCATCGCTGACCTCGGCCACCTGGGACAGCTGCACCAGCGCGCCGGTGGCCGTGCGGATCGAAATGCGTTGGATCGCCGGCAACGAGGCCTTGTCCGCATCGTCCAATCGCACCGCGATGTCGAAACGCTTCACGCCATCGAGAAGCGTGGTCACCGGCTCGCCGCCGATGCCGTTCTTCACCACGGTCAGCACGTCGTCGGCGTTCAAGCCGTAGCGGGCCAATGCATCACGATCCACCTTGATGCGGATCTGCGGCTTGCCGATGTTCGCCTCCAACGCGAGATCGGCCACGCCGGCCACGCCGGCCAAGACGTTCTTGATGCGGCCGCTCAAGCGATCCAGCTCGTCCAGATCATCGCCATAGATCTTGAGTGCCAGCGTGGCACGCACGCCGGAGATCAGCTCCTCGATGCGCATCTGGATCGGCTGGGTATAGCTCACCACGGCGGTCGGCAACGCCGCCGACAGTTCCTTCTGCATGGCTTCTTCGATGCTTTCCAGCGTCTCACCCTTGCGCCACTGATCCTTGGGCTTCAGCGGCGTGTAGACCTCCATGTAGTTCACATCCGCCGTCTCGCCTTTCTCGGCGCGACCGATCATCGCCAGCGTGGTCTCCACTTCCGGAAACTTCTGCTTGACCAGCGTCGAGACCTGCTTGGAGATGCCGATGGATTCGTCCAGCGACGCCGAGGGAATCGAGGTGATGCGCCACATGATGGCGCCTTCCTTCAGGTTGGGCATGAACTCCTTGCCGAGGAACGGGAACAGCGCGAGGCTGCCTACCAAGGCGCCGGCGGCGATGCCCAGCACCAGTTTGCGGCGTGCCAGCGCCCAAGCGAGCACCGTGGCGTAATGGCGCTTCAGGAATGCGACCAGCCAAGTGTCCTTCTCTTCCTTCGGCTTCAGCACCAGCGCCGCCAACACCGGGATCAGCGTCAAGGCGAGGATCAGCGAGCCGGCCATCGCGAAGCTGATGTTGAACGCCATCGGCTTGAACATCTTGCCTTCCAGCCCCTGCAGGCTGAACAGCGGCAGGAACACCACGATGATGATCAAGATCGCAAACGCCATCGGGTTCGCCACCTCGCGCGCCGCGGCCAGCACCGCGGACGTGCGATCCACCGGGCCGCCGTGCGCCTTGCGCTCGGCCATGATGCGGTAGGCGTTTTCCACCAGCACCACCGCGCCATCCACCATCATGCCGATGCCGATCGCCAGGCCCGCCAGCGACATCAGGTTGGCGGACAGCCCGGCCTGATTCATGCAGATGAAGGCAATCAGTATCGCCAATGGCAACGCCACGACGACCACCAGCGCGCTGCGAAACTCACCCAGGAACAGGAACAGCACCAACGCCACCAGGATCGAACCTTCCACCAGCGCACGCACCGCGGTGCCCACCGCCGCGTTGACCAGTTCAGTGCGCTCGTACACCGGTTTTACGACCACGCCCGGCGGCAAGGATTGCTTCACCGTGTCGAGCTTGGCCTTGACCGCATCGACCACGCTCTTGGCGTTCTCGCCAATGCGCGCCAGCGCTTGGCCCATCACCACTTCCTTGCCATCGCGCGTCACGGCACCGGTGCGGGGCGCACCCGCCTCGGTGATGGTGGCCACGTCACGCACGTAGACCGGCGTGCCGTCTTCGGTCTTGAGCACGATGTTGCCCAGATCCTTCGCGTTCTGGATCAGGCCCAGCCCGCGCACCAGGTACTGCTCGCGGCCGACGTCGACGAAGTTGCCGCCGACTTGCGCGTTGTTGGCCTGCAGCGCCTCGATTACCTCCTTGAAACCGAGCTTGTGCGCGATCAGCTTCATCGGGTCGATGCGCACCTGGAACTGCTTTTCCTGCCCGCCCCAGGAGGTGACGTCATCGACGCCAGGGGCGGTACGCAGAGTCAGGCGAATGGTCCAGTCCTGCAGCGTGCGCAGATCCATGTCGTTCGGTGCCGTACCGGCGGTGGCGCCCTTGAGCTTGTCGTCAGCACGCTCGACCGTGTACCAGAACACCTGGCCCAGGCCGGAGGTGTTCGGCCCCATCTCCGGTTTGCCGTAACCCGCCGGCAAGCGATCGCCCACTTGCTGCAACCGTTCGTTGATCAGCTGGCGGGCGAAATAGATGTCCATGCTGTCGTCGAAATACACCGACACGTAGGACAGGCCGAACAGGCTCACCGAGCGGATCTGTTCCACCTTGGGCAGGCCGGCGAGCGCCGATTCCACCGGGATGGTCAGCAGTTGCTCGACATCCTCCGCCGCCAGCCCCGAGGCTTCGGTGTAGACGTTGACCTGCACCGGCGTGACATCGGGAAACGCGTCGATGGGCAGCTGGCGCACGGCCTGGAAACCGAGGAAGCCGATCACCACGAAGGCGATCAGCACCAGCACTTTGTAGCGCAGGGAGAATTCAACCAGACGTTCCAGCATCATTCTTCTCCCAGCTGCGAGCGCAGCAAGCGGGCCTTCAAGGCGAAGGCGCCCTTGCGCACATAGGTGTCGCCGGCCTTGAGCCCCTGCGTGATCACCGTCCAGCCATCCCGCGTGTCGCCGACCATGACCGGCGCCGGCTCGAACTGGCCGTTGCCCTTGGCGAGGAATACGGTCGGCTGGTTCTGCAGCAGCACGATCGCTTCAGCGGGCACCGCGAGCTTTTGCACCGCGCTGCCGGCGGCGATGCGCGCTTCGACCAGCTCACCGGGATGCAACAGATCCTGGCGGTTGTCGACTTCGATGCGTACTGGCACCGTGCGCGTGCGCTCATCGGTCTGATGCGAGCGCTGCACGACCTTGCCGGGGATCGCGGTGTCGTGCACGAGGATGCGGGCCTGGGCATCGGGCTTGACCCGTTCGGCGTCGGCCGGTGTCATTTGCGCCACGACCCAGACCGAATCTTCCTTGACCAAGGTGAACAAGGTGCGGCCGGACTCCACCCGCTCACCGACCAGAAACTCGTCGGTGGTGACGCGACCGGTGGCCGGGGCCAGCAGCTCGAAGCTGCCATCGGCACCGGCCGAACCCTTGCGGAGCAAGCCACCGATTTGACCGTCGGACAGCCCGTAGGCGCGCAACTTGGCGCGCGCCTGATCGCGCTGCACCTTTGCTTCGTTGTAGCGCCGTGCCGACACCGCCTGCAGTCCCAGCGAAGCGATCCGTTGCCAATCCTGCTCGGCCACGATCAACGCGCCTTGCGTCTCGGCCACCTGCACGCTGGAAAGCACCACCAGCGGCGCGCCGGCTTTCACCACGTCGCCGAGCTTGGCCTTGCGGGCCAGCACCTGCGATTCCACGCGCGGCGACACCAGCACTGTGGAATACGCATCGGCCTTCACTTCGCCGGGGGCCTTCAGTTCATCGGTCAAGGCCCGCGGAGCGGCCTTGTCGAGCACGATGCCGGCGTCCTTGATCGCCTTGGCGTCAAGCGCGAGTGGATTGGCGGGTGCGGGTTCCTGCGCCAGCACGGGGCCAGCCAGCGCAGCACACAGCGCCACAGCAAGCAGGCTGCGCTTCAAAAGGGAGAGATTCATCGGGGGATTTCCTGATTAAGGCCGTCCTGCGTCGGGCCGTTCTGGGTGCGGCCATCGAGCCAGTCGGTCAGGCGGCCCGCAGCGGTGAGGTAGTCGAACCAGGTCTGCCAGGTCTGGCTTTCCAGTTCCTGGCCGGACAGCGCGGTATCCAGGCTTTGTTTGAGCTGCACGAGGTAATCGGACGTGCTGATTTCACCGGCACGCCAGAGCTTCTCCAGCAATGTGGTGCGATCCTCGAACGCGGCGGCACGACCGCTGCGGAACGCTTCGGTCGCATGCCACAAGGCGCCATAGCGGGCTTGGGCTTCCTGCAATCCGGCGCGCAGCACAAACTGACGCGAACGCACGCCGGCCGCGGCTGCATCGGCTTCTGCGCGGGCGGCATCGACTTCAGCGCGGCCAGTGTTGAGCACCGGCAAGGGAATGGACACGCTCAGGCCGATCACCTGATCGGTGCGCGGCCCGCTGCGCACCTGTCCACCGGTCAGGCTGAGCGTGGGATCGGGAATACGTGCCCGGCGGGCAACCTGCACCCCGGCCTCGGCACTCGCTTGCTGGGCGCGGGCCTGACGCAACTCGGGCAGTTCATCGACGGGTAGTGGCATGACCGTGCCCGCCGCAGGTGACAGACCCTTGGGCAACGGTGGTAGTGCGGCCCCTTGATCGCCACTGATGGCCAGCAACGCGGCACGGGCCGCCGCTTCGTTGCTCGCGAGCGTGGCTTGTTGCACCTGCGCCTCGCCCAAGGCCAAGCCGGCCAGATCGCGCTCGGGGCTGCTGATGTCGCCGACCTTCAGTCGCTGCGCGGCCAGGTCATCGAAGCGCTGCATCAACGCCAGACGACGTTGCCCCAACTCGCTCTGTCGGGTGGCGAGTGCGGCCGTCGACCACGCCTTCAACCAGCGGGCGGCGACGTCACGACGCACCAGGTTATAGGTTGCCTCGGCGGCCAGCAGGTCGGCCTCGCCCTGGCTGGCACGGGCACGACGCTTGCCGGACAGATCCAACGGCAGACTGAGGCCAGCCGTGCGTCGATTGACGTCGGCGTTCTCGGCATCGAGCGACAGCGAAGGGTTGTACAGCGGCTGGGCTGCGGCGCGCGCACGGGCTTGGGCCGCGTCAAGGTCGGCCCGCGCGGCCTGCACCTCGGGACTGGCCTGCCAGATCCGGCGCACCGCCTCCTGCAAGGGAGACGCCGCCAACGATGTGGGTGGAGGAGCTACTGATGGGGAGAAATGGGATGCGGGGGCGGCACTGAGCATTGCCGCGTACAACAGACACACGGCGCCGATCGGCACCGAACGAAAAACAGACATGAAGCGATCTCCTGAAAACGGTCACGGAGCGATGCACCGCATAGGCGGTGGCATCGCAGAGCGGAGCGGTTTCAGGCGATCGGAGGGCGCAACAGTGAGCCGGTCGTGGCCGGCATGAATCCCGAATGGAGGGTGAGCGGTGCGAAGTGTGCCTCCATCCTGGCGATGGGAAGTGGCGCACTGGCCGGCAACGTCACCGAATGCGCACAGGCACAATGACAGCTGCTCCCTTCGCCCAGGAGACAGCTGCTCGCATCGTCAGCCGTTATCGGGCTGACGGCGGTATCCGCCGGCAGGGGGACAGCGACAGCCGTCGTCGAAGCGAATCGGGCTCCCGGCCCATCGGCCATGCAGATCGACCCGCTGACCAGCTTGATCAGCAGCACGGCCACGGCCAACACCCACAGACCGCGGTGGCGGCGCAGGCGAGTCAGCAATGATGGCGCAGACCGATACATGCTTCGATCCTAAACGACAGTCGCGCTGTTAGACAATTTCACTTGGGCGCCAGTCGTGATGAATTCAGACAGTCCCTACCGGCGTCAGCCGCCCCCTATGTAGATGGTCTACCCGCAGCACGACTTCTGTTGCTGGATCGGCGGACACGGCACGCTTCCGTACGAGCAGAACACGCAGCAGTCGCCCGCCTTGGGCCGAAGCAATTCGCCGCACCCCTCACAGTCGTAAAAGAACTGGCAGGCATCGGTCGGCATGGTCTCGGTGGCCTGGTGGCCACAATGCGGACAGGTCAGCGTGCTCTGCAGGATGAGTTCGGTCGTCAAGCGTTTCACCGGAGAAATGAGAATGGAGTGTTGACAGGGTCTTCGCTATGCCCATGCCTATCGTGTCGGTTCAGCGGGCATCCGTCATATCGCTGGCTGTGCGACAGGATGCGCTGGGTGCGGGTGCCAGCAGATCGCGGACCGACACCGCCACCATCAGCAGCAGGCCCGGGTAGAGCAGCCATCCAGTGCGATGGCCGCTGGCCCGCATCACGAATACCGCCACCAGCACCAGCAACGGGCCAAGCATGCCGAGCGCGGCACGCGGCCACTGCCGGTGACTGAGCCAGCCGAGCGCATTGGCGAGCAGCGCGATGCCGACAAACGCCGGCAACAGGATGCGGATGAACAGGCCTTCATACGGACTCAGTACGCCCAGCCCGATCGCCGCACCAAGGCTGGCCAGGGCGGGAAAGCAATTCACGCAGGCTGCTGCCGAGACGACACTGCCGATCAGTCCGGCCTTGTCGGCCAACCGAGTGAGCAGGGACATGGGGTTCTCCTTTCGCGCGGAATGCCGATCGTCTAAGGTATTCCCGTAGTCAAGTACGGAGTCAAGTCCATGCTCTCCACACAGGAAACGTTTTCCATCGGCGCCTTCGCCAAGGCAGCCGGGGTCAATGTCGAAACGATCCGCTTCTACCAGCGCAAGCGCCTGCTGGCGGAGCCCGCCCGTCCGTCGAGCGGCATTCGTCGCTACGGAAGCGCGGAGGTCGCGCGGGTGAAGTTCGTGAAATCCGCGCAGCGGTTGGGATTCAGCCTCGATGAGGTAGCGCAGCTACTGCGGCTGGAGGACGGCACCCATTGCACGGAAGCGGCCGATCTGGCCGTGTTGCGGCTGGCCGATGTACGCAACCGGCTGGCCGACCTCGCGCGCATGGAGACGGCCCTCGCTGCGCTTGTCGAGCAATGCGGTACGCGTCAGCGCAACGTGTCCTGCCCGCTGATCGCCTCGTTGCATGCCCGTTGAAATGGCGGCGGGCAGGATGCGACAGGCAGGACGCCAGTAAAGCGCATCGGCTGGATGGTGTAACCACGCCTTCGCCACTCCGCCATGGCCCGTCGCGGAGCATGCCGCCTTGGCTGCCTCGTCGTCGCGCCGGTTCAGAGCATGGGCCGCGTGTGATCTGACCATTGCGCCGTGCCCTGGATCAGTTCGGCCCGCACGCAATGCGCGTCCGTGATCGACGTTACCGTGGCTTGCCCGCTCGCGGCGAAGTGTTCAATGGGCGCGCCTTTGCCGGGAATCACGTACGCCAACCTCATGACCTGCAGTCGCGTGCCGACGGCGGGCAGTGGCGTAACTCGGTAGCAGATGTCCAGCTGCCGGCCGTTTACATGACCAATCCAGCCGTCGGCGTAAGTATTGGTCGCGTGCGCGATCGTGCCGAGGGTCAAGCCCGTGAATAGCAGGGCGATGCCGAGATACGCAGCGTGCGCTTTCATCGTTGTACTCCAAAATCATCGGACTACCGTGACAGGCGCGGCCACAAACCCCATGATGCAGTTGCCGCACCGCCACCTCCGCCGTTCGGCCCATGCCGGAGGCAAGCGCCGGTTGGCGGTGGTTCACGATCAACCTGCCGGGCTGATCGCCGTCACCGTGCTGGCCATGCCAGCCGGATGCAAGGTGAACCGCACCTGCTCGCCCACCTTCAGTTTTTGCAGCAGCGCCGGCGGGTCGGCCTTGAAGGTCATGGTCATCGCCGGCCAGCCGATGGCGGAAATGGCTTGGTGCTGAAGGGTGATCGTGCCTTTGGCGGTGTCGATGGCCTTGACGATGCCTACGCCCTGCGCCTGGGTGGGTTTCGTCGTTTGCATGCCGGCCATGCCGGGCATGTTCGGGGCCATCTGCTGGGCGAACGCGGCGGTCGAGGCCAAGACCAGCGCACTGGCGCATGCCAGGGTGAAAACGTACTTCTTCATGGTTGGATCTCCCGGGGTGGATGAAACGTCGGGGTGGACTGCGCTGCTTTGCGCAGCCGGTACCGCATCAGCAGACGGAATGCCGCCGGCAGCACCAGCATGGTCAGCAACGTCGCGGTGACCATGCCGCCGATCATCGGCGCGGCGATGCGCTGCATGACTTCGGAGCCGGCGCCGTGGCCGAGCAGGATCGGCAATAAGCCGGCGATGATCACCGCTACGGTCATCGCCAACGGCCGCACGCGTTGCGCGGCGCCTTGGCGAATGGCTTCATCCAGCGCGTCGACACCGGCCTGCGGATCGAGCGCGAGCTGCCGATCCCAGGCGTGGCGCAGGTACAGCAGCATCACCACGCCGAATTCGGCGGCGACGCCGGCCAGCGCGATGAAGCCGATCACCGTGGCTACTGATACCGAATGGCCGAGCAGCCAGATCAGCCATAGGCCGCCGACCAGTGCGAGCGGCACATTGGCCATGATCAGCGCCGCCTCGCTGGCACGCCGGAACACCACGTAGATCAGCGCGAAGATGATCAGCAGCGCGACCGGTACTACCAGCTTGAGTCGCTCCGCCGCACTGGCCAGATATTGGAACTGGCCGGACCAATCCAGCGTGACGCCGGGCGGCAGCGTGACCTGTCGGGCTACGGCCTGCTGCAACCGGGTGACCACGCCGCCGAGGTTGCTACTGGCCGTGTCGATGTAGACGTAGGTCGCGAGCTGGCCGTCCTCGCTCTTCAGCATCGACGGCCCCGCCGCGACGGTGATGTCGGCGACCTGGCCCAGCGTGAGCTGGGCACCGTTCGCGGCCACGATCGGCAACTGCCGTAACGCCTGCACCGAATCGCGATCCACACGCGGATAGCGCACCACGATGGGAAAGCGCTCGCGCCCTTCGATACTTTGGCCGACGGGATCGCCGCCGACCACCGTGGCGATCAGCTGCTGGATCTGCTCCTGCGTCAATCCGTAACGTGCCGCCTCGTCGCGGCGGATGTGCACGTCGACATAGCGCCCGCTGGTCGGACGCTCGGCCACGGCCGAGCTGACCCCAGGCACGGTCTTGGCGACCGTTTCGATGCGGTCGGCCACCGTCTGCAGCGTGGCCAGGTCGGTGCCAAGCACCTTGATGCCGATCGGGCTCTTGATGCCGGTGGAGAGCATGTCGATGCGGTCGCGGATCGGCGGCACGAACAGGTTCGTCAAGCCCGGCACGTGCACGGCCCGATCGAGATCGGCCTTGATCCTGGCCATCGTCATGCCGGGGCGCCACTGATCCTTCGGTTTGAGGGTGATGATGGTCTCGAACATCTCCAGCGGCGCCGGATCGGTGGCGGTGTCCGCGCGCCCCGCCTTGCCGAACACGTGGGCCACCTCGGGCACGGTCTTGAGCATGCGGTCGGTGAGCTGCAGCAACTGTGTCGCCTTGCCAGACGACAGTCCAGGCAAGGCCGTCGGCATGTACATCAGCGTGCCTTCGTCCATCGCGGGCATGAACTCGCTGCCAAGGCGGCTGAGCGGCACCAGCGCCGTGAGCAGCACCAAGGCGGCCAGCCCCAGCGTAGCCTTCGGAAAACGCAGCACCGCGTTGAGGATCGGCCGGTACAGCGCGATCAGGCCGCGATTGATCGGATTGGCGTGCTCGGCGCGCAGATGCCCGCGCACCAGGTAGCCCATCAACACCGGCACCAGGGTCACCGCCAGCCCGGCGGCCGCCGCCATCGCGTAGGTCTTGGTAAAGGCCAGCGGCTTGAACAGCTTGCCTTCCTGGCCTTGCAGCGCGAACACCGGCACGAACGACAGCGCGATGATCAGCAGGCTCACGAACAGCGCCGGCCCCACTTCCACGGTGGCCTCGGCGATCAGCGCCCAGCGGGCGGCGCCTTGCGGTTCTTGCCCATCGTGCGCGTCGCGCCAGTGCTCCAGGTGCTTGTGGGTGTTCTCGATCATCACGATCGCCGCGTCCACCATCGCGCCGATCGCGATCGCGATGCCACCCAGCGACATCAGGTTCGCGGTGACGCCCTGCAGGTTCATCACGATGAAGGCGGCGAGCACGCCCAGCGGCAGGGTGATCACGGCGACCAGCGCCGAGCGCAGGTGACCGAGGAACAACGCGCACACCAGGGTGACGACGAGAAACTCCTCCAGCAGCTTTCGCCAGACGTTCCCCACGGTGGCCTCGATCAGCTGGGAGCGGTCGTAGGTAGGCACGATCTCGACGCCCGGCGGCAGGCTGCGTTGCAGCTGCGCCAGACGCGTCTTCACCGCCGCAATGGTGGCCTTGGCGTTCTGGCCCGAGCGCATCACGATGATGCCGCCGACCACCTCGCCTTGGCCGTCCAGTTCGGCGAGGCCGCGCCGGAACGTCGGGCCACGCCGAACTGTCGCCACGTCGCGCAGCCGCACCGGCACGCCGTTCGTGTTGGCGACGATCGGCACGTTCTCGAAATCCGCGCGGGTCTTGAGATACCCCTCGCTGCGTACCATCAACTCGGCCTCGCCCTGCTCGATCACCGAGCCGCCGTTGGCGCCGTTGGCGGCGCGCACGGCATCGACGAGCTGCGTCACCGTGAGACCGCGCGCGGCCAGCGCCTGCGGATCGGGCACGATCTGCCAGGCGTGGTCCATGCCACCCAGCGTGGCCACCTCGGCGACGCCCGGTACGGTCTTCAATTGGAAGCGCAGGTTCCAGTTCTGCAGCGCGGTGAGCTGGCCGATGTCGTGCCGGCCGGTGCGGTCGACCAGCGCGTACTCGTAGATCCAGCCCAGCCCGGTGGCATCCGGACCGAGCGCGGGATTGACGCCGGCCGGCAGGCGGTCACGCGCCTGGCTCAGGTACTCCAGCACGCGCGAGCGCGCCCAATAGAGATCGGTGCTGTCGCTGAACAACACGTCCACGTAGGAGTCGCCGAAGAACGAGTACGCGCGCACCGTGGTCGCGCCGGGCACCGACAACATGGTGGTGGCCAGCGGATAGGTCACCTGATCCTCCACCACCTGCGGCGACTGGCCGGGGTAGCTGGTGCGGATGATGACCTGGGTGTCGGAGAGGTCCGGCAGCGCATCGATCGAGGTATGCCACGCCGAGAGCACCCCGACCGCCGCCAGTGCCAGCGCGACCAGCAGCACGAACACGCGATACCGGATCGAAACGCGAATCAGCGCGGCGATCATCGTCCGTCTCCCATCGGCATGCCCGGCATAGCGGTGCTGGCCGCCGGCGCGGGCGCAGACTCGCTCGTCTGCAGGCGTTGCAACGCGCCGGACAAGCTCGCCTCCGAATCGATCAGGAACTGGCCGGACACCACCACGCGCTCGCCGCCGGAAAGCCCCGCGAGAATCTCGGTGTCGCCGCCGGCCGAACGACCGAGGCGCACCGCCACCGGCCGGAACTGCCCGCTGCCCTCGGCCACGATCACCCGCGGTGTGTCGCTGCCGGTGGCGATCACCGCATCGTCGGGCACCACCGGTTCGGGCGAACCCGATGCCGGCTGCAGCTCCACGCTGACGAACATCCCGGGACTCAACGTGCGATCCGGATTGGCCAGCACGATGCGCGCGCGCTGGGTGCGGGTCATGGCGTCGATGTCGGGCAACAGGGTTTCCACCTGGCCGCGGAACACCTGGCCGGGCAAGGCCGTGGCACGCACGGTCACCGGCGTGCCGGCGCGCACCGTGTCTGCTGCGGCTTGCGGCAGCGCCGCCTCCACCCACACCGTGGACAGGCCGTTGAGCGTCATCAGTGTCTGCCCGGCGCCGACCTGCTGACCTTCGCGCACGCCCAGCGCCGTGACCACGCCGTCCTGCGGCGCGTGCAAGGTGATATGACCATCCCGTTCCGAGGCGATGTCCCGTGCGGTCAGGCCCAGCACCTGCAGTCGCTGTCGCGCGGCTGCGCGCAACGCCTGCGCGTCAGGGGACTGCGCGTGTTGCAGGGCGCGGTATTCGGCAATCGCGCTGCTCCACTGCGGTGCCAGCAGTTCGGCCAACGGCTGCCCGGCCTTGACGGCGGTGTACGGCGCGCGCACGTCAAGCCGCTCCACCGTTGCGTCGACCCGCGCGCTCACGGTGACCGCATCGCGCAGGTTCCAGCTCACGGTGCCGGGCACTTCGAGTTGGGCCGCCAATACCCGGCGCACCACGGGTACGGTGCGCACACCCAGGTTCTGCACGGTGGCCGGATCAATGCGCACCACGCTCTTGTCGGTGCTGCCGTCATCCGCATACTTGGGCACCATTTGCATGCCCATCGGCGACACGCCGGGGTGGTCGAAGTGCTGGTCGGGCACCATCGTGTCGTACCAGTACAGCACCTTGCGCTGTGCGCCTTGCGTGTCCGCAGTGGTGCTGGCCGGCATCGATGCAGAGCCAACATGGCGGCCACCGACATAGCCCAAAGCCAGCAGCACGGCGGCACCCGCCAGCGCACCGATCACGATACCGATCCGTTTCATGGCAGGTTCTCCGAAGACGGGGTGGATTCGGGCAACAGATAGGCCAAGGCGGCCCACGCGCGGGCGCGGGCGGCCAGTGCATCGGCGTAGCTCAGACGCAACGCGATCTCGTCGCGTCGTGCATCCAGCCACAGCTGCAGCGTGCCGCCGCCGCGGTAAGCGGCCAGCGCCACCTGGCTGCGATCGCGGGCCAGCGGCAGCAGCGCCGTGCGATCGCGTGCGATCTGCCGCCCCCAGCCCTGCCAGGCGGCGACGTCGCGCGCGACGGTCTCGCGTTGCTCACGGCGGGCATCCTCGTGTGCCGACTCGACCGCATCGCGCTCAGCCTGCTTCGCGCTGATGTCGCGGTCTTGCCGGCTGCGGGTGAACAGCGGCAGGCTCACGCCGACCTGCACCATCACCATGTCGGACAGATACGGCGCGCGGTGGCCGTAGGTCACGTCCACACTCCAGTCCGGATGCTTCGAAGCGCGTGCCTGCGCCAGCGCGGCGTCGGCCACCTGCTCGCGCGCCTGCCACGCCTGCATCGGTGCCTGCCGGTCGGTGTGCTGTTCGAGTTGATCCGCCGCGACCGGCAACTGGTCGAAGTCCGGGGCGTCCGCCAGCGCAGTCGGCGCGTCACCCAACCAGCGCTGCAAGGACGCGTTTGCCGCCTGCAGATCGGCGTCGGCTGCTTCGATCCGGTTGGCCAGCGTCAGCGCCTCGGCCTGTGCCGCCAGCACGTCCGCCGCACTGCCGGTGCCGCCGTGCAACCGCGCCTTGGCGACCTGCGCCGCGAGGGCACTTTCGTCGCGCAATGCTTCCAGCAAAGTGCGCTGCTGTGTGGTCGCCCATACGCCGATCCAGGCGTCGGCGATGCGCTCGCGCACATTCTGTGCCGTGGCGGTGCGGTTGGCCTCGGCAGCATCGACCTGCGCCGCCGCAAGCGAACGATCCGCCGCGCGTGCCGCGTGCGAAGGAATCGCCTGCATCACGCCGATCGTGCGCATGGTCATCGTGTCCGAGCGCAGGCTGAAGGCGCCCGGATCGGTGACCGGGTAATTGGAGACACCGAACGTCAGCGACGGGTCGGGCAGACGCCCCGCACGCACGGCTTCATCGCGCCTCGCATCGAGATCGGCGTTGCGCGCGGCGAGCAATGGCGCACGGACCACGCCCTGCCGGACAGCAGCGTCCAGCGTCAGCCGCGGCGCGTTGGTGGCTTGGGCCGCAGCAACAGCGACTGATGAGCCCACAACGATGAGCAGCGCCCGCGCGCAACGGCGCCGGGCCAAACAGGAAAACAGCATGAGGGTTCACTCCCGTAATCGAACAGACATCGTGCACGCAGGCACGACGGCACCTCGGCGATGGCCGAAGTGCGCTAGATCAACAGGGAGCAGAACCGCAGGGTGGGAGGTGGGTCGGGACGATGCAGGGCTGTGTTGGGCAGGGCCACTCGATCCGCATGCACGATAGCCCCCAGCATCACGGGGGATGTCGAGGCGAGCAGGAGCGGTGGAACCGTGGGCAGACTGGCATCGTGCGTCGATGCCGTCGTGCCAGCACAGTGCTCGGCGCAGCGGGAATCCACACCGTGCTGATGCGCGGTGGGAGTCTTTGCCGCGGACCCCATGCCCATACCGACACAGTGCTCCGTCATGGCGACATTTGTCGACGCGGCGGGCAGAGTGCAAGCGTAGGCTGCCATGGCCAGTTGCTGGAACAGCAGGCAAAACAGCGCGATGCCGGTCCAAAGGACGCGGCGACGACGACTGATGTGAAGGCGCTTGCGCATGGCCCAGCCATCTTAGCGCAGCTGGAGTCAAGTCCAGTCAAGTGACGACTGTGCGGCAGGCGCCGTTCGACACCCCGCGCGATGTGACTCTGTCCGCGGGGTGAGAGGCCGCCGGCCATGCGCCACAACAAAAAGGCCGGACCCTTGAAGGGATCCGGCCTTTTTGCGTCATCAACAGATTAACTGAACGCCTAGCGCTCCCAGCCACTTTTGTCATTGCTTGGATGGAGATGGGGCTGGCGCGCAAGTGCATCCATCAGTCCCGACAGCTTTGGGTTCACTGATCCGCCCTTCAGGAACTGAAACGGTGGATAGCGGTAACCACCACGGTCGCGTCCCGCCCAGACCCCGAAGGCCAGGCTCCCTTCAGGATCTTGCCTGATAGCTTCGGAATCCGGCCAATTTTGGGCGAGCAGCGCCTCGCGGAAGCGCTCGATACCTGCGACATCGTCCGCGTTATGTTCGATGTTGGTTGTCAGGCGCATGCACGTCTCCTCGATCCTGCGCAGCAACAATCCTTCCTAGCTGTGCTTGCCTGTCACGCGGTTGCCTCCACAGACCTCTATCACCAGCCACGCTCGGCATTCCCAGATCGATGATCTCTAACCCTGTCGCACTCGATCAAGTGGCAATTTAACCTTGTCATCTAGCGCACTACCACTCGCCATGCACCAGAATGAGGCCGAGCGATTTCAACGCGTTTTAGTCAGCGACAAGGTTAGGTATCGCCGACACCAGCGCCTCGTGGCCGGGGCGTTTGGCGTGATAGTCCATCCACACGTGGCGGCCATCCGGATCGATCGCGAAGTGGCGGTTTCCGCCTTGTTGCAGCGCAGGCAGGGCTTGTTGCAGGCGATGCGGCCAGCCGGCTGCGCCGGCGGTGTCGCTGCGGTGCTGCAGCAGCCAAGCCATCAGACGCAAGCCGGCGGCATAGTCTTCGTTGCGCTGGAGGTACTTCGCGTAATCGGGCGGCGCGATGCGCGCCAGGATCAGGCCCATGGTGTTGGAGACGGCATCGAAGAGGTCGTAGCGCACCGGCGGCATCGACGTGGCAGCCAGCGACCGATCGGACATTTGCGCGGCGAGCACGTCGCGTTGGCAGGCCCATGCGTAGGTCGGCGCGATCAGGCGGCGCGTGCCCCGGGGGTCGACCACCAAGCGCAGACGCAGGCGCGTCGCCCAGTGGCTGGTCCGGCTGGGGTCGACGACAGCCATGGCGTTGGCGGCGCGGTCGTACTCATGTCGCATCGGCGCGCACAAGCTGACATCCGCGGCGACGACCGGCGCGAAGGCCTGCGTGCAGGCGACCGGGATGGCCTCGTCGTCGGGTAGCGCGGCGAGCATGTCGGCCAGCTCGCGCTCGATGCCGTCCATCCAGGCCACGGCCACCATCGCGCCCACCAGCGAGTTGGTGTGGGCGTGCAGGCGGCGCACGGTGGCGGCCTGAGTGCAGATCGCATCCAGCGCCTGCGCTTGCCGGCCCTCGACGAAATCCAGCGCCGGTGCGGTGAGCAGCAGCTTCATCGCCGTGCCGAACCCGGGCAATGGCGTCTGCGGCGAGATCGACAAGTCGTCCCACAACGCGTCGTCGCCGGTGAGCGCCTGCAGCGATGCCAGTCGCGCGGATTGCCGCGCCAGCAAAGCGTGCAGCGGCACGGCCTGCGCGCGCACCTTGGCGAGGCAATCCTCGTCGCGGTTGCTGCACAGGAGCTGGTTCTCGTCCGCCGTGAGTGACGGGCGCTTCTGGAAGCCTTGCGCAGCCAGCGGCACGTAATCCGGCGCAGCCGTGGCGTCCGCTGGCAACTGCGCCAGCCAAGCCTGCAGATGCGCGCGCTCCTGCGCGTAGACCGCATCCACGCGATCGATGGGTACGTCGTAATCCTGCAGCCACAGCGTGGCCCAGGCGTTGTGCCCGGCCGGTGCGGGCGACGGTTGCAGCCGCTTGAGCGCCTCGGCCTGCGCCGGCGCAGGTGGCCGCAAGCGGCCCCAGGCGAAGGCGACGATGAACAACAGCAACAATACGCGCACGATCCATGCCGCGGCCTTGAACACTTTCCGCATCGCTCTCCCCTTCCATTCCGGACGCCGACTCCGGGCATGCCGACGCCATGCGCAAGGCGCGGGGTTTGAGGATGGCAGAAACGACAACGGGCGCCAAAGCGCCCGTTGCCTTGCCCCGAATACCGCTTGTTACAGCGCGTAATACATCTGGAACTCGAGCGGATGCGTCGAGGCGCGGTAGCGGGTGACTTCCTGCATCTTCACGCCGATGTAGGCGTCGATGAAGTCGTCGGTGAACACGCCGCCGGCCTTGAGGAACTCGCGGTCCTTGTCCAGCGCTTCCAATGCCTGGTCGAGGCTGGAGCAGACCTGCGGAATGTTCTTCTCTTCTTCCGGCGGCAGGTCGTACAAGTCCTTGTCAGCCGGCGCGCCGGGGTCGATCTTGTTGAGGATGCCGTCGAGGCCGGCCATCATCAGCGCGGTGAACACCAGGTAGCCGGAGTTCATCGGGTCGGGGAAGCGCACCTCGATGCGGCGGCCCTTGGGGCTGGCCACGTAGGGGATGCGGCAGCTCGCGGAGCGGTTGCGCGCGGAATAGGCCAGCATCACCGGCGCCTCGAAGCCCGGCACCAGGCGCTTGTAGCTGTTGGTGGTGGAGTTGGCGAACGCGTTGATCGCCTTGGCGTGCTTGAAGATGCCGCCGATGTACCACAGCGCGGTCTGCGACAGGCCGCCGTACAGGTCGCCAGCGAACAGGTTCTCGCCGTTCTTGGCCAGCGACTGGTGCACGTGCATGCCCGAGCCGTTGTCACCCACGATGGGCTTGGGCATGAAGGTGACGGTCTTGCCGTTCTGGTGCGCCACGTTCTTGATGACGTACTTCATCGTCAGCAGTTCGTCGGCCTTCTGCACCAGGGTGTTGAACTTCACGCCGATCTCGCACTGGCCGGCGTTCGCCACCTCGTGGTGGTGCACCTCGACCTTCTGGCCCAGCGATTCCAGCACCTTGCACATGTCGGCGCGCAGGTCGCCCAGCCTGTCCACCGGCGAGACCGGGAAGTAGCCGCCCTTCACGCCCGGGCGATGGCCCATGTTGCCGTCCTCGTACTTGAAGCGCGTGCTCCAGGCGGCCTCTTCCGACTCGATCTCGTAGAACACGCGGCCCATGTCGTTCTGCCAGCGGATCGAGTCGAAGATGAAGAACTCCGGCTCCGGCCCGAAGTAGGCGGTGTCGGCGATGCCGGTGGACTTCAGGTAGGCCTCGCCGCGCTTGGCGATCGAGCGCGGGTCGCGGCCGTAGGCCTGCAGGGTGCTGGGCTCCAGCACGTCGCAATGCAGCACCAACTGGGTGTGCGCGCTGAACGGATCGAGGTAGGCGGTGTCCGGATCGGGCATCAGGATCATGTCCGACTCGTTGATGCCCTTCCAGCCGGTGATCGAGGAGCCGTCGAACATCTTGCCGTCCTCGAAGGTCGACTCGTCGATCGCGTGCGCCGGGAACGTGACGTGGTGGTGCTTGCCGAGCATGTCGGCAAAGCGGAAGTCGACGAACTCGACCTCGTGTTCAACGATCTGGTCGAGCACTTTCTGGGCGGTCATGGCGGAACCTCGGCGAGGGATGGACGGGAATGGAGGGAACGGATGCGCTGGACAGAGCAAGGTCGATGCCAAGCCGTGCATTCCGCGTGAATTCATGGGCTTGGCCATCCGGCGGGCTTCGCCCAACGCATGATACACGCCATATTGGTGCATTCATTCCCTTTGTTGCACCAACTTGGCACGAGCGACGGCTGTTGTCCCTCCAGCAAGGAAGCCGCCTTCGAATCGCCATCCGGAATGCGTAAGCTGTGCCGCTGCGCGGTCGCCATGGTGGCGCTCGCCCCGACCCGACGAGTGCACCCGTGACCGATCTCATCAACGTCATCCTGCTGGGCATCATCGAAGGCATCACCGAATTCCTGCCGATTTCCTCCACCGGCCACCTGCTGATCGCCGAGCACTGGCTGGGCGCGCGCTCGGACCTGTTCAACGTGGGCATCCAGGCCGGCGCGATCCTGGCGATCACGCTGGTGTACTGGAAGCGCATCTGGCAGCTGCTGACGCAGTGGCGCGACCCGGCCACGCGCGACTACCTGGCCAAGCTGACGGTGGCGTTCCTGATCACCTGCGTGCTGGGCCTGGTCGTCACGCATTACGGCTTCAAGCTGCCCGAGACGGTGACGCCGATCGCCTGGGCGCTGGTGATCGGCGGCTTCTGGATGATCGGTGCCGAGGCGCTGGCCGCGAAGCAGGCGGACCGCACCGAGGTGACCTGGCGGGTGGCGATCCTGGTGGGCATCGCGCAGATGGTGGCGGGCGTATTCCCCGGCACCTCGCGCTCCGGCGCGACGATCTTCACCGCGATGCTGTTCGGCACCAGCAACCGCGCCGCGGCCACCGAGTTCGCGTTTCTGGTGGGCATCCCCACCATGTACGCGGCCACCGGCTACGAGCTGCTGAAGGTGTGGAAGGGCGGCGGCGCCGTGCACGAGGACTGGAGCGCGCTGATCGTCGGCTTCGTGGTCTCGCTGATCGTCGGCTTCATCGCGGTGAAGTGGCTGCTCGGCTACATACGCACGCACCGCTTCACGGTGTTCGCGGTCTACCGCATCGCGCTGGGCGTGGCCTTGCTGCTGCTGATGCCGGGTGCCTGAGTGGTGGCCTTGGGCGGCAGCGCCAGGCCCAGCTTGCAGGCCGGCAGGTTGGTGCGCTCGAACAGTTCGTGCACCCATTCCAGGAAGGCCTGCACGCGCGCGGAGAGGTGCTTCTTCTGCGGGTAGACCAGCCACACCGGCGAGCCGGTGGAGATGGTGTCCTCCATGATCACCTTGAGCTTGCCGTAGCCGATCGCGCTGGCCGCCAGCCAGTGCGGCACCTGGATGATGCCGAGCCCGGCCATCGCCGCCTGGATCACCGACTCGCCGTCGTTGATCAGCAGGTGCGCGTCGATGTCCAGCGCGATGCGGCCGTCCGGGGTGTCGAACTGCCACTGGTAGGCGCGGCCACTGGTGGGGTAGACGTAGTTGATGCAGCGGTGCTGCTTCAGGTCGTCGATGTTGACCGGTGTGCCATGGCGCTCCAGGTAGGCCGGCGCGGCGCACAGCACGTTGTTGAAGTAGCCGAGCTTGCGCGCGATCAGGTTGGAATCCTCCAGCTCGCCCATGCGGATCGCGCAGTCGATGCCTTCCTCGATCAGGCCGATGCTGCGGTCGCTCATCGACAGCTCCAGCCGGATGTCCGGGTATTTCGCTTCGAAGTCGGCGAGGTTGGGGATCAGCGCGGCGCGGCCCACCGAGACGTTCGCCGCCACGCGCAGTTTGCCGCTGGGCTTGGTGCGCGCGTAGTTCAGCGCATCCACCGCCTCGCCAAGGTCGGCGAGGATCGCCTTGCAGCGCTGATAGAACGACTCGCCGTCGTCGGTGAGGCGCAGCGCACGCGTGCTGCGGAACAACAGGCGCACGCCGATCTGCTCCTCCAGCCGCGACACCGCGCGGCTCACCCCTGACGGCGTCATGCCCAGCTGCACGGCCGCCGCCGCGAAACTGCGGGCCTCCACCACGCGAACGAAGCTTGTTATTGCCGAAAAATCTTCCATGCTTGTCATTGTGCCGTCATTCGTGACTGTTCGTCACTAGTGGAGTTCACAAATTGGGGTTTTTCTGTACCCGATGGTATACCTATTATTCGCCTCCCCATCGTGCTGCAGCGCCGCACGACCCCACCCAGGGAGCGCAAAGATGAAGAAGCAACTGATCCTGGCCGGCCTCGTCGTGGTGGCGATCGCCGGCAGCTGGGCCCTGCTCGGCGGGCATGGCGACAGCCACGCCCAGGCCGCCGGTGCCGGCGGCGCCCTGCCGGAAGTGACCGTGGCCCGTGCCCTGCTGCGCCCGGTGAGCAACAGCGCCGACTTCACCGGCCGCGTGCAGGCAGTGGACAGCGTGCAGGTGCGTCCGCGCGTAGGCGGCTACGTGGACTCGGTGGCGTTCAAGGAAGGCGCCCTGGTGCACAAGGGCGATGTGCTGTTCCGCATCGACCCGCGCCCGTTCCAGGCCGAGACGGACCGGCTCGCCGCGAACCGCAGCCAGGCGCTGGCCGAACTGGGCCTGGCCCAGGCCAACGCCCAGCGCGGCCATCGCCTGCTCGACCAGCACGCGATCGCGCAGGAGGAAGCCGACCGCCTCGACACCGCCGCGCAGAGCGCGCGCGCCACGCTGGCCGCCGCCGACGCCGCGCTGGCCTCGGCCAGGCTCAACCTCGGCTTCACCGAGGTACGCGCACCGATCGACGGCCGCGTCAGCAACGTGCACATCACTCCCGGCAACCTGGTCACCAGCAGCGACGTGCTGACCAGCGTGGTCTCGGTGAACCCGGTCTACGTGTACTTCGACGTGGACGAGCACACCTGGCTGAAGCTGGACCACCTGCGCGCGAAAGCGAACCAGGACGGCCACGGCGCGCGCATCGAGGCCACGATGGAGCTGTCCGACGAGAGCGGCTACCCGCACACCGGCCGCATCGACTTCGTCGACAACCAGCTGCACACCGACTCCGGCACGATGCGGCTGCGCGCGGTGTTCGACAACCGCGACAGCCTGTTCACCCCTGGCCTGTACGCACGCATCCGCCTTTCCAGCGGCCAGCCGCAGCCGCGCCTGCTGATCGACGACCGCGCGGTGGGCACCGACCTCGGCAACCAGTTCGTCTACGTGGTCGACGCGAAGCACAAGGTGGAATACCGCAAGGTCACTACCGGCGCGCTGTTCCACGGCCTGCGCGTGGTTGACAGCGGCCTCGCGCCCGGCGACGTGGTGGTGGTGAACGGCCTGCAGCGCGTGCGCCCCGGCGCCGAGGTGAACCCGCAGCAGGTGGCGATGGAATACCGCCTCGACGCGCGGGACAAGGCGCTGGTGGAAGCGGGCGGCCATGACGATTCGCGTACCGCGATGACCGCGCCGCCCAGGCACGAACCGCAAGGCTGAGTACTTCGCTTCTCTTCCTCTTCCCTTGGGGGAGAGGACCGAGGTGAGGGGCCAGTCTTGCCCAAACATCGCCTACTTATCGAAACCTGAAAAGCGCGTTGCCGAAGCCCAAGCGTTTCGGCAAGCCCCGCCCCTCACCCCAACCCTCTCCCCGGAGGGGAGAGGGAGTCGGCACCCTGGAGTCATCGAGACAAACCCATGAAAAACATCGCCCAGTTTTTCGTCGACCGGCCGATCATGGCCGCCGTGCTGTCGCTGCTGTTCGTGATCACCGGCAGCATCGCGGTGTTCCAGCTGCCGATCAGCGAATATCCCGAAGTGGTGCCGCCCACCGTGGTGGTGCGCGCCAACTATCCCGGCGCCAACCCCAAGGTGATCGCCGAGACCGTCGCCACGCCGCTGGAAACCCAGATCAACGGCGTGGAAGGCATGCTCTACACCTCCTCGCAGGCCACCAGCGACGGCGTAATGACGCTCACCGTGACCTTCGCGCTGGGCACCAACCTCAACGACGCCCAGGTGGAAGTGCAGAACCGCGTGTCGCAGGCGCTGCCGCGCCTGCCCGAGGAAGTGCAGCGGCTGGGCGTGACCACGCAGAAGAGCTCGCCCGACCTCACCATGGTCGTGCACCTCACCTCGCCCGACAAACGCTACGACATGCTGTACCTGTCGAACTTCGCGCGACTGCACGTGAAGGACGTGCTGGGCCGCCTGAACGGCGTCGGCGACGTGCAGATCTTCGGCGCCGGCGAGTACTCGATGCGCGTGTGGCTGAACCCGGACAAGCTGGCCCAGCGCGGCCTCACCACCGGCGACGTGGCGAACGCGATCCGCGAGCAGAACGTGCAGGTGGCTGCCGGCGCGCTGAACGCGCCGCCGGTGCGCGGCAATGCCGACTTCCAGCTCAACATCAACACGCAGGGCCGGCTGAGCACGGTCGACGACTTCCGCAACATCGTGCTGCGCACTGATGCCGACGGCGCCACCGTGCACCTGGGCGACGTGGCGCGGGTGGAGCTGGGCTCGGACCAGTACGCGCTGCGCAGCTTGCTGGACAACCAGCCGGCGGTGGCGATCCCGATCTTCGCGCGGCCCGGCTCCAACGCGATCCAGATCTCCGACGAGGTGCGCGCCACCATGGCGCAGCTGAAGAAGGAGTTCCCGCAAGGCATCGACTACCACATCGTCTACGACCCGACCGTGTTCGTGCGCGGCTCGATCGAGGCGGTGGCGCACACCTTGCTGGAGGCGATCCTGCTGGTGGTGCTGGTGGTGATCCTGTTCCTGCAGACCTGGCGCGCCTCGGTGATTCCGCTGATCGCGGTGCCGGTGTCGCTGATCGGCACGTTCGCGGTGATGTACCTGGTCGGCTTCTCGCTCAACGCGTTGAGCCTGTTCGGCATGGTGCTGGCGATCGGCATCGTGGTGGACGACGCGATCGTGGTGGTGGAGAACGTGGAGCGCCACATCGAGCTGGGCCAGTCGCCGAAGGAAGCCACGCGCAAGGCGATGCACGAGGTCACCGGGCCGATCGTGGCCACCGCGCTGGTGCTGTGCGCCGTGTTCATCCCCACCGCCTTCATCAGCGGCCTCACCGGCGAGTTCTACCGCCAGTTCGCGCTGACCATCGCGATCTCCACGGTGATCTCGGCGTTCAACTCGCTGACCCTGAGCCCGGCGCTGTCGGCGATCCTGCTGAAGCCGCACGGCGCGCCGAAAGACCGCCTCACCCGCGCCATCGACCGCCTGTTCGGCTGGCTGTTCCGCCCGTTCAACCGCCTGTTCCAGCGCGGTGCGGAACGCTACGTGGCGGGTACGCGCCGCATGCAGGGCAAGGGCGGCGCCGCGCTGGTGATGTACGCGGGCCTGATCGCGCTCACCGCGTTCGGCTTCTGGCACGTGCCCACCGGCTTCGTGCCCACCCAGGACAAGCAGTACCTGGTGTCGTTCGCGCAGCTGCCCGACGCCGCCTCGCTGGACCGCACCGAGGACGTGATCAAGCGCATGAGCGCGATCGCGCTGAAGCAACCCGGCGTGCAGAGCGCGGTGGCCTTCCCCGGCCTGTCGGTGAAC
>Ga0207695_10000753_pt1 | contig 62265 bp, 51 predicted proteins | sample KBSC54metaG_FD_184354 | JGI IMG/M metagenome (GOLD analysis project Ga0207695, IMG submission 184354) | Corn rhizosphere microbial communities from Kellogg Biological Station, Michigan, USA - KBS C5-4 metaG (SPAdes) (version 2) | ecosystem: Host-associated > Plants > Roots > Rhizosphere > Soil...
ACTCGTGAACGTCCAATCCGACGTAGTACATAGCAAGCCTCCTTTCGGCTGGTGAACACTTGGGGTCAGCACACACACCACAAGCGTATACCGCTCGCCCGAAGGCGAGGCTTGCTTCATAGTTTCAAAGCAGGCGACAGGAATCATTCCTTCGCCCGAGACTCCTATCGCCGCGCCACCCCGGATTGGGAGCGCGCCTTGAAGAGCGCCCGGAGATCCGGGGTGGCGCTTCGCTCTGCCACCGGCGTGGATAGAAGGGGCCTGGGCGTTCATATGGTTGGAGGCGAAGTGGGACGTTTTTGCACCTATCCCATTTTTTCCTGTAAGCGCCGCAATCGACAATCGGCGTGTGCGGGTGGGGCGACGGACAGAATGATCTTACTTCGGCGCAATGTCAAAACCGTCGCAATCGGCAACACTAATTTGTCGGAACTTTTGGTTGCGCCATTTCCAGTCGGCGAGGAAGCGCCAAAAGTACGATACAAATTAGAAGCCCAACAATGCTTGCTACGACGATCGCCGCACGAAACCGCTGGGGAATGTCATAGTTGCGATCCAGAATGCCGACAACATTGTCCGCGGGCATCCTGAAGACGATCAGAGAACACCAGCCGATCGCCGCACTGAGGATGATTAATCCCTCCACGCGCCAGAACTTGGATCGGCCCGCCAAACCAATGGTCATGACGAGCAGCAGTGGCGCGGGCGATCGAAGCCAGTTTCCCCGGCAGGCTTCCAGCACAAAGTCGATCGTCAACACCGCGCTGGCCAGCCAAAGACCGGCCATGATGAGTCCCGGAAGATGAGGTGATTCAAGCGGCGCCGCAGCTCGTGCATCATTCATCAGCGAAATGCTCGCCAGCAGGATCAGCACTGCGAGCAGCCATACGTGCGGGAAAGCGAGCATACCCAACGCTGATTCGGGGCAGTCCCAGCCGGCTCGGTGAAAGAGTAGATACCCATCCAGAGACGGCGTGCGAACGCGCTTCAGAATCGTATTGTCGTCGGGGGCGACATCGAGAGCGTCGGGCATGTATCCTGCCGCCGGTTCATCATCGAGAATGGCCAGGGGCTGAACGTGGCGAAGGTCATAGATGCCGGTCTGGAAGCGCGATCCGATCTGGGTGATGACCACATATTTCCTCGAATCTGGAAAGAATCGCGGGGGCGACATTCGGTTGCTCAGCGAGCGGATGACTCGGCCGGTTAGCCTATCGACCAAGTCCGTCCTGCTGACCACCGCTGATCTATTGGCACCGGTTCGCTCGACTCTCAGGGACAGATCAGGTGACCAATATCCAAAAGGTGTCGTGCCAACAAAGCGGTCTATTTCATTGCCCTTTGCATCATATAAATGTGTTGTGATCGCGGTCCCCGCCACAGAGGTAACAATGACGCGGTCGGTGCCAAATTGATGGGGCGTGCCATACATCGGGTTTGCAAATTTCAATACCTGCCGCATCGTCGAAAGGTCCAGCACCGCCTGACCTGACGAATTTTGAATGACCAGTAGCCCTTGTTTGTCGGCAAACGGAACAGCGTTGTAGGCCGGCAGGGTCTCATCCGGCTTGAGCGATTCCATCGACGGGTGCGCCGTCAAGTTCCACACCACAAGATTTCGCTCGGTCCGCGGCGCTATCATGCGCACGGGTAGCGTTCGCGGCGGCCGAACGGGACGGGTGGCTGGCCCGGTTCGTGCAGGCCTGGCCATGCGCCGAGGTGTGGACTGGGCAACTGTACTCGGCTGAGTGCTTGACCCAAGTATCCGACGTTGAAAGGCGCCGGTGACCATTCGGCTCCCGTCGCCCGACATGGCAACAACGCTGTAGTTTGCTCCAACGGGGTTAGGCAGCTCCCTCATTTTGCTGCCGGTTTGCACATCATTGATTTCAAACGTTGGCGAATGAGGCGGCACCACCGCCATCAAGCCATGATCCAGTTCGAGATACCCGGTGCCTCGGTCGCAGGAAAAGATTGTCTTGACGATCGTTCCTGTCGCCAGGTTAACTCGGCTGACGCCGGTCGCCTGCGAGAAAGCCAGAAATTCGTTGTTCGGCAGAAACCAGACGTGCGAATCGTAGGTCGGTGATGGCCTGCGCGTATCCAATTCGGATGGCACAAAGGCATCCGCGCGCCAGGGGGTATGCCTGCGTCCAAGCCACACCATGGCCGGGGCGATCAAAAGAAGAAGGACGAGGGAGCGAAAGGATGGCCGGAAGATTGCGCCGGCCCACCAATTTGTGTGCACCCGCGAGTATTCGAGCGATAAGGGCTCCAGGCGACACCCCGGTGAAGAATTCGATGGGCCGTTCATAACCCAGTTGCTGCCACCCGCCAAAAACCGCCGCGGTCATGATGCCAGTAATGACACGCTTGCGGCGATCGACAGTCGGCGTATGCGAGTGGGGCGACGCATGACAGGCCTCGCGGTTCAGGTGCAAAATTCTTCGGGAAACGCTTGGCGCATTCCGGCAGTGATCTGCCGTCGCGCGGAGGTCGCCGCTAGCCCACTTCCGCACGGCAGCTACTTCAATGGGGCAACTTATCGTCGTTCAAGCTGCAAAGAATTCTTGCATCCAAATTGCCACGCGCCGACGACTTTTTGAGCCAATCAAATGGATATTTCTGCGACGGCTTTGAGTCCGAAAGATACAAAACCGCTAGGACGGTGAGCGCCGTCGGTTCCTCGGCCCTAGCAGCGGCCTTCAACGATTCGAGTCCAGCGGCGCGATCGGGCGGAAAGTCGAACCCGAATTTGTCCTCGGTGCCAAGGTACGCATCGGCGAGGGTCATCGCAGCTTCACTGTCGTGATTTTCCGCAGCGCGCTGGCACCACATTCGCGCTTGTGCAGGGTCCTTTGCCACCCCAAGTCCCGCTTGTAGGCAGCGAGCATATAGCATCTGCCCTGAGGGCCAACCGCCTTCGGCCGATTTTCTAAATAGCTCAACGCCTTCGGCGATAGTCTTTGGCGTCTGGACTTTCGTCACTACAATTCCCAGCTCCCACTGCTCTTCAGAGTCTCCCGCCTCGGCAGCCTGACGGAGATACTGCATATATTTCTGTTGATCCCCAATCGTTTTGTAGTGGTTGGCAAGTCGCCCCAAGACGTGCCGGCCTCCAAGCTTGAGCGCCTTTTGATAATACTCCTCCGCTTTTTGCGCATCTTGAGGAAACGGGCCTTTTCCTTTGTCATACAGGTAGCCTAGCCAAGTCATTGCTTCTGCATTTCCGGCTTCGGCGGAACGCTCGAGCATATGGACGCCGTCCTCTCGCGCGCCTTGTCCCGAATAACCCAAGGCATCTGCCAAACCCAAGATCTGCAGAACACGTGGATCAGCGGAGTTTCGAAATCGTCCAAGTAACGCCCAACCCTTGGCGTTGCTTCCGCCAAACTCGGCATAACCGTAGGCCGACGCAAGCGTAACGGATGCGTCCAGATCATCGGGATGATCCGTAACCCATTGTTCCAGTCGTTTTAGCGCCTGCTGATCTGGTGCTGGCTGAAGCTGATATAGCCAGGCGAGAAATCGCTTCATGTCGGCCTGGTGCGCTTCGGGCGTCTGCGTGATGTGGGCTGGCAGCGCTGTCGGTTCAGGTGTGTCCAAGTTGAAGCCAATGAGTTTTCGCAGGATTCTCGCTTCAGGTATTGGCTCTTTTTGTTTTGCCGCAGCCTCTATCAGGACCGTCCCTCGGCTCAAGTCCTTTTTGACGACGATGCCCGTCAAATACATTTCCCCCAGCAGGCATTGGCCGTCGCCACTGTCGTCTTTGGCGGCGCGCTCGAACCACGGAATCGCCTCGTCCTTATGAGGCTCCATCATGTAACTTGACGCCTCTTTCGCATCCAAATTGGCGACACCCATTTCAAATTCTGCGTCGCCCCAGTGTGCTTCGGCGGCGAGGCGTGTCCATTTGCCAGCTTCACGCGGGCTCTTATTCAGCAAAATCCCAGCCTTGTAGTTCGTTCCAATCAAATACTGGGCGATCGGAAGCCCCCATTCAGCCGACCGCTTCATCCATTCCATACCTTCTTCAACGTTCCGATCCGGCCCGGGACTGAGCTTGGCAAGAGCAAGTTCATATTCTGCCGACGGATCTCCCGCTTGTGCTCCGGTTTCAAGGAGCTTGCGGTAAAGAGCAGCATTATCAGGACTGTCGGGAAAAAAATGCAGCAGTTGTGCAGCACAGGCGTACCCGCGTCGGTCCCCTAATTTTACAGCGAGGGTGAAATACTTTTGCGCCTGGATTAAATCCTGTGAAGCACCCTGGCCCGTCATATACATTTTGCCAAGCAGAGTGGCCGCTGGACCGTTGCCCTGCTCAGCGGCTTCCTTTATCAGCTCAATGCCATTCTTTCGCTCGTCTGGTCCGCTGTATCCAAGGGCGTCGCCGAATCCAAGCACTTCCAAGACCGCCGGGTCCTTCGACCCGCGAAATGGCTGCAAAATTGACCATGCTTTATGCGCATCGCTCCCAAACTGTGGAAGCAGATAAGCGCGAGCCAGCAAGGCCGACGATTCAAGATCGTTCGTATGGCCGCTCACCCATTGTTCGAGGCGATGCAATGCTTCCTGGCTAGGCGAAGGATAAAGACGATCAAGCGTTGCCTTAAACGCTTCGATGTCCTTCTGGTGAATTACTGCATCGTCAGCCGTGGGCGCGCGACCCGCGGGCAAGTCTGCATACGCTGATTCGTTAAAAGCCACAGCGACACAGACGAGAACCACACACCCCAGGATCTTTACCGACATCTTGTTTCTCCCCTAGCAGATTACTTTTAAATGTGGGTTATATCCACCTCCGCGCCTCGCACACGACATATCGACCTCGGCGTTCATTCTGGCGCGGCCCTGGGCCATTACCTGCGCTGCGGCCACCCTTTACACTGGATGCGCGAATACGGCAGACAATTCAATTCGTGATTCCGAATTCACCATTCCGTATTCCTGGCTGGTGGGGTGGTGGCGGGCCTCTTCCGTTCATGACAACATTGCAGGTTCAAACCGGCATTTCTCAACGTTTTGTCGCAGTCCGTTCGCGATCGCGCGGCGGTCGCTCCGCCTGATTTCATTTTGCACGTCGCCACGCGAAGACCTTTACCCTCGCTCCGGCCACCCCTTACGCCTCGGGTGCGAACGGCCAGGAAACAAAAGCGGTCAAATTTATGTGTTCGCAACATGTATGGTATATGGCTTGCAGGGATTTCTGCGCTCTATGGAGGTGTTGATGGCGACTGGAGCAGAGGCAGTGAGATCGATGGACCTTCGACGGATTTGGGGAGTGAAAGCGCGGCGGGTTAGGCAAGGACGAAGCGCGGAGATGCCTCTTGGGCAGTTCGCCTGCCCTGAGCTTGTCGAAGGGCCAGGTCACTTTTTACCCCGTAGCCGTCCCAACCGCTCACTCCGTGCGGGGTTATTTCGAGAGCGGGGACAATCAATGGACGAGAGTATATATGAAAAATCGTTTGACAATCGTTGCGCGGCGCTGGTGTCGCGCGAACCTCGCGCGCCGCGCGCGGGACAAGAGTGGAAGCCTTTTATGGTCAACGGATTACGGCTGGTGAGTCTCCTAAGCAAGGCGCGCGGCGCGCAAGTGTCGCGCGCCGCGCGCGCCCGATACCCCTTTAGCCGCCCGGCTTGTCGGGCGCTTTATAACCTTCGCGGCGTCGCAGGAGCGACGCCCTCCAGTTTCAGTGCGAATGTGGTCGCATTGGGGCTGACGACCCAGGGGCATGTCCCGAAATGTCACAGGTGTGACATCGCGCGGCGTATTCATAAGTCAATACAGTGGAATGCGTTAGATCTGGAATTGCGGTCCAATGTCACCATTTTTCGCGAAAGGTGTGACATTTTGAGACATCTTGTGACATGCCGCTCTTCGACTCGCGCTCAGGACAGGCAGCGACGGGGACCCTTTACTCATCTTGCGCGGACACGCGGGCTCGCGAGCGGGCCGCTTGATGTGGAACAGCCGCCCGTTCGACAAGCGCGGCTCTTTGGGCAACCTGCCCAGAGCCGGGTCGAGGCGTGCAACATCCGCCATGTTGCAAAAAATGTTGCATTTTGTTGCATTATGTTGCATGAGGGGCATCGGCCGCGCGAATTTTTCAGAGATAGCGGGGGTTCATCCCGCTCGACCCAGCGTCTTATCCACGATCGCGCGGACCATGGCGATCTTGGCATCCGCCGTGGCGCGATCGGGGGCTTCGGCGATGATGCGCATGATCGGCTCGGTATTGCTCGGGCGGGCGTGGACCCAGGCGTCGGGCCAGTCGATGCGGATGCCGTCCTGGGTGTCAATGCGTTCGGAGGAAAGATGACTCTTGATCGCGGCGACGGCGCGGTCGGCATCTTCACGCCGGCATTCGAACTTGGTTTTCACGATCTCATATCGCGGAATGTCGGCCACGAGCTGGCTGATCGATTTTCCGGTGGAGGCCATGAGCGCCAGCACATAGGCGATGCCGACGAGGCTGTCGCGGCCGGGGACGATGCGGGAATCGATCACGCCTCCGTTGCCTTCGCCGCCGATGACGGCCTGGTTCGCAAGCATCGTCGAGATGACGTTAGCTTCGCCGACGGGTGTGCGGAAGACGCGTCCGCCAGACCGCGCGGCAATGTCGTCGAGCATTCGGCTGCTCGACAAATTCGTCACCGCGATACCGCCGGGCTTGCGCGAGAGCATCCACATCGCCGCAAGGGCGAGGGAATACTCTTCGCCGATGTAGCGTCCTTTCTCATCCACAAGCGCCAGTCGATCGGCATCGGGATCCTGCGCGAAGCCAACCGCTGCCCGCTGCCGACGAACTTCGTCGGCAAGGCCGGTGAGATTGGCCTCGGTCGGCTCGGGTTCGTGCGGGAACTTGCCATCCGGCGTGTTGTTGATGTGAATCAACTCGCAGCCGAGCCGGCTGAGAAGCGTTGCGGTGGCGACGCAGCCGGCGCCGTTGACGCTGTCGAGCACGACTTTGAATCGTTTGCTGGAAATGCCAAGCGTATCGACATGTTCGAGCACCCGACGGACATGCAGCGCATGCGTCTCGGTGTTCTTCTTGGGGGCAACGAGATGTTCGACGCGGACGAAGTCGGTCTTCTGCTGGTCGTAAAACTGCTTGATCGCGGCAGCATCCGCCGGCGGGGGAGCGACCGATGCGCGGTTGAGAAACTTCAGGCCGTTCCACTGGATCGGATTATGCGAAGCCGTCGCGATGACGCCGGCATCGGCGCCAAGGTGTTTGACCATCATAGCGCAGCCGGGGGTGGTGACGATGTCGAGATCGATGACTTCGATGCCGCTGGCGGTGAGTGCCGCGATGGCAGCATCGCGCACCCAGAAGCCACTCGGTCGGCTGTCGCGGGCAAAGACGACGCGGTAGGTCTTCCCATCGACCGGCTGGGTGGTGGACCGCAGCCAGGCGGCAAAAGCAGCCGCCATGCGACCCACGACCGGGGGCGTAAGGGTTCCACCTACGGTGCCGCGCATCCCTGAGACGCCGATCATCAATGCTTCCATGGGCGGTGCATTATTGGTTTGCCCGCCGATGTGACAAGGCTTATCATGAGGTTATGCGAAGGGCGGCTATGATTTATCGCTGTTGCGGCGCCTGAACCCACGGCGTTGCGTCGGTCCGATCCTCCGGACCAAAGCGCATTTCCATTCCAGCCGCAACCTTAAGCTTTTATCTATCCCATGGATCGACACGAACTGAATCAGCGCTTGCCCAAGACGGTCGAGCATCTCGTCGAGAGCATTCTTTCCGAGCCGCGGATGCAGCACCTGAACCGGGTGATGCTGCCAAGTCGGGATGTCATCATCGATTGCGTGAAGCTGCTTCGGCAGCTCGCTTTTCCCGGTTATTTTGGAAAGCAGGGGCTGACCAGTGAGAACATCAGCTTCCGCATCGGAGAGCTGGCGACCGAGCTGACCGACAAGCTCTTCGAGCAGATCCGCTGCTGCCTGCGGTATCGAAAGCAATTGGCCGGGAACAACGTAACCGGCCCCGAATGCAAGGAATGCGACGAACATGCGGCCCTGATCGTGGCGACTTTCTTCGATCGGGTGCCGGCCGTGCGCGAACTATTGGCCAGCGATGTTCAGGCGCATTTCGATACCGATCCAGCGGCGCAGAGCACCGATGAGACGATCTTCTGCTATCCGGGTTTGTTTGCGATTTTCGTACAGCGCATGGCTCATGAATTCATCAAGATGGAAGTGCCCATGCTGCCGCGAATCATGACCGAATATGCTCATAGCCTGACAGGGATCGATATTCATCCCGGCGCGCAGCTTGGCCGGAGCCTGTTCATCGACCACGGAACGGGTGTCGTGATCGGCGAGACGACGATCATCGGAAATAACGTGAAGATCTATCAGGGCGTGACGCTCGGCGCGCTGGCGCCGGCGTATGGTCAATTGCTTCGCGGAGCCAAACGGCATCCGACGATCGAAGATGATGTGACGATCTATGCCGGTGCGACGATCCTTGGCGGCGACACGGTAATCGGACGCGGGGCGTTGATCGGCGGCAACGTATTCATCACCGCCAGCGTTCCGCCGTTGAACCAGGTCAGCGCGGAGCCGCCGAAGCTTAAATATCGCGATCGTCGCCCCCGACGGGCGAAAATGGCGGAAGTGCTGGATTTCCAGATTTGAACATGATGCGACGATGTGCGGAAGGACAACAACAGAATTGATGCACGAAAGCATCATCCGGCATAAACGGAACCGGTGGACGGAGCTTAGGGGGATTGGCATTTAGATTTAATTTTCTGCAACGACTTCTGGAATAGAGCGTTCGGGACAGGCCGGCAGCGGAGTTTTAAAGTCGCCGGGATCCCATTCATTTGAACCGCCTCAGCCATGGCACCGCCTTTGATTAAGGCAGTTCGTGAAGCGACTTCTATTCATTTCGTTGTGTGTGTTTGCGACCGGATGTGCTGCGAATCGACCGGCGACCGCCGATCGATCTCGAGCGGCCGACCAATATGAATCGGCCCAAGCCGCGGCTCTGGCCTTCGATAGCCCGGTCACGCCTGAATACGCGCTTCCCGGCTTAGATCGCGCCCCGCGCGAGCCTTGGGCCTTTGCGGGATATGAAGACAGCGTGACCGAATACTACTCGGTGAGCGTTGGCGATCAGCAATCGACCGACCCCTGGAACAACGTCTATGACCGCATCAGCATCAGTCAGAAGGTCGGCGTGCGGTATCGTTAAGCTTCGCCCAGCTTCCCCGAAATTGACCCTGCCATTGCCCCAAAGACCTCCCCAGCTTGTATTTAAATGATTTGATAGTTGAAATTTCTGATGGAGTCTGGTGATATATTAAGTAAGTCTGTTTCCCGTCATGTTTTAAGGACCGATCCCGAGGAGCCCATGGCTACCATCACCAAGAAAGAGCTGATCGATCGCATTGCGGAAGGCGGGGGGCATCGTCGAGTGCAAGTGAAGCGGGTCGTGCAGCAGTTTCTCGATGAGATCGTCAATGAGTTAGGAAAAGGCAATCGCCTGGAGTTCCGCGATTTCGGGGTGTTTGAGACCAAAGTCCGCAAGGCGCGCAAAGCGCAGAATCCAAAGACACTTGAGCCCGTTGCGGTGCCGGAAAAGCGCACCGTAAAGTTCAAGGTCGGCCGGCTGATGAAACAGAAGCTCGGCGACATGACCGGCGCGACCGTCGATGATGAGGCTCAGGATGTTTCGGAAATGCAGGATACGGGGGAGGATGAAGAAGATAATCATGATTCGGACAACGGCCATTAAGTGGTTGTCCGCAAACCTTTGATATCTTTCCGGAATCTGCTGATCGCATATGAGCCGTAGCCCTTGGGATTCGCCAATCGAGAGCGAGCTCAACCGGCTCCAAGATGCCCGCCTCTTTCGCGAGCGCCACGTTTCGCGCGCTATTGATGCAACCCATATCGAGCGCAACGGCCGCGTTCTGATCAACTTCGCATCGAACAGCTATCTTGGGTTAACGCATCATCCGCGCGTGATCGCAGCGGCAACCGAAGCGCTTCAGAGAGACGGTGCCGGCAGCGGAGCCGCGCCGCTGATCAGCGGATACGGGCCGGCACATGCAGAACTCGAAAAGACAATCGCGAAATGGAAGGGAACCGAAGCGGCGATCATTCTGCCGAGCGGGTATCAGGCGAACTTCGCATTGATTCAGACCGCGACTGCGATCGGACGGCTTGGGAAGGGCGTCCGGTTCCTGATCGATAAGCTCTCACATGCCTCACTCATCGATGCGGTCCAACAGAGTGGTGCCCCGTTCCGTGTGTTTCCGCACAATGGCCTGAGCAAACTTCGGAGGCTGCTGGAAGATGCGCCCGCGGATCAGCTTCAAATCGTGGTCACTGAATCCGTTTTCAGCATGGATGGCGATGCCGCGGATTTGACTGGATTGATCAAGTTAAAACGCGAGTTTCAACTCATGCTCCTTCTCGATGAAGCGCATGCGACAGGGGTCTTCGGCCCCTCAGGAAATGGATTAGCTGCAGAATGCGGAGCCACCGGCGATGTGGATGCGAGCGTGATCACGTTCTCGAAATCATTGGGGACCGCTGGCGCTGCGGTCTGCGGATCAAATCTCTTTTGCCAGGTGCTCGTGAACCATGCCCGCGCGTATCTCTTTTCGACAAGCCCGCCACCCGCAACGATGGCCGCAACACAGGCTTCGATCGACGTCATTCAGGCCGAGCCACAACGAATGGCGCGGCTGAAGCTCATCACCCAACAGATGAGGGAGGCAATTGGCCAAATGGGCTTTACGATGCCCGATGGAGAAGCGCCAATTATTCCGCTGATATTTGCTACTGAAGAAGCAGCGCTCGCCGCGGCTCAGCACTTGGAAGTAGACGACCTACTTGCAGTGGCAATCCGTCCCCCAACTGTTCCGCGCGGTAGCAGCCGCTTACGGATAACGCTTTGCTGCGAACATTCCGATTCGGATCTGCAGCGGCTGTGCGAATGTCTGCGGAAGTTTCCAATAAAAAACCCATGAGCCTGCAAGGGTTGCAGGTCATGGGTATTTATCTTTCGAAAGCGAGATCGGACTCTCAGGCCACAGGGGGCTGAGAAGCGATCGCTGGAATAATCGACGGCTGAGTTCGGCGGCCATCGCGCGGTGCCGATTCAATAAAGGCCATCGTGCGATCCACCAAGTCTTTGGGTGGCTCTGCGGCAGGCATCAGATCCAATACCTGCAGGATTTCCTGCACGCGGGCGATGCGCGCTTGGCTGGCTCCCTGAGCTGCCGCATATACCGCGCCGCCATTTCCGGAGGCTGCTGGCATGCGATCCAGCATCAAGTCCAACGCCCGCCGATCTTCGTCTCGTAATTTCGTTTTCATAACATCCCCGGTACAAAATCCGCAGCCGACACCATCGTCGGTGCGATGTTTCCTGGGCCTAAGGGTCGAGGCCTGTCACGCGACAGGACCATCGTTTGGGCAACCAAACACTCTGGTTGCTCTCCGTGCTCAGTGGCAGACGCGCCAAAAGCCTGCCACGCAAAAGCGTATTGATTTTTGTCCAGCTCACCTTCATTCAAGAAGGATCGCCAGAGATGCCTCGTGCCCTTTTCTCCCGTCCACCACAGACTTGAACGGCTTCGATCAAGCCCTCTCTAATTCTGGTTACGCCGGCATGCGACTCGGGTTCGCGCGTTTCTTATCGTTCGTCGCTTTCCACCTCTCCGCAAAATGCGCAACTGCCGCATGGAGCCGGCTTTTAACGGTGCCCAGGGGAATATCGAGAATTTCCCCAATTTGTTTATAGGGAAACTGATGGAAATAGGATAGCAAAAGAATCTCCCGCAGATGCTCAGGCATTCCGGAAACGGTGTTGTGCACCATTTCCTGCATTTCCCGCTTTTCCATCGGGCTGCTGGGCAATTCCACGGTGGATTGCATCAAATCAATGAATTCGCCGCTCTCGTCATCGCCGGGGCTGATCGTGGCCTGCAACGGATTGGCCGGGCGCCTCGCTTGGGAACGGATTAAATCGCGAGCTTTGTTCGCAGAAATCGTAAAGAGCCACGGCCGAAAGCGGCGTGTCGGATCAAATTGCTCGGCCGACTGATGGACCTGAAGGAACGTCTCCTGAAAGACGTCCTCAGCCGCGGCACGATTTCCCAGAAACCGCACCAAAAAATGGTAAAGTTCCCGCTGGTATCGGCTTACAAGCTGGGTAAACGCGGCACGATCGCCGTGCCGGTAGTCATCCAGCAACTGCTCGTCACTTCGCTCGCCGGGCGGAGGCAAAGTGACGCGGATTGGAGTGTCGCGATCCTGCGTATGTGCATGCCCGATGCTCTGGGTCATACCTCCTCCATCGTGTTCGCGTCCATGCTTACTGCGCGCTTTCCCAGCCTTCCCATGCCCAGGCGCAGCAGTGGGCGAAGATTTGGTCGCACGGCGGGGAGCTTTCATTGCACCTGTCCAAAAGAGCAGCTATCGTGCCGCCCGTCAACGGCAAAATGCCGATTGGCGCGGCAAAACCGGTATCTCCCCCTGTTAGGCGGGGCTGGAAACCAAGGCATAGCCGCTTTCACACATGCAACCAAACCACTCCTCTCATCGTAACAAATAATATGCCTGTTTCGCTCCCAGTAGAACCCAGATTCCATTTTTTTAGTGCCGACGCCAAGGCGCTTGAAGCACAGGTTCAGGCCTTGGGTTGGCCCAAATTTCGCGCCGCTCAGCTTCGCGATTGGGTTTACCAGAAGCTGGTGACCGACCCGGCCGCGATGCTCAATTTCTCCAAGGCCGACCGCGAGCGCCTTGCCGCCCAATTCACCTTTGACCAGAGTTCAATCACCGCATCGCAGCACAGCGAGGACGGCACGCGCAAGCTTCTTTTGGCGTGGCCGGATCAAGCGAACGCCGAAACCGTCATGATCCCCGACGGCAATCGCTTCACCGCCTGCGTCAGTTCGCAAGTCGGCTGCCCGGTCGGCTGTAAGTTCTGCGCAAGCGGGGTCTTTGGGGTGAAGGGAAACCTCACATCGGGCCAGATCGTCGAGCAGGTCTTCCGCCTCAATCAGTTGCTCGCTCCTGAAGGCCATCGCATCGGAAACATCGTCTTCATGGGGATGGGCGAGCCATTGGCCAACTATTCCAACGTGATGTCCGCCATCCGAATTCTTCATGACCCGGCCTGCTTCAACATCGGGGCGCGAAAGATCACGATTTCCACGGTCGGCGTACCGGCGCGAATGCGTTCGCTGGCCGAAGAGAATTTGCCGATCAATCTGGCGATCTCGCTTCACGCTCCCAATGAAAGCCTGCGCAAGCAATTGATTCCTTGGGCCGAGCATTTTGCCCTGGATGAGATTCTAGACGCGGCCCGCTATTACTTCGAAAAGTCCGGCCGAGAGATTACATTGGAATACATCCTTCTGGCTGGTGTGAATGACCAGCCGGTCCATGCGCGAGAGCTGGTGAAAGTTTGCAAAGGATTGCGGGCCAACGTGAATTTGATCCGATACAATGAAGTGGAAGGGCTACCATTTAAAAGGCCGAACGCTCAGGATGTCGTGCGATTTCAGGACATTCTTCGACAAGGCGGCGTCAATGCCCATGTCCGCAAGAGCCGGGGGCGCGACATCAGTGCGGCATGCGGCCAGCTTCGCCGGCAGCGCGCCGAGGAAAATGCTCAGGAAACTGGCGCCTCTGACGGCATAAACTTGACGGTGATTAATTAGCTTTAAGGCTTTGAAGTGCAAAATTGGCAATTCAAGTTTAGGTCCAAGGGATGCCGCCGCGCCTTTTCCTTTGTCGAGCTGCTCGTGGTCCTGGCGATCCTCGTGATCCTCGCGAGCATTCTTCTCCCTTACCTGGCGAAGGTTCATGAAAGCGATTGCCGGGTCCGCTGTGCCGACAATCTTCGCCAGATCATGGTGGCGCTTCGCGGATATGCCAGTCTCAAAGACAGCCATGGCAATGCCGCCCACGATTATCCCTCGACCATTTATGATCCCGCTCGACGATTGAATGGATACACCGCGTTCACCGGCGCCGATTCACCCAATCCCTTCGCGAAGGACACGACGGTTGAAGCCAACGATGTCACCGCCTCCTTATGGCTTCTGGTGCGATACGATTTGATCAAGCCGGGCCGTTTTATCTGCCCCAGCACCAGCGACAGCCGCGATCCATCGACCGAGGAAACCGGCGCAATGTCCGCTAAAAACCGATCCAATTTTTCCGGCCAATCGCACCTGAGCTATTCGTATGCATCCCCATTCAGCAGCGCGCCCGGCTACAAAATGAATGATGCTGTGCACGTCGCCGATTTCGCTTTGCTGGCCGACAAGAATCCGGGCGTGAATGCCGACAGCAACGTCGCCGGCCCGGCCTACAACGCGCCCCCATTGCAGTTGGCCAAGGCCAATTCAACCAATCACAATAATGTCGGCCAGAACGTCCTGTACGCCGACGGCCATGTCTCGTTTCAATACACGCCTTACTGCGGCGTCGGCCAGGAAGGCAAACGCGACAACATCTACACCGCGCTTTCACCCATCCCCCTCGCGCCCGGCCAGCGACCTCCCGTCGAATCCAACGGAGTCTTCGGCCGCGATCTCAGCCCCGCCTGGACCAACGACAGCTATCTCGTTCCCGCGGCGAGCGATTGAGATAGAATCCTCTTCGACAAACGAAATTTCTTAATTCGACGAGCGCATCAAATTGAGTCTTGAAGCGATTGGCAACCCGGGCGGCGGGAATGTCATCTCCGCAATTGGGCTAAAAATCTTGGAACCTAAAAGTATGAAAAATGTAGATTTCGTTTTCGTCGATCTTTTTGACGCTGCCGCGGAATGGGACCGCCCTTTTCGCTCATTGGTGATCGGTCCAGCCAGTTACGGTGAATCGGAGGAACGGCTGCGCGATAATCTTCGGTTTTTGCACATCGGTACGACCTGCGAGCCTGTGCGTTGTGGAGCGCCGGGGGCGGCTGATCAGTTCCTTTCAATATTCGATTCACGAAGGATGAGGCGAGCATGGCAAGACAGCGAATTCATCGCGGTAGATTGCGATGTGGAGCAACTTGCGCGGGCCACTGAACATATGTTTCCTTTCATTGTCTCTGAACCGGCGCGCTTTGACGTGATTTCAGGCACGCTGGCTTTTCGTCCAGACTCCAATCTTATGCGAAAATCGGACATCTCTACCGCGGTGTGGCGGCGCAACCAGCAGGAGCGGATTGGGTCAAGGTTTTTGGCTGACGTTGAGGGAATACCATTAGCGATTCGGCTTCGATCCGAAGGTGATAATTTCTATTTGTCAGCTGTGCTTCGCATCACCGATACAGCCGCATGCGCCGCGCAAGTAATTACCGTGCAGCCGATTTGCAGTAAACAACGGATAAAGGCGAAGTGGGAAGTGCTATATCGCAATGCAGTTATTGCAACACTGTCCGATTTGACCTAGATCGCTAGAAGCTCAGCGACCTCGATCAGCACTTACTATCACCTGTCCGGGGCCGGGCACCCTGGCGGACCCGAATAGACTATCTGGCCTTGAACTATAATCGTTTCGAGGTTGTCACAGATGGATATGAAGGAAATTTGCGAGACTTGGCTGCGTTTAGATTTTCCCACGGTTGAATCCGCAAGCGCAATCGCCGCACGCCGCAATCTTGTATTTGAGTTGGACGAGATCTCGCTTCCTTGCCTTCTGCGGGCAGTCAACGAGAACTGCGGCATTTGGGGCGACCACCTGCCACCGTACACCCCTACCGGCCCAGAAGAATGGCAAGGTGAGTGGCCGCTTGTTGAAAGTTTCTGGCGATGGGGAGACCCTTCTTATCAACAGGAATTAATGTCTTACAAGGGCATTGGTAGCTGGACCGAATTTCAGATGTTGATACCGGCCAATACATCGATCGATGTGCTGCGAAGGCTTAGGGACGAGTCATCGGATTATGGTTCGGCGAAGTTCCTTAGCTGGGACGATGATTTATACAAGGTGGCGACATGGGTCGAGGATTTGCGATGGGCATGCGTGCCGCTCATCTGGGGTGAGATGAGGGACGCTGTTTTTGTTGGCGGATCGGCTTGCGACGGACTAGTGAGCCGGGTCATTGCGGCGTTGCGCGAGACCGGCCGCGCTCGGGCAGAGATCCTGCCAGGCGCAGACGGGAAGGCGGTGTGGAAGCCACTTTCGTCGTTGTGAGCATTGTCTGAGCGTCACCGCGCGATCGCTTGTGCAGCCTCGTAGCACACCGTTCCAGGCATCCCTGTTTCCAAGCAGTTAGATTCAACGGACCGATGATGCACGCCAACGAAAGGTTCAGTCGTAAAACGAGACGCGCTCTTGAAAATGCGGGATGGACGGAGGCGCGTGATGTTTCCTCGAACGTTGATTGGCCTCGCGAGATTCCAGCGTTTGAAGCTGCCAGGAAGATTCTTTCAGAGTTTGGTGGCTTAAAATTTCGAACGCGCCAATCAGTTATCGAGATCAAGCCGTTTATTCATAATGACTCATTCCGAGAAATTCGCTTCTATGAAGAAAGGATTGGTACAAAACTCTTCCCAATCGCCGAGGTGACCATTGGTGATACGCTGGATCTTCTGGTGGATCCCGATGGACATATCTATACGCTTTACCCCTTTCACTCAGTCGAGCCCTTGGCATCTTCCTTTAGCGTCGCTTTGAACTATCTGGTGAACGGTTTCAAGATCGACGACGCAGCAGTGCAGGAAGACCTTAGTAGGATCGGACTGGCCGGAAAAGCATGGAAGTGGACGAACAGAGATTGAGACAGAAAAAGCCGAGCTGGATCAGAAGCCGATTCACAGAAAGCTTGAGCGCTTGTGTCAGGTCACGAGGGCGGCGAGTCCGTCCGCGAAGGCGCAAGCGAGATGGCGGAGCGCTTCGGCGTGCTGGCGCGTTCACTGATCGGGAGCACCGGTGAGATCAAATCACGCCCGCCATCCCGGTCTCAATGGGGGAACCGACATAATCGCGCGGATCGGTGATATGGCCGGTCAGCGCGCTGGCGGCCACCGTCAAAGGGCTCGCGAGATAAACCGCCGACTTCGTGCTGCCCATCCGGCCGGGGAAATTACGATTGGTCGTGCTGATGCAGACTTCGGTGGCGTTGAGCCGGCCGAAGGTATCAACTGGACCGCCCAGGCAGGCGCCGCAGCCGCTGGGTCCCATTTTGCAGCCGGCATCGATGAGGATGTCTTCGATGCTCTTTTCGTTGGGGCCTTTCTCGACGCCGCGGAGGTTCAGGCGTTTCATGTCGGCATGCACTTCGGTGCTGCCGGGCACGACGAACGTTTCGATCTTGACCTGATTTCCCTTGAGGATGTTGGCGGCAAAGATCATGTCGGTGATCTTTCCGCCGGTGCAGGAGCCGATGTAGGCGCGATCGAGTTTTACATCCCGGCAATTGTGCGCGGTGTCGCGATTGTCCGGCGAATGCGGCTTAGCCACCAGCGGCTCAAGCGTTCCCAAATCCCACTCGGCCTGGAAATGATATTTCGCATCGCGATCTTCGGTGACCACTTCCCAATTCGGCCGGGTCGAACGATTGCGCACGTATTGGAGCGTCTTCTCATCCACGTCGCAGATGCCGTTCTTCCCGCCGGCCTCAATCGCCATGTTCGTCAGCGTCATCCGGTCTTCGAGTGTCAATGATGAGATGCCTTCGCCGGCAAAATACATGGCGCGATAAGTAGCGCCGTCGACGCCGATCTCACCGATGACCGCAAGGATCAAATCCTTGGCGGTCAAGTACGGCGGAATCTGGCCATGAAACGTGAACTTCATGGTCGGCGGAACTTTCAGCCAGGTCTTTCCCGTGCCTAGGACGAATGCCGCGTCGGTATTGCCGACGCCGGTGGCAAACTGCCCGAACGCGCCGGCGGTGCACGTGTGGCTGTCGGTGCCGAGCAGAATTTCGCCGGGCCGAACATGGCCTTCTTCCGGCAACGCCTTGTGGCAGACACCTTTGTAATTGGTCTTGAGCGGATCGCGATAAGGGCTTGGCATCCCTGGCTCGTTCTTCACGAACTCCGGGTCGTAGTAATAACGCAGTCCCTGGTCGCGCACGAAATCGCGAAGGGTTTGCACATTCCGATGGCATTTCTCATCGGCGGTAAAGATGTAATGATCCGGGATGATCACGACGCGATCGCGATCCCACACCTTCGCATTCCGGCCGAATTTTTCGTGGAAGATGCCAATGGTGCCGGGTCCACAGACGTCGTGGGTCATGAGAATATCCACGTTGACCCAGACATTGTCGCCAGGGGAAACGCGGTCCTTGCCGGAGTGCTTGGCAAGGATTCTTTCAGTCATGGTCATGCCGGCCATTGCGTGATTACTCCTGAATAAAGCTCATTCTTAGAAGGATGAGTATAGCCAAGCGGCGATGCAGCGTCTAATTACAGATCGAAGGTTCGAAAGATCTTGCGACGGTAACCGCTGCCGATGTTGATGGCCTGAATGTTTCCAATCTGGGCTTCGGCGGGCCAATGGCTGTGTCCGCAAAGAACATGACTTACCTGCTCGTGGCGCTGCAGACATTCGCCGATCTTCTCGCTGCCGAGATAGGCCTTGGCAAAATCCCACTGGGAGCCGCGCGAGGGCGGAAGAAGCTCGCGGAATGGCAGGTGGTGAATGGCAGCGACGATGCGATCAGAGTCTCCAACGGCCGCAAGATTGCGATCCAGGCGTGCGATCAGCTCTTCCAGAAAAGTGCGATCGTCCCGCTGGAGTTTTACGAATTTGCCGTCGTTCCAACGAGCGACGACTTCACGCGATTGGGCCGAGACATCGGAGCCTTCGAGTAAATGGGCCAACTCCGGAAAGCGTTCTGCAGCTCCGGGCGAAACCTTCTGCTCGTAAAAGCGATCCGGGATGGCCAGAGAATCCTGCGCAAAGGAATAGTCGTACCAGCCCACTGATCCCACGATCGCAAAGCCATCAGCAACGAAAGGCTCGGCCTCAATCCATAGCCAACCCAGATCGCGCAAGCGCCGAGGCAGCGCCTGATGGTAAAGCTCGTAACTGTCCGGCCCGTGCGTCCAAAGTTCGTGATTCCCGGCGACAAAAAGCTTGGGGCCGCTGAATTGGAATTTCGAAAGGCACTGCTCGAGATCATCCCCATCGGCGGCGGCTGCATCGCCAATGACCAGCAGCACATCGCCACCCGCGCGGTTCATCTGCTCGATGAGATCGATCGCGCCCGCCTTTGAGCGCGGATGGTTGTAATGCAGGTCTGCCGTCACGATCAGCCGCATGGCAGATTGTAGAACCGGTAACCCGGCGGGGCAGTAGAGCGTATAGCGTCCGTTAGCGCCGAAATCCGGTTATGCACTGCAATAAAACTGATTTGAATTCGACTATGAGATGCGCGATGCCTGCGCCCGGCTCTAAAGCGCATCTTGTGGCCCCATTTTTTGGCGGCTATAGTCACACTGGCGAGTCTTGAAGGAGATCGATGGCGCCGCTGGTGGTGGAAAACGTAACCAAGCAGTTCCGGCAGGGTGATCGGCTCGTCCAGGCGCTTAATGGCGTTTCGCTCGAACTGTGCCAGGGACAATTTCTGGCCATCATGGGGGCCAGCGGATCAGGAAAGAGCACGCTGCTGCACCTCATGGCCGGCTTGGCGCGGCCCGATAGCGGGCGCGTGTTGATCAATTCCACAAGCGTTGGCGAACTGAACGACCGCGACCTGACCCTCTTTCGTCGGCGAAACATTGGCCTGGTCTTCCAGGCGTTTAATCTCATCCCCACGCTGACCGCTGAAGAAAACATTGCTTTGCCGCTGATGCTCGAAGGGAAAAACGGATCAACCGGCGCGGCAAAAATCAGTGAATTGCTCGACAGCCTTGGACTGAGTCGCAGGCGGACTCATCGGCCTGATGCTATGAGCGGCGGCGAGCAGCAGCGCGTCGCCATTGGACGCGCGTTAGTGTCAGACCCGGCCGTCATCCTTGCCGATGAACCGACCGGCAATCTTGATTCAGCCAACAGTCGATCGGTCTGCGAACTTCTGCGCGATCTCTCTCAAATCCATGGCAAAACAATCGTGATGGTAACCCATGAGCCAACGGTGGCGGCCTATGCGCAGGAAGTTGCGGTGCTCAAAGATGGCCGACTTATCGAGCGATTTGCCACCGACGGAATGCAGGACGGGCAGACCTTGGCCGCGCGGTATCAGGAGTGCGTGCGATAATCTTTCGGTTTGCGTCCCCGCGTCAGTTTCATGATCTCACATGTTCATCCGCAAGCTTGCCTTTTCCAATTTCAAAGCACGTAAGATGCGCGTCGCGCTGACGGTGGCGGCGATCGCGCTGTCGGTCAGCCTCGTCGTCGCCGTCACCAGCGGATATGCCTCACTGGAAGAGGCTGCATTTCATTATCTCAATCAATACATGGGCGGGACCGACGCGACGATTAGCCGGCAGAATGATCCGGTTGGTGGCGTGCCGGAGAATCTCGTTGCGCAATTGCGAAATGACCCGGCCATTCGCACCGCCGATGGTCGTCTCGAAGGGACCTACACATTTCCCGATCGGCGCGAGCCGGGACAAATGAAGCGCGTGCGCGTGATCGGCATTGCCAAGCCGGACGACCATGGCACCGACAACCAGCCGATGGAGCAGGGGACCTGGTTCACTTCATCGACGGGAAATGACGCGGTGGTCGATCAGTCGGTCGCGGAGATCTTGAAGATAAAGCTTGGCGATACGTTCGATCTCCCGGGTCTCGAGCGATCACTTCCGCTGAAAGTGGTTGGCATCGTGCATAAGCCGGCGGTTCTCGCAGTCCACATGCATTCGCTTTATCTGCCGCTCAAAACGATGGAGGACTTTGCCGGGTCGAAGGGTAAGGTAAGTCAGATTCTGATTACGTTCCGCGCCGGCATCGATCCAAAGGATTTTGAATCGCGCTGGAAACCGAAGCTTAAGGGCATCGATCCAAGCCTTCAGCTTCGCCTGATGAGCGAAACGCACCAGAAGATGGACGAGGACCTTCAGGTCGTCCATCTGCTGAGCTATCTGGGTGGCGCAGTGTCGATGCTGTCGGCAACGTTCATCGTCTTTTCGGTGCTGGCGATGGGTGTCACCGAGCGACAGCGGGCGCTGGCCATGTTGCGAGCGGTGGGGGCCTACAAATCGCAGATCGCAGGGCTCGTCATCTTTGAAGGATTGGTGCTTTCCACGATCGGCGTGGTGATCGGTGTTCCCCTCGGCTACCTCTGGATCAAGATACTCGCGACCTGGTTCCATCGGCTTTTTTCGGTCGGCGTCGTTCTCAGTTGGGGGGGCATTGCATTGGGCGTCGGCGGGTCGCTCGCTGCAGCGCTGGCCGCCAGCCTGCTTCCTGCGTGGTCAGCGACGCGCGTCGATCCGCTGGAAGCAATGTCGCCGCTGTCGGTGCCATCGCAACATCGCGCGCCAATCGGCTGGGCGTTAGCGGGATTGATCCTGATCGCGATCGATCCGATCGTTTTGTTTGGACCCATTTTCCAAATTGTGCACGCGATGGGCGCGGCTGATCCGAATCATCGGGCAAGACTCATTCGGCTCATCCTTCACTTTGGCCTCGGCCTGCCAACGCTGATGTTCGGATTTTTCCTGCTGTCGCCGATGTTCGTATGGGTGCTGGAGCGCCTCGTCGGGCCGGTGATCGCCTGGATCTTCAGGCTTCGCGCTTCACTGTTGCGCCAGCAGCTCAGCACTGGAATCTGGCGCGCGGCCGGCACCGCGGCGGCTCTCATGGTGGGCCTGGCGGTTCTCGTCGTGATGCAGGTCAGTGGCCACAGCGTGCTTTCGGGCTGGAAACTTCCCGACAAATTTCCGGATCTTTTCATCTACACCAACGGACTCGATCAAAAGCAGCAGCAGGTGCTGGCACAGACGCCGGGCATCAAGGACATGATGCCGCTCACGATCACCGCGCCGGAATTCGGCCGGCTGGGTAACTCGGAGGCCGGCATCGGTTTGGCGGCCATTATTCCCAATGCCACGATGTTCGTGGGCGTCGATCCGAACAAAGCCTTCAAAATGATGGAGCTGGATTTCCGCGAGGGAAATCCGACCGATGCTGCCCGACTTTTAAGTGAAGGCAAGCATCTGGTGGTGACGGATGAATTTCGCCAGGTCCGGCACCTGCATCTGGGCGACAAACTTCGTTTATCGACTCGAAAGGGCGATGTCGATTTCACCATTGCCGGCGTCGTCTGGTCGCCCGGCATCGACGTCATGGTCAGCATGTATGACATGGGGAGCCAGTTTGAGCAGCGAACGGCCGCCACGGTGTTTGGCTCAATCTCGGACGGTCAGAATTACTTTGGAATCGATCGCGCCTATCTTTTTGCAGCCGAGGTGCAGCCGGGGATTGAGCGCGAGGCGCTGATTAAGTCGGTGGAAAAGAAGCTCGGAGACGCCGGCATGAAAGTCGGCGATGTGCGCGAAATTAAATACAAGATCGAGCGTGGCTTTGGAAACCTGCTCGACCTGCTGAGCACCGTGGCCTTTGCCGCGATGGCTGTCGCGTCGTTGGGCGTGGCCAACACGGTCATGGCAGGCGTGCGAAGCCGGCGTTGGCAATTTGGAATTTTGCGCAGCATCGGGCTAACGCGCGATCAGCTTGTGCGCATCGTCATGGCGGAGGCGCTACTGCTTGGGTTGATTGGCGTGGCACTGGGCCTGGCGGCCGGGATGGAATTGTCGATGGATGCGCGAGCCCTCTCGGCAATGATCAGCGGATACAACCCGCCGATGGTGATCCCGTGGGCTTTTATTCTGATTGGCGTCGGTGCGGTGATGATGATTGCGATCGTGGCGAGCTTGTGGCCGGCGACCAGCGTTTCGAGGGAAGAGCCATTGGTTCTGCTGGCGGCGGGGCGAGCGGCGGGGTGAGCGTCCGATAAAACCGCACCCACGATCGCGGTGAACGGCGGGCAAGCTCGGTGCGCTAAACAAGAGCTTATAACGTCGTTCACTCAATCCGATGTCATCGATAGGGACGTTCAGCGAAACTGTCCCTTCCATCGATGCATCCGTCTCAATCTTCCATCCGGGCAGATCGTCGCGCCTACACCCTTGTCGAGGTGATCTTTGTTCTTTTGATCCTCGCGATTCTGTGGGGAATTGCCGCGCCGCGCTATGCCTACTCCATGTCGCGATATCGCGCGGAAGCAGCGGCGCGACGGCTTGGAGCCGATTTGGCATTGGCTCGTTCGACCGCACAGCAGACCAGCACGAATGTCGTCGTCACGTTCAACACGGCGAGCAACTCCTACAGCATGAGCGGCGTGCAGTCGATGTCTAAGACCTCCACCACCTACAGCGTCAGCTTTGCTTCCTCGCCGTATCAATCAAGCTTTGTAACGGTGCCGTTTACCAACAATCAGCTCACTTTTAATCAGTATGGTGCCGCGGATCAGAGCGGGCAGATCGTTGTGCAATCGGGTGGCGTGCAACATACCGTTACCGTTGAAGCCACAACGGGAAAGGCGGTGGTGCAGTGACACGTGTGGGAAAGCAAAATCATCTCTGCGCCGCGCGCGGCTTCACGCTTGTCGAGCTGGCGATCAGCATGCTGGTCATTTCGATGATCGTGCTTGCCGTCGGCTCATCGATTAATGCCGCGCTCCGGGCGGCGGAAGACAATCGCGATCCCAATGCAACGATGAATCAGGTGGGGATTTCCCAATCTGCGGCCGCGCAGCTTCAGGCCGACCTGAAAGTGGCGACGAACATTACCAGTTCCAGCGCCACCGGATGCACGCTGACGGTGCCCGATCGGAATGGCGATGGACAACCCGAGACGATTATCTATTCCTGGGCCGGCGCCGGCTCTTCACTCATGCGGCAATACAACAGCCTGGCAGCTGTCTCCATCGCCGACAACGTGCAAGCCTTCAGTCTGGCTTATTACACTCGGACTGTTGGCCACCAGGCGACGCTGACCGAAAGCGCCGAGCAGGTGCTGATTTCGCAGAATTCGTTGCTGCCGACTGGGCAGGCATTGAGCACGACCGCGTGGGCAGGGGAAATATTCAAACCGACGCTCCCGTCCAACGCTGTTTCCTGGAAAATCACGCACGTCCAGTTGCAGCTCAATGGCAAGAGCAGCTCGACGATCACTATGCGTGTCGAACCCGTCGATGCCGCGAATATGCCGCTGGCTTCAGTATTGGGTTCGGCCGCAGTCAGTGCTTCGGCATTCGCCCCAGGAAATCAGTGGATCGATTTCAAGCCGGCAAGCCCCATTGCCAATCTGAGCACGAGCCAGAATTATGCCATTGTCGTCAGTTCATCGGGCACGGGCACGAGCGTGGAAAAAGCCTTGCTGACGCTGGCTAACACGGACTGGACGACCAGTACCAACGCCGGCAGCTCGTGGAGCGCGCTTTCCACGCTGACAGCCATGCAGTTCACCGTGTATGGCACTTATACAACGAGCAACTGATATGCGCGGATCATTGCAATCCTCATGCTCGATTCGCAGAGCCTTCACGCTGCTGGAAGCAACGCTGTCGATTGTGATCGTGTCTGTGATGCTCTGCGCGGCGATGAGTCTCATCAGCGCCTATGGCAGGACGCGCACTTCGAGGCAGGACCTGGGCCGGGCGATGCTCCTCGCTCAGCAACTGATGAGCGAAATCGTTCAATGCTCTTACTCCGACCCCACGACCGGCAGCACTACTTTTGGCCCGGAATCGAGTGAGACTCGAGCCAACTATGATGACGTGGACGATTACAACGGCTTAAGCGAGTCGCCGCCTGTCAGTCGGTCGGGTACCGCCATACCCGGCTTTACCGGATGGTCGCGCTCCGTCCAGATCAGCTACGTCGATCCGGCCACGCCGACGACTGTTGTATCGACCGACAGAGGCGTGAAGCGCATCGTCGTCACGGTCAAGAGCCCCTCGGGGAAAGTGCAGACGCTCACCGCGCTGCGTTCAACATCGGGCGTGTATGAACATGTGCCTTCGGCACAAACGACCTACACCGCGTGGGTGGGAGTGACTCTGCAGACCGGCACGAGCACAAGCAGCAGCATTTCATCGAGCGTAGATACAGTTAATCTGGTGCCGTAATCGAAACGGGCGGCATCCCGAAAAGGAATGCCGCCCGCTCTTCAATTCTATTGCAATGTCGCGACCGAATTAAGCCAGGCCATTTTGAACGAGCGTGGCGCTGAGCACCTGCACGCCTGAAATGTTGACGGCATCGACGGTATTCTGAAGCGTATCCGTTCCATTGCCACCGTTGTAGGTGCCGCCGGAGATGACGCCGTTGTTAATCAGCGTGTCATTGCCGTTTCCGCCATTGAGGTAGTCATTGAGCAGGACGCCGTCATTAATGATCGTGTCGTTGCCGTTCCCGCCCAGGATGGTGGAGTTCTGGAGGAATCCTTCATTGATGATCGTGTCATTGCCATTGTTGGCGTCAATGAGCTGTCCGCTGCCGCTGCCAAACAGCACGATGGTGTCATCTCCATTGCCGCCGGAGATGATGGTGTTGGAATTTCCGCCAACTTCGATCAAATCATTTCCATCACCGCCGGAAACGGTGCTCTGGCCAGTTCCATCGACCACCTGAATGTTGTCATTGCCGCCGTTGCCAAAGATCGCGGCGCCCAGATCATCACCCTGGTAGGTGATATTGTCGTCGGTGTTGGCGCCGATCAGGACGATGTGCTGGACATTGGTGTAAACGCCATCCGGATGGCTGCCATCGTCGATCGGCACATCGATGCCACCCTGGTTATCAAATGCGGTCACCGTATTGCCGGTGATGTTGTTGTTCACATCGCGCGTGGCGGTTTCGGTCACCGTCAACGTGTTACTGGGAACATCCGAGGAATATGCGATAAAAAGCGTGGACGAGCAGGGAACAAACACCGCCACCGCCGACAGCAGCTGCCGGCGCTCAAGCGCCTCAATCATCTTCATACGATTACTCCCGCGCGGAAGAGCGGGCCAACGACATTGGATCCGGTGCGCGGGACTCCCTCACGATAAGGAAAACCTTCCGCCAGCGGAACGGGGATAAGACGTGGCACCCTCTCCCAGAAATTAACCCATAGCCGCGTCACGAACGGGCCTGCCATAGCCAAAGCAAACCCGCAACGATCGGCAATTCGGAGCACTCTAACATTGTGTCCGATCCAAATCGACAAGAATGTGGAAAAGATTTGAAATTTTGAATCTGGGAAGGCTCTATGTGACTTGGCAAACCGACTGATTAGCCCTGGGCCGGCAGGAAATAGCGTGGCTCGCCGCGCGGCGTGGATCCGGCCGGATGATTGCGGGTCATGTAGTCGGTCATGGTCAACACAATCATGATGGCCAGCCAGACGAAACCTGCCGCGGCAAAGGCCCAGGTCAGCTTCGCGGCATATTTGATGTGCATGAAAAACAGGATAATCAAAATGGCCTTGATGATCGCGATGGCCAGCGCGATGCCCGTGTTCCAGCCCGAGCCCAGGTGATGCTCCTGCGTGAAATGATCGATATCCACAAACGCCATCACGATCGTGACCACCAGCAGGATCATCAGCAGAATGACGATCGTGATGTACACGCCTGGCGAGACAACATGCTCTTTATGTTCGGTGCCGGCCATGATGCTTGCTCGTATTTACGGATTTCGCAATAGATACAGGATCGGGAACAGGAAAACCCAGACCGTGTCCACAAAGTGCCAGTACAGGCCGGCAATCTCCACCGCATTATGATGGTTGGCGGTGAAATGGCCTCGCTTCGCCAGCACAATCAGCGTCAACAAAAGCCCGATTCCAATGATCATGTGGGTCGCGTGGATGCCGGTGAGAATGAAATAGAAGGTCATGAACAGCCGTTCCTGCGGGGGACGGATTTCGTGCTCAGTCTCTTCGGCAGTCCATGGCTCGACTTTTTTCTCGAATGTCTTGAAGGCGCGAATGAAGCCGTTCTCCTCCGATTCGGGGGGCGGATGGACTTTGAAGGTAATGGGTCCCGGCACCAATCCTTCCTCGTATTCGATGTAGTATTCGGTGCCTTTGACGACCAAAAAGAGGGTGCCGAGGATCACAGTCAAAATCAGATAGACGACCAGTTTCTTTGAATGCCCAAGTTGGGCGGCATGCACACCCATTGCCATGAAGAAGCTGCTGATCAGAAGCACAGCGGTGTTGAACCCGCCCAGGTACCATTTCAAATCGATACTGCCTTGGCGGAATGCGTCCGGCCATCGAAGGCGATAGACGCCGTAGGCCACGAGCACCGCTCCGAAGAACAAAATCTCGGTGGCCAGAAACGTCCACATCCCCAGCGTGGCTACTTCACGCTGCTGGTCGGCGTCTTCGAACTGATGTGCCACCAGGCTATGCTCTGCCATGATTGACTGCCTTCACTTCAAACTCCTGAAAAATTGATCTCTCGACACATCGATGCGAAATTAGCCTGTTGCTGCCGCTTCTTCTGGCACATGCCCCGTCGGCGCCATCAGGTGATAGGCGTAGGCCTCCTGATCGACAATGGGCGTTTTTTCAAAATTGTCTTTTGGCGGCGGCGACGACGTCTGCCATTCCAATCCCGTCGCGCGCCATGGATTGGGGCCGGCAATCTTGCCGTACTTCAACGACCAGAGGAAATAAGCCAGCGGCAGCAGATATCCCACCGCCAGAATCGATGCGCCGGCCGACGAGAGCACGTTATAGACCTGCAACTCCGGCGGGTAAGAGTGATAACGCCTGGGCATTCCAAGATATCCAGCAATAAACTGCGGGAAAAAGGTCAGATTGAAGCCCAGGAAAATCAGGATCGCCGAGATCCGGCCCCACCATTCCGGATACATGCGCCCGGAAATCTTGGGCCACCAGAAATGCATTCCACCCAGATAAGCCATCACCATTCCACCGACCATGATGTAATGGAAGTGGGCGATCACGAAATACGTGTCATGCATGTGCATGTCCAGCCCAAGCGTCGCCAGCATCACACCCGTCAGACCGCCGATCGTGAAAAGCCCGATGAAACCCAGCGCATAGAGCATCGGCGTATCAAGGGCGACCGAACCTTTGTACATCGTCGCGGTCCAGTTGAAGACCTTGATGGCGGATGGCACCGCGACCATGAAGCTGAGCATCGAGAAGACCAGCCCGCTGTAGAGCGAGATGCCCGCGTCAAACATATGATGTGCCCAGACCAGGAAGCCGAGCATCGCGATGGCAAGACTTGAAAATGCGACGAAGGTGTAGCCGAAGACGCGCTTGCGCGAGAAGCAGGTCATCAATTCGCTCATGACACCCATGCCCGGCAGAATCATGATGTATACCGCCGGGTGGGAATAGAACCAGAACATGTGCTGGAACAGGACCGGGTCACCCCCAATAGCCGGGTTGAAGATTCCGACTCCGGTGAGCCGCTCGATCGCGACGAGGGTCAATGTGATTGCCAACACCGGCGTGGCCAGCACCATGATCAAACTCGTCGCATACATGCTCCAGCAAAACAGCGGCAGCCGAAACCATGTGAGGCCCGGACAGCGCATCTTGTGAATCGTGACGATGAAGTTGAAGCCGGTGAAAATCGAACTGAATCCCGCCAGGAAAATCCCGGCAATGGCCAGAGCCACGTGGCTGTTACCAAACGCGCTACTGTAAGGCGTATAGAAGGTCCAGCCGGTGTCCATCCCGCCCATGAAAATGGCGCTCAGTGCCAGTGCGCCGCCGCCCATGAACATGTACCAGCTCGCAAGATTGATCTTGGGAAAGGCCAGGTCGCGCGCACCGACCATCAAGGGAATCAGGAAATTGCCCAGCGTCGCGGGGATAGAGGGAACCAAGAAAAAGAAGACCATCACCACGCCATGAATGGTGAATAGCCGGTTGTACGTTTCCTGATCCACGAAAACGCCATCAGGCGTAACGAGATTAATGCGAATCAGTGTGGCTGCGCCGCCACCGATCATGAAAAAGAGGGTGATGGAAATGATGTAGAGGATCGCAATGCGCTTGTGATCCTTGGTCAGCAGCCAGGATCGAACGGTGTGCGCGATGTTCAGGTACGTTGGCCTGGCTTCGTAAATGGGATCGTAGATCACGCTGGTCATGTGCCGAACCTCAGAAGAAAACATCGCACCGTTTCATCATGGTCATGCTCAGGGCGATTTGCCCGGCGCGCCGGGCGGCTGGCCGATCCAGGGCGGTTGCCTGGCCGGCGGGAAATTGGGCACGCGATCGGGGCTTTGCCCATTCACTGGCTGCGTCGCGGGAGCAAGCATTACACCCTTGTCGCTGCGAGCCGCGCCCAGCGATTTGATGTACTCAACCAGTTGCATAATCTGCTCTTCGCTGAGCTGCGCCCGATAGCTGGGCATGATCGTCGGATAGCCTTTAACCACTTTGGCGGCGGGCTCAATGATGGATTCGCGAAGGTAGGCTTCGTCCGCCTTGACCACGCTGCCGTCATCCAGTTGCACATCGTGATCGTAAAGACCGGCCAGCGTCGGTCCGCGCGTGCCATGACATGCATTGCAGCCATAAGTCACAAACAACCGGCTTCCCGCATTGGCCGGCGGCTCATCGCCCGAAGCGCCGGCAAGCCACTGCGCATACTTCTGCGGATCCATCACTACGACGGTGCCCACCATCTTCGCGTGCTCGGCACCACAATACTGGTCGCAATAAAAGTGGAATTCCCCAAGCTCGGTCGCGGTAAACCATTCATCGGTGAAGCTGCCGGGCAGCACATCCTGCTTCACACGAAAAGCAGGAATGCCAAAGTCGTGAATGACATCCTGCGACGCCATGATCAGCCGGACCGGCTGGCCCATCGGGATGTGCAGCGCGTTGATTTCGCGCGCGCCGTTGGAATGCTGGATCTTCCACATCCACTGTTTGCCGATCACCTGAATTTCAATCGCATGTTCCGGCGGTCGTTTGGCGCGAACATAGATTTCTCCGCCCCAGAAAAACATGACGAGCATGATCATGAACGGGATGACCGTCCACGTCACTTCGAGCATCATCGGAGATGGAACGGGCGGTGGCACATCATATTGGCTTCGCCGTCGATATCGCAGGGCGAAATAGATCACGCCCGCGGCAATGAGGAGCGTGAACAGCACCGAGACCCCGACTTCGAACGCCAGCAGAAGATCGACATCCACAGCAAAGTTGGATGCTTCGGGCGGGAAAATGCTGAAGGTACGAAACATATCTTTATGCGGCGTTCGAATTCCTACATCAAACCTCAACACGCCTTCTCGAAACTGGGTGGTGCTCGCGCCAGAGACTTAATCCAATGAAGCCTCCCAGCGCCAGAATGGTTATGGCGCAACCCACCTGCACCATTCGCCAGACCATCAATCCATACCGGCCGGTCTTCGGGTCATAGCAGAAGCAATACAGCAGGATCTTTTCAGTGGGCGATCCGATTTTTCTCGATGAGGCGGCGATGAGCGAAAGCTTCAGATCGGACGGTGCATAATCGATGCCATAGAAGTAACGGGATATTTTGCCGCTGGGCGTGAGGATCATGATTCCGCTCGCGTGAGCATAAGTCTTGGATCCTTCATCCCATGCGTAGTGAAATCCGACCGATTCAGTAAGCCGGGAAATCTCTGGCTGTTTTCCAGTGAGAAAATGCCAGCCGTTCTCGGCCCCCGGATGATGGTACGATGCCATGTACTGCTTCTTTTTCGCCGCTGCCAGGTCCGGCGTTTCATTGGGGTCGAAGCTAACGGTGACAATCTGGAAATCTTTTCCTGCCGTCAGGTCCATTGTGCGAATCGATCGCACCATATCATTCAGCACCATCGTGCACAGAGAAGGACAGCGGTAATAGACCAGCGTCAGAATGACAGGGCGATCCTTGAAGTAGTCGCCCAGATGAACATCACGGCCCGCTTCATCTTTGAAGGCAAGATCGAGCGGCACTTGCGCGCCTAGATTCTGCGTAATGCCGATGCGCTGCAGGATCGTTGGCGCCGGCTTGAGCGGGGGAGGCGGCGGAGGAACTTGAGCGAAACTCACTTGGCACATCAGTGCCATCAGTAAGGCAGGCAAAAACGCCGCGCAAGTGCTGTTGCGCCGGAAAGTCGAAGTTGTTGAAAAGACCTTCATCACTGCTACTGCCGTTCTGATCCGGGATAAGGCGGATTCTGTCGATTGCCACCGGGACCTTGCGGCGATAGCGCCGCGCCGTTGGTCGTCTGCGTGGTCGGTGGACCCGGGTTTATTGTGTTCGCATTCTTCGGGCCGGCGGTGGGCGCGGACCTTGATGCTCCCGATTCCGCGTCGCGCACTTTTGCCACCATGTCGGCCGGGATCTGTACCGAATGGGTCGCCGAGTCCACCTTCCAGCCTAGCTGCGCGAACACCGCGTCTTCATGCTCGCGCATTTCCTGCAAATCCTGAGAGGGCAAAACATCGGCCGCATGCATGGGCTGAATGGTCGGCGCGGGAGGCACCTGAGCCGCGTGGATCGCTGAGCGAGGCACATCATCGACTTGAGCATGATGCAGAAACATTTGCATGATGAACCAAATGATGGTCCACAGTACGACAGCGAAGACGATCGTGCCCAGCACGAACCATGCGAGGCCGCTGAAGCGGACATCGCTGGTTTCATATCCCAGGCGCTGGGATTCAGCCGATGGGCCCTGGCTGTGGGCCGTGTTCGATTCCATCATGCCTCTCCCAGTCTTGCGAGGATTCATCTTCATCCAGCGGCGCAGCCAACAGCGGCACGCTCTCGCCCAGCGGTATCAGCGAATGTCCCTCCAGCAGCCACAAAAATACTGCCATCCACACGCCTCCAATTCCGATCACCGACCCAACGGCCAATGCCGCTTCACTCCAGGCCAGCGGCAAGCCAGCATCTTCGCCCGATGGAATCGTAATCCAGAAGACATCCAGCATTCGCATCACCAGGAGCAAGGCGCAGAGCCACATGATCGCGGGGATGTATCGCTTGATAGACCGCATCAGCAGCAGGAAAAATGGCACCAGGAAATGGAAGACGATTAATAGCGCGGCAATCGCATGCCAGGGGCCGGACGTACGCGGCATGTACCAGGTCGTCTCGCCATGCCCGTTACCAAGATACGTAATCAGGAGCTGGGCAAACGAGCAGTAGGCCCAGAGAATCACGCAGGTCAGAAGCAGGTTGCCCAGATCGTTGAAATGATCCGGAGACACGCGCTCGCGGAAGGGCGTACGCCTCGCAACCCACCCAAGCATAATGATCAACAGACAAAGCCCGGAAACGCATTGCCCCAGGACGATGATGAACCCAAACATCGTCGACCGCCACTCCGGCACGCGCGACATGATCCAATCGACCCCCGCCAGGCTCATAATGACGAAGTAGACCACCATTCCCACCGCGCTCAGACAGTACATCGCTTTGAGGCGCCCATAAGTCGGCTCCCTGTCATGCCGGAGCGAAAGAATCCGCAGCGCCCAGGTCCAGAAGATAAAGATCGCAAGCGTGATCGCCCAGCGAATGATCCAGAGATGCGTGTTGAACCACATCTCACGTGCTTCAACATGAGGTTCGTGAAAGCTTGGATTTCCGGGGTGCCAGGGGTAGAGCACCTTCAGCCCGAAGAAAATCGGGATGAACAGAACCGGCATGATGATGGTGACGGCGCCGGCAGCCTCGCCAAATCGGCGGACAAAATATCCCCACCCTCCGCCGGTGGTGTGATGGAGCATGATTGTTGCCAGGCCACCGAGCGAGACACCCAACCAGAAGAGCCAGGCGAACAAGTAGGCCGGGTAGAACATCTTGGGCACAAAGATCCAGCCGGGGATGCATGCCAAGAGCAGGGCGACGCCAATCACCAGAAATACCAGACGAAATCGATGAATTTCAGGAGGCGTGACGCTTGGATCCAGAGTAGGGTTGGTCATGGCCGCACCCCCTGAAGATTAAGCGCCTGAAGCTGCTGCGGGGTCAGGTGCGCCGTCGAAGCCTGAAGGGCACGAATGTATGCGACGATCATCCAGCGATCTTCAGGCCGCACACGATCGTTGTAACTGAACATCGCGCCATAGCCGTTGGTCATCACGTTGTAAAAATGCGAATCAGGTGCGGAGCGCAGGCGCGCGATATGAAACGAAGGCGGCGGCGTGAAGCCGCGATGCACGATCATTCCATCGCCGTTGCCGAGCCGGCCATGGCAGACCGAGCAATAGATATTGAACCGCTCCTGGCCACGCTCGAGCACTTCGCGCGTCACCGGGAACGGCATCTTCTGATTATCAGCGGCTACGGTCGTGTCGGCGGGCAGTTCGTCGCGCTCCTGCGCGTACGGATGCCCCGGAGCATCGGCAGCGGCGATGGGCACCGCGCCAGCTGGCAGTGGCCGCGCTTCAGTACCGTCCGCAAACGTCGGAGCCTGCTGGTAGGGTTTGTAATGCGGCTGCGCTTCCATATTGTTGGGCGGCTTAAATCGGCAGCCTGATACCGCCATTAGCATCCCCGCCAGCAACGCAGAAAGTCGAAGCTTCGAAGGTGTCATTTGGGCACCTCCGTCACGGCTACCGGATCCAATTTTGCCAGAAACTCCATGGTCGTTTGTCGATTGAACTTGGGGTCGTCGCTTTGGATGACCAGGAAGAACCGGTTCTGGCTTGCCGCCTCGAAGCTGGCGAGATTGAACATTGGGTGATAGGGCATCGGCAGGCCATTAAGAACAAACATGCCAAAAACTGCCGTCAGCGACGCGCCCAGCACGCCAAGCTCGAACGTGATCGGAATGAACGCCTCCCAGCTATTAGGCGGGCGCCCGCCGACATTCCATGGATAGCTGATCACGTTGGCATACCAGCACATGAAAAATCCAAGGCTCGCGCCCAGCACGCCGCCGATGAGCGTGATGAGAGGAATGTTGGTGCGCGGAAATCCGAGCGCCTCTGCAACACCATGAACCGGGAAAGGGCTGAAAGCATCCGCGCGCTGATAACCGGCGCGCCGGACCCGCTTGGCTGCGGCCAGCAATCCTTCAGCGGAAGTGAATTCCGCCGCAATCCCGAAGATTTTTGTATCCTCTTCCATCAGCTCTTACACACAATTATTTAGCGAAAGCCGGCTCAAACGATTCCGGCGGATGCTTGCCATGATCCGTCTGATGAACCAGCTCGCGCACTTCCGCAATCGAAATCGAAGGCAGCAATTTCACGAACAGCAGGAAGCACAGGAAAAAGAAGCCAATCGTTCCCGCCAGCACCGCGTAATCCCAGAAGGTTGGGTAGTACATTCCCCACTGCGTTGGGATAAAATCGCGATGCAGGCTGCCGACGATAATGACAAAGCGCTCCAGCCACATTCCGAATTGAATGATGAGCGAGAAAACGAATACCAGCGGCACACACTGCCGAATGCGCCGAATCCAGAAAAACTGCGGAGCGATACAGTTGCAGGCGATAATCGTCCAGAAGGACCAGCCATAAGGGCCGAACATGCGATTCATATTCATGAATCGCTCGTACACATCGCCGCTATACCAGCCCATGAACAGCTCGCTCATGTAGCCATAGAAGACAATCAGGCCGGTGACGAGCAGCATCTTGCAGCAGTTGTCGATGTGCTTGACGGTGATGAAATCCTTGAGGCCATAAAAATACCGAAGCGGAATGAGCAACGTCAGCACCATCGCAAAGCCGGAGAAAATTGCACCGGCAACAAAGTAGGGCGGGAAGATGGTCGTATGCCAGCCTGGTACCACGGCTTCAGCAAAATCCATTGACACGACGCTGTGCACTGACACGACGAGTGGAGCAGCTAAACCGCCGAGCAGCAGATAGCAGGATTGATAGCGCTGCCAGTGAATCGATGACCCACGCCATCCCATTGCGCCGATGGCATAGACGATCTTCAAAATCTTATTTTTCGCCCGATCCCGGAGAGTCGCCAGGTCAGGGACAAGGCCGATGTACCAGAAGAGCAGCGACACGGTGAAGTAAGTGGAGACTGCAAAAACATCCCACACCAACGCGCTGCGGAACTGCGGCCAGAGCTCCATCGGATTTGGATAGGGCAGCAGATAATAGAACCGCCAGATGCGCCCCAGGTGAAACAGCGGAAACATGCCGGCGCACATGACAGCAAATAGTGTCATGGCTTCCGTCGAGCGATTAATGCTCGTGCGCCAATCCTGCCGCATCAGAAGCAACATCGCCGAGATAAACGTCCCGGCATGGCCAATTCCGATCCACCAGACGAAATTGACGATCGCAAATCCCCAGGCGACGGGAATATTGACGCCCCAGATTCCCACGCCCTTGGCGATGAGGTAAACGACTGCAAGCCCCAGAAGTGAAACGAGTCCAAAGCAAAACAGGACGCAGAGCCACCAGAGTTTTCCGCCAGGCCGTTTCAAGACGACGTCGCTGATGACGTCGGTGACCGTGCCGTAGGTATGGCCCGGTGCGATCACCGGGTAATCCCGCAGGGTCATGCTTTTGATGGGGACAGTGCTCATGCGTTCTTCCCTGCGTCAGATGCCTCCAATGCCTTCGTCTCCGCAACGCGCGAGGCAGCTCCAATCAATCGCGGGTTGGGGTTTCGCAGTCGGCCGAGATACCGCGTGCGCGGAACGGTGGTCAAATCCTCGAGCAGACCGTAATCGAGCAAATCATTTCGGTACTGCGTTACCTTGCTTTGAGGATCATTTTTGTCGCCAAAGATGATCGCCTCCGTCGGGCAGGACTGCTGGCAGGCCGTCTGGAGCGCGTTCTTCATCGACTGGCGCTCCTTAGTAATCTGCTGCTTGAGCTGATCCGCGCGCGCCGGATCTTTATCTCTCTTTGCCGCTTCGATTCGGTCGCCGTACCGCACTTCCATCTTCTCGATGGCGATGCGCGTTTCCTGAATGCGCTGGATGCAGTAGGTGCATTTCTCCATCACGCCACGGCTGCGAACCGTCACATCCGGGTTGTACTGAAGTTTTTTGCTTGCGGTCCAATAGTCGCTGTAGAGGAAGAAATTGAACCTTCGGACCTTATATGGACAGTTGTTCGAGCAGTACCGCGTGCCGACGCAGCGGTTGTAAACCATCTCATTCAAGCCCTCGGCACTGTGAACCGTCGCGCCGACAGGGCAGACCAGTTCGCATGGCGCGTTTTCGCAATGCATGCAGGGCACAGGCTGATGCGTGATCTGCGGATCATCCAGCGGATCCGAGGCTTCGATGCGCTGGTTTGAGTCACCTTTTCGTGCTGGGGGCTGATCCCCGAACCAATCGTCGATGCGAATCCAATGCATTTCGCGCTGGCGCGCGACTTCATCCTTCCCGACTACCGCGATGTTGTTTTCCGACTGGCAGGCGATGACGCAGGCGTTGCAGCCGATGCAGGCGGTCTGGTCGATCTGCATCGCCCACTGGAATCCATGCGAGTAATCCCAGCTTCCCTCTTCGGCGGTGGGATACATTGAATTGAGCGAGACGCGGCGCTTGCCCGACTCCTGTTTGATTTCGTCTTCGAGCCCCTTGGCCCGCATCTCCACTGCGCCGCCCAGACGGGTTACCCAATGCTCGTCGTCCAAAAAATCATCGAGATTGGCCGAGCGAACCAGCTTTCGGTTGGCAACTTCATCCCTGGAGAGATCATCGCCGGGATGCTCAACTCGACTCGGCTTGAGCGCCCCGTTTTCCTTGTCGGCCATGTAGCCCGGCAGCGCGTTCATCGCATGATGGCTGCGGGTCATCACCAAAACCACGCCATCCTGTGCGTTGGTTACCGTCGCGCCAGAGAGAGCGTGCGGCGATTTCGGATCGCGGAATTCATTGACGTTGTAACCAACACCAAAGCCGACATGGCCGCAGCGCATCTGGCCATAGCCGAGGTTGAGCGTCAGCGTGTGATCGGGAATGCCGGGCACGATCACCACTGGCACGCGGATCTCGATTGGGCTCCCATTTTGTTCGTGGCGGATGTTGACGTACGTTCCATCACGCAGTCCGAGCTCCTGAGCACTTCGGAAGCTGACCAGTGCCGCGTTGTCCCAGACGAGCTTTGTGAACGGGCGCGGAAGTTCGATGAGCCAGGCATTATTGATATAGCGCCCATCCCACACGCTGTAATCGGGGCGGAAGACGATGTCCCAGCCTGAAGTGGTTTGAGTCGCGGGAGCCTGATTTTCGGATGATGGCGCTGCGCCGGTTGGCGGCGTATCGAGTCGTTTGGCTTCGGTCTTTTCGATCAACCCAGCCTTAAGCCATTTCGTCCAATTCGTATCGAAATTGTCGGGCAGCTGGCTCTGCCAATATTGGCGAACAATGGTCAACCCATCTGGGCCCGGGTCTCCCAGCAGGAAGGCCATGAATTCCAGAATCGATTTGCTCTCATAGAGCGGGATGATGAGCGGCTGAATGATCGATGCGGTCCCATCGAATGCGCGGACATCACCCCAGGATTCCAGATAATGACTCTCGGGAAGATGCCACTGGCAATGGTTCGAAGTTTCATCATCGTGCGAGCCAAGGCGAGCAGTGAGATGGGCCCATAAGCCGCCCGCGCCGCGGGCGTTGGACATGCGATCCAGAGCTTTGATGAATCGCTCGGCAAGGGGACCGGGAGCATCGTATGCCGGGTTGGCGCCGACGATCAGCAGCGTATCGACGCGATCGGCTTCCATATCGTCGAGCAATTGCTCGAACGTGTGCGCGCCCTGAACTTCGACCGCCTCGGTATAGAAAACTGTCTTACCGACATTTCCTAATTGCTGATTGATCTGATGCGCGAGGGCATGAATCGCGGGTGATGCAAATCGGCCTGGAACCACCAGCGTGCCGCGCCCGTCGCCGGCGGGGCGGTTGTTCTGGTGCATGTCCGCCAGCGGCTTTTGCAGGTCCTCGGCGACCGCTTCGATGAAATCCTTGAAACCTGCCGGCGCTTCTGCGCCTGAAACTGAGGAAACACCGACGCGCTGGGCAATCGCCCGCATTACGGCTTCGAAGTCGCTGGGCCGAACGCTCTTGCGATGGTCGGCAGACGCGCCGGTCAGGCTCAACGTGGTCTCGAGAACATACAGCCGATTCATTTTGTGATCGGCGGGGGAGGCCTTGGGGTCGCGCCGTCGGCCATCCATGAACTGCCGGGCGTAGCGCACCGATCCGGGCAAATCCCAGAAGAAATCAGAATCCAGCGAGAGAATGACATCAGCCTTGCTGAAATCGTAGACGACATTCGTGCCGGGCATCGCTGCGCCGCCCAGCGATTCATGCACGTGCCAGCGGGCACTGGGATAAATCTTGCCCAGCGCGTCGAGCTGGCTGCCAAACGTGGGCGAGGTCATCGTGCGGGTCAGCAGGCGAATGCCCTTGCCATCGCCTTTGGCGGCTTCCAGACGTGGTCGAAGCACCGCCAGGAATTCACCCCAGGTCGAATCAACTTCCGCGCGACGAACCGTCTTGGCGCGGTCGGGGTCGTAGAGATCGAGGACCGACGCCTGCATGAAGGTGTTGGTTGCGCCAAGCGAGGCCGGATGGCCCGGGTTTCCTTCGATTTTGGTAGGCCGGCCTTCGTGGCTCTCGACAATCACGCCATGCCCGTAGCCATTGAACGGCATTGTGCTGGCAAAAAAGAGGGGCATTCCCGGAATCACATCTTCAGGCGGATTGACATAAGGAACGATTTTTTCGCTGATGGGCTTGGCGCAGCCAGTCAATCCCGCCATCGCCAGCGATGCGCCCATGACCTTTAAAAACGTGCGGCGCGAGGCATGGTCCTGCCACGATTGGCCGGCAATGGGGAATTCATTGAGGATCGAATCGCGGAACTCATCGACCTGCGACAGCTCTTCAAGCCCGCGCCAGTATGCCTGGCCACTGCGCCGATTCAGGCGCTCGCGTATTTCCGCCAGGTCGATCTGCCGAGAAGTTTGGTCGGTCGTTTGGCTCATTCCCTTCAAGCCTTCCCAGGGGAACTATCGATGGCACGTATAGCAATCCTGCATCTGCTGGCGCGGGAGCAGGTGATATTGCTGCCGCAGCCGCGGCCCCATCACATCCTGCGATTCCATCGGCGCATCGGCCGGATGCAGGGGGTCGTAATGCAGGTTGAACACTTCAGATCGAGGTCGAAGAATTTTTTCGGGATTACGGTGACATTGCAGGCACCATTCCATCTGCAGGCTGGAGTGCTGCCACATGATTGGCATCCCATCTACTTCGCCATGGCAGGTCACGCAGCCTACGCCTTTATTCACGTGAATCGAGTGATTGAAATAGACGTAGTCCGGCAACCGATGCACGCGCTGCCAGACGATGGGTTGGCCGGTCGTCCAGCTATCACGAACTGGCTGAAGGAGTCCCGCGTTAGTCCAAATCTGCGAGTGGCAGGTCATGCAGACCTTGGTGGTCGGCAGGCCTGCAAAAGAAGAGTCTTCAACCGAGGTGTGACAATACCGGCAGTCGATGCCCAATCCCCGAACGTGATGCTCATGACTGAAGGGAACCGGCTGCGCCAGGACCAGCCCCTGATTGGTCACGTAAGGCGATCGCTCGACCGTCCATCCCATCCAGCCGGCGCCGCAGATCAGCAGAAAGGTGCCGATGATGGACGCCTTGGCGATGGTGTTGGCGCTCGGATGGAATAACTGAGCCATGACAGTTGATCCGAGAGTAGACATCGCGCCAGCAAGAACCGGCAAAACGATGCGATCATGCTATTTCGCGGCTCTTAAGGGCGGAACGGATAATTCCCGGACAAATTTGTCGCACCCTTCGACCGCGAATGCTGATGCGGGCTTTATAGATCAACTGCCCCGTTGGCGCGGATGGACAAAATCCTCAATAACCAAAAATTTATGACCACCCATATAAATTGCGATTGCAACGGGTTGGCGGATTTCGAGATGAGGTGCGAAAAATCTGATTGACGTGGCGCGATTGAATTATCAAGCGTCATCGAGCAACTCGCCGGCCGGATCGACCGGCGCAGGAACGTCTGCGCTCGCGACGGACGGAACGCCGTCGTCGCTTTGTGATTCTTCAAACAGCGCCTGCTGCCGGGTCAACTTCTTTCGACGCCGAGTCCCAGCACCGCAAAGCTGCACCGAGCCTGGGCCGATCGCCCGCTCCAGATCATCCACAAGCTGCCGGCTCGGTTTAACGAACCGCTCGCGATTGAGCCGCATGGTTATCTTTTGCGTCGCGCTGGTGTTGATCTGAAGGAAAACCTCGGCATTTCCTTTATGTCCAGCCAGCGCGCTCTCGAGCTGCTGGATGTCTGCTGTGGAATGGCGAAGCGGATCGAGCTTCAGCGCCACGGCCGTCGTCAGGCGACCCACCGCATCCGCCACTGGGATGACCTCGCTTACGATAATGCTCGGCGTTTCCCGCCGACGATCGACTTTTCCCCGGAGAAATACAATCTGCTCAACGCCAATGCAATCCGGGTAGCGCTTCAGCACTTCCGCCAACGTCTCGGCAAAAAGCACCGCATCGATTTGCCCCTCGAGATCTTCCATCGTGATCATGGCCATGGTCATTCCCGCCGACCGACCATTCTTGGTGACGCTCTTCTTTACGCGGTTGATCATGCCGCCGATGGTGACCTCGACGCCTTCCGAAACGGCCAAGACCTCTTTGGTGCTGACGGTGGAATAATGCTCGAGTGCGGATTGGTGTTCAGTCAAAGGATGGCTGGTAATGTAGAAGCCGAGGAATTCCTTTTCGAATTTCAGAAGTTCCGCATCCGGGAGCTCGTCAACCGCGGGAAGTGAACCGGCTGTGATGCGCGCCGGCGCGGCGGCAGCCATTGCAGCAAACATATTGAGTTGCCCGGCCCGCTGGTCCTGCTGAGACTGCTGTCCCATTTCGATCGCGCGATCGAGCGATGCGATGAGCTGCGCGCGATTGGCACCTGTGGAAGCGAACGCGCCGCATTTCACCAGCGCCTCCATCGGCGATCGCGTCACCTGCCGAAGATCGACGCGCTCCGTGAAATCAAAAAGACTCTCGTACGGCCCATTCTTTTCCCGCTCGGCGATAATCGCTTCGACCGCTTTTTCGCCGACCCCGCGCACCGCCATCAATCCAAATCGAATGACGCCCTCGGCCTTCGGCGCCGCCTTGCGTTTCTTCGCTTTGCCTTCCTCCGGCGTCACATAAATCGGCGTGAAATCCTTATCCGATGCATTGATGTCTGGCGGCAAAACCTTGATGCCCTTGCTCCCGTCCGGCAGCGTCAGCTTCCGGCATTCTTCGATGTACTCCACCACCTTGTCGGTCGAGCCCATTTCGTAAGTCAGCACGCCGGCCATGTATTCGACCGGGTGATAGGCCTTCATGTAAGCCGTCTGGAAGGCGATGATGGCGTAACGCGTGCTGTGCGATTTATTGAAACCGTATCCGCCAAATTTCAGGATCAGGTCAAAGATCTCCTCGGCCTTTTCCTTCGTCACGCCCTTGGCCATCGTCCCCTTGATGAAGTCGGGCTTGAACTTCGCGATGACGTCCGCCGTCTTCTTGCTGATCGCTTTGATCAGCTTGTAGGCATTGCTCAGCTCGATCGTTCCGAGCTGGTTAAACACCTGCATAACCTGCTCTTGATAGCAATTCTTTACGACGATGCCGTTTGCCACCAGGTTATGGTGATCGGCGACAGACATTCCGTAGAATTGTTGGTCGTGAACCCGTTCAATTTTGCGGATTTGATAATAGCGAACGTCGCCCAGATCGATTCCCGCTTTGGCAGCCGTCGATGATTTAACAAAGGGGAAGTCATGACGCATGCCGGCGCGCATAATTCCCGTTCTTTTTGAGAATGCTCGGTAGGACTCGCCGGCTGGAACCGCCCGCAAGAGTCGAGGGCGGGGAATCCATCCGACCGAATGGCCGGCTAAGAGCCTGCCCGAGAAGGATCGAACCTGCAGGTATTTCTCCAGATGGTCGGCAAGAGCACGAAGGGTCCAGAACTGGATCCGGTTTGGTCGAATCGTGCAGGAGATACCTTCCAACTGGCACAGTCGCCGTACATCCTCAAGCAACAGTTGAGACGTTGATGTCAGGAAACAGACTCCCGCACCTTTATCAGTGCATGCTGTGCATCCGTCCGCATCGAGCAGCCCGGCGAGAAATGCGGCTCGCACATTCGCGTTACAGCGGAAAATTACGGCCGGAACCCGCTTCTTCTGCGCCTTTATCTTCATTCCGAGCGATTCGAGAAGATGATGGAATCGCGTCTTCCTGTTCCCATATTGTGGGTCGCTCAACAATTCTGGATGAGACAAGCTCAAATACCAGGACCGCCCATGGAAGTAGCCGTGCGCGCGGACATCCGGCAAGTGCTGATTCAACCATTCGATCATGCGCTGGTGATCGCGTTCTCTTCCGGTTGCGAGCGTAGCTCCACTGGTCGTCAAACACCCATCGCCGACAAGTGAGCCGAGCAAGTAAGCAACGCTGGTATCCTCCCCCAACCATGGTGCAAGATGGCGAGCCGAAGGCTGGTCTTGCGGAAGGTGCTTCCCGACTGCGACCAAATCGGTGGCTGGATCGAGTTGACCCGCCTCCTTCATTCCGTCAAATGTGTAAACCTTATGGTCATCTGTGAGCGTGACGGAAAATCCGTTTTCCAAAACGATCTTAACACCGTCGCCTTTTCTGGTCGGACCGCAGCCGTGACAATCTTTGAATTCGAACCGGCCCGTTGCGCGATTGAACGAGTGGACGAGATCGCCTTTCCGAACTTCTTTAATCGGTCGCTCGGAACCGTCAGCCAATGCGATACGCGCATCCTCTTGGATGCACATGATCCCATAGGTCTCTTTCAGGATCGCATCCATGATCGGATGCACCTCCGGCACGCGCTCCTTTCCATGCTTGCGATTGCAATACAACGGAATCAGTTCCATCGGCCCGGGGCGGTAGAGCGCGTTGGCCGCGATAAGATCTTCGATTCGGTCCGGCTGCATCTTCATTAGAAGATCCTGCATGCCGCCTGATTCAAATTGGAAAATGCCTTTGCTCTCGCCACGACAAAACAATGCAAGAACATTCTTGTCGGATAAATCGATGCGCTCGATATCGATGCGCCCCTGATCATCCAGCGGCGGCGGGGGCTGGTTGGCGCTCCACTTGATCGGCCGGGTTTCGCGCGTGTGAGTCTCTAGTTCAATCGCGCGGGTCAGCGTGGTCAGCGTGCGCAATCCCAGAAAATCCATCTTCAGAAGGCCCACTTTTTCCGCAATCGGCCCTTCGAATTGCGTGAGAATGTTGCCGTCGCTGTCGCGATACAGCGGCGCGAGATTATCCAGCGGTTGGTCGGCAATGATCACGCCCGCCGCGTGGCAACCCGCATTTCGACAGAGCCCTTCGAGCCGCTTGGCGATGTCGATAATCTGCTTGACCTGCCCATCGCTCTTGTAAAGCTCCGCCAACTCCGGCGATTGGTTCATCGCCTTGTCCAGGGTCATGCCTGGCACGCCCGGAATAAGCTTCGTCAGCTTATCCGTCAGCGCCAGCGGCACGCCCATCACCCGGCCCACGTCTTTGCATGCTGCCTTCGCGGCAAGCGTGCCGAAGGTGATGATCTGCGCGACATGCCCATATTTATTGCGAACGTATTCAATGACGCGCTGCCGGCCATCCTGGCAGATGTCGATATCGATATCGGGCATCTCATTTCGGCTTGGGTCCATGAACCGTTCGAACAGCAGGCCATATCGAATTGGATCGACATTGCACAGCCCCAGCAGATAGCCGACCATCGTCCCCACGCCCGATCCGCGGGCGCCCACGGGGATGCCGTTATCGCGGGCGAAATTGCAGAAATCCCAGACGATCAGGAAGTAGGAACAGAAATTCTTCTTGGCGATGACCGACAATTCATAATCGAGCCGCTGGCGAATGTCCGGACTGACGTCCGTGGTTCCATAGCGCCACGCCAATCCCTTCTCGCAAAGCTGACGGAGGTATTTTTCATCATCGGGCCGAGCATCGCTTCCATTGTCGTGCGTCGGCTCCAGCTTCTCCTGCGGCACGCGATACACCGGCGCATATTTCTTGGAAAAATCCAGTTCCAGATTGCACATGCCAGCGATGCGTGCCGTGTTGTCGATCGCGCCGTCATATGCGCCTAAAACTTCGCGCATTTCCTGCGGGCTTTTCAGGTAGAGCTCGGTGGGGTACTTCAGGCGATTTTCATCGCTGATCAATCGCCCCATGCTGATGCAGCAGAGCACATCGTGGGCGTAATGGTCTTCCTTGTTCAGGAAATGAACGTCATTGGTCGCCACGAGCCCCGTCCCCAGTCGCTTCGCAAGATCCGCCAATTCCGGATTGACGATGTCCTGCTCCGGCACGTGCTTCTGCACTTCAATGAAGAACCGTTCTGGCCCAAAGATCTCCAGATAAGTCTCTGCCACCTTCTTCGCCGCCGCCTTGTCGCGCTTGAGGAAAGCTGCCGGTACTTCGCCACCCAGGCAGGCGCTGGTTGCGATGAGCCCTTTGCTAAACTCCCGCAGCACTTCCTTATCGATGCGCGGCTTATAGTAAAACCCCTCCCGATACGCGATCGACGAAAGCTTCAGCAGGTTCTGATATCCCTCGCGGTTCTCCGCCAGCAGCAGCAGGTGATAAGCCGCCTCGCCCGCGCTTCCGCCGGGCGTCGAGCGGTCCCGCCGGTCGCCGGGCGCCATGTAGGCTTCCATGCCAAGGATCGGCTTAATGCCTTCTTTTTTGCATTCGTTGAAGAATTCGATCACGCCGAACATGCAGCCATGATCGGTGATGGCGATGCTCCCCATCCCAAGCTGCTTAGCCCGCTTCACCAGATCCGGAATCCGGCAAGCGCCATCCAGGAGCGAATAATGCGTATGAACATGCAAGTGAACAAACGACTCTTGGGCCATGCCGACAATCTAAGGAAATGCGATCCGCTGACAACCATCCGTTAGGATGAAATCAGGATATCCACAAGGGGTGGACGATCAGATCGGTCAATGTTATACGTCCAACCCTTCCCGCGCCGATGAGGGATACGAAGCATTGGCCCTGTTGGTCAGTGCAACAGACTCCATTTTGACGAAACTGCAGCATGCTCATCCGACCCACTTACGCTCGATCCGCTTTCGCGATTCTCTTCGCTTCCTTCCTGCTCGCGACGCGCGCCCAGGCTCAGACGGGGGCAGCGCTCCTGGTTAAGCCCTGGTCGAATGCCAGCCAGCTTTTCGATGGCTCCGGCGATGCCTATTTTTTCAATAACGGCTACACCCACAAGACCAACAATGAATTCCGCCTCGACGAATATGAATCGACCGGGCGCTTCCGCGTCCTGCCCGGCAACGAGATCAGCCCGCGCGTCGGCTATGACTTTCTCATGCTCGATTCGCACACATCCGATGCCCGCATCCCGCGCATCCTGACCGACGAATCGATCGCCTTTGGCACCGGCCTATTCAAACATGACAACTGGATCGGAGCCGTCACCCTTGGCGTCGGCTACGCGGGTGACAAAGCCTTCGGCGAAGGCGATGGCTGGTATGTCAAATCCGACTTGATCCTGGCCAAGCAGATCAACGACACCGATTTCCTGGCCATCGCTCTCGATTACAACGGCAATCGACCTTATTACCCTGACATCCCATTTCCCGGCTTTGGCTACAGCCATCGATTCGATCCGAAACTCACTGTTGTCCTCGGCGCGCCTTTCAGCTCCGTAAGCTGGAAGCCGATCGATCGGCTCGATATCGAGGCGGAATATGACCTGCTGAGCGATCTCAAGGCCGACATCAGCTACGAATTCATTAAGCACTGGAGCGTCTACACCGGCTTCGATTATCGCCGGGAAGCGTTTCACACGCAGTTCGAAGAGCGCGACCATCGGCTGCTGTTCGTCCAGCGCCGCGTCGAAGCCGGCATCCGATTCAAGCCCACCGAAAATTTCCGCCTGGGCATCGGCATCGGCTACGGGTTCTTTGGTCAGTTCCGCACCGGCTTCGATTTCGACAAATCACATCCGGTCGCTTACCTAAGCGATGAGCCTTATCTGCATGGCGGGCTGCAGATTCGGTTTTGACAGACTCGGCCATTGCGCCGATAACTGTCCGCTCGGGGAAACGACCTTATGGCGGACAATTCATGGGCCATCGACCTTCGTAACGTCGCCAAAATCTACGGCCGGCGTGTCCACGCGCTGCAGGGCATCAGCATGCAGGTCCGGCGGGGCGAAGTCTTCGGACTGCTCGGCCCCAACGGCGCCGGCAAAAGCACGCTGGTCAAAATCATGATGACGGTCGTGCGGCCAACGCATGCCGAGGGGCAGGTACTAGGACAACGCGTCGGGCATAAGCCGACGCTGGCACGCATCGGGTATTTGCCGGAAAATCACCGCTTTCCCCGCTATCTCACCGGCCGGCAGACACTCGAATTCTTCGCCGCGATGACCAAGGTCGATCGCGCCACCGCGCGCAAGCGCGCCGCCGAGCTTCTGGAAACGGTGCGCATGCAGGAATGGGCGAACCAGAAAATCGCCATGTATTCCAAGGGCATGCTGCAGCGCATTGGGCTTGCCCAGGCGATGGTCAACGACCCGGATCTGATCCTGCTCGATGAGCCAACCGATGGCGTCGATCCGGTAGGTCGGCGCGAGATCATGGAAGTCCTCCATTCTCTCCGCCAGCGGGGCAAAACTGTTTTCATCAACAGCCATGCCCTCAGCGAACTGGAAACCATCTGCGACCGCGTGGCGATACTCGTCAAAGGCCAGGTTGCCCGGCAGGGGACCATCGCCGATCTGACCTTTGCCCGCCTGCGATTTGAAATCGAAGTCGAAGCGTCCTCCCACGAAGACATCAACCGGCTGCTGAAACTTTTTCCCGCCAACTGGCAGGAAAGCCAGATGGTGATTCCGACCGCGCCGCATCTGCCGCCCAAGGCGGTTTCTTTCTGGCGCGGCCAGCTTCCCGATGGCACACGCGTCGAGCTTCGCGGCGCCGCCCTGCATCTGGGCGGGCTCGAAGCCGCGCGGGCGCAACCCGCGCTCGACCGGATTCGCGCCGCCGGCTTCGTCGTCCGCCGGCTCCAGCAGGTTCGCCCGACGTTGGAAGAACTCTTCATGGAAGCCATCACCGATCCGACTACCGGACAGCTCGCCACTCCGGGGGCAGCAGGTGGACCAACGCGAAAGGCGGTGGCCCTGTGATGCGCCAAACCCTCGCACTCCTGATCGACGCCTATCGCGATCTGAATTCGCGAAAGCTGTTCTGGATTACGCTCGCCATCTCTGGGGCAATCATTATCGCGCTGGCAATGATTGGGGTCGATGGCGATGCCATCACCTTCTTTCGCATGCGGCTGGAAATGCACGGATTTATCGACCCCAGCGCGCTCTATCGCGAATTGATCATTAGCGTATTCATCATTGGAATCTGGCTCACGTGGGGCGCCATCGCGCTGGCCCTGATTTCGACGGCCGGCGTTTTTCCCGATTTGATTTCCAGCGGTTCAATCGATCTATACCTTTCGAAGCCAATCAGCAGGCTTCGGTTGTTTGTGACTAAGTATTTCACCGGGTTGCTGTTCGTCGCGCTGCAAGTCAGCATGTTTATGCTTGGGTGTTTTGTGGTGATGGGCATCCGCATCCACGAATGGCGGCCCTCGCTTTTTCTGGCGATTCCGCTGATCGTCGCCATGTTCAGCTACTTGTTTGCCTTCAGCACACTGGTTGGCGTATGGACGCGCTCCGCGGTAGCCGCGATTCTGTTGACCGCGCTCGTCTGGCTGCTTTGCGGTGTGGTACAGCGAGTCGAGCCATGGCTTTTGCTCAACCGCCTGGCATTGGAACAGGCCAACGCGCGGATAGAGCGGCTGAATCACGTCGCGCCCAGCGAGTTCTACGCGCAGCAGGCCAGCGACTTGCAAACCCATGAGCGCTGGTTTGGCTTTTTCCATCAACTTTTTGCAGCGGCTCGAGCGATCCTGCCAAAGACAACTGAGACGACTAACCTTCTGGACCGCTACTTGATGTCGCGGCAGGAGCTGACTCCGTCGATTCCAAATCAGTCGGATGATAATTCGGGGCCCACGTTTTTTGGCGCTTCGCGTCGCGACCAAGACGTAGCGATGGCAGAAGTGCAGAAGCAAATGCTCACCCGCACCCCTTTTTCCATTATCGGCTCATCGCTTCTATGCGAGCTGGTCGTGCTCGTGTTCGCGGGTTGGTTGTTCTGTCGACGCGATTATTGAGAAAGAATTTATCTCACCGCAGAGGACGCAGAGGTTCGCAGAGGAAAAAATGCGTAACACTCGGATTGTGCTGCGTTCACGCTTAATCAAAAATGAAGATAGCGGTATCAACGCATGAACTGTTATCTGCTAATTCCTCCGCGTTCCTCTGCGTCCTCTGCGGTAAATAATTCACGCTGGCGCGCTAGCGCCTTCTCCCTTGTCGAGCTTTTAGTCGTCATCGGTATCATTGCCCTGCTCATCGCGCTGCTGATGCCCTCGCTGGCGCGCGCCCGTGAGCAGGCGCGACGCGCACAATGTTTAAACAACCTCCGCCAGGTCTTTCTCACCCTGCAGGTCTATGCCAACAACAATCGCGACCATGTGCCGATCGGCTACCGCTCGGGGCGAAAGCAGTGGGACAGCATGGTCTATTCCGGCACCAGCAAGCAATTCTGCCTCTTCGGCACCCTCTACAACAATGGCCTGATGAACGACCCCGCCATCTTCTATTGCCCATCGGAAGTTGATCCGCAATCGATGTGGAATACGCCGGCCAATCCCTGGCCCCCTGGGCGAGCCGGTCTGTCGACGATTTCAACCTACGCCGGGTATGCGCTTCGTCCCGACGATCAGCTTCCCGACTCGCTGGAATCCACGCCCGGCACGATCGTTCCGAAGCTGAGCGACTTTCGAAACAAAGCGATCCTGGCCGATCTGTTTCACACGCCCGGCCGCGTCAACACCCGCCACAAAACCGGCATCAATGTCCTCTTCGGCAACGGCGGCGCCCACTGGGTCGACCGCGGCGTCTTCGAGGACGAGCTCGAACAATGTCCCGCCATCGCCCCAGCCGCCAATCCGTTTCAAGATCAGATCTGGGGGCTGCTGGATCGACAGTAAGGAGCCGAGCGAAATTTCCCAACACGAACCGCTCGCACTGTCCTTGCACTTCGAGGGAGATTTTCCTGATTGCAGCGCGGCCGCAAAGGTGGCAAAAAGAGGTCTCCCCGAAAGGAATCCAAAGATGGAATCGAGCAATTTGCAGCAGGCGATTCAACGAGCGATTGCCGAAGCCGAGCTTGCCTGCGATCCGTCGCAAAATGGGTTGATGGATCGGGACGATCTCCTGCGCACCATCAGCCGCCTGAAGAAAACGTTGGAGCAAATTTCATATCTCTGCGAGAATCTGAACGATCAGCAAGACATTTTAACCGCGCGTCTGACCCGGAATCATTTCGAAGGCGACTGGATGCAGGCGGACCATGGAGCGACCGCGTAGTTTGCGGCAGCCCAGGAACAGCGGCGGGGAAAAGGGGTAATTGCTCAGGGACCGAAACGCGGCCCCCGCTCGTTTCGACACACTCCACTATCTGTCTCGGATCATTCTGCCTTCCGTCCCGCGCCGTCCACCGCGCTGTAATGCGCCGACATTCTCAGCCGGGCCAGCGCATCATTCGCGTTCATCGCAGCAACCAGCAGGAGATCATTCGGCACATATCCGAGTTTTCCAATCGCTTAACGACCCGGTCCAGCCATGCCTGCCGGGTTCCGACCATTTCGGCAAACGCTGCCGATTGCCTGCGCGTTATTTTCATTCCCACAACGTAGCAGCCGACGTGCGCGACCCGACGGGCGGGATAGATCGTTAAAAAACCAACAGCGCCGATCTCCAATTTTTGCATCCGCGGGAATTGTTGAGTCGGTTGGCGGGTTACCTTTTAGTGAACGAAACGCGTCCGATTGGATTGCCTGACGCCGGAGTTCACCAATGTGGGAATTTTTTCAGGAGTTGTTCATGTCAAAACGGGCTCGCAATCGTGCTTCATCGCGTGGCAAATCTTCCCTACCGCTCGTCGAAGGGCTGGAAACACGTCGGCTGCTCTCGGCCAGTGTCGGCCATCTCGATCATCATGGCATGCTGAAGATCAATGGAACCGGAAATGATGACCTCATCACCATCCGCATGGACGATCATCTGGTCGATCAGATAGACGTTGACGTCAACGGTAAGCAGGCCACGTTCCAGGCGTCGCAGGTCAAGAAGATTCGCGTGAGCACTGGTGGCGGGAATGACCATGTCACCGTCGATTCCTCGATTTCCGATTCAGCGACATTACTCGGCGGAAATGGAAACGACTCCTTGACCGGCGGCAGCGGTTCGGATGACCTGGTCGGCGGGGCGGGCGATGACACGCTGGTGGGCGGCGACGGCGATGACACGCTTGATGGCTCGGTCGGAAATGACTCGCTTTCGGGCGAAAATGGAGGCGACAACCTTTCACCCGGAAAAGGAAACGATGATGTCGATGGTGGAAGTGGCGATGACCATGTCGATCTGACCAGGGGCGGCGGCGTACCGTTGTCGCAACTCCCCGCTGCGGTTCAATCGGGCTTGACGACGCTTGCCAAGGGTGCCGCGATTGGCACGGTGCAGACCTTCCATGAAGATGGCCAGACTTTCTTTGCGACGATCGTGACCCTCTCCGGCCATGCCATGCGGATTGCTGTCGATGCCAATGGGAACCCGGTTACGGTTGCCCCTGACGATCACGGCCGGGGAGGGCCTGGCACTAACCAAGTTGGCCAACAGCAGGGAACGGTCTTTGGATCGCTGGTCAGCTCCGATACAACCACAAATACGATTAGGGTTTCGATTCATGCGGAGCATGGCACCGCCTCGCAGGTGACATTCACGCTTTCCAGCACAGCGACGATCACGTTGAACGGATCGCCCGCGACCCTGGCAAATCTGCCGGCGGGAGTTTGGGTTGGGCTGACGACCGATCCGGCCAGCGCGACGACTGTCACCGCGATCAATGCGATGAGCCGGCAAGTCGAAGGCGTTGTCTCCGCAGTCGATACCACCGCCAGCACGATTACAATCACGCTCGAAGACAACGGCGGCTCGCAGACTTTCTCTGTGGCCTCCGACGCCTCAATCGAGGTGAATGGCAGTTCGAGCACTCTTTCGTCGGTTACTACGGGTCAGCAAGTCGAAATGAAACTCTCCACAACCGATGGCCAAACCGTCCTCTCGCTGGAAGCCCGTACCAGCGACTCAGGCGGGTCGGGAGTGGATAGCCATGGGGTTCAAACCGGTGGTGATCATCATGGACATGACGGGTGAAGGCTGATTGCCTTCTGAAACGGGAAGCCTCTTCCCCGCATTGTCTCGCGGCCCATCGATAGTACGGAATGAATTGCAGAGATGCCCATATTGCAAAAATTGCTTGGCGAAAGGAGTTGTGCCAAAGCCTTTGTACAATCTTGCCAAGCAGGGGAGTTGATGGGTTCAGGGACAACATGGGCACGGATGCAAAGTTGCCGAGGATCCTGCTGGTCGATGACCACCGCGACAGCGTCGAAATCACGGCGTTTCTTCTTACCCGGCACGGATACGAGGTTGTGTCAGCCTATTCCATGGCGGGTGCGCGGGCGGCTGCCGCTACGCAACAATGCGAAGTGCTGGTGAGCGACATTGGATTGCCCGACGGCAGCGGCATCGCGTTAATGCGCGAGCTTCAAACGCAATATGGTATGAAAGGTGTGCTCGTCAGCGGGGTCCCTAGCGATGGCAGCGCCGTCGGAGCCGAGGGGTTTATGTTCCTGCCCAAGCCCCTTACCCTGCAATGCCTGCTGGATGCGCTACAATCGCTTTGGGGAATCCAGAAAAGCCTGAATCAGGAATACGGTCCGGAAAAGCCCTCGTAGATCCAAGGGTCATTTGTCTTAGGTGCGGAGACCGCGCCGGCATCAACGCGTCTGAACAATCTGGCCGAGCGTCTTGTTGTGGCTCGGGCGACTACGGCTTCACCAATTGCTGCTTTCCCTTTTTGTTGGTCAGCTTCGCGAAAGTGCTGGAGCCGCGCGCGAGCAACTGAATATCGGCAGGATCCGCCTCTCCTCCGAGGTTGATGCCCGAGCCATCCTCCATTGCAGCGATCTTCACGTTGGGGCGGCCCTTGGAGTTGATCAGCCGCAGGAGCACCGTTTCCGGGTAGCCCTTGGTGCCATCCGGCATGACAACTTTGGGATCCGCCGGATACACGCGGATGGCGGCGCGGACCCGCCCGTGGTCGTCAACGATTTCAAGCGAATGGGCGCGGAGTACGGATGTGACTCCCTGTGCGGCGGCAGCAGGCGGTTTGGTCAACAGGATGACCAGCAAAAACGCATTGAGTATCGTCAGGACGAGCAGAAGCGGTTGGATTTTCATAGAGCGCTCCGTTCGGATGTGCCTCCCCTCGTTGGACATCTTACCGGCTCAGTTCCATCGGATTGAGACAAAAAAGCCAAACTGTTTTTGTCGTCAGCTGAACTCAAAATCAGACTGGCTGTGCTACGAAGTTGCCGGCTTGCGCGCCACGATCTGCAGATGCCCCGCAAACGCGGCGGAAGAGGGATCTTTGGACAGCTCGGCTTCCAGCTTCAGCAGCCGCTCAACAGCGTCGGGTTGCGCGAGCAGATGCTTATTCTGACGGACGGGGATGATTGGTTTCCCAACCAGTTGCAGGACTTCGAAGCCGGCCGATTCGAAGAGCTTTCGCAGCGAGAGCGGCGTGAAGGTCGTCAATTCAAATTGCTCGCGCTGGTCGGCGGTGAGCCATTGGGTTCGGCTGGTACGGATGAATTCTTCCAGGGCGTCGAGGTTGCCGCGCTCGATGTAATGATCGATGGCGGCCAATTTGCTGTCGGCGGTGGCGATGACGATGCCGCCGGGCGTCGTGATGCGGTGCATCGCCCGCGCGGCAGCCAGGGCGTCGGAGCAGATCGAAAGCGGATCGCCCATCGCCACCGAAAGCGAAACCGAATCGCGCTCGATCGCATCGAGATTGACGATATCTGCCACTAGGAGCGTCGCGCGCTTTGCGCGAGGGCCCATGTCGTCAATCTTGCCGCGGACCTGTTCGATCATGGCGGCAGCGTTATCGACGAAGATGACGCCGAACCCGCTCTTCAGAAGTTTGAGGCCCCATTTCCCGGTGCCGCAGCCCAAGTCGGCGCAGAGCGCGGGTTGTGTTCGCGGAAGAAAAGGCTTGATGAGCCGCCAGGTCAGTTCGTCATGGAAGGCCCAGTAGGGATCGTCGTATATCGCGTCATACTGGCGCGCGACGCGATCGTGATAGCGCCGTGAAGCGTCGCGCCGAGGGCGCGGGTGGGCGGAGGACATAGGAGGAAGACGATAGCAAATTGCGGAGGTGATCTGAAGTCGGGGGGCGCGGCGCGCGATAGTGGAGCGATTTGCGCGCTCAGCTCACTTGCGCCGGTGAACGCCGGATACTCGCTTGCGCATTCGCGGACGGTAGCGCTCAGGGTCGCGAAGGCGCAAGCGACGTGGGCAACGGCGCGGCGAAGTCGCGCCGCTTCCTGCAAGGTCACACATGCTGCTCAATCAAGTCATACGCCTCCGCCGCGGCAACACCGTAGATCGCATGCTGCACAATCGGCCCGGCAATCTGCGCCGGTTTCTGTTTCCAAATCGGGGGCAGAATTCCAGCGGCCGGCAACCAACCCAGATAACCGGCGGCCCAGCACGTGAGGCCGAGGACCATACCATCGAGGACGGTGGAACTTTGCCGCGGGCGAAGGACGCCATAGAGCGCACCGAAGAAGCCGCCATAGAGGAAACTCGAACCCATCGCGGCGGTCTTTTCGGCGCTACGCGGGATATATTTCCAATGTCGGGCCGGGATGAGTTTGTGGGCGCGATTGACAATATATTCGCCTGGCTCGACGCGCATCGGTTCGCTGGCTTGCGGAAGCCATTTCTTAGTGGCGGATTGGGCGAGCCAGATTGCGGTGGTTCCCGCCAACCCGCTCAAAGCGCCGATGGCGGCTCGCTTGGCAAGATCAGTGACGGGGCATTCGGAGTCATGCATTGAACATCCTTTCGCTAAGCGCAGGATGAGGGTGCAAGAGGGGTGCCATGAGGGCTGGAGCGGTTGCGGCTGGTGACGGAGAATGCAAACCGACTCGGAAAAGGCGTGGGGCGCGCGTGAGCATCTTCTGTTCCACCGGAAAAAGGGCAAGAAATGGTCGGAGGGAACTAACTCGGTTAGCGGCGAGATTTTACGTCATGCGAAGTGTAAAATAACTTGACAAAAGTGCGTGGCGCATGTACAGACTTTGTCAATAACTTGCTAAATACGTAGCTGCTTATCTGGCCTGGTCTTATCGCGAAAATGAGGGTCATTTCAGGGGTCAAAAACAGCTAAAAAGCGCCCCGTTTTGTTCCATTTTGTTCCATGTAAGGAGACGTACTATCGTATCCGCTTGAGGATGCGGGATTTGCGATGAGGGCCAAATTGGGGCGCGCCGGGACACTTTGCGCCCTGCCTGTCCCGAGCGACGTCGAGGGGCGCGCCCCGTTTGTCTCACCGAGTTTCGCGATGAGAGGGGGCGAGCAATGTAACTCGGCTCGGAGCCGCGCATGCTTGCAACAATCGGCACAACACATTCTTATATTGCCCGTCAAACGAGAAGGAAGGAGCAGCAATGACACGTGCGATGCGATGGTTTCGCGGCGTAGTTGGATGTCTGACGCTTCTCACGACGACCGCGATGGTCTTTGGCGATTGGCCGCAGTGGCGCGGAACGCATGGGGATGCGAAGGTCGAATTCAATGCGCCGCCAACCTGGCCGAAGCAGCTTACGCAAAAGTGGAAGACGACGGTAGGGCTGGGCGATTCGACGCCGGCACTCGTTGGCGATCGGCTCTATGTCTTTACGCGAGATGGAGCCGACGAGGTGGCGACTTGCCTCGACGCGAACACCGGCAAGCAAATCTGGCAGCAGAAATATCCGCCTAAGGCGATGGTGACCGGTGCAGCAGCCAGCCATCCGGGGCCGCGAAGTTCGGTGGCCGTCGCCAATGGAAAAGTGGTGACGTTTGGGATTACGGAAATCCTTTCCTGCTGGGATGCCGAGAGCGGCAAGCTCGCCTGGCGGAAGGAATTCAACGATGAATTCAAGCAGCCATTCCCACGATTTTACACCGGCACTTCGCCGCTGGTGGTGGACAATCTCTGCATCGTGCAGATTGGCGGCTCAGGGAAGGGAGCCGTCGCCGCGTTCGATCTTTCGACCGGCGACGTGAAGTGGAAAGTTGACGGCGACGGCCCGGCTTATGCCACGCCGGCGCTGATGGTGATGGGTGAATCGAAGATCGTCGTCGCCCAAACGGAAAAGAGCCTCGTCGGACTTTCGCTGACCGACGGCAAAGAACTTTTCAAAGTGGCCGCGGCAACAGCGCGTATGGCGCAGAACGCGCCGACACCGGTCATCGATGGCTCGATGATCATCTACACCGGCCAAGGCTCCGGCACGCACGCGATCGACGTCAAGAAGGAGGGCGACAGCTATTCGACTAGCGAGAAATGGAACAACGCTCAGGTCGGCACGACGTTCAACACGCCGGTGCTGAAAGATGGCAAGCTCTATGGCATTTCCGACCGAGGCAATATTTATTGCATGGATGCCGGCACGGGCAAATCGCTTTGGACCGATACCACTCGGCACACCAACTTTGGTTCGATTGTCGATGGCGGTTCCGTGCTTCTCGCACTGACGCAGAAGGCTGAGCTGATTGCAATCGAGCCGTCAGATAAGAAGTACACGGAACTGGCGAAATTCCACGTTTCGGATTCGGACACATATGCTTATCCAGTTGTTTCCGGCAATAAGATTTTCATCAAGGATAAGGATTCAGTCACGCTGTTTGGCACGTGAAGTTTTTTGTAGCGCAGCCGCCCCCGGCTGTCGTTTGGGCTTTCACTTTTGAGAGCACCGCCGAGGGCGGCTGTGTCGCGTTCAATGAGTTTCGATCCAACCGAGCTGATTTCATACAAGCGATCGCGATTTCAAACGCGGCTTCCCAAGGATCGCCTTTACACGGCATCGCATTTCTGGCTTTGGCAGCGCGAGCCTTCGCTGTGGCGCGTGGGGATTACACGCTTTGCCACCCGGATGCTCGGCGAAATTGTCGAGCATGGATTTGAAGTGAAGCCGCAACAACCCATTCACGTCGGGCAGATGATCGGATGGTTCGAAGGCTTCAAAGCGAGGTCGGATTTGTATTGCATGGTGGATGGGATCTTTCTTGGTGGAAATCCTACGATCGATAGCGATACAACTTTGATTGACAAAAAGCCGTATGCTGAAGGCTGGCTCTATGAGGCCCGCGGCGACGCGGAACCCAAGAGCATGCCGGTGGAGGGATACATCGAATTTCTCAACGCCACGATCGATAAGATGACGCAATAGAATTGGGACCAGAAGTTATGGCTGGCAAGGCTCGCTACATCATGATCGGCGGATTCCTGGGAGCCGGGAAGACGACCGCCATTTTGAAACTCGCCGAACATTTGTCGGCAGATGGACTCAAAGTCGGCCTAATCACAAACGACCAGAGCATCGGCCTCGTGGACACGACGATCCTGGCATCGCACGGATTTGCCGTCGAAGAAATCGCCGGCGGATGCTTCTGCTGCCGATTCAATTCGCTGATCGATGCGTCCAATCGTCTTTCAGAAGAGGCCCGCCCCGATGTCTTCATCGCCGAGCCAGTCGGAAGCTGCACCGATTTGAAAGCATCCGTCAGCTATCCGCTCCGGCGAATGTATGGCGACAATTTCTCAATCGCTCCGCTGAGTGTTTTGGTCGATCCGATCCGAGCGCTGCGCATCCTGGGCCTCGAGCAAGGAAAAGCCTTCAGCTCGAAGGTCATTTATGTCTACACCAAGCAGCTTGAGGAAGCGGAGCAGATCGTCATCAACAAGCTTGATCTGGTCAGCCCGCAGCAGCGCGAGATGTTGCGTGATGCAATGGCGAAGAAATTCCCTCGAGCCTCCGTTTTCGAAATTTCCGCGCGACATGGCACCGGCCTCCAGCCGTGGTTTACGCGGATGATGAAAGACGATCTCGGCGGTGAGCCGACGATGGATGTGGATTACGATTTATATGCCGAAGGCGAAGCGCTCCTCGGCTGGCTCAATTGCACCGTGCAGGTCATCGCCAGTGAACCGGTCGATGGCAATCTTCTGGTTCAAAAAATCGCGGCGGAAATCGCAGGACAGTTGGAGAATCTGGGAAGCCAGATTGCCCACCTGAAAATGACTCTGTCACCAGCGAGCCACGATAGCGATTTGGCGGTGCTGAATGTCGTCCGCAACGACGGCGCGGGCGAGCTATCTCATCGTCTTGCGGCTCCGATTGAATCAGGGGAATTGATTATCAATCTGCGGGCCGAGGCCGATCCGGAATTACTTCGATCGGCCACCGTGACCGCGCTCGAATCAGTGCGGAAGGGCAAGATTGTGCTGGCGGTCGAGCATCTGGAGAATTTCCGGCCCGGCAAACCCCAGCCCACGCATCGATTGTCTAATGCATAGGCCGGTAAACCATCCGATTTTTGCAGTGTAATTCCTTTGACATGCGCATGTAGTTAATGACACAGGCCGCATACAATGACCGCCAATATCGCTTCGGCGTCTTGTGAAGCTGCGACAGGGAGAATGTAAGCGTGACCAAGCCGGCTCGAATACTCTATTGCCACTGCGCCTTTGCGCAGGTGGTGCCGACGGAGGTCAAGCAGGAAGTGCTGCGTCGCCTCTCGGAGTCGGGCGTCGCGTTCGATGCGGTGGCCGACTTGTGCGAGATGTCGGCCCGGCGTGATCCGGGTTTGAAGCAGCTTGCCGGCGAGGGTTCGCTAAAGATCGCCGCTTGTTTTCCGCGGGCCGTGCGCGGCTTGTTCATTGCATCGGACGCGCCGCTGCCAGAGCACGGAGTTGAGATTCTGAACATGCGCACCGACTCGGCCGAGCAAATTTGTGAGGCGTTGCTGACTGTGAATGGCAAACCCGTCGCGATGGCGGAGGAGAGCAAGTGAAGTCAAACCCAGTTGCTCCTGTTCTCCGCATCGCACTCTATGAGAGCGCTGGCAGCACGCCACTCAGTGCCGGCGCTCGAACTGAGTTGCTCAAGACGCTTTTGGAAAAAGGCTACGCCGTTTCCTGCATTCGGCCGGGCGCGCCGGTAGCCAGCGCGTTCACGGGAGACCTGCTGGTTCTTGGACAATTTGATTCGCATAAGCCGCTCGAAGCGGAATCGTCGGATGGCGCGCTATCTGTTCATTTCAGGACGATCACCGATTTGTCTTCGCAGCAGGTTTTGGAGCTGGTCGAGACGGTGGCGCGAGAATGTAACGCGACAGCTCCGGGCGGCTGGAAGCCCTGGTTCCCTGTCATCGACTACAACCGCTGCACGAATTGCATGCAGTGTTTGTCGTTTTGCCTGTTTGACGTATATGGCGTCAATTCCGACGGCAAAATCCGCGTTCAGAAATCGCACAATTGCAAGACCGAATGTCCCGCCTGCTCGCGCGTCTGCCCGGAAGTGGCAATTCTGTTTCCAAAATATAAGGCCGGGCCAATCAATGGCGACGAGGTCAAGCAGGAAGACCTTCAGCGCGAGAAGATGAAGGTCGATATCTCGGCGCTGCTGGGTGGCGATATTTATGCCGCGTTGCGACAGCGCAGTGTTGATGCCAAGGCGCGCTTCTCGCGCGAGCGCGATGAAAAGCGCGCGATTGAAGAGCGCAAGCGCTGCCTGACCAAACTTCAGCAGGCATTGGATATACCCGCGGAAGTCATGAACGCGCTACCGAGCCTCGAACAGATTCAGGCCAAGGCCGCCGCGGCGCGGGCAACTGCGGGAGATTAAGGTTTTCGTATGATCGTTGCCCTGTCCCGACGAATGCTGGCCACCACCGATAAGCGGCTTCTCTGGAAGTTCGCCTACAACTTCGGCTACAAGGGCATGCGCTCGGTGCAGAAGTTCAAATCGCGGATCAAGAAGGGCGATTATTTTCCGCCATTCCTTTACGTTTCGATCATCAATAGCTGCAACCTGCGCTGCCAGGGATGCTGGGTGAAAGTGGACGGCCCCAGGCAAATGATCGATGCCGACCGGATGGATCGGCTGATCAACGACGCCAAGAAGCACGGCAACAGCTTCTTTGGCATCCTCGGCGGCGAGCCTTTCATGCACCCGCAGCTTCTGGAAATTCTCGGCCGACATCCCGAATGTTATTTCCAGATTTTCACAAATGGCCAGCTCATCACCGACGACATCGCCAAAGAACTTCGCCGGCTCGGCAACTGCACGCCTCTGGTCAGTATCGAAGGCAATGAAATCATTTCCAACGAGCGCCGCGGCCGGCTCAATGTTTTCAATCGCACGCTGTCCGGCCTGGAAAATTGCCTGAAGAATCGCCTGATCACCGGCGTTGCCACCAGCGTCTGCCAGACCAACATCGACGATTTGGTGAACGAATCCTGGGTGCAGCGCCTGATCGAAATGGGCGTCCACTATGTCTGGTTTCACACCTATCGGCCCGTTGGAGCCGATGCCCATCCAGAGCTCGCCCTTCGGCCCGATCAAGTGCTGAAGATGCGGAAGTTCATCGTCAATCTTCGCAAGACCAAGCCAATCGGCGTCATCGACGCCTACTGGGACGACAAGGGCCAGGCTCTGTGCCCAATGGCGACTGGCATCAGCCATCATGTGAATCCCTGGGGCGAAATCGAGCCGTGCCCGATCATCCAATTCGCGCGCGAGAACATTGACGACAAGCGCGATCTGCTGAATGTGTTCAAAGACAGCGAATATCTCGCCGACTTCCGCAAAGTCGCTGCCCAAACCACGCGAGGCTGCGTGGTGCTCGAACGGCCCGACCTTGTGAAAGAGCTAGTCCTCAAACATGGCGCGAAGGATTCCACCCATCGCGAAGAAGGCGCCGGCCTGCGCGAACTCGAAGCCATGACTGGCCGAAACAGTCAGCACAATCCCGGCAACGAAATTCCTGAAGAACATTGGGCGTACCGTTTTGCGAAGAAGCATTGGTTCTTCGGGTTTGGTGCGTACGGATAAAGAAGATTCACCACGGAGGCACGGAGACACGGAGGCCGGCTCGATAATCTTGACGCGGACCAGCGATGAATGATTTGAAATTGAGTGGACACAAGATCGGCCTAATGATCAACTTCAACACAACAGTGATTAGAAACTCTTTAAATAGAACGGTACTCTAGCCGCGCGACGTCCCACGTCAGGCAGACCTCGGTGACTCCGTGCCTCCGTGGTGAAAACTGAATTTCTGAAGGTCAGGGAGAGCAGACACGATGCAAGTTCCGCTGATGACGCTTCCGAAGCTTGTCCCGCAGCAGCGGATGCGAAAGCCGCAGGAGACGATTCCGCAGACGCGCGAGGAGCGCGATGCGCTGGCGCTGGTCATTCGTCGATATGTGGCAGAGGTGCGACCTGTGCCACCGATGCCGATGGATGAGCTGAAGCAGCACGCCGATCAGATCATCGCCCGCAGCGGCTGCGATCCCAAGTATCGCGATTACATCGGCATCCTGGTCAACAACGAAGCCTGGCGCGAGCAGCTTGCGACTATTCCTTACAACCGCCGGCTGCTTTTGATGCCCAAGTGCCTTCGCGTCGAAGACAAGTGCCCGGCTCCGTTCGATGAGTTCGGCCTGTTGTGCAAAAAGTGCGGCATGTGCTCCATCCAGGATCTTCAGGATGAAGCCGAGCGGCTCGGCTATGCCGTGCTGTGCGCCGAAGGCTCGGCCATCGTCATGTCGATCATCCAAACCGGCAAAATCGAAGCCATCGTCGGCGTCAGTTGCCTGTCAGTTTTGGAAAAAGCATTTCCGCACATGGAAGCCGCCGCCATTCCCGGCATCGCGATTCCGCTGCTTCAAGACGACTGTGCCGACACGAACGTGGACATGGAATGGGTCTGGGAAATCATCCACCTGACCAGCGATGACAAAACCCATCGCCTCGATCTCGATCTGGTGCGCGAGCAGGTTGATTCCTGGTTCACGACTTCGTCCCTTGAAGAAATCCTCGGCCCCGTCGATGGAAAAACCGATGAGCTGGGCCGCGCCTGGCTGGCCAAGTCCGGCAAGCGATGGCGTCCATTCCTCACGGTCTGCGCCTACAAGGCGCTCAGCGCAAATGGCGATGCCGCGATTCCGATGGGCCTGAAGAAGCTTGCGATTGCCGTCGAATGCTTCCACAAGGCATCGCTCATTCACGACGACATCGAAGACGGCGACGCCACGCGATATGGCGAAAAGACGCTGCATGAAGAGCACGGCACGCCGGTCGCACTGAACGTTGGCGATTTCCTGCTGGGCGAAGGCTATCGACTCATTGCCGAATCCGAAGCCGATGCGCCCGCGATCGCGAAAATGCTTCGCGTCGCGGCCCAAGGTCATCGAACATTGAGCCTCGGCCAGGGGGCCGAGCTATGCTGGACGCGCGAGCCATTGGCTCTGTCTTCGCTCCAGGTACTCGACATTTTCCGCAAAAAAACCGCGCCGGCTTTCGAAGTTGCCCTGCGGCTCGGAGCACTGCTCGCCGGCTGCGATGATGCCGTTCATGAAGTGCTGAGCAAATACAGTGAAGCACTCGGAATCGCGTATCAGATTCGAGACGATCTGGAAGATTTAGCAGCAGGGGGGCATGCACCCGATGACGTTGCCGCACTCAGGCCGTCGCTGCTCCTCGCGGTAGCGAACGAACGCACAAAGGGCGAAGACGGCCAATTTCTCGAAGAGGTCTGGCAGCGCAAGATCAATTCTTCGCCCGAGGTTACGAATCGCATCCGAGAATTGATATCCAAGGCGCGCGCCGATGAACGCTGCCAATCGCTCTACGAGGCTTACAAGGAAGAAGCCATCCGTTCACTCATGACGCTGGAAAGTGCGAGCCTCAAGGGGTTGCTGCGACGCGTGATGTCGAAGATTTTCAAGGATCTGCAATTGCAGGGCTGGTGCAGCGAGTTCGAAAAGAAGAACGCCGCGGCGATCCAAGCCGCCGTTGCGCAAGCCTCGTAAGTCTTCCTAATCGGTGGGAATGATCCGAGAAGCTTTTCGAGGGCGTCGCGCCCGCAACGCCGCGAGTGATGCGAGATTGAAAAGAGCCGCGCACGAAGAAACTATGAAAGCCGGGCCTCGCGGGCGGCGGTGCTGAGGGGACTTTGTCCCGCACGAGCTTTCTCACGATAAAGTGAGTTGCTCAAGTACCAGCCGCCCAACTTGGAGA
>Ga0207695_10000754_pt1 | contig 62252 bp, 105 predicted proteins | sample KBSC54metaG_FD_184354 | JGI IMG/M metagenome (GOLD analysis project Ga0207695, IMG submission 184354) | Corn rhizosphere microbial communities from Kellogg Biological Station, Michigan, USA - KBS C5-4 metaG (SPAdes) (version 2) | ecosystem: Host-associated > Plants > Roots > Rhizosphere > Soil...
ATCGTGGACGCGGCCGCAATCGGCACGTCCACAACCTCGATTTACGCGACCCTCTTTGACTATACGCTCTACCAACAAGGAACACCCTACGCGAACTGTTTCATCGTAGGTGGAACCAACGGGGCTACCCCTTTAACGGGCTCTGACGCGACTCTGGCGAGCACTGGAGGGCAGTGTGGTTGGGAGAACTCGGCAACGCCTATCTTGGAGGCAGAGAGCTTCTCGAATCCTGTCGTCGCTACCCCTCCTTCGGTGACGCTGAATAACACTGGCGTTGTAGTGAGTCTTGCGGGAAACGGCACAACATGGACGCCCGCAAGCACAACCCAGTTTTCCATCACGAACAGCGGAACGACAACCGGGGCGAGTATTACGTCTCAGTTGGTTTCTAGCTCAACTGCGGCGACGGTGACCCTAAGTTCGGGCTCAACGGGAGGCACCCTAACACTGACAGATGGCACTAATTCATTTGTAATAGTATGTCAGCCTATGGTCACGAGTCAGGCGGCGGCATCGCTTACTAACTCTATCTCGGTTGTTGCCGCACCTACGTTTTTGAATGGCCCGTATGAAGCTCAGCTTTGGCGGTCTACCAATTCGAACAGTGGAACGACCGGAGCACCTGACCCTACGACCGATCCTGGGGCTACGAAGGTTTACGACCAGATGGGGATTACGGCGGGGGTTGCGCCTACGCCGTACGTGGATTCGTCGCCTTTGCCGGGGTGCGCGTTTTACACATGGCGCTTCATTGACAATGATTCACAAGTGGGCATTAGCCAGCAAACCGCCGTTGAGAATGGGAATAATGCAGTCCCCTTATTCTCCGTGTGGGGAGTTGGAGATTCGATCCTCAATTGTCATGTCGGAGGCCCCTTCGTCTGGGGAGGCTACTTGACCATCGTATCTGCTGGTTCTGGGTACTCACAAGGCACCACAACCTTGACCATAAATGGCATCCCCGGTGCGACCGCAGCATGTACTGTTACGGGTGGCGTTATCACGAACGCTTGGTTTACTAACCCAGGGTTTGGAAATCTAAGCGAGTCTTCTCTGCCGACATGCACAGTGAATTCTTCGTCTGGAGGCGGTGGCGCAGTCATCACTGTTCAGCCAAGCGGGGGCGCTATGTTCCACATGCAACAGGCGCTAATGTCACGCTACGGGTGGAGGAATTTCCTAGTAAGCGACTGCGCGGTCATTGGCGCGACCTCAAGAAATTGGGAGCCACACGGTGTTGACTCTAATAATTTGTGGTTACTCAAGAACGCAGAGAACGCCATTCAATCTCTCGATCCCTCAAACTGGGCTCACTCCGTTTTAATCATTGCCGTTGGAAGTAATGATGCCACGACTGGAGGGACGTCGGCAGCGACTTACCAGAGCAACGTGCAGGCCATCATAACTGGCGTTAGGTCCGATGGGTTTCTTGGACCAATACTTCTTCGTGCGCCCATTTTCCGACCCGCCGCGACCCAAGCGCAAAACTATTTATTGCAAACTTATAGATCTTCATTGCAGACTCTATCGAATACAAACGCGAATGTCTACTATGGAGGGTCCGACGATCCCTTCTCAAACTGGGTGAGCATCGGTAACCCAACGTTCACGACCTCTCCTTGGTTCGGAACGGACAGCATTCACCCCTCGGCCTACGGTCAAGCATTTATTGGCAGCGAATTTGCATCATGGATGATCTTCTTCCAGAATCTTATCGCGGGTAAGGTCATTGGAGGCTAACGCTTCATCGCGGACTCTACATCCCTTCCTCTATGGATTCTCATCAGGAACGTTGATGGCTTCACCTCGCATCTAGGGTCACGAGACCAAGCGTTCAAGTGCTTGGTCTCCCCGAATGCTTCGATGTTTCGGTTATTCCTTTTGTTGGCGTGCTGCACGTCCATGGTAACCCACCTACAGTTTAAAGGTTCATAGTTGCCATCCGTGTTGATTCGGTCGATCGTCAAATGCTCTGCGTATCCATTTGCATCGGCCCACGTCATGAAAGCATCGGGGCTTAACTTCCACTCACTGCAAACACTTACGCCTTTCCCGCCATAAAATCGGTACGACTTGCACTTTGGATTATTGCAACGCTTACACATATCAGCCCATATACTGTAGATACGAGTGCCTGCCCTGCCGTGGCGGGAGGCCTTTTTGTTGCCGAGCATGGAGCATCATCCGCAAGAAATGGTGTCACCGGCTAGCAGGCTACTGCCACTGATCCATTTCTGTTTTCCGCATTCGCAGGTAGCTAAGAAGAATTTATGCTGGCTTTTGGCTGAGTATTTTGTGAAGTTCTCACCAGTCAAAATAAGTTTCCCAAAACGGGCACCAGCAACAAGTATAGTGTGTCTGGCCATTATCGAACCCTCCTATCGGTTCTTTTGTGGTCAGGATCGGGGCAGCGCTTCTACGCCCCCCGGTCCGAACCCCTTAATTTTACCTCTTTCCCCTTGCTTGGATACCTCCAGGGAATGACCCTGTTCTGCCGTTCACTTCAACCTCCTGCTTTTAACGATGGCTCGCCACGAGTTAAGGCCAGAAAATATTAGACACAACAGCCCCAGCGGCCAATCTCCGTGGCGTCCGCTCATGAATGCCCCGTACAAGCAAAACACGGAAACGCATGCGTGCATCCACCATTCAGTAGGCCTAATTTCAGATTTACTACTCACCCTATCTCCCTCCTAACCAAAAAGCTATCGGCAGAATTAGCCTTCCGCAGTTTGGGTTATGCCTGACTCAATTTCGATCTTGGTAGCGCTCATCGAATATCCTCGGGAAGGGGTTCATTCGCGTGGTATTTCTTGACGGTGACCCAGTTTCCGTCAACGAAGGATTTTACGGCTACCCCAGCGCGTCCATTTTTACGCGCCCAAGACATCATCCATGAAAGAGAAATGGACTTTGCGTCTTCTCCATCCCACCTCCATTCATCCTTCATGCTGTCACCAGACGCGAACGCTTCAGCGTCTTCTTTTGAGTACGATGCTTGAACCCATCTACCGGAGTAGTCGGGGCGTCCGAACCAGGATCTTTTCGTTGGTCTGGATTCTCCATAGCAGCACCAATATTCCCGCTTGTCCGGCAACTCCAACCACGCAGGCTTCGCACTCAAATCAAGTTCTGTTTTCTCGTTCATTAAATGTCCCCCACAATCTGCGATCTCTTTTTGAAAGCATCCCTAATCACAAGAGCAATTCCGTGCGATGTCGCTTCACCTCCCGCCAACATCTCTGCGATTTCCTCCAATGCGTCAGCGGCGATCTTATCCATTTCGATGATCGTTTCTACTGTGAGTTGAAGCCCACCAATCGGCGTCACTTTTCCATCACCGCCCATCGGAAACCCCATACTCCGTAAGCCATCCCCTTTCGAGTCTTCGGCGTTTCCTTGACTTCCGTCTTCCCCCTAGAACACCCAACCCAAGTAGCTACAGCGACCGCACAGACGGCAATCGCAAGCCCTATGTCTGACCCACGGATCTTCATTTACACTCCAAATCAGTCGGAGGAAGTGGAAGCCACCCAGACGGGAAAAGTTCGTCACCTTGCACGCTTTGCCATCGGTTTTGCATGAGTGATCTGTATCCAGTGCACCAAATCGGAACGCCATCAACGCTGTATTCTTCTGGTATCAGTAGAAGAATGATCTTCATGTCTTTTGGTGCTTCCTCCATCGGCCTCAACTGCATAGCCTTAGAGAGGTTGGCTTTGGCCGACGATGCCTCCCAATTTGAGGGGTTATCGCGCTCGCAACAGCCGTCCATACTTAGTCCCTCTTCGTAAGCGGCCTTAATCGCTTCGGCGGATGACCATTCTACGCCCATCATTTCACCGCCCTGTTATTGAATGCGTATTTAAGATCAAGGGTTACATCCTTCCGCGTCTTTCGTGGCCGGTCATACCATTCGCCGCCTTCAAGTTTCCACTGCCAACCGTGGTTTCCAAGCCTCACAAAACCGATCAGCTTTGTTTTGCCGATTCGAACTTCGTACGCTTCGCCATCGTTCGTTTTTTTGTATGTCATCGAATACCCCTCGCGGCATCCCGCTCTACCTGGTCCGCTCTTTGCTCCACTTCCGCAAACTTCTCCCGCACTGCTTCATCAAGGTCAAAACCCAACCTATTTGCCAAAGAGTAGAGGACGATTGATAAGTCTGCCATTTCCTTTTTCATCTCCGATTCGTCGGACGCATCGCAGGCGCACACGAATTCGTTGAATTCTTCGTGGAGTTTCCGTATCGTTCGCGGGATTGATTTCTCGTCCTTCTCTCCGAAAGTGCGCAACTGCCACTCTGAAATGCGATCCTGAATACTCGCCGGCCGATATTCCACCAACTCATCAACGAAAAACACTCGCCCTGATTCGATACACACCCTCCCGTTCTCGCACCATCTTACGAGTCCTATACAGACATGAGGGGATTCTTTTAGAGCTACGGGGGTTTGTTTGGTCATGAAGTCACCTTGCATCGCGAAAGCATTTCAACGTAACAGCGACCCGCGAGGATAGCGTCTTCTAGCGCCCCGTGAATTTCCGTTTCCCTGCTCATCCCCAAATGTTCCGCGACCGAATCCAGCGAATATTTCGGAATGTTCACCAAATGCCGAGCCGTCGCCATGATACAGGTCCACGTAGCTCCCAGAATCTCAGGGTAGGGCGAAAAAACGCCTCTCTCGGTCGCATGCCATCCTCCCCCGTCAAATAGGTGGTTCCGATACGTTGCGAGGTCGTACGAGGCGTTGAAGGTCAAAACACGCAGGCTTCTCGCTTCATTCTGTCGCACGAACTTCTCAAGACGGTTGCATGACTCCAAAGGCGTCAATCCTTCCCGCTCCATTTGCTCCAACGTGATCCCTGAAATTGCCAGCGCGTTCGCGTCTACCTCCTTCGTAGGCTTACCGGTTTTGTAGTGAACGGGTTGTCGGATAATCCACTCATCGGATGCGATGACTTCTGAGTCTTCCATTAGGGCGATGCCGCACTGAACTGGGCATCCTAGCTGAGGGTTCTTGTGGCTTCCCTCCCAATCAAGAGCGAGAAACCTCATTCTGCCATCACCAATTCGCGAAGCAGGGAATATAGGGCCTCAACCGTTTGCACACCTGACAATTGCGCTTGGCTGATAACCTTGTCTGGGTCAATGTCATCGGATTGACATGCGGTTCTGAATTCCTGCTCTTGCCTTTCGTCCATTCCGATTTGCTCGGCAAACGTTTGGCTTGTGACGATCACGGCCTTTTTGATCGCGTCGGAAGTCTTCGAAACTTGGCTTGTAGTGGTTGATCCAACCGCTTCGGCATTCTCGGGTAACGCGTCGGGTGAATCGAAGTCGATAGCCGACCAATCCCCGGTTTCTGCGGCATCGTCAAACTGAACAAGTCGCGCCACTTCGATGGACTTCGGAAGGAGTTTTGACCCTCCTTTCAGAACGGTCTTTTTTGCCATCTCTGCGTAGTGGTCAACCCAGGGACCCTTCGGACCATACTTCGCAGTGTCCTTGCCCGTTGCCGAGAATTCGTTCCGAATGCGTTCGATGGCTCGGCGGGTCATGACCCTGAATGATCTTGCGCCGCCCTTGATCCCAACTACCATGTAAGCGTGGGTGATCGCTTTAGGGTCTATGGTTTCGTCCATCGGAACATGACGCAGTTTCGGATCTAGCCCTAACTCGTACTCGAATTCGTCACCCTCGTACACCACTTCAGCGGTGATGAAGTCAATGAGGCCAGACCGGTACATCAACGCCGCGATGCCCTTATAGTCGATGATTAACTGACACTCGTAGCAGGTTTTCTTGTTGTTCCAGAACGGCACCAAATGGGCCTCTCCGAGTGCTCCACCGGGCTCTAGCCCAAGTTCGACGGATTGAATCACGGAACGAAGGACGGAATTCGGTTCACACTGCAAAAGTGTCGGGTTTCGCATCGCGGCACCCAAGACGATCTTGATTACGCGTTGAGCGTCAAGCCCTTTCGCGGCCACGGCGGCGATGCTTTTCGAGCGAGAAACGAGAAGATCCTGAAGGACCTTTGCGGGCGGAATCGCCTCTTTGTTTGGTAGGTTTGACATCTGTTTCAGGCGTTTTTGGATCGGAAAGGAGTGACCAGCACGGGAACACCTTTCGCGTTGGTTTTGTAGGTGAACTTCTCGGGAATGCCGTCAATTGATACTTCCATCTCGGAAGCCTTTTCGTTCAGCATAAATTGTCGGACTTTGTTCTTAAGGTCCGTTTCGATTCGCTCGGCTTCGGCCTTTGCCTTTACGGCCACCGCGAGTTCTTGGACAACTTTGAACGTCTCTTCATCAGCGCAGCAAAGCTGTCCGTTGTCATACGAAGCCCTCTCAGATTGACTCCACTGGGTATCGCAATCCTGATGGGCCAACGGTGGCTCTTGCCCGAGTTCGATGTGCTTTTTCCACCACGCGATACAGAAGTTGCAGGCCGCCACTGCGTCCTCTTTCGGGAACACGTGGGCAAAGGCGCTTAATTCGGGGTTGAAGGTGTAGGCGTACGTCTTAATCTCGCGGTCATCAATCAATGCAGCGAGAATCACGAGGTCAAACTTCCCGATCAGCATTTGCCACATGATCTGAGTCATGTACTGCATCGGTATTTGGTCGGAACCATCTTGGCCGAAGTTTCGCGCTGCCCAATGTCCGACGCGTTTGCACTCAAGAGCTACGCGGAGTTTCTTCCCCTCGTATTTGATACCAATAATCTCCCGGTCTGGATTGCAACCCAGGAACGGAAATCTTGCGTCTCGGTACGTTTTGCTCTTAATGACGCGAGTCTTCAGCTCTTTCAGAAAGTAAGACCCCTTGAAGTTTCCGGACGCAAATTCCTGAGAGATGAATCCCTCCATGTAGGTACCTGCCCGCATTGGAATGTTGCTCACGTTCTCGGAGAGCCCCATCTTCGAAAGCCAAACCGAATGAGCCGAAGAGTAGGGGTGGATGTTCAGGATTGCTGCGACTTCGGTCGCCCCAATGTAAAACCGCCTTTCCGTGAGCCACTGAATTCGTTCCGATTCAGCCTTTCTCATTTCATCAAACTCCAGACCCAAATCCCAACCATCGAACCCACCGTCAAGCAAAATCCAATCAAACAAGCCCAAACAGCGAACACAAGCGTAGGTCTTACTTCGTTATCTCGCTCTGTTACTTGGGGTTCATCCATGTAGGGAGCGATCTTATCTAGGAGGGTCATTTGCAACCACTCCATAGCTCGTCCCACTGCGCCTCCCTATACTCCACTGACTTTTGGTGGCACTCATTACATTCTCTGTAGGTTATCGTTTCTTCTGACCCCCAATCATTCCACCCGCGATCGATGGATACGAACATGATTTTTTCGCAACGTTCACACCTTCTGAAAAGTTTGATATTCTTCCAGTGAATCGAAAAAGAAAAGCTAATTGTCATTTCCCTATCTCCTCCAACCTCTTCCGCGCGTCCTCATCCGTCAACAAATAAGCCTCTACTTCCTTCCGATCCTCTTCATCCAAAACTTGAAAGAAGTAGTCAAGCAGTAACGTGTCCGAAGGCTTCCCGTCTTTGTCCCAATACCCGGCACGCCTTAGCAGTAGATGCGCCGCTCCGTTTGGCTCTAGTATCGTTTCTGTGGGTTTCCATCCTGTTCCTCCACATTCGGGGCAGTTGTTCACTTTCGGGCCTTCATCATCATCGAAACATACGTCATCACTGATTCGACTACCTGACTCGGAAGGCAATCCCCTGGATAAGCCAAATGGCCTTGTAGTGCCGCCATCGCAAACCTATCTCTCAACTCTCGGTCTTCTTCTGCCTTGATTAGAGCTAGGATCTCTTCGGGGGATTCCTTGACCAAGAATTCGTCAGTCTCCCCAGCGATTCGAAGCCAAGCATTCGCGTGAAGCGGGTTCAGCGTTGGCCCAAACTGCGATATAAGGTCGGCGCGAACCTGAAGCATCCTTCCGTTTTCTGCGTGCGTCAGCTTAATAAATCCCATCACTCTTCCTCCACTTCTCCATCACAGCACCATGAGTAGTTATCGTACAGAACTTCGTCGGCCTCACCTCCACTGAACGGTACAGAGTAGGTAGCGCATTCTTGGTGACATTTGGTGCATATCATGGCGTTACTCCGAGGTCATAGGCTACGAACGTTCCGTTGTTTCGAATGATGTTTTCGTAGATAGCGCGCAGGCGGTCGTTATCTACGGGGTAAGCCTTATACCATTCGTCATGATCGTTGAACGCCTCAAACTGAGCTTCCATCATATTTAGTGCGTCTTCATCTTGGGTCGGTAGTGTCGTTTCTTCTAGGTGCGCGCCATCCATTCGATGTCTCGCCAGAACCCATGCTCCGACCGCGCAAACCGTACACGGTTGACCAATTCGGATTGTCTCCGCTCCCTGTTCTACGGTACAGGCCGCGTATCTAGATGTTTCAAGGTATGTACCGCACTCTGCGATAAGCTTTTCGCTTTCTAGAAGTTCCAAAACATCTTTCGCAATCGCGACCCGCTGACCTTCTGGAGTCATCGCCTCAAACTCTTCTTTGGTTGGTGGTTTATACATTCTCTTCCTCAATCTTGATAGCCGATTCGGTTTCGTCGTCGTAGAGGTAGCCCATCGCCTTCATTTCCTCGTGAAGTTCTTTGATAAACTTCTGCATCTGACCGCATGCGTCGTAGATGATCGCGCGTGGCCTTGGCGGAAGTTGCTGCCATGCGTTTTGGTATAAGTCAAGCAACATGCGCTCGCACTCAGTGATGTCGATGGCGATCTTGTGGCACTTCTCGGCGTTGCACTCGGCGATGTACTCGTCACGCGTTCCCTCAGTGAATACGGTTACTGGCTGGTCATACCCCTGACCGCGAGCGATGTTCACTGCATCGTCAATGGCTTTGATGATTGATCCACCGAAGCCGTGTCCGGCAAAAACACCAGACGGGGCTTTCACTTGCGCCCTGTACCTTGGGTTGCATCGGCTGACCTCAATAATCGCCTTCACTTCCAGCCCTCCAACGGAGCACAGATACCGAACGTCCGAAACCAAACCTTGAAACTTCGGGCTTGCACCTTTCCTCTTGACTCTCGCCGGTCCTGTTTTCGGTTTCGATAGCCGCAACCGGGCTTGTACGTTCGATCTACTGTGATTTCCATGTTTCTCCTATCGGTCTTGCCGATGTAAGGATAATATCACGTCCCGCGACAAAATGGTGAACTTTTTTAGAGTTTTTCATATTTTGTTTCCGCGATCCGTGATATTATGAATCCGATGGAGAACGAACAGATTCCCAAGCGGAAATATCGGAAGCTCACGATTCAAGAGCAAATCTCCCTGCGTGATCGGTACTGGAACCGAGTGCGTACGGGAGAGACAGTCCAGCAGATCGCAGACGACTACAACGTTTGTGCGAGGAACCTAAAGAAGCGTGTAGACGCGATGGGGAAAGAATAATGCAAGCCGTCATCACGAAGGCCCAGGCCAACCAATTGCTTGCGGACGGAAACGTCGCAGTGCGTCACCGAGCGGCATTTGAGGCCCGATACAACGAAAACCTTACCATTGACCTGTCCGCGCTCGCTGAAGAAGGCGTCACGTGGCTAAGCGAAAACGGCAGTGACTTAGTTAGGCGCAAGGTGACCACATATCAGCGACTCATGTCCAACCCGGTCGCCAAGATCGGCAAACTTGAGAACATTCCTACGCTTATGCGATCGGTTCTAAAGGACGCGCCCAATAAATGGTTCTTTGCTCAAGAGGACGGAATTCTCGTTCCTTACTTCACGGTGAGTAGCGAGTACAGCAAGGGCGAACGCGATAATCCAGCGTTCGCGACCTTGACGATGGTCGCCTACTCTCACAGTGGACAGACTTCACGAAGTTTCAAATGGTCAACGGAGGACATCAGCGGGAAGACGATTTACGACCTACTTGGCGAGAAAAACCTCGTTGCCGAAGACGACGCTCTCGTGAAGGAATATCGTCAGCAGGTTAGTAAGTATCTCAAGTTGCGGAAACTCGTAGGCGTTCAGATGCTCGCGAAGGGAAGCGGACTCCGAATGGACGGGACAAGTTGGGAATACGTCAGAGAGGCGCAACTCGTTGACGGCCAATCGACAAAGATCGTGCTTGATGAAGAAACGCCGGAACTGAAGGAGAATCGTAAGCGCGGCAGCACTTCAAAGTCTGAATCAGTCGCGATGAAGTTCTGGAGCAAGACGACAGACGATGAAGTAGAGGAAGTTCCGTACGAAGTCCCTACGCATCCGTTCTTGTATGTCTTTAGCCTTCGAACCCATCGCTGGCTGGAAATGCATGTTGACAACTTAACTGATTACCGGTGGTCTGACGACATCAACGATAAGTTGGTCCTTCCTCCGGCGAACAAACGGTTAATCCGACTCCTTATCGAAAACACGGGTAACAACATGGCCGACATCATCGCGGGCAAGTCGGGCGGCGTGATTGTTCTCGCTTCAGGCCCTCCAGGAGTCGGCAAGACATTGACCGCCGAAGTCACGAGCGAGCTACTTCACAAGCCCCTCTATAGCGTCCAATGCAGCCAACTGGGGACCAAAGAGGAACTGATAGAGGAACGACTCGGCAAAGTGCTCGCTAGGGCCTCACGATGGGGGGCGGTGATGCTTATTGACGAGTCAGACGTTTATGTGCGGACTCGTGGCGAGGACATCCAACAAAACGCAATCGTTGGCGTCTTCCTGCGCACCCTTGAGTATTACAACGGCTTCCTATTCTTGACAACGAACCGCGCCACGACGGTTGACGATGCGATCCTGTCTCGGTTGACCGCGCACGTTCGGTATCGACTTCCCAATATCGAAGATCGGCGCACTATCCTCAAGGTTCAGGCCGAAGCGTTGGGCGTCGAGTTATCGCGAGAGGTTATCGACCACGCGGTAAACCTGCCTCTTTCTGGTCGTGATATTCGAAGCGTTCTGAAGCTTGCGCGACTCGTCGGAAAGTCAGAAAACCGCCCATTGGACGTCGATCTACTCAAATTCTGTCTTGAATACCAAGACGTAACCGAATCAAGCGAGGAAAATGTATGACCGATCCCGATCTCAGCCCAACCGCTCAACGCGCACTCCTTCACAAATCTCCAATGGATGCGATTGACTTCCTTCGGAGGATGGGAGCAATGCCGTACGAAATCCAATTCAACGAAGAGGTGGAGGAATCCGAATCAGAACGCGAAGAGACTCGTGATGACGGAACGACGGTTGTTTACATAGAATCAGAAATCACGATCACCAAAGTTCAAATGCAAGATGAAAAAGAACTCTTCACTCCCCACAAATGCGAAGTAGCCATCCTTCAAATTAGGCTTGCGGTTGCGGAGGGGAGACTGTGATGGCAGAGAAGATTGTTTTGAATCGCAAAGAGATTTTCGCGGCGTCGAAATCTGCATTGCAGGCGACAAACTCTAAGTTCACGGACTTCATGATTTCTCCATGTGACGCTGGGCTTACCATTGCGGGCAGCAAAGATACTCTGTATATTGGGCGCACGATTGAAGGGCGGTTCGAATTTGAGGCGTTCAAAGTGTGCGCCTCCGATTTTCATAAAGGACTCAGCTCTCTTGAATCTGACACCGTGGAAATCGCCTCAGAAAAGCACAAAATCGGTGTTTATTCTGGGAATTCGTTGTTTCGGCTGCCGATAAATGAGGAGGTTGAATCATTCCCTGACTACGCATATCTTTCTACGCCAGAGGAAGAAATGGATATCACTGGCACTGATATTAGACGGGCGCTTCTCGTGAAAGATTGTGTTGACCTCGTGGCGGGTCTCCCTACTTCGAAATGCGGAATCTATCTGATAGAAGAGCACGCAGTAGGATTCAACGGGCGATTTCTTATGCGCTCGAAGCTCAGCACGGAATTTCCCGCAGGCAGACGAGACATCGGCCTATATCCTGAAGGGCTAAAGGTTGTCTCTGATCTTTCCGCCGACGCTGAGATTGTGAGGGTCCGATTGCATTCCGGGAGGGTCGAGTTTGTCGGCGATGGATTCAGAGTTGTAACAGGTCGAATCCCGTGCGGAATGCCAATTTTCGAAAAGAGCATCCGCGCCGAGTCGCCAACGACATGGATCGCGAACACCGAAGAGTTAGCATCGGCAGTACGTAGCGCGAATCTATACGGCCCTGTGAGCGTTGGCCTAGAGGTAGTCAATAATCAGCTACGCGTCTTCACTGGTCATAGCGAAAGGCTCGGTTCTTCTGAATCGTTCGTTCAAGTGGAGGCATCGGGAGGCATCTCGCATGTTTTCATGAATCCAGAAAATATATCTTCAGCCCTCAGTGCGATACAGTCCGAGAAGTGTGAAATCGGCCTGCTCTCCCAAACTCAGCCGGTATTCATCAAGCCGTTTGAGGGTGATGAAATATTTGCCGCCTCAGCCCCAATGCCAGTCCATGCGAATCTGCTCAAGGTGACGGCATGAAAAAATCCCCACTCAATAAGCTAAGCCAATCCCGCACAGCCAAGAATAGACGGGCTCAAGACGCACAGGATAGAAAGACTCTCAAAAAGCGAACCTTACTTTGCGAGCTATGCGAACAAGAAGGGTTCAGTGTCACCGCCGTTGACCTCCACCACATTAGAACCAAAGCTTCGCATCCAGAACTAAGACACGTACCGGCCAACTGGGTTGCTTTATGTAGGCATCACCATACCTGTGCCCACGAGAACCCGAACGCTATGCGACAGTGGTTCATTGCCACGCGATCAGAAGACGCGAAGGAAATAGGACTATCATGACAGTCGGAGCCATAGATCCTGGGAATTCAGGTGCCGTGGCAGTCATCACGGACGGCAAAGTATTCGTCATACCCATGCCGATGATCGACGGTCACCCCAACATAGAAGAGATCGCGAACTATCTTTCACTATGCGACCTAGTTGTACTCGAAAAGATAGGCAACAGACCTGGGCAGTCATCGGTAGCGACCATGACAAGCGGTGTAAATTGGGGGATGATACTCGCCATGTTGATGATGAAGCATATCCCTCACGAGATCGTTCAACCTCAGACTTGGAAGAAGGAGTTCGGCCTGAACGCGAAACGAGGATCGGCGAAACAATCGGTGAAGGAAATCAAGGAGGCCAGTGTCGCCCGCTGCAAGGCTCTGTACCCCGAAGTTAGTTTGCTTGCCACTCCAAACTCGCGGGTGGATAAGCCGGACCTTGCAGAGGCAATTCTTATGGCAGAATTCGGAAGGAGGCTGAGGAAATGAAGGAAGCTAACTACGAAGCGCGAACAGTCCGAAGGCATTACGTGACCCACGAAAGGGCGGTCGAAGTTCAAACGGGAGTGGACGATTTCGACATCCGAACAAGTAGAGTCGTGAAGTCATTTGCCCATATGGACGATGCGGCTATGTGGGTAGCCAGACAAGAAATGATGACACGTGTCCTCGCAGAATACGGCCCAAAGACAGACGCGCAATGGCATAACGCATGGGCGTCAGAGTTTCCTCCTGACCCAAAATGTGGATGCTGCAATGGCGACGATGAGTATTTCATGTTCGTTGAATCAGAGCGCGCAGACGGACTCTACTATTTTTGCAGGAAGGCGCGTAGGTCTTGTCTTTTTAATAGGCAAAAAGAATTAATGGACGGATGGAAAGAACAATGAAGTCATTAACCTTCAAACAAGCCAACCTACTCGACTACCTTATAGACTTCCAAGAAGAGAAAGGTAGACCGCCAACTATTCGCGAACTTATGGAGCCGTTGAAAGTTACATCACTTCGCGGCGTCACTGTCCATCTCGACGCACTTCACCGAAAGGGCTTCTTGACTCGTGATCCTTCTGCCAGATCAATCAAGGTCTTACGGAATCGTCACGGCGAGTTGATGAGCGAGAGGACTTGCCCGCATTGCGGAGGGAAATTGTGACGTACGATCAAGTCCTGATTCAACTCGGAAAGACGGCACTGTTCATTCTATTCATCGCGTTCGTGGCTTCGATCATTTACGCGATCTACCGGACGTGCAAATCATGATAGAGGGCCACACGCAACGTTATAGGCATCCGGCCATTTGCCCTCAATGCGGAAAGGAGTTTTTATGCCGCGTTGGCGATCTAAACCGCGCCGAACGAATCGGAGCCCCTAGGTTTTGTGGCATTAAATGCGCAGGCTTATCCCATAGGCTTCGCGATCCACCTACAGAAGAAGAACGCAAGGCCAAGAAAAAGGCTTACGATGAGCAGCGACGTAAAGAAAAAGCCTCAGAGCTAAAGATCAAGAAAGCTGAGTATTACAAGCGAACTGCAAATAGGGAGAAGGAGCGAGAAATCAGGCAGAAGAATATGCATAAGCACGTCGAATACTGCCGCAGACCAGAGTACAAGGAATACAAATCAGAATACGACCAAATGTATCGCGCGAAGAAGTTCTACGGAGAATTTTACGAGGCCGCTATCGCGCTGATTAACCTCGAAACTGAAGTAGCGGAGCGCGTCGAAAAAGTAGACCGCGCAATCGCGAAAGGGACACTGAACAAGAGCCAAACAAGGAAACGAGAATATGAAAGACTTAACAGCAACTAACCTCAAGCAAGCACTATGGGAAACCCTCAACGGGATCAAGGATGGGTCAATGCAGCCCGCACAAGGCGATTCTGTCGCCACTCAGGCACGGGAGATACTTCGAACCGTCAAGGTCCAATTGCAGGTGTCCCAGCAAGCCAAGCGGAGCATCCCGGCTGACGTGATTGGGTTCAGCGAGAAGTAAGATCATCAGGAATCCTCCAACTTTTAGGAAATTGTTAGGGGATTCCGAACCACCTTGCACCACCCACCCAAGATAGGATATTCTGTATCTGTCCCTCTTCTCGGGATGCGCGAAGTGAAGCCCGCGCCGAAGAACCCAATAGCCATGAAAAGCGTCCATAGTTCATACGTCGCCCTCGTTGGCGGTTGCGATCAGGTTTTATTGGGCCTGGCTTCATCCGCGCCGCCGCCGAGGGTTTTTTCGTGCCCGAAGGTGACCTTCTCGTGATGGAGCTACACGAGAAGGTTCGTGGCCTCAAATCCTACACGAACACGCAGGGAAAGAAAGCTTGGGAAAACGAAGAGCGCCAGTTCATCGTCACCTCCAAGTATCCGATGATCCGGCAACGGCAAGCGGACGATTACATTCCCGAATGCGAAGCCTGCGCGGCAGGTGCCGTTGAGATATTTTTTGACCTCCGGGAAGATACAGGCGCGCTCGTTCTGAAATGCGCCTATTGTCTTCGGCCCGTTCAGGGAGGCTACGGAAGGCTTGGATTCAGGGGGGGGTTCTCGGACAAAAAGGACCCATTACGAATATTCAAGCCACACGAGCGCATGGAGATTCTTCGGCGCGACCGGGTTCGCTGCTTCCTTTGTGGGGCAACTCCAGAAAGCGACGAGCTTGTTGCGGATCATATCGTTCCTCACGCATCCAAGGGTCCAACTGAGATACTGAACGGGATAACCTTGTGCGTCAGGTGCAATACCGCGAAATCGGACAAAGGAGATCCTGTTTTGATGCTCAATGCTCTCGCCCATACCCATCGAGACGCCGCGAAGGGCGATGGATTCGAGGGCCTTTTCTCTCTTGTTCGATCTATTGGAATTAACCTTAGAATGTGGAAAGAGCGCGAGGATGTCAAGTGAGCCAATCACCCCCAACCATTCTCGCCATTTCCAAGGCCCTCACTCAGAGGCACGGCGTTTCCGTCATCCCCGTAGATTCAGACAAGCATCCGGCACTTAAAGACGCGGAAGGGAAAAGCCTTTCTTGGAAACCCTACCAAAGCGCCCGCATGACTTCGGATGAAGTCGCCCATTATTTCCAGCACGCGGACCGCATCGCCCTGATTTGCGGTCATGTGTCGGGTGATCTTGAAGTCCTTGATTTTGACGTTCCTGGATTCTTTGAGCGATGGCAGTCAGTCTTGATCGACAATGGACACGAGGAGCTACTAAACAGCCTTGTACGACAGAGAACCCCATCAGGCGGGTTCCACATCATCTACCGCGCCACTAACAAAGAGTCAAACCAAAAGCTTGCGCGAAGATACAAAGAAGACGGAAAGCCTGAAATAGCCATCGAAACCAGAGGAGAAGGCGGATATATCGTCGCCTATCCTTCACCCGGTTACGAAATGGTCCATCGGAAACTATCCGAGATCCCAACGATTTCCGCAGAAGATCGAGACGCCTTGATCTATGCGGCGAAACTACTTGATGAAGTCGCAGAAGACGTGCGCAACCCACAGCCGGTAGCTAACGGCGTGGCCGGTAAACGTCCGGGCGATGAATTCAATGAACGGTCTACGTGGTCCGAAGTTCTTGAGCCCCACGGATGGGAAAGAATAGGATGCGTAGGCCCGCGAGAGTTGTGGCGGCGTCCCGGAAAGACCGGGAAGCACACAAGCGCCACAACTGGTAACGGGTGGGGTAAGGACCTTTTGAAGGTCTTCACAAGCAATGCTTACCCACTCGAAGTAGACGGCGTGTATAGCAAGTTCTATGCCTACGCCATCTTGAACCACGGGGGTGATCCAGCGCAAGCGGCCTCCCAACTCGCAAAAGAAGGATACGGAGAAAAACGAGAACAACCCCCCCAAGTAATTGGCCCGGTTACAGAGGCAGCAACAGACGCCCCCGCTAGACGGTTCCGGCTGTATTCCCTCGATGAACTTCTCGCAATGCCTCCGAAGCCCATGTTAGTCAAAGGACTATTAGGAGTTCAAGACAGATGGATGCTCTTTGGCCCTCCTGGGTGCGGTAAATCGTTTTCTGCGGTTGACCTCATGGTGGCTATGGCGTCCGGAACTACGTGGGCATGTACGTTCGACCCGGTAAAGCCCTTAAAGGTTTTGTACTGTACGGGTGAAGGAAAGTTCGGGATGCCAAGGCGTCTCGCGGCTAACCTTAATTGGAATGCGATCACACATGATTCAGTTAAAGACAATATCCGGATGATCTTAGATGTACCGCAATTGTTCAACCTTAACCATGATCGCTCGATACTGGTAATGGCCAAGGAGATCACAGAAGACGGATGGGTTCCCGACGTTGTGATTTTGGATACTCTAAATAAGGCCGCTCTCGGGAGCAAAGAAACTGACAATTCAGACGCCGCAATCGTGTGCGACACCGTTGCACAGGTAGGCGAGCTACTTGGCTGCTCTACGGGTCTTGTGCATCACCAAGGATGGGTAGGCGATAACCCTAGAGGAGCGTCAGCCTATCACGGTGACATGGATATGATTATCCGGCAGTCATTGGACCAAAACCAGAAGACAGGAGAAATCCACTGTTACAAGTCAAAGGACGTCCCGCCATTCTCGCCGCTCGCATTTGCGATCACCGGGCATGACGGCAGCGCCGTTGTCGATTGGAGGCGGTCAGGATTTGAGGCGGGTGACGATACGATCTCCATCGTGTTGCTCGTCATGAAGCAGAACCCAGACAGAGAGTGGTGGACGCCAACGGAGTTGAAGCAAGGCTACATGCCCCACCACAACGCCGACACGATCCGCAAGGCGTGCAAGCGAGAGAGCCAGAGTTTGACGGGCTTGATCTACTGGGACGGCAAGGATTTGCCCCCTCGGTACAAGCTCAAGAACTTCGGGAAGGACAACCGGACAACAACCGGACAACAACCGGACAGACTTTTTGGAGGCGAAAATGCGTAACCGGACAACAACCGGACAGAACCGGACAAGATGTGATTTTAGGTTCAAATTGGAACCGGACAGTAACCGGACAAAGCCGGACAGCCTCGCGTATGCGTACGCGCGCGCGGTAGTAAGCCCCCCTAAAGGGGGCTTATATACTCTCTCTTTAAGGACTGTATGCGGGTGCGCTAAAGCGCGCCCCCTGATGTGTCGGCAAGTTCTTCAGGGTGCCCAAGCAAAATGACCACGTTCTCCCGATCAGCCGTGGTGGCCGGTTCCGAAAATTGGGCGACCCACCCATCAGACTGGACGCCCGCCCAAAAACGAACCTGGGCCGATGCCACGAGGACCACAAGAAATCCAGACGAGAACGCGGCACTTGACTCTCAGGTCGCCGCACTCCGATCAACCCCACAAAAACCTATATCATTAACTGATAGTTTGTGATATACTTAGGGAGATATGGAAACGAAGCGTGAAGTTTGCGAAGTAGGGCGAAAGCTCGTGGAGTCGGCGGTGTTGTCGAAAGGGGCACATGGAAGTACGTTCGGTAAAAACTTAGCCGAACCGTGTGAAGTGTGCGTGATGGAGTTGCGAGCGCAAGTGGGTGCGCTGTGCGGATGGTTTCCGGAAGTCAAGACGGATTTCCCGAAAGGCGACTCGCGATGCCTTTCGAGGTTTTTGCACGTCATCAACGACCGATGCACGGATGAGCAGCGCGAAGAATTGAAGCAGTTTGTTTTGCTTGACTTGTCCAAAAAATCGGACGAACTGGAGGTGAAGCGAATCTACAGGTGTGCCGACTGGGCGGTTCGTGAGGTTGCTGTTCGGAGATTCAAGCGGATCGGTCGAGAGGATTTAGCCGAGAAGTTTGCCGCGTTTGATCCGATCACGGACAAAGTGAGCGCCCAAAAGGCGCGAGCCGATGCCGATGCCGCTGCCGCTGCCTATGCCGCTGCCGATGCCGATGCCGCTGCCGCTGCCGATGCCGCTGCCTATGCCGCTGCCGATGCCGATGCCGCTGCCGCTGCCTATGCCGCTGCCGCTGCCGATGCCGCTGCCGCTGCCTATGCCGCTGCCGCTGCCGCTGCCTATGCCGATGCCGCTGCCGCGTGGCAAGCTACGCTTGCCTTTGTTCATGAGTTGATTGAGATGGAGGCTTAAATGGAAACGATCAAGCTACTTTTCGATGACAACACAGAGTTGCATGTAAGTTCAGGCAAAGAGGGGATATTCCTGTGGGCAAACGACAAGGATCGGCAATCGGACGTGATGGCCAACCCCTCTCCGCAACAGGTCCGCGAGTTAATCGACGCTCTAAGTCAAGCCTTGGCGTCAGGAGATGAGAAATGAAACCGCATACGCTTTTGATCGTAAATGAACCCGGAAACGAACCCTCACATTGGCTTCACGTTCCGGACTTCGATTCTGACCCAGTTGAGATCGCTTGGCCTGCGTGGTCGTCTGAGCGAGAAGCGGCGTTTGCGTATGATGCGTTATTGCCCATGATGCGGAAACTTCCCCCAGCGTCGGGGAAACGCGAACTCGCGGCGCTTATGGGTGAATGCGCTTTGAATCTAGTTGAGCGACCAAATGCGATATTAGTAAAAACTCGCATCGCCGGATCTATTATTCCGAACCACATCGAAAGATCACTCGTGTCACGCATAGGAACGTTTTCCGAAGAAGTTGACGTCATGCGGAACTCGTTTTGGAAGTTCTGGGAATGTGCTCCAGGATCGTACACTGTGGAATGGCCGACAGGTGAAGCTATTTTTGGAGCTTGGGTTGATGCGTTCATGTTGGCCGTATGCGTTAAGTGCGAAGAAATGGACGCTAATGGAGTGGTTATACCAATGCCTGGCTATGAATCGGAAGATTCCGGTCAAGCCTTGGCAAGTGGGGAAGAGGCGTGAGGGTGTACTTAGTGAATCGGACGTATCCCGACAAGACATCAACCATCGTGGCGGTCACGAAAACGTTTGACCTCGCTGAGAAGAAGGCGTCCGCAATTGCCGAGCGCGACGGGCTAAGGCGTCAGTTCGATTACTGGGTCAGAGGTGATGAGTTAATCGAGATCGCTCAATGGGAGGTTTCGGAATGAGGTTCCCGACGAAGTTTAGGGCGTGGAATCCGGCGATTAGGGGATTCGAGCGACCAGGCGCATCAAGAAAAGAATATTCGCTTGAGATATGGAATTTTGAAAACTGCGAACTCTCCGCATGCACGGAGATTGCCGACAAGAACGGGCAGTTGATTTGGACGGGGGATGTGCTTCGGCATTTCGCGGAAACAGAAGATTTCAGAGTTGACATCTGCGAAGAAAATCCGTTGACTTGGGTCCCGACTGTTTGGGCCAATTATGTGGTCATAGGCAACAAATGGGAAGGCGTCAAGTGAACTTCGGTGGTGGGTCTAATTTGCCTCCAGGATGCTCCGTACGCGACATCGAGGCAGCTATTGGGTGGGACGGACCTTACCGTATGCATTGCACCTGTGGGGCTTTCTTGCCTTTGTCGCCAGTACGCGTAGAAAATCACGACGCGTACATGGACTGTCCAGGATCGGACGTTGAAATGCCTGAATGGTTAGACTGCGACGTCAAAGGTACGCATGGCCCGCATAAGTTCCTTTTTGACACTTTCGTGGTTTCGGTTTACAAGTGCTCGAAATGCGGCAAGGAGAAAGAAGTCAAGTGAGCACCTTCAAATCAATCCACCTAACCGACGAATACCGTAAGTATTTCGAAGAGCAACAAAGAGAGCTTGGGTTTAGTAATGCATCCGAGTTATGGAGAATGGCCGCAAGCAAGGGAATAAAGGAGTTAGGCGGCAAGACCTTTCAGGAGTGGAAGGAGGAAAGGAAAGGAAATGAGTCAAGATGATCTTAAAAAGCTAATCGCCGCACAAGACGAGCTAATACTTCAAGCAAAGCGAGAACTCGGCGGACTAGAGTTTAATCGCGAAGCATTTTTGGAAATGTGCCGACATGAGGAAACAAGTATTGACACAAACAACGAACACGGCATCCCAGTAAAGCGGTGTGACCTATGCGGGATGGAAGTGGAGTGATGGATATGATTAACTACGCGGCTGGATTGGTGGAGGAAATTTCCGACAAGGACGAGATCATAGAAAGGCTTACGACTCGGTTGACTTTGGCAAACACCGCGCTAGATCAAGTGTATGCGATGTCCGAATATGACGGAAATGCATCTTACTGCGGAGAGATATTTGCGATTCAAGGAGTAGCCAGCCCATTAAGTTGGGATAACGAAGCCCTCTTTGCCGCCCTAAAAGAAAGACAGGAGAAGGAAACGAAATGAAGTTTGAGTACAAAGAAATCGAAGGCGAATACACCCCAGCGGGCCAAGACGGCTACGGTCGGTACGATGAATCAACAGCGTGCGTATCAGTCGAAGAACTTAACGCATGCGGCGCTGAAGGGTGGGAACTTGTCGCTATGGACCATTTTTGGAAACGAGCGATTCTCAAGAGGCAGTTGCTATGACCATAACCCAACCCAAATTCAAACGCGGAGACAAAGTACGTTGCATCAAAGGCAAGTACAAGGGACAAACGGAGGAAGTCACCTTCGGAACAGAGAGTTATGTTCACGCAAGGATAGACGGACAGATTAGGTTGTGGCACGTGGATGAGTGCGAGAAGGTGGAAGAGTGAATCAAGTAGAGCGAGCGTTTCGGGAAGGGGCCAAAGAGTGCTGGGAATTCTGTTATGGAGACCAGATTGAAAATCGTTGCGTGGATCGTTGGTGGGCATCATCAACCGCCCGCGCAGAGTCAAAGTTTACGGATGAATTACCGAAGGAGGAAGGGCAATATTGGATTCTTCGCCCTGGAAAGCAACCAGAGATGTGCATGTTTCACTTCGATCATGGAGATTGGGGAACATGCGCCGAAACGATAGATGACGCATACAATGGCAAGGAATTACTTGGCGCGAAGTGGCTCCGAATCGAACTGCCCGAGGTTGCCGAATGAGCCTCAAAATGTCTGGCAACGATAAAACAGTCGCATGGTGTTTGTTCTGCGTCTGTGCGTGCATTGTAGGGTCAGTGTGGGGCAAATCAAGATGAGCACTTGGGATCGAATTAAGCATGTGGGCGATAGCGTCTGCCTTTGGTTTTTGGATTTGCTCGCAGGAATACTTGCGTCAAGCGGAGATGATGAAGAGTGAAAGACGAAGCAACAAGGGAAGTGTTAGTTAAGGCTAGGGAGTTGGTGGAAAAAGGGTGGACGAAGGGGGCAATGGCCCGCAATAAATATAGACACCGAGTTCAATTCGACAGCCTATGCGCGGTGAAGTTCTGCGCGATTGGCGCGATCAGCCGTTCAGCCAAGGATCGCCCATCGGATCAGGAAAAGTTGGATATTAGCGCTCGCAAAGCGATCAGGAAGATCAACGAACTAGATTCTATTTCAGTGTTCAATGACTCGGATGACACCACCAAAGCCGACGTCCTCGCTGCATTCGACAAGGCAATTGCGTACGCGAGTGAGCAATGATCTGGATTGTCCGGGACATCCAAGAGCATGACGGGTGGAGAATCGTTTCCGTGTGGGACGCCGAGGACAAGGCCCGAAAATCGGCTCTCGAATACGTTAATCAAGAAAACGAGCGCATCGCCTCGTACCACGCGCATTTTGAGAGCAAAAGACCGCTGGAGTTACTTGAACCAAGTGACAAATACCCAAACAGTTGGAATCGCGGACACCAATGGGTGGACTTCACGGGGTACGAGTTGAACGCCGTCGTTCCTTACCCGTACGCATAGCCCGCATGTTCTGAGTGCCAAACCTAAGCAAGGACGCCTCTACGGGCATTCTAGGGGCAAAAGAAAGGCCATCCCGTGTTTAGTTGGGATGGCCTTTCTTATCTTGACGGTTTCAGGTCTTCTGATCGGAAGCCAAGGTATGGCCCCGAGAAACCTTCGAGATCAAGATAGATAGTGTCGTCACGCACGAGTTTGATAGTCGCGCAAAACCCCTTGTGAATCCCGCGAAGTATCTCTACGCGGTTCCCTTCGATAAATTCCGATTTGAGTTTTAGCTGAGACCAAATCTCTTGCAGTGTCGTCTTTTCGTCAGATGTGCATCGAACCCGAAATATCTCAGATCGGGTCTCGCGGACTGTCGCCTTTGGTCGGCCTGATCCTGGACGTTTGCCGCCGTGCCCGTTCATTCGCCGCACTTTGCTCCGCCGTCTCGTTGACGCACCTCCGAAGCAGACCATCCCGCGTCGAATATCTCTTGCATCTCATCAAGTGTCATGTGGTGCAAAACGTAGCTGTTGTCTGTGTCTTTCGGAAGTTCTCCGAGATGCTCCTTTGCGAACTTCCGAAAGTCTCGGATCTGAACCGAGTAAGGGACGAATCGAAGTTTGCGCTTAGTTGGGCTCATTTTTCCGTCCATACGACGCACCTAGACTTAACGGCCATAACGTTTTCGTAATGGAAGACTACGACAGGCCATTTTTGATAATCCTCACGGAGGGCCATACGAACCTTTTCGAATCTTCCTCCTATGCGCTCCTTGAGCCATCCGTAGTCAATCACACATTTTGGGTCGAACTCATTAATCTGCGATCGCTTGATATAGGTGCGTCCCTTTCGGATTTCGCATTCAATGAATGATCGGGCACATCCAATGTGATACTCCCCGAAAGCGTAAGCAAATACATCACCTCGGTCAAGCCTTTTTGCGTGGCCACACCATTTACATGCGCTTTGCGCGTTGGTTAAAGTAGTTTCGACTTCTGTCTCAATCTTCCTATTCATTTCCGTATTTCTCCTGCCCTCTCGTTGAGGACATGAATATAGTAGCACGTAATCAAGATGGATGCAAGCAGTTTTTCAAAAATAGGCAAAGAAAAATAGAAAAAGCCCCACGATCCGAAAACCGTGAGGCTTGAGAATATTCGCTGAGGTTATGGGCTCAGGTTCAAAAGTGGTAAAATAACGAGGTTAGTCGCTCTTTGAAAATTCGTTCAGAATCTCCCCAATGCGCCAAGCGGCGTTGTCCTTGCACTGATCGTATCCATCCCAGTATTCGCCCTTTCCTTCGTGTGATTCGGCGTTCATGCTTACGATCAGTGCCCGTAGTTTCCGAATCAGTTCAGTCTCTGAGCGTTGGTCCCATAGACGCCAAGCTTCGTCCGATGAATTGCTATATCCGTGGATCAATGCGCAAACGTCGCACGTGATTCGATACCAGCCGTCAACGATTCGTAGTTCGGGTTCGTGCCCGCAGAAAGGACAAGATAGATGGTTCATGGTTTGGTGTCCTCAGTAAGTACAGAGAGGGAGAGGATTATGGCAATCTCCAAGCTGAAGGTATATCGGCGGCGCAAGCGTACATGCAACCGTCTGCAAAGGACTTGCGATTTTGCTTTCGCTTCCAGCGCTTGTTCAGGACTGCAACATCGGGCACTCCATGATCCTCCCATGGTCCAACAACGAAATTGTAGGTCCGACGAGAGGTTAGGCAGTCGCGAACAAATAGGCGCCCATTGACCATGACACACTCGATTTCACCTGTGCAGGTTCTATATGTAGGTTCAAAATTATTCATTTAGTTTCCCAGTAAGGAGTAGAGAGAAGTTCTTCGATAGCGTCAGCGGCAGAGATGGAACCAGAGCGCAGGCCGTCGCAAAACACGGGATCATCGACGCTCCACTGGGTCTCTCTCAATCGGGTGGCAAGCTCTGAGAACTTACGTCTAAGGGAATCAAGTTCAGATTCAGGGGGAGCAATGGGTTCGTCTACGACATCAAAAGAGCCTCGCGCGCCTACTTTGATTTTCTGTCCTACGAACTCGATCACATGGTAATCGGCGTTCCCTGGTCCCAAGAACAGGTCGTTGGCGGTCACGGCTCCGATTGTCAATAGGTATTTGGCATCGTTCAAATCCTTGCAAGCGCCAGCGCGGACCATAGCGTCGGCCAATGAGGTCGAAAGAGGAATGTTCAATTCAGAAGTGGTCATTTCAGTTGGCCTTACTGGAGCGTGCGGGGGTAAATTCGAACTTAGACATCCGATAACGCCATCAGCGTAGACATCGAAATTTATCATGGAAGCGTAAGGGGCGCAATTTTCGTCAAGGTAAATCATTGCATCTTCGCCCGAGATCGTTTGAGCGTTGGCCTTTTCGAGTTGAGTTTTGGTCATTTTGGGGTTCCTTTTAGACAATCTGGTACTGTGCCAGTTAGGTTAAGTTAGGTATCACGCTTCGCGTGCAAGGCGAAAGCAAAGTTCTATACCGATCGTTCGGGAAATTAGCCGATTGACTTAGCCAGAGCCTCCGCTGCAGCCTTCATCGTCTTGTACTTGATGTCTCTCGACCCAGTGATAAACCACCAGCCCTGAGAGCGTCCACGCTTTGTGTAGAAGCATCCAGTCCATTCGACGGTTCCGATTTCCACGCCATCCAGAAACACAGGATTCGGTGCGCATTCAGCGGTTCGCTTTACAGTCACGTTGCTCATCACGTCCACCATCATACGCGACCCATCGAAGAAAAGCAACCCTCTGAGAGATATTCCTAAAATATCCCGTAGATATTGCAAGGACTGCGGAAACGTGGTAGAATTGGTGTGATGGGAACAAGAGGATCTTTCGGTTTTCGGCACAACGAGCAAGACGTACTTGCCTACAACCATTTTGATAGCTACCCAGACGGTCTAGGACTTGACGTGCTGGCTTTCGCGGTGAAGTACGCAAACCAGCTACCGAAGCTACGCGAATTGGTTGTAGCGCTCCAAGTGGTAAGTCTGGATATGACGCCGACGCCTGAGCAGATCGTAAAATGTGCGCCGTACACAAATCTGGGAGTAAGCCGCCAAAGCACTGACGACTGGTATTGCTTGCTTCGGGAGTGCCAGGGCGATTTAGACAAAACCCTGGAATCAGGATTCGTCTTGGAATGCCTAGATAGGGGCGAATATTCGTACATTTTGAACCTAGATGACGCCACATTCGAGGCTTACGACGGCGACGAAAAGCGCGGATCTTGGCCGCTAACCGCTCTGCCTGACGGAAAAGAATTCATGGCGGCATTTAGCTCTGAGGACGACGAATGAGCCAACCCGAAAAGCGATCCAAAGAACCCAAAACCTCGTCCCTCAAACTCAACTTGAGCCCATCGGACCATGACAGATGGGCGCGCGCTGCCAGAGTGGCAAATATGCCTCTGAATACGTACATTCGGAAGGCAACTGAAGAGTTAATTGCGATGGATGAGGCACGAAAGAAGCGCCGCGAGATGCTAGAAGCCGTCCAAGTCGAATACTTCGACACACTCAGAGAATCGTAAATAGGTTCACTTGATTATATCTGGGTAGAATAGAATGCGTGAGGAAGAGCCACGGAGGCAAAAGAAAGGGTGCCGGGGCGCCGAGAAAAGACCCAGGTGGCAGTAAGAGGGAAGAGTTCAGCTACTTCCTCACAAAAGAAGAGGACAGGAAGCTGCGGGAGATCGTGAAGGAAATGCGGAAGGCAGGAGAAAGTGGGAACGATGAGTTTATTGGGTGATGAGAGATGAGCGCAGACAACTGGGCAAGATGCCCACGATGCGACGACCGTGCAGTCAAGGCGCACAAAGAAGCAATGGACGTGATTCGAGCCAAGTACGGCAAAGTGAGCGCCGACGAGTGGGACAAGCTACGAGCTACGATCACCGAGAAGCATGGCGCGGACACCGAGACGTTTCGCGAGGACTACGAGGTCGGAATATGGGGCGGGAAATTCAATGTCACGTATCGCGGGCATTGTTCGGTTTGTGGCCTTAAGCATGAATTCGACCGGAGCGAACCGATCACTGGATACGAGGTGCCAGCGTGACCAACCCCAACGAGTCAAGCCCTGTAGGGTGTACGGTGTGGGTGCCATGACCAAGAGGAGAAATAAGTTCAACATCGGCGACACCGTTTATCTGGTTGAGCCTTACGCGCTTGATGTACATTCGGTTGAACCAAAGAAATTCATACCCGCTGGATGGCCGTGCGAGGTTTTATACCTCCCTGACTACAAACAAGATGAAACTGTGCCAGATAGATTAGCTCCGGGCGCAGACTGCTATGTGGTGATGCCAGACGGCGGCAAGTTCGAAGAGGACAAGTTATTTCTACCAGAGGGATTTTTCCAATGACCCCAATCATCGTAACGGAGATACTGGAAGTAGGACGGGATATTTTGGTTGACGCGTGGCAGGTTAACAAGATGTTTTCGGACGCAATGTACAAAGCTTCTTTGGGGCAGTGCGATTACCCTAATAGAAGGGGATCGAGGGTGACCGTAACAGTAGAGGTATTGGAATGACCGGAAACGAAGCAACCGTAACCAGAGAATTCAACTTGCCGCACGAGTGGAACTACGAACCGCTATACGAGTTCGCGCATAACGTAGCAGGTGAGTCAATCGTAAACCTCCTAGAAAAGGTAGGTAGACCAACATCAGGAAAGATCGTCATTGAAGTGACGGCAAGGTGGGAAGAGTGAACGAGTTAGAGAAAGCTTTCAAGGAAATCGTTACGGGCATGTATGAGACATGGCAGGATCGAAGCCCGCGCGACGAATGGATTGAAGACTACTGGCAGACATTCGTCCAAAAAGCTGGCATCGCATCGCCTGCCCATATGGAACCTCCAAAGTGGACACAAGAGAAACCAGTTGAGGTGGGGCTCTACAGAAATTGGTCTGAACGGGGAGGTTTTGCTGGCGCGTACTTTGAGGTGGGAAGGTCAGGACAATTGGAGGACATGGGAGGATTCGGCGCCAATCATTATCCGCCTAATCTTTGGTGGCTCCGAATCGAAGACGTAGCCCCTCCAGAGGTTGGATCATGACTAAGATAGAACAGGCGTTTGCGCACGGCTATGATCTCGGCCGCTTCGATGGACAGATGGGATCGGAGCGCAATTGCACAATAACGCCGTTTATCGAATCACTCAAAGGCGAGTGGTCCCAAGTTCCTCCTACTGAAGAGGGATGGTATTGGTATCGACATTTGCTGGACCGCGAAACAATCATGGTTCGACTTCGATTCCATCCAAAAGGTCACTTGGAAGATTCAGATGGCATCACCCTCGGTGAGCACTGCGACACAAGCCCTGGTCTCCCGTGGTGGCAACGCATAGAAGAACCAGAGCCACCGAGGGAAGGATGATCGAGGAAAAAGTAAACGACCTTCAGCAACTCATGAAGGAAATCTTTGAGGTCGGACACATGGCAGTTGAGCCCAAGATAGAACGCAAGGTCAACAAGCTAGTCAGCCGAGCGGCAAAGGAAGCAAAACGAGGAAGATGCGCCACCTCGATTGCGTGCATGACCAAGGATGCCGGGTTTATCAAGGAACAAGCGGAACGCTTGGGGTTCCACTGTAAGGTTCGAACAAGTCTAGTATTCGATATGTTCTCGGTTGTTTATGTCTGGGGATGGAGTAAGACTGTGTTCACGCATCCTTGGATTTACGGCTACGATCAGGAGGTAAGTTAAACCATGTCCAACCCAAATGGCGCTGACACGCCGTACAGTGTCCTCGGCAAAATCCACGATTTCAAATCGAAGGGGATCACGAATCTGATTCGCTACATTTCCCCCAACTCGTCCACCTTCCCGAACAAGTGCTTAACTGGCGAGGAAATCGCGGCGATCCACTCGGTAGAGGGAATGAAGATCGGCATGGTTTGGGAGACAATGGGCGATCACGTCGGGTTCTTTTCGGCTCAGCAGGGACAATCGGACGCATCTAAGGTCCTCGCGTTCCTGAAGGCGCACAATGTTCCGAATTTCGACACGCAGAACAATCCCCTGGGGATCTTCTTCGCGGTTGACTTCGATGCTTCGGAGGATGACGTAAACGGTCCAATCATGGAATACTTCACGGTCGTACACAATGCCCTAAGAGCGGCGGGATACTTGACGGGGGTCTATGGATCGGGATACGTAACGAATGCCATCGTGAGCGCCGGATACGCCCACTACGCATGGGTTGCGCAATCGACCGGATGGAGTGGATACGCGGCAGGAAAGGCCCTCGCGGACATCATTCAAGGCCCAACGCAGAACATCTGCGGCATTGATTGCGATACCAACGTGGTCGTGAATGAGAAGTGTTTATGGTGATTTTTAGGTTCAATCTGGAAAGTCCAAGGGGCAGAAAAACTTGACCTTCCCTCCCAAAAAAGTGAAGCACCTCAGCGTAAGGATGACCGAAAAGGACTACCGAAGAATCATGCGTTTAGCTGAGAGTGAGGGCAAGTCTATTTCAAGCTGGGTTGAGTCGGAGTTGGGGAAGGTTATTGCGGGGAAGACTGAAGATAAATGGAAACAGACCTAGAGAAATTTGAACGCACAATGCGAGGGTGGCTCAAAGACAACCCTGGACACAAGTCGCGCCACGAATACGACACGCCGAGTTCTCGCGAGTTGATAGCGATGGGAGAAGTTGTTGTCCCGTGGTTGCTCGACTATGCCCGTGTCGGAAACTCGTGGCTCGCGTTCTATGCGATAGACCAGATTGCGGGTGGACCGACTATAGAAGAGGAAATGCGCGGTAGGCTAGAGATTATTCTCGACGCGTTCCTATCGTGGGGCGAAGAAAAGGGATACGGGTTTTGGCCTCAGCATCGCCACGAGCAAGCACTGCGAAACGAAGCCGCAGAGAAGGCGGCAATCGTATATTAACTCACGGATCGCCCGCAATCTTTGACAAAATCCCCACGGATGGTCTACGGTCAGTCTAAGAGCCATGATAAGCGAAAAAGCTGAACGCATCACATCAACGCATTGGAAGTGCGAGAGACGCCAAGAATCGTTGTTGAGAATCCATTGCGTGGGTGGTATCGTAGTCCTAAGCCTGATTACTCTGGCTTTGGTCCTAATGCAATGAACAGATGGTCAGACAGATTGCTTGCCCTTGCCGTGGTTCTAATGCTGATGACTGCTGTCGGAATGGGCGTCAGCACGTCACAGAAATCAAAGCTCGAAACGCGCGTTGAGCTTATCGAAGCGAACGCCAAACTTTATAAGGCCCATGATGACGAAACCGTAGCGGCCAAGAAGCAGTTTGAAGCTATGATGAGTGATACAAGGAAGCTGCTCGGGCAGATTGAAGATGTCCTCGGCCTTGCGAAAGGAGCAAAATAATGCCTGTTTCAATCACATCAGACGACTGGTCAACTCTTGCCGCTCAGATGACAGAGGGAGGATATACGATTGACGGGCCTACGCTCGCATCTTCTGGGTTCATGTCCAACCCTCCAACTGCCCTTCAGATTGCTCTAGTGAAGGCACTGGTAGCTGCATGGAAGGCAAAAAACCCGTAAGGTCATCGTCAATGGATGCCCTGTTCAAAAAGATCAAGGAGTCTGGCATAGGATGGGCGCTCGTCCTTGTATTTTTTGCCGCGTACAACCTTGGGTCTGTCCTATCGGGATTTTCTAACCGGCAGGACAAGACGGATGCGAACACTGCGTTGAATGCCAAGGCAATCGCGGACGCAAACGCAGCTTCAGCCAAGGCCACAGAAGCCCAGACCAAAGCCCTTGAATCGTTGACTGGTCAGTTCACGAGCTTTCAAAAAGATTTCGCCGCGAACACATTAGACCAAGCGAAGCAACTCGTTTATTTGAGAGACAAGGCCAACGAGTTCAGCCAAAGGCTCGACCGTATAGAGCAATCCAAGAAATGAACAAGAACGCCGGCCAAGCGGAGTTGTTGCGCTTCACATGCAAAGTGATCTTCTCGGCTCAAATGGTCATCAACCTAGCTTTACCTGCGTACAGAGGCGTTCACGAATCACCGGCCATGCGTGCAATCATCGCGACTCTCGGGAGAGAACTGGTACTGTCCTCGTCCATCACCACGGCGGTTTTCCTGATGTTGGGATTCTGGGCAAGAGAACTAAGGGTCATGGGAGGGCTTGCGCACGCCATTCTGTGCCTCGTGATAAGCATGGTGGCTATGAGGTCGGGGTACTACGATTCAGCGGCCATATGGGCCGTGTACGCGTTCGGGGGGTCTATGCTTGCAGCAACGGGGGTGAGACGTGAGCGTTAGCCCTAACGAACTCGCGTCGTATATCGGTGCCGTCGCTACCATCGCTGGCGGATTTGCTGGAGCCGTCAAATGGTTGGACGCGCGAAGGGAAAGGGATCGCAAAGAGGGTGATGCGAAGATAGAAAAGCTCGAAGCGAGAATTGCAAAGCTCGAAAACGAACACCTGACGGGACGGCGGCATATCGTAGAGGCAATCAGTCTGTGCCCGAAGGGAGCGGAGTACACGCAGCTCAGTGCCCATTTGGTTGCGGCGGCAGATGCGTTATCATAAGGTATGCACTTCCGCAGGAATCGTCCACGAAGGGTAGCCATTAACCACTTCCCAAGCAATGCGCCAAACCGGTCGCTTGGGAATCGCGGATCGTCGTGGCTTGGAAGCGGACGCGTAGCGCAAGCGGAAAGAAATCGTCTTGCGTCTTGGGAAGATTGGGATCATCCTTATCCGGCTGAATTTGACTTCGAATATTACGATTCGTTTTTCTGGGAAGATGATTACCCGACTGATTGCGTGGAGCGATTTAGCTATAGAATTGGAGAACGCACGCTCCGCAGAAACCTTCCATCACTATTTGCAGGGACACCCTTATCTGTATGACCCCTCAACCCACCCAAAGCCACCTCGCATACTGGCGTGACATCGTTATGTACGGCACCATCGCAGGATTGACCGCGTACGGCCTCACGCACGACCCATTGACCGCGAGAGACTACGCAGGCATCATGTTGGCCGTCCTGATCGCAGTGAAAGGTAAAATGTCCCCAGGTAAGGACCAAGCACAAGGAACGTCCGACGCAACCAAGGGCGACACGTCCCCGACCACATAGACTTTTAACCCCGCTCATCCCCTCAATTAGCCCTCGTATCTCGCCATGCGGGGGCATTTTTTAAAGTAATCTGAGTTCAGCTTGGTAGAACGCGTGGCTCATAACCACGAGGCCGAGGGTTCAAATCCCTCCCCCGCACCCAATTTCCCCAGCCACAAACAGTTGTCCGCATAGGGCAGCGACGGGGTGAACAACTGGGGATGCTTTGCCTTCTTAGGTTTTCTGTGCTAACCTAAATGATATGGCAACCGTCACGCCCGTATTCGCCCTATCTGTTCCGCAGGACTCACCCGTACTTGCAGGGGAGAAGTTCTCTGTCCGTGGTCCCACGAAGTCTGTAGGTGATGGCCTGATCGGCAACTTCATCGCGAACTCGTTCAAGAAGATCGGAGCGCAGGCAACGGGAGCGATGCAACTCCTGAAGAATCCAGACGGAACGTATACGCTTGGCGAGCAGGCCGACATCACTGATACGATCATGGGACTTGAGACGGACCTATACAAGCATCGCCTCACTCAGAACTTGACCCCGATTGAGGCCGAGATTTACTTGAAGTTTCTGCCCGAAGGCGCGACGGTTTCATTGGTCGGCACGTTTGCATTTGAGGTCGCATGAAACTCGACACGAACCTCAGCGCAATCCTTCTCATTGGGGCAGTTATAGCGCTCATTGCCCTATCTGGTATTGCGGAAGGTCAAGTAGGCGCAAGCGCAATCTACGATTCGCAGACGCACAAAGCTTATGCAGTATTCACTACGCAAATCAAAACGCTTGCGCTACAAGGTCCCGTCTCGCTCAATCTTGAGGGTTTCGCGGGCTCGTCTACCGGAGCCGGATCAACTCTCGTTGGCGGTTCTGCTCTATGCGTCTCTTATGGGTTTAAGGCGCTCGGTAAACCGTTCTCGTTTGATTTCGGTCCTAGTTTCGAAGTAATTGGAGATCGTAAGCCAGGGTGGGGATTGTTCTTTGGAGTGGGGGCGAAGTTTTAGGATGGGTGCAATTGATCCAGGATCGACAATGTATGATAAAGGAGTCGTATTTAACGCCGTCAAGCGCATTGCGCAAGACCCGCCGCCATTTCAGGTAGATGTTCCCGCGATGCTCGAAACCTTCGAGTTATATGAGTCAGCACTTCAAGCCATAGCCGGTAACGATGCAGATGCTTGGCTGGAAAGTCGCGGCGGTAAGTTTGTGCAGGAGATAGGCGATGGTGACAATGCTATAAACATGCAGCGCGTAGCCCGCAAAGCGTTAGGTAAAGAATTCTTTTGGGATGGTTCCTGATGGAAAGCAGTAAACGAAGAGTGGAGCGGCTGATTAGTAGGATAAAGACCGACAACCGAAGGCGCGAAGATCAGTACACACTCATTAAAAACCTGACTCCTCAAATATCAAAGGCATTCGTTGCGTTTCAGAATCAAAAGGCCGCAGTGTATTTCAATGAAGCATTTGGCAAGTCTGATGTATAATCCGACTGCTACGGCTACGCGACGATCATCACCAGGCCACCCTTTCGTTTCCGGGGTGGCCCTCCTTTTTTAAGCCATGCCTACACCGCTAACTCTTGGACCTGTTTCATCAGTAGGTCGTGGCGGGACAACGCTTTCGTGGACGATCCCTGGCACGAGTGGAATTGCTTCGGCTGCCGGGTTTGTTGCTGGGTCCAAAGTTCCCTATCTTAGGTTCCAGATCAACCCAGGTGGTGGCGGAGGACTGGGTTCGCTCCCCGGAGAGATCGACGTGTACGGAAACACGTGGGCGATTGCAGACCCTACCAACTCTATCGCGCTTGTAGGGGATTCGGTCGGCATTGGTGACATATCGGGGATCATCAACCACGCTACTAATGAAGGGGCAGTGTGCCATTCGTCAAGCGTCCCAGTGTTTACACTTCCGACGACTGGGCTAAGCCTCTCTACGCTCAACGGAGGCGGTTACTACATCTACGTTGGGCTCTCCACTCCTTCGGGGGGAACCATCTCGGTCGCCGCGTCGGGCAACTACCAAATCAACGGTGGAGCGCTAGTTCCGTGGAGCGCGCCAACTGGGGTTGTGACCCTGAATATTCAGCAGACCCCAGGGGACACGACCGCGAATGTAATGGGGGCGTGGATCATCATGCTTTCGGGCTACCCGAGTTCTCAACCTTCCGCAAGCGTGTCGGTTACCCCTGACGTTCGCGGGCAGGTGCAGAATACAGTCCATAACGCCGCGTTCACTGTCGCTTTGTCGAATAGTTTTGGAGGGTCAGCAAGTGGCGCTGGAAGTCCAGGGATAACACTCCTCACACCGGCCACAACCATTTCTATCCCGCTAAGCGGCGGTTCTGGAATCGGGTCGTTTAATCAGTTGGGCGCTTACTCTGGAGGTCCCCCTACGAACGGCCAATGGGTGTGGAGCGGCAACTATGCGGTTTCGCCCGTTGTCGTTGCGAATTCGATCATCGTAAACCAAATTTCAGCTTCGACGGGCTCGCTTCAATTCAGGGGAAAAACAGGTGGCCCGACGTTCGGCGGTACGATTGGAGTTAATGGCGGTTCTACGATGGCCGCGTTTTCAAGTGGATGCGACGAAATGACAACGGCTTACCTTTCTGATGTTCTGGACTTTTACGCGCAGTTCACTGACCCGGCGACGGGGGCACCTGCGAACCCAACGGGGACGCCTACGTTTAGGATCTACAACCAACTAAACGGGACAGTTCTTGCCACGGGAACATTGACCCAGCTTGACAGTGGTAGCACCGTGGGATTCTTTGGGGCCTCAGTGACGTTAAATGGCTCATACACCGTTGGTCATTGCTACGTGGTCGTTGTACTCGCGACGGTAGCCACGGTCTCCCAGGAGGGCATCGTAGAGCGGTTCATTGTTAGGGACACGATTTCCAACACGGTGTTTGGTGGAGCGGACCCAGGGCCGATCATTGGGCGGCCAACTACAATCGGTGGGCTTATTAGCACGATCTATCGGTACCTCGTGAATTTCCAGTCCGTTGATAAGCTGGCCCAGACCCAGACTCTTTACTCAGATGATAATTCTACGGTGATGCTTTCGGGGTCGATCACGGCAAATTCACAAAACACGACCAAGGGAAAGATGTCGTAGTGCTAACTAAGTGATAGCATAAGGTAAGGTTCAAAAATGCTCAGGCCCACACTCACGTTCACCATCAGCGAAGGAACTCACCCTTCCACTTCGGTCAACCTTGACGATTTCTCGGTTCCGTTCCCCGGTGCAGTCGGTTCGCTGGTTTCGTCGCTCATTGAAAACGAACTCGCGAAAGAGACGTTGAAGGCGGCGGGATCGGCATGGGTAACGCAGACCGTGAACCCAGAAGACCAGACACAGGTCACCTATCAACTCGCGGAATTGATTGCAGTTGATGCAGGCATTATTCCTCTACCTGATTCGCTTAAGTCCATATCTCTTCACGAGAACATCAGCCAGGGAGAATACGACGCATTCCGCAAGTTCCTTGGTGATACGGTGAAAGTTGAAGGCGAGTTGACGTTCACAAGGATTGAGGACATCAGCGAAACGGTAAAGGAAGGTTCGTAAATCAGTGGCTCGAAAAGCCAAAGATAAACCAGAATCTACGCTTACGGAAGCTCAACTCCAAGCGCGCCGCGAAAACGGAAAGCTTGGAGGAAGGCCACGGAAGAAATTAGGTCGAACCCGCATGGAAATGCTGGAAGAGATCGGAAGCACGCTTACGGTCACAGGAAAAACGATTGACGAGCAATCAACGATTGCGTTAGCTGACGCTATCGTAGCGGGAGAATGGGAAGCCGTCAAATGGTGGAAAGACCAAAGGATGGGAACGGCCAAGAGCACGGTTGAACTCAAGACGCTACCGCCAGAGGATCTTGTTCAAGCGATGGGGGCAGCGCTTCACGATATTCTAGGGGAAGAACAAAAACTTGATGAACTTGACGCGCAAAGGATCTATATAACGTGGGTAGAGCGAGCAATACAACTTATCAATCCGGAGGTATTGCCCAGCTTGCCAGTGCTTTATTAGAAGTCCCAAAGTTAAACAAGGTCAAGCGCGTTCCGTGGAGAAGCATAGCTAAGCCCTATCAAATACGTCCTGAAAATTGTTTGCACTGGGCAATGATTTGCGGGAGAGGGGCCGGAAAAACGCGTGCCGCTGCTGAAAGGCTGAGAGAGCGTATTCTTTCAGGGAAGGCAAAGCGGATTTCTCTTATCGGCGCGACATTCGCCGACGTTCGCGATACGATGGTTGAAGGCGAGTCTGGGCTAGAGGCCGTGTGCGGCGATCTTTTCGAGACATACAACCGATCCATCGGAGAGATACGCTTCAAGGGCGGAGCGCAAGCTAAGTTCTTTTCTGGCGAAGAACCAGATCGTTTACGCGGTCCTCAATCTACTGACGTATGGGGGGACGAGCTTGCAAGTTGGACGCGGGCAGAGGAAACGTTTGACATGGCGATGTTCGGCCTTCGGTTAGGCGAGCCTGAGGCTATTTGGACGACAACGCCACGCGCCATAAAAGTCATTAAGGGTCTGATTGCAAATAAGAGTTGCAAGGTCACCCGAGGTTCAACCTATGCCAACCGAGATAACTTGGCCCCTGAATTTTTCGAAGCGGTCATTAAGAAATACGAAGGCACAACGCTTGGCAGGCAGGAAATAGAGGGCGAAATCCTTGACGATGTTCAGGGGGCATTATGGAAACGAGAGTGGTTCGAAACTGAGGGTTTCCGATATGAACCAGCTACCGGCATTGAGGACGGGCGTTTAGTCTTCTATCCACCCGAAGGCCTGCAAAAGGTGGTCGTGGCTATCGACCCAAGCGTCACAGACCCAGAGCGAAGAAAGAACAAAACCAAAGATCCCGATACGTGCGGCCTAGTCGTCGCAGGGTCTGACGAGATCGGTCATGGCCATGTCTTTGGGGATTACACTAAGATCATGTCTCCCGGAGAATGGGCAGCAAAGGCCGTGAAACTCTACGACTTTTTTAGCGCGTCTTGTATCGTTGCTGAGGCAAACCAGGGCGGCGAGTTGATCCGCGAGGTTATTCGGTCCATTTCTTCAAATGTAAACGTCGTTCTCGTTCATGCGTCTATGGCAAAGAGACCAAGAGCCGAACCCCTTGCGATGCTTTACGAGCAGGGTAGGTTTCATCATCACGGGACTTTCTTGGACCTTGAAGACCAGCTAACGACATGGGACGCTACCGATCCTTCCGCAAAATCACCTGGCAATTTAGATGCATTAACTTGGGCCGGTCATGGTTTAGGGCTATGCGTTGCAACCGGAACGCGGGTATACGATAGAGTGTTATCACGTTGAAAGCATTCCAACTTCTCACTGTTCTCGAAAAAGAACCGACGACCGACGATTATTCGGCTGAGTGGCTGTACTCCTTACTGCGAAGGTCAGGATTCAACATCCATAGCGAAGCCTACGGAAAAGGCGTTAGGCGCGTTGATTCGGCAGTGTGTTGGGTGGAATGGGCCAAGGCTTGCGGTAGATGGTCAAAGAAGCCCAGAGAGGGCAGAGCGGTGGTTGTTCAAACCGACCCATTCACTCTTTTGGGTGTGTATGCGGGAGAACGAGAAACCTTGCTCCAAATCGCACGACCTGGCGTTGTGATCGGAATTCACCCCGCATCGGTGGTCGGGTATATCGACCTGACGAAATTGAGAGCATAATGATAGCGATGGACGCAGAGACACAACAGGCATTCGAAAAGAAGCACGTCAGCCACAAGATCGACGCCGGATTGATGGAAGAACTTCAGTCACTCCATTCCTTGGAGGCGTTTCACCTTGCACTCAGTCAGCTTTTCTTTGTTCTCCCCGATGGACATTACACGTTGACCTTGGAGAGAAGTGCTTAACCCCGAAACTGGGTACGTGGTTCAGATTCGAGGGTCGGCTACCGATCTTTACAGACTTCATCACATGATCCAAGGTGGGGCGGACATTCGCAACGAACCCGACACAGACGAGGTGAACGACCGCGTAATGACGGTTCGAGTGCCAGGGTCTATCGCTATTTGCGGGCATTCGATCACGAATGTAAAGCACGGCCATGAAGTGCCTGAAATCCTCGCGGAAGACCTATTAAGCGGTGAGTACCAATCTTAGGGCTTACTCTTTTGCCCGGTAGAGTCGCGGTGATGATCGACGCCAGCCAAGTGCGTACGGGGCCTATCCTGCTAACCGAAGACACTCTAAGCAAGTGGGACCAGTTGGACCGCGTAGGACTTGAACCATTGAAAGGTGAAGTGGTCGCAGTCGGCAGGCAGAGAGGGCGAGTTCCCATGCCGAAGGTAGGACAGACTTTAGCTTTGAAGCGCGGAGGCCTGACGGTGGAGCATAACGATTTCGACATCCCAACGGTAGGCGCGATGGTTCCTGAAGGGTTCGCGCTACGAATTTACGGAGTCGGTGAAGAGTGGACGGATGGCGTTCACGGAGAATTACAATGAGCGGTATTCGATCAATCCCACCGTACGTGCAAGCCTTTGGGGAGAATCCCGAATTCCCCGCTGGCCCGCTCGCTGAATTGCCATATGGCCCAGAAGCATATTCGATCAACGTAATGGCCGAACGCGATTTCCTTCGCGATGCGTTCCTACTGGTGATTACCGCTCGTCTGAACCGACGCGACATTGCGCGGGTTAAATATTTCCTAACCCCGAACGGATGGGCAAAAGCAGGGGATGGCGCAACCGCTGGCCCCACGCTGTTCGTTCCGCATGAGTGCGTGACGGTTGATGTGCCGGATACGCGCCGGATCGTAGAACTCGAAGCTCGCATCAAGGCATTAGAGCGAGCCCTGTATCACGCTGAGGCACGAATTGAAGAGGCGAAGACCGCGTGATCTACGAAACCCAAGAGCAGTTAAACGAAGCCCTTACGCTTTGGCAAGAGCGGCTTCAGTTGAGGGATTGGACAATTCGCGCGACTCTCGTTTCGCCGCGTGAACTTGAGGATGCTGACGGTGATATACACGTCCACATCCCGCTAAAGGCCGCGTTCATTCGAATATGCACAGAGCAGCACGATAAGGCGAAGCTGATTACGGAAATGGATCAGGAACGCGCTTTGGTTCACGAGTTGATTCACATTCACATGGAACCTCTTTGGCCCGAAGACGCCGCCACGGATAGTCTTGAATGGCGAATGGCCGAGCAGGCCACGCAAGCGTTGACATTGAGTGTTATCGCAGCGTGGCACCAAGATTTGGCCGCAGGGCGAAAGGTGATCCAAGGTGCTTAAAATCCCCGAGAACAAGCACGAGCAGATAGCAAAGGCTATCTGCGCCGACATTCGCGAATCAGAGCGTCAAAAGTCTGAGCTTGTCGAGCGATGGATTAGGCTCCGCGCGATTCACGATTGCGAAGAAAATACATCGCAGGTTCAGCTAATCGAGGGCATGAAACCGTACATGATCCCCTTGTCTCGCACAAAGGCAGACAGGATTCTTGGGGCGGTTGTTGATGGCATCACTGGGTTAAACCCTTACGTCCAAGCCTACGACCAAGGGAATCTGAACGATAACCTTGATGACGTCGTTGCCGACTTAATGACCCTCGCGGAGGACGCAGGTGACGTACAAGCAATCAGAGAGGGAGTAGAGGACGCAATCCTCACCAACTGCGGTGTGTGGCGCATACGACCGTTAATTGACGAGCCTGCGTACGATTCGCCTCAGTCCGATGAGATCGGAGGAAACGCGACGCGTCTTGATTGGGAGTCAATCGACCCGCTAGACGTTTGCTGCTACCCTCCGTATTACGGAACGTTCGCGGCGGCGAAAACCGTTGGGCATCGTTGGTCAGAACTTCTTTACCGAGTCAAAGACCAAATGGAGGGCAAGAACCCTCGCTACTTCAAATACGATTTGAAGGGCGGCGATGACCCAGGAAACAGACACCGAACACCTGACGAAGAAATCGAAGGCGTCTATTCCCCAAACGAAGTCGCAGACGGCTTTGTAGACCTTTGGGAAGTCATCACGGAACTTGACATCAAAGGCGACGGCAATCGTAAGAAATACCTTTGCATCGTCGCGTTCTCGGAAGAGAAGCTACTTTCGATTCAGGAGTATCCGTACAAGATCCCGTGGTACATCGAAGTCCGAACGAACCGAGAGAGGAAGAAGATTTTCCCGTCGTCTTCGGTCATGCAGCGTTGTCAAGGATTGCAGCTTGCCTACTCTGATTCCATGACGGCAGGCATTCAAGCGTTCTTTGCATCTTTAGGTCCGATCATCCTTTTAAGCGGCGGTGGCGCGATGGCGAAAGTCTCGCAAGCAAAACCGTTCATGATGGTTGAGGTCCCCGCCGAAGTAAAGATTCAGACCGTCACATCTACCCCTAATCTTCAAGAGCTTCCGTTCGTCACCGAGAAGATAGAAGAGACGATGGACGCTCTAACTGGGATTGGCAGAACGGGCACAGGGCAGCAATTACCGCCGTCTACGACCGCAACTGAGGTAGACGCCATTACAGCCGCTCAGAACGAAGCCAAGGACCAATACACGCAGGTTGTAGCCGGTTCGGTTGAAAGGGCAATGAATCTTCTGTATGAGTTCTATCAGATTCATTACGACGACCTGAAGAAGCAATACGGTGATAAATTGGTAGCTGACGGAGCGTTCATCAAGAGTCGAACCCCTCAGTTAAAGGTCAACGGGAAGAACGGCTCTCAGAATTCGTCTTTGGTTCTTCAGAAGCTTCAAATGCTACTGAACCTGATAAGCAACTCCCAGAATAACGGCGCGTCACCCAAGTACGACATCGGGAAGATTATCGACCAAATGGCGCAGTTGCTTGACCTTCCATTTTCTCTTTCGAGGTTGGAAATGGATCAAGCCCCCGCCCAACCGGCTCAGCCCAATCAGCCCCCACCGGGCGATATGGCCCAAATAATGGCCATCCTCACTCACCCTGAAGTAGTGCAACTTTTATTGCAGGGTGAACCATTGCCGCAGATTCTACAGACATTACAAAATGGACCCCAAAGCACTCCGCAAGATAGCAGTGTCCCTCCATCAGGCCCAGGTATCGGCCCCGCAGTTGAAGGAGTTCCACCGAACGAGCCCAATCCTTCAGGCTTACCACCAATACCTAACGTTGCTCCTTCAGGAGAACCGCCGCCTATGTAGCGTGGCCGATGCAGATTTAGATTTGCGTCGCTATCAAGGTGCTTGCATAATATTGGGTAGGATTATCGACGGGGCCGTCATCGAACATCTCGCGGACGCTCTTTCGGAGTTAGAAAAGGAAAAGCTACATGCCTGAAGACATCATTTCTTTTGAAGATCCAGAAGTAGAGGAAACGGAGACTCCCGAAGAGGAAGTAAAACCGGAAACTCCTTCATACGTGACGATGGCGCAGTTTGACCAGAGCATGGGCAAACTTGCGGACCTAATCCAAACTCTCGTTCCGAAAGCCCCGAGTGCTCAAAAGCAAGCGGAAGATCCTACGTGGGAAGAGAAGATTTACACCGCCGCCGCCGAAAAAGCTACGGCGCAGATCATGGAAGTCAACCGGCCCATGATGCTTAGCGGTCTCATTCAAAAGATCGCAGGGTCTTATTCTGAAGACGTTCAATCTCAGCTTGAGGGCCTAATCTCTCACCTTAACGGCGCTCAACTGTACAACGTGACCCAGAACCCTGCCGACCTTAAACAGCTTCGCCTTATGGCCGCGGGACTTCATTCCGAAGCACAAGAGAAACCAGATCCGAAGAAGAAGGAAGAAAAGGTTAAAGCCCCGGTCTCTTCTCCGTCTGGTTCCGTAGGTGCGGCGACGATCAACGAAAGCGACCTAGCTAACGAATATTGGCGTAACTTCTCCGATGTACCCGGTTTCACTAAGGACATGGCAAAGCGAATGGCTAAGGACAACGCGTAATGGCAACTGAAGCACCTCCCAAGCGCGGGCGACCCGCTAAGACTCATTCCGAACCAAAGTCGGATACTCGAACCGTGACGATGGGGAAGACGGCGGAAGAAGTTGATTTCCCTCGCCTTCAGAACTACAAGAACATGGGTTACGAGATCAAGGATGACGGGTATCAGTACGTCATGACCGGTTCTCAGAAAGAGTTCGAGGCTCGGCAGAAAGGTTATCAGAGACAGGCCATTGCACAAGCCGAACGAGTTAGTGACCCTCGCGACCATGAGGGAGACAACAGTAAGGAGAGGACGATTTCGCGGACGTCTCGCGTACAGATGACTGCCGATCAGATTCTAGGGAACGAGAACGTTGCTCCAGATATTGACGACGAGGATTTCGTAAACCCGTAAGGTTTCACGGCGCAATCATGCGCAATTGTTAGACAATCATTCTCTAGGAGAACAGACATGCAACCAGGCGTTTTCAATGGATTCACGCGGCTCCGCCCCGCGATTGGTTTCACTGAGTTCACAGTAATCGAACTCCCCGTAAACGCGTCTCAGACGATCAAGTTTTACGATTTTCTGTCTACGTCCAGCGGTAAGGTGAGCCAAGCAATTGCGCTTCCGACTGCGGGAACGTCTACGCTGTCTGGCGGCAATCTTCCTATCACGGGAGTTGCGACCGCTCCGATTACGACCGATGCCAGTGGCAACGAAACGGCAGGTGGTCAGACTCGCACCACGACCACAGTAGCGATCTTCAATGACGACCTGAACGTTCTGTTGCAGTGCGCCACGACCAATGGTGCGTCGCAGACTCTTGCGAACTACACCCAGGGAACGGCGTATCAGTTAGGGCGTTTTCAAAATGCTGGCGGAACGGCAAGTTGGTACTTCCTTTCGCCCACGACCACGAACGGGGAAATGGTCTTTATAGAGATCCCCCAGGACCTAAAGGGTTCCACATCCACCTATCCGGCTGTTTGGTGCAAGGCGGCGTTCTCCGCTACGGTTCGGCAGTTCGCGTAAGGAGTAAGACATGGCACGAATTGAATCTATCTCGCTCCCATTTCAGCACGCCGGTCTCGACCGGATTGTTGAGCTTTATCGCGACAAGCTTCCCAAGCGATACCCCGCGTTCAACCACATCATCACGAATAAGCAGGCTTACTACCGGATGGCCCAGGAAGGTGACTTCCCCGCCGCGACGGTAATGAACCAGGGCACGGGCGTTTCGTTCGAGGACTACAAGACGGGCCCGTACAAGGACTTCACGGGAATCAAGCGCGGTATTGGATTCGCGGTTGCTCGTGAGGTTGTGGAGTCGGACGTTTATGGCGTCGTCAAGAAAAGAGGTCCTAAGATGGCGCGGGCGATGGTCCGCACTATTGAGGCCGACATGGCGAACCAGATGAACCTTGCTACGTCCACGGTGGTTACCCCTCCGGACGGCGTTGCGTTGGCTGGAACCCACACGTACGACGGCGGAACGTTCTCTAACGTCATCACGGGCAACCCTGCGTTGTCAATCACTGCTCTTGAGCAAGCTATTCAAGAGATGATGATTCAACCGTCGCAAACGGGTGACTTCCTCATGCTGGATGGTCCGTACAACCTCTTGGTTCCCCCTCAGTTGTACATGCTCGCCAAGCGACTTGTAGACACCACTCGCGGTTTGCCTCAGACGCTGAACAACGACATTAACGCCGTGAACTCACTCGGGTTCATCAAGGACGTTATCGTCAACCCGTTCTTCACGTCTCCCACTGCGTGGATGCTTGTTGTGGCCGACGACGAAGAGAATCCTATGAAGATGCTCAACCGTCGCGACTTCGACACCCAGGAAGAGTTCGACAAGGTGAAGGACGTTCAGATTGTAGTTTGTACGCAGATTTGGGCGCGCATGCTCCAAGACTGGCGCGGGTCGTGCTACTCCGCCGGTCAGTAGACTTTGTTTCAATAGGAGGTAATTAACATGCCAGGGGAAGGAACAACGTTTGCCGGGAAGCTGCTGGTGCTCCAAGCCGGTCACGCTACTGGTGGCCTTGCATTCAAGGAGGGCACTCCAAACGGAGGCCCTTACCAATCCGTCATCTACAACTTTCAGACTGGAGGGTCTAACGGCCTTCTCGCTGATGTCTTGTTTGGTCAGACTGCGAACCTGACGATCCTATCTGACGCCGCTGTGCCTAAGAGTCAGCGGCTCTATCCGACTAGTGTCGATCTTGAGGTCAGCGGACCAACTGCATGGGCAGGCGGCACGGCGGTTATTCTTCAGGACTCGGCGGCTTATCCGTTTGCGTATTACCCGTTGGTTGCGCTTCAGGGGATGCAGACTATCAAGCTTCCGGGCTCTCAGCGCTTTGCGGCACTTGCCCCTACGGTGGCTTCGTATGCTGCGGGAGTCATGACGTTCGCGGCGTCTACCTTCACGGGGACGAACTCGATTGCCAATACTCCATTCCGGGTTATATCGGGGACTGGGGCCGGGCAGACGGGAATCGTCAGCGCGAATACGACCACGACAGTAACGCCGGTTACCACTCTCTTGACTGCGCTCGATAACACGTCCGTGGTTCAGTTCTACTACTGGATTGCGACGGCAGGGGCGGCAACAACCATCACGGCGTCCAACGGAACGTTTGTGGCGAACGCTCTCAAGCAGGGTTACTCGGTGGTTATCATCGCTGGTACGGGAGCGGGTCAGGTGCGAGCCATCACGGCTAACACTTCCACGGCTCTTACTGTAGCGACTTGGGACACGAACCCAGATAACACGTCCATTTTCGCAGTGACAACCAATCCTGCGCTTATGGGTTCCGTGGATTTGGGAATCTCGTCTAAGGCCGCTTACGGGTCGGTTCAATCGTCAACCGGTACGGGTATCGTTGCAGCCCTCCTTGGGACGTTTTCGGGTGGTTCCCCGATCCGTCTCTTTGGTTCGGGATATGCTAACTACTAATGATCAATGCTCCTAGTAGCTTTCTTGGGATGAACCTCGGAAACGGGGGACAGACTCAACCCCAGAGTACAGGGAATGTATTCTCGCCGCAAGGGTTGAAGGCTCAGGAGAAGGCGTACGGGACGGGTGGAGATAATCCGCTCGCCCCGATTGCGCGTGAAAGCCAAGCTGGGCTCTACGGTGGGATTGCACAGGGAACACAGTTCGCCAACAATCTAGAACCTCAACGAGAGGGGATTCTTAACAACATGCTGGGTTACCAGTCGGTTGGGGGAATTCAGAGCGAAGCAGCAAGAGCGGCGAACGCGATCAATCAGAACGCCGCTCAGTCTGGCAATAGGGCGGCTTTGGCGCTACAAGGTATGGGTTACAGTTCAGGTGCGGCAGGTGGTGCTTTAGCTTCTTCGTATCAGCAAGGCGCGAATCAGGTCAACGCGTCGAACCAACATTTTTACGACCCGGCTTACATTTCGTCTGTGCTTCAAGGTGCATACGGGACAGTGTTGCAGGGTCAGCAAAACCCATTACTTCAGCAAGCTGCGGCACTTGAACCCATTATAACTGGGCAGAACGCTACTAATTACGCTCAGCGAGGTCAGGGTCTTTTAGGTGCTATCGCTCCCATCGCAGGGCAAATCATGGGCGGTCCTCTTGGGTCTCGTCTCTTGGGTGGAGGATCTAGTTCGCAAGGACCATCAACCGTTTACCCTCAAGACGTTGGCGCGGGTCCTACTTATAGCGGATCGCTGTATCCTTCGCAAAACACTCCCGGTCCTTGGGCTGGCGGGTATGTACCTTATCAGTAAGGGATAATGAGATATGGGCCTCAACGCCACTCTTTTAGGTGCTCAGTTAGCGGGCGCGATGGCGCAAAACCCTATGTCGGATCAAGGAACGCAAGGCATTCCCTACGTTCCTTCTCAGGCCCCACAGCCTTATAACTTTGTACAACAGCCCGCGCCGCAAGGCCCTGGCCCGTGGGCACCTTCCGATACGGGCCCCTACGCTCCAAAGCTAGACGCGGCCACCATCGGCACGTCTGAACCACCGCAACAAACTCCGGTTCTTCCGGCAGTTCCTAAGAAGTCGGACGTAGGGCCATTTATCGGAGCAGACAAATCAAACCAGAACGCGAAATCGGATCAGGTTTTCAATCAGGTGTCCGATTTGTACTCTGGCGTTGCTCCAGAAGCTCCGAGCATCACGAGTGACTTAAAGCAACCGACGCCCGACACAAATCAATCGCGTCTCGATACGCTACTAAATTCGGCACCCAAGGAAGACCCACGAATTCAGGTGGCTAGGGATGCGGCCACGGCACTACTGTCAAAGCTAGACCCAAACTCGGAAACCTTTCTCGCTCCTCCGAAGTATCCGGGGATGAGCATTGGTCAAGCGTTGGTAGGTATTGCAGGCGCTCTTGCAACTCAGAGTAACCCCCACGCTCAGTTTGTGGCCCAGTACATACAGAGTCTCGGTAACGCGGTTCAGCAGCAGTACGGCAACACGTTGCAGGGTTGGCAAGTAGCTCGCGAAGCGATCAAGGATCAGGCCCAGAACCTTCTAGGTCAGGCGAGTTCTTTACAGAACTACCAAGCTGAGATTTACAAGGCCAACATCGGACCTTACGGAAGAGGTTTGGTTGCGGACATGAACAACCAAGGCAAGTTGAACGTTGCTCAGATTCAACAGGCCGGTTTGCTTCAAAGAAATCTCCAAACGAACAACTCCCGCGAGACGGTTCAGGCTTTAAGGGACTTCAACAACGCATCATCGTCGCCAGAACAACGCAAATTAGCATGGGCGGCTGTAGTTAAGTCTGACCCTCGTTACGAGCAGATTGACCCGCAGGTGGTACAGGCAGGATTGGACACGCCGTCTGGGAAGTTCCTTCTTGAGAAGGCGCAGGCGCAGAACCAAGGGGCATTGTCAACGCTAAACACCGCTAAGGCGGCGACCGAAACGGCGTTGCTTCAGCCCAGGATTGACGACTATAAAGCCAAGTTCGATCTTCAAGAAGGAGGGGCGTTTGCGGCTCTCCAAAAAGGGTTCAACCTTGACGCCGAAGCCAAAAAGACAATCGAGCAGACCAAAGAAATGCCCGAACAGTTGGCGAACCAAACGATCACCGCCAAGGCTACGGCGCAAAGGTCGCAGGCTTACGCGGATAACATCGCGAATACGGCACAGTACCAGAAAGGTTTGCTTCAGATCGGAAACGACAAGTTGACCCTTCAGCAGGCAGCGGATTTAGCGAATGCCGGTAAAGCATCCGCTCAGTCTTTGGCGAATCAAGCAACCGCAGTTAGAGCCCAGGGTCAGAAGATGATTCAAGGCGCGGCGGCGTTGGGTGACACTGAAGCACAGGCGGACCAAATCGCGCAGGGCAATAGGCTTCTTGGTACGGCAAACTCCCTTCAGCAGCAAGCTAAAGCAACGTTTGATTCTGCTAGCAAGGCGCTATCAAAGGTTCAGTTTTACAACGATAAGGGCAATCCGTCACCGGCTCAGACACTTGCACCCAAAGCGACTGGTACTGGATCGAACGCCGTGAATCAAGCCAACGCGGCTACGCCTTTGAGTTTCGCCGGTATCTCGATTGACCGAAGCAACCAAGAGCAGGTGAACGAGTATCTTCGCGCGCAGGATGCGATTTCAAAAGGCAAATCCCCTGACGCGGTGATGTCTCTGTTTAAGCAGAGGATGAAGACTCTACAGGGAGGGTGATATGTCGGACTCGGCACAGAACCCTTACGATTCCCTTCCTTCGGCTTTACCCTCAGATCCGTACGGGAAACTGCCTGAAGGCAATCCTTACGATTCACTTCCTTCAAGGCCTGAACCTTCGCTTAAGGGCCAGATAGGGTTTCTGCCAGGCATGAAGGGTAACGCCACTCCGAGTGGTGGGCTTCCTATTCCCGAAGGCATGGCCGATCCGATGGCGCAGTATGTCAAAAAGGCTACTGGCGGCGGTCCTGTCGGTCCCGCGTCTCCATCATCATTCAATGTCACGTCAGTTCCGCTGAACTCGGCAGGGTCAGGTTCAGGCGTTCTCGTGAACCCTGAAAAACAAAGCGCAGTTCAGCTTCCTCAGAACGCGTCAACGCAGGTGAGGATTCGAAGCGCACCTGATCCTAATATGGGGTGGAGTGACGTAGTAAACCAAATCTCTGCGCTTAAAACGTTGCAGCAAAACGGTGGACTCAATCCAGACCAAGACATCTATCTTTCGAATCTTCACGATCTAGCCAGACAGAAACTCCAGGGACTGCAACCTCAAGTTCAGAGACTCGAAAACGGAGGGATTACTGGACCTTCGGATGCTCAGTCCTACCAGAACATGAAGCAGGCAAGAGACGCGCTACAGCAGGCGGTGCAGGTACGCCCAGTGGCTCAAGTTATGGCGCGAACCGCTCAGGCAAATATCAATGCAGGAAGCGACACGTACAACGTGAACCCGTTAGCGGTTGCAGGACCTGACGCAAAGAACTTCACCCCAGAGGCGATGATGGTTCAGGCGGGTAAGACGACCGACCCTAAGAAGCAAGCCGCACTCCTCAACAAGGCGGCATCTATGCAGGCCGGGAATGCAGCGCAGGCCCAGCAAGATATGAACGACCCCATGAGAACGGGAACGTTGTCGGACATCGCCGAAAGTATCAACGCTCCTATCAAAAGGGGCATCATGGCCGCGACCGTGCCGGGACCGCTAAAGGGGACAGCGTACGATCAAGTAGCGGAAGCGGTCGCGGATAATATTCTTGGGGCCATCAACCCTGCTAGCGTTGCCAGTTTCATAGGCGGTGCTATTCAGAACCCCGGAGGAACGTTAAGTGCGATTGACGAGCAGGCTCAGAAAGCGCTATTCCTGAAGAAATCGGACAGCCTGAAGGATTACGCATCTTCAGTTATCCAGACAGCGATGCTCGCTCACGGATTGAATCACGGCGTTGCATCACTTTCTGATTTAGCCTCAGACTCGCGCATCGCAGCAAAGTTGGCCCAAGAGACGGGAGTTTCTGTACCGAAGGCGCAAGAGGCCATTAACGGGGCTATCGGGGATATTTCGAAGACATCCGCGACTGAAATTCCCCCTGCAACATCAAGCGAGCGTACTGTGCCGCCAATCGTTGAGCCCAGTAAATCTCCGGACATCAACCCGCCGCTGATCGGTGAATTCAACGCTTTGCGAACGAATGGCGGGAAGCTTCATTTTACGGACGAAACGCATGACGCTCTAATCAAGGAACTAGGTCTAACTCCTGACCAAATCGAATCGACGGGCACGATTAAAGGCGCGACGTACGTTCCACGTGAAACACCCATTCAGCCCACCGTAGAGCCCACTGTAGCCCAAGATCACCCGGCCCCGCAAGGAACGCGTGTAGGCGAAACGTGGCGCAATCCTGATACCGGCACGACGTACGAAATCACCGCGCAGCAAGGCGATAAACTTTCTGTATCTGTTACCCATGATGGCAAAGTTGAGAACCCCGTCCGCGTGACAGATAAGGCTTTCGATTCGAGAGTCAACGCGGAGCAAGGTTTCGAGCCTGTAAAGCCCCAGCCCAATCCAGACGCTATCAATGGGCTATCAAATTTCGCCCAAGAGAGACAAATCGCCGCAGGTCAGTTCACGCAACCCGAAAAACTTGCACCGATAGACCACGAAGCGGCTATCAACGCCGCGAAGGGAACAACCATTCCCCAAGGTGAAGAACTCGCCAAGGAAATCGCCAAGCAGAACCGACCGTTCAGCGCAGCGGAGCACGCGGTTCTACTTCAGGCAGGCAGAGAGTTTGAGATTCAAGCGAACGCAGCGGTGGATGCAAGAGACGCGGCTATCAAATCTGGCGACGCTGGCCAAATCGAAAAGGCCCAGACTGAGTACGAAAAGATTCGCGACCGTCATCAAGAGTTCGTAGACAATGTTCAAAAAGGAAAGGGTGCGTGGAGCCAGACGGGCAATGCCCTTCAGCGAGGTTTAGCCCTTGACGAAGGAAATCCCGCGATGGTCAGAGCGGAAGCGGTCAGGGCGAAGAATAAGGTAAATCAAGGCCCTAAACTCTCCCTGACGCCTGAAGAGGAGGCCAAGGTACTTCAAGGGTCAAAAGCTTACAAAGAGGCCGTAGCGCGGGCAGAAGCGGCGGAAAATGAGGCGATGAGGCTAAAAGCAGAGAGTACCGCTAGGCTAGAAACAAAGGCCGCACGCTCTCCGCGAACGCAAGTAAAAATCGAAGCGATTAGGGGCGAAAGACAAGCCGCAATTGATGCGCTGAAAAAATTACCGCTTGAGGCCCTTTCGCGTGCGTCGGCCAACCCTTTAGATATTCCGATTGAAGCCGCCAGACAACTCGGCATCATCGCGAAAACCTTCGCGCAAGAAGGTGTGGCGAATCTCGAAGAATTGGTCAACAAGGTCAATGCCCATCTCAAAGAGAATGGGATTCCTGAACAGTCTGACCGAACTATCTATCGTGCGTTGGCAGGTCACGGGTTAGAGGAAGTGCGGACACCATCCGAAGCCACATTGAAACTCAACCAGTTAAAGGCTCACGCTGATTTGATTGAGCGCATCAATAGGTTGATGGAGGGTAATCCTTACAAGAAGCCAACCGCAAAGGGTCCTGTTTCTGATTCAGTGGAGGGCCTACGAAAAGCGTACGCCGATCTAAAGAAGCAATCGGGGGTGGACGCCCCAGATCCCGTGAAAAGGCTTCAGGGGTCAATTGACAAGGCTTTAACTGTGCTTGAGCACGGGAAGGACGAGTCACTTCCGAATCCCACGGACACACCCGAGGTTGCAGCGATGCGAAAGCGTCTCGCGGACATCCGAGGCAAGATTTCCGAGAAGTATGCAACGCCCGTTGAACAAGCCAAAATTGACGCTCTCGCCAAGAAGATCGCGGACGCGAACGATGTTTTGGCGAAGGGTAAGCCAACACCAAAACCCGGTGAAGTTGGGCCACCTACTGAAAACGTAGACAAACTCACGAAAGAACTTGCGGACGTGAAGCGATCCATCGCGGACAAATATCAGACTCCAGCGGAGGAAGCCAAACTCAATTCGATCAACAAGAGGATTCAGAACGCGGAATCCAAACTTGAGAACGGACCCAAACCCGCCAAGGTAACGCCCGAAGGTCCCCCAACGGCCCAAATTGACGCCGCACAAAAAGCCCTTGACGCGAAGCTGAAAGAGGTTTCTGATAAGTACGCAACGCCCGAAGAAAAGGCCAAGGTTGATTCACTCCAGAAGAGAATCACCAACGCGAAAGATCGCCTAGAGAATGGCCCCACGGTTAAGCCCACAAAGGAAGGGCCGCCGACTGAGGATGTCGCGAAGCTTCAGAAGGAACTCAAAAAGGTTCAGGATCAGATCAAGGCAAAGGCGAAGCCAAACGAATCCCAGGTTATCGACAACCTTCGGAAGAAGCAAGCCGATCTTGAAGATCAGTTGGCGACGGGACGACGACCCGCAAAAACTCCCAAGCCCGAAACGCCTGACTCAATTAAGAAAGCGAAGCAGGATCTAAACGACGCCGCATCTCGTGTTCGTTTGACTGATCGCATGGCAGCCCTTCAGGATCAAATCGACACGAAGACTTTCCCGGAGAAGAAGATGCCAAGAGAAGGACCGCCCGATGTTCAGAAACTGAGAGCGGATGTTAAGCAGCGAGCACTAGAGGCCCAACAACTTCGCGATGAAATCCAGCGCAAGGCAGAGTTTGACCAGAAAACAAACCTCCAGAAAGCAGGGGTTTACGCGGCACAGACATTCCAAGGGTTAAGCCGAAACCTGAAACTTGCTATACACGCGTCAGCGCCATTCATGCAAGGACGCAAGGTTTTATTTGTTGACCCCAAGGCATGGCTTCAGTCATGGGGGCCAATGATACACGGGTACATGAGCGGCGACGCGGCGGCGAACGCTCAGCTTGCCCGATTCCATGCCGATCCACTTTGGGACAAAGCTCATGCGTCTGGTATCTCTGAAGTTCTAGCGCAACCTCACGGATCTTTGACTCAGATGGAAGAGAGTATTCGGGCTGATTTGTCGGACAGAATCCCCTACCTCAATAAGGTGTTTTCTCACTCAGGAGCGGCGTTTAACGGATTTCTGAATGAGGCACGATGGCAAATGTTCAAGCACGCATCAGAGATTTCGCAAGATCCAAAGTATCTCGCAGCGATGGCGAGGGAAATCGGAACGATGACGGGACGAAGCACGTCGAAGCTATCCAAGCAAGTCGCTCCCGCAGGTGCCTTCATATTCTCGCCACGGTATACAGTTTCTAAGTGGGAATACGCTACCGGCAAGCCATTGCGCGGGACTGATTCGATTCAGGCGAGGAACCAAATCGCTCAGAACTACGGAAAGGTAGCGCTTGGCTATACAGTCGCAGGATTGGCGGCGGCTCAATTCTTTGGCGGGAAACTCGACCTTAACCCGAAATCATCTAATTTCGGAAGGCTGAATATCGGCAAGAACGATATCGACCTATTTACGCAAGAAGGCGAACCCATTAAACTCGTCGCTCAATCGTTAATGGGTTCAATCTCAGCGGCTGGCAATGCGGCAAAGGCGAACCCAGCGCAAACTTTAGGCCGCTACGGAGAGAATAAGCTCTTACCTGCGCTGAGACTTCCGCTTGACCTCGCACAAGGAAACTTTGACGAAGAAGGGCACCATACCGTTGGAGCGTTCGATAAGGCAGGACCCAAGCAGCACCCTTACGACTGGGGGCAACAGTTAAAGGATTTGATCTCACCCATCTCGGTTCAAGGTCCAATTGATGAATACAAGAAGGGTGCGAATCTTGCCCCCTTGAGTTTCCTTGGGATAGGCACGCGCGCACATACTGCACCATCACCGACACGAAGGAAGTAGCATAAAACTCAAAACCATTTTGCATCGCCGTTCATCCCTGCTACACTCCCTTAAAGGATAAGTCCCATGAAAAAGAAAGCGAACATGATCCCCGATCTCGACATGAAGAAGACCAACGTTCCCGCGCCGAAGACGTCTAAGGCCCCCGGAATGAAGAAGACCAGTGGCGACACTTGGCCGAGGAAGAAATGAAGAAGAACCCCGTAAAAGGGAAGGGTCCCAAGAAAGGCGGCGTACTGAGCATCCTCATTGGGAAGACTCCTTCGCCTATTCCGGGTATCGCTAAGGCCATGAAATCCAAGGCTCCAATGCCGAAGATGCCCATGCCGAAGAAAGGAAAGTAATCATGGCGAAGCTCACCGCAGCAAAACGCAAGGCCCTTCCAACGAAGGATTTCGCGGGGCCTGATAGGAGTTATCCAGTTCAAGACAAATCCCACGCCCGCAACGCACTTGCCCGTGTATCCGAAATGGAGAACAGAGGGAAGATGCCAAAAGCTGTAGCCGATGGCATCCGAGCGAAAGCGGACAAGGTATTGGGCAAGTCTTCTAAGAAGAAGTAGGCCATTGACCGCTTTCGACGTCATGTCTGGAAGCGGTCTTTTCCTGTACATGCGGCGCATCCATGTCTAGCCGACGCAGGACGGTGAATTCGCCCCGTTTGTCATGGCGCACGACACGAAGGTCCCACGGAAGGACCTTGAATATGTCAGGTTGTGCGGCGATCAACTCGTCTGACACTTGAACGTAATCCGTATCAGGGTCAACCCACTCGAAGCGGAGCTTTAGACTTCCCCTAATGAGGTCATCTTCTCGGGTGCATTTGATTTCAGATACAGATTCGTTCATTTCGGTCTTATCTTATCACGAACCGGTATCCGCACCGTCGCCATCAAATCCAGTCGTCTCAATCGAAGCAAGGTAGACGTGCGACCCTGAAGGCGAGGTACCTCCTAAACTGACCTGAATGCCCGTACTGTGGACTCCAGGGAAATTAGGGGCAATGTCGAAACGAACGCACCTAGGTCCCGTCACGGCGGTGTTAATCGACCCCGAAGATGTCAAAGGCGTCGCCCGGTCAACCGTGGCCCTGTTCGTGGTCAGCGTCCCCATATTCGCATCGCAGTTGACGACCATCCTTCGAACCCTGACGCCGTGGAACCCATCTGACTTGATCTCGGGGAAGTTGAGTTGCCACGCCACCCCCGAGATGCCAGCGTCCGAAGTTTGCCCGTACGTGACGTGCTCGAAAAGCTGACCCGTCAAGTCGCACCCGATCAAATGGGTTTTCGTTCCAGATCGGTAGCAGAGCAAAGTAGACGCACCCTGAACCGCAGTCGGGAAAACATCGGTGTACCAAACTGAGTCTTGAAGTCTCGTTGACTCGGAGTAGTCCCAAACCAAAGCGAAGGTATTAGGAGTCGTGATCGTGGCTGTAGACGGTGAAATCGCGAGGTAGTAAAGTTCCTCTTTCACTGAGGCGCACGCAAAAGGAATTCGAGCATCGGGGACGGCTTGGAGTAGACCCTCTACGATATTCCTTGAGACGGCATACGGGTACATCCCCGCATAAGGAATGGCCGGGTTGATTCCGTATCTGATAATGTGCCCATCGGTAGCCCACATCATCCAACCCGTCTGGAAGGCCGCTACAGACTTCGGAGCGTAGGTGCCCTGTTCGTAGGTTCTCGCCCTCTTAGAAAGGGATGCAGCATCCCAACCGGTGACCTGAGACACGGTTCTGTCCGTGAAGATGAACACAGACGAAACACCGTTCGCTGGTGACCCTTCTCCTTCGTTTCCAGCTTGAAGAGAACCGATAGACAGTAGGGCTTGAATCGTTTCCCCGTCGATTGTAAGGGACGTTCCCGACTCTGGAATAAGGTTCCCGTTTGAGTCGTTCTGAGCGAGCGCGTAGAACTGAAACGGTCTTTCGGCGGTGGAAATCCACAATGTGCTTTTGAACCCAACCAACAATCTTTCGGAAGTGATCGCCATTGGGATACCGGCGGGCAAACACAGCACCGCACCAGATAGCGCAGGCCACCCAAAATCCTGATCGAAGTAGTTGACGAACGTTCTTGCAGAACCCGCGATTCCGCCCGTGTAGTTCCACGCAGAACCCGACCAAGTTCCTAGAATAATGTCCGCAACAAGGAACGGTTGGGATTCGCCGGGTTCCTGCGCATACAAGAGCCCTCGGTCTATCCCGTTGTTTAGATCGGCCTGTAGCGGGTTGGGAATCGTGACCACGTAGTCATAGAAGAACCTCGCGTCGTCTGCAATAGGAACAGAAGCAGCAGGGGTCTTGCCCTGGATTACCGTTGGGTATTGAGTAGACGGACCGATCTGCCTAGCGTCGGTCGCCATGTAAGCCGCCGCGAAAGTTGTTGTTCCTTGAAACTGCCCTGATCCCGCCATCAAGAAGGGGAAGAACTCAATCGTAATTGGAGGGGCGTTTCCTTGCCACTGCATCGTAATTGACGTCACGTTCGTAAGGTCGAACGGAGTTGTAGTGGGGATAGGGTAGGCGATCTGTTCGACCCCGATAACTCGACCTTGCGGTTGAATATCAGACCTACTCAAAAAGATCGGAGTCCCAAAATCAGTGGTTGGGTTATAGAGAGACATCGAATGCCCCGAACCATCCCCCAAAGTGAGTTGCATCTGTTGCCAGAAATTGCTAACTCCTGTCTCGACGGTTCCACCTGAAGTGTAAGCACCTGACCCCACCGAATTATTGAGGGTGAACTGAGTTGCGCTCGTGACCGTGATAACCCAAACGCCATTCGCGGCGGTGTTACCTGCGACTCCTTGGATGAGAACCGTTTGCCCTGATGCTAAGTAGTGGTTACCTGACGTCGTGACCTGAATCAGAACTCCGGCCCCGGTGGTGGTCGAGATGTTCACCGAATACCATGCGTCCGCAATCATCACGAACTGCGTGGATTTGCTTAGGTCAAGCGGAGTCGAAAACGCGACCTTGGAAGTTGCCGAGACATAGGCGTTTAGGATCTCGCCCGTCATTCCAAATGCGCCGTTGAATAACTGCATCTGAGTGGCGTCGGAATTCGTGAACGTCCAAGATCCCGACGCTGCAAGCGGCCATTGGTTGTTGAAGCCTGTCGAAAATGATAGCGAAGCGTTAGCAATTGGCACAGGGGGTTGGTAGACAATCGCGATGCCATAGCCGCCTCCGAACGTCGCCCCGTTGGATTTTCCGTAAATCAGGGGATTGTTGTCCCCGTTCTGAATCACAACCAGGTCGTATTCGGTGTTTCCGTTGTACGTTCTATCTCGAATGACTTGGAATTCAACTCGCGAGGCAGGAAAGGAGCTTTTGTACGGAAGTAAAGCGTTCTGAAGGTTCGTGGCACCGTAAGGCCCCGTAGATCCAGAAGTGATTTGCGTCCACGTCGCCCCGAAATCGGTGGACTTCCACACGTTCACCCCGGTTACGTTTATAACTCCGGGCTGAGAGCCGATGGCGGTGAAAATAGTGGGAACTCCATCCTGTTCGCATTCGTAAGTTCCATAACACCATCCCGCGATAGACGGAACGTTTCCGATTACCGTCAACGGTAACCGCACAACAGGACGGCCCCATCGCCCCCTTACATTTTGAGCTAAGGAAACCTTTCCGGGGGGAAGTGACATCGAAGGCGCGTCGGAATTCTGCCCCGTGAAGTTTATGGGGATTCCCTGCGGCGTGTTTCCTCCGACAAGAGGAATAAGGGCATCGGGGGCCGGAGGTTGAGGGGGCTTAGGGGCGGCCATTATCTAATTCTCGTGGGGAAGTACGCAGAAGCAGGGAAGAACCCGGACTGCCCTTGTGTTTGCATAGACACGATATGCTCGTGATTCGCCTGTAATTCGCTGTCTGACATCATTTGCCAGTAGGGTTGTTGGGCTGGGTTATCTACCGCCGTCCACTTGGCGTACATTTCGTACAGATAGTAGTTGTCCGACAATAGAGAGGCGGGGACGTTATCCCCAACATCCAATGCCACCCACTTGGAGCAATACAGGACGATTCGAGGGTAAGTCTGAACACTTGAAAATGAAGGAATAGGCACAAGCCCAACTGTCAACGATCCTGAATCTAAAACATCCGAAGCCGAGACATAGTAATCCGTGGGCTGGCCCTGATACGTGGGGCTTCGCCATCCCCATTGAGATACATCCAACCAATCGGTTGAACTCTCAGTGAGGGGGTTTTGCGTGTTAGCGTCTTGCTGGAAATACGCAGACTCGATCTTGGTTACCGAAGGGTCAAGCGCATATTCCCTTTGCTGGGCAACAAGGGTGATGTAGACGACTCCGTTTCGAAGCTGAATCCTTGACAGTAGCTTCTTGTGGGCATCGTTAAACAGACTGAGTTGCGTTGCCGCGTCCACGTCAGGGAATTTGATGGCGAACTTATCGAGGACTTGCTGAACGGTGCTCATGGTTTGTTACCGAATCGCGGCCAATACTTCTTGCTTCGACGAGGATCGGGAGCGTAGGCCCTCAAATACCATCGCCCATCAATATTCACCATAGCACTCGGAGCGCCGTATAGGCCGGTTGCCGCGCAAATCCGAATCGGATAGTCTGTGATGGAGTTAGGCTTATCTCTCTGAACCATCGTCATGTGACTCGGTGGGACTGTTTCTATCGAATCCCAATCCGTGTCTGGGTCCAATGCTTCGGGGTCGATCACATCCCCAGGCCAGTTCCCATCGTCAATCGCACCGCCTCCAAAAACCACCGTCACCGTGGAAATCGCATCGTTATAGTTCTCCCCTCCCATCCAATACGAAAGGGGCGGCGCTGGATAGAACATGAAAAGATTATACGATAGCAGCGCGCAGGCGTGGAAGATCACCGCAAAGCGGTAGCTATTGAATCGCACGGGCCGCGTATTGGAGCCGCAACAGAACCAACCAACTTCATAATCCAGCGTTATGCGAAGGTGATGTTTGTGCAGCTTTGTATAACGATTATTATGATAGTTGGCCGCAAGGAGGCGGTACGCGATAGCGCTCCGGTCGAAACTGGACGGTCAATGCGGAGGCGTGATTGGTTTTGGGCTCAGGTGCTATCATAGAGAAAGCAATGAGCACCGACGAACAAGATTTGATCCTGGTTAGGGTTGTCAAGGAGAACCTAAGCCTTGAGCGAGAGATTGCATTCCGCAAAATTCAGCTTGGCGAGTTCAAGGTCGCGCTGAAGGAGGCAGTCAAGGCAATTGAATTTGAGTTATCTTCAGACGGCGACAAATTGAATGCGGCCATTCTTGGTGAGCGACCGACTGCGGATCGATTGAAGAAGATGCCGAACGCCGAGAAGATCACTGAGGCATCTGAGGCGCTTTCGACGGCGGTAACTGCTCACAAAAAGACGCAGGAGACTTTGCGAAACTTAGGCCTGTAAGCCGCATGGCGTGGGCTTGGCGCTCAGTTGCCTGACGTGGCGTCGAACTGCCAGCAATCGCTCATCATGGCTTTTGATGCGTCTACGGGGCACAGAGTGTTGTTTGCGCCAATCTTCGCGAACTGAAAATCTCCCCACACTTTCCCAGCCTTTCCGTTTACTTCGATATGGATGTCGTGGCCGTCCGTCCTCCATTTCCCGACGCTGGTAACGTTTGTCTTACAGTTGGTAACCGTGCATATGTTTCCTTTTTCGGAAAGAGTGAGGATCTCCGGGAGAACCATATTGCCCCATGTGTTTCCGCGAATGCGCTCGGCGAATTTTTCGATTGACGTTGGCTCTTTGTATGGATGAATCCTGCCGTAAATATAGAGAGTCGCGAACCCAATGGGAATGATGGACCCCATGAGGATCACTGCGACGTTCCCTGCCACATTGCGCGCCTTCTGCTTGAACGTGAACCAGCGCTCCCAACTTTCTATTTCTTCTCGCGCGTCAACGCCCATGCTCCACCTCCGATTGCCGCGAACTGAACAAACAGTCGTGTCCAATCCGTGACGCGTCCTTCTGCCTCTTGCCCGAAAAGGAACGTGTATCCTGCCCAATACCGATGACCGTACGGGTTCGTGTGCTCCATCGGCGGGAAGACAAACATTAGGGCTCCGATTGCAATAGCAATCCACCAGACGACACGCGTTCGTGTGACCACGGCGCGATTGTAATTCACAATCACCAAAAACCGCAACCTTCATCGGTAAGGCTATGCGGAAAACATCTGTTCATGACCGCCTAGCATTGGAACTGAAGGCGGCAAGAGAAAAGGCTGGGATCAGTCAGCGCGACATGGCGCATCGGCTAGGGACAAACCAGACGGCGGTCTGTTTTATTGAGAACGGGACGCAGAGCGTGCGTGTGACCGACCTAATCGCATGGTGTGAGATATTGACCCTGGACCCTTGCGAGGTGCTACGCGCATCCTTCAGCCAGACCAACCATTGACTTGCCCGGTTGGTGATAGGATGGGCGGCGATGGATAAATCCTTCTACTTGCAGTACGTCAGAAACGCGATAACTAGGCTTGATGAGCAGGTTGGCACTTTTGAGGGGCGAAATTTCCTGGGCGCTAAAGAGATCATCGAAATGATGATGCGAGTGCGAGCGGAGCTTATTGCAGAGCAGAGCGAAGCGGTCCTTCTCCCGGACGATACAGACTGGGTTGCCCGGTTTCGGGAGAAATTAACTCCACTGCCGGGAAAACATGGTCCCAGATTTTCTCTGTAACTCCAGCATGAGCTTCGGTTAGGCACCAACACCAAAATCGCCCCGGAAGACATCGAGCCTTGAAAATGGACGTCGCGACCACGCTCGTGGCGTCCATTTTCGGTAGACCTGCCTCGGAAACGTTTTGGGGCCGCGAAGGATGTCCCAACTTCATAAGGAACTTATTATGCGAAGCAAATGTGATGTGTTGCTTCGCATAATAATGGATTATGAGAGTTGGTTTGAGCGCAAGGCGTAGGATGCGGCGAAGTAAATGCCTCATATCTTCATCTTACACCGAAACCTAACCGAAGTCGATCTCCGTGATCGACCTTCCCGAAGGGAGCAAGGGCCGACCGAGTTTTGGAGATACGAAGTGATATCATGATGCTATACTCAGGCTTATGGGGTACTCGGTAGACCGTCTTTCGAATTTGCTCGTGTCATTTACGGCGGCGACGTCTACGTCTGCTTCTCAACTCTCCGCGAACGCTGGGTGGACGGGGCTCGCGTCGGGTCAACAACAGTCTTTGTCTTCGGTTTGGCTCACCAACAACGACGTTTCCGCAACCATTTTTGTAGGATTCTCAAACACGGTTTCGTCTACTTCTTACTTCTACGCTTTACCCCCGCAGGGGATTTTGCCTGTAGACCTCCAGCATATGGGACGAGGTCCATTTACGAAACTTTGGGTCGTCGCCTCAACGGGGGCCCCGAATATCACCGTTTCTCTCATGGGGGCGTAGGTCGTGAATTATAAGTATTGGATTGCTCCCGCTGTCGCTACGGGGGCTTTCGTCATTATGGGGTTTGGAGTCATGCAGGCAGGACTCGTTCAGGGCATCTACCAAAACCCTCAGCCAACCCTTACGAACGGCCAAACAACCCCGTTGCAGATTGACATTAACGGGAATCTGAAGACCACGGCAGTGATGCCGAACTGGCCCACGGGCACACTCCCCGTTTCAGACTCAGCCGCCGAAGCGAGCCTAGCGCAAATTATCACCGAGCTTTCAGGCCCCCTTCAGGTTGGTAATTTCCCTGCTTCTCAAGTCGTGTCTGGCTCAGTGGGCGTAACTGGCGCAGTTGGGGTCAATAATTTTCCGACAACCTATCCCGTCACCGGGACATTTTGGCAAGCTACCCAACCCATAAGCGGAACTGTCACCGCGAACGTTCAGGGCGGCAATTCTACGGCGGTAAAGGTAGATGGATCGGCGGTTACGCAACCTGTTTCCTTGGCGTCATCCCCGTTGCCTGCCGGAGCGGCTACGGCAGCAAATCAGTCGACCGAGATAGCCGCACTCAATTCAATCAGCGCATCTGTATCAAGCCCAAGCACCCCATCGTACAGCGGTAAGTTAATCACCTTTACGGCGGGAACGTTGCTCAAAAGTGGGTCAGGCGTTCTGCACACGATCAACGTTACAAAAACTGGAGTGCTTTCGAGTTTTCAAGTTTACGATGGGACATCTACAGGTGGGACGCTCATGGTTGACGGGACGACGGTCATTAGCGGTGTATCCCCTCCGATTTTGCTGGATTATGCGTTCACGAATGGCCTTTATGTAGTGTCCGCAGGCACGACAGCTCCTGCTTTTACGGTGACATGGAAATGAAGTTAATTCCGATTGCGTTGACTGCGCTCGTTGGCGCTGGGGGAATCTTTGGCATTTACCAGGGAGGTTTAGTCCAAGGCGTTTACAGCTCAGGCGGCGTAACCCTCGTGAACGGCCAGACCGCCCCGTTGCAGTTAAACGCAAGTGGGCAGCTTATCACATCAGGGTCAGGTGGAGGTGGCGGAGGAGGTGGCGTAATCCCCGCGGGCAGCACATACGAGAACGCCAACTCAAACGGAACCCCGATCACCACGGCTACTACGGTCCAAATCTTCGCCGCCGTCGCAAGCAACAAGCACCACGCTTGGATTCAATTTTCAAATAGTTCGACAACCGGAACGGTCGTTCAGATACTCGACGGGTCAACGATTATTTCTGAAACGTACTGCGCTCCTTCTGGGGGTGGGTTATCTGACGCAATTCCCGTCGCTCTTTACGGTTCGACAAACACAAGCCTTTCGATCAAAGTTCTGACGGCGGGCGCTTCGATTTATTGGACGGTCCGAGGGTTCTACGCTACAACATGAGACGCCTATTCATCCTTCTTCTCGTTGCGCTTTCTGCTTGTTCGTTTGGGAACATCGGGAATCTTTGGTATGCGGCATCCAAGAAAACCTTAGTAGTTCCAACGATCCTTTCGAACTATCCTGACCCTGGGTATGTAGCGACTTTAGCGGCGGCAGGTGAAACGTTCTCTTTGGAGCATAGGACGGCTTTTGCGGCTGACGGGAACTTTACGAGGTGGGTTCATCCGTATACGACGGGGGCACAACCGTTTCCAACGGTAACGTTTCTCCAGGACACTAACGGAGCTTCGGGTACTGGGTCGGCACTAACTGCGGGAAACCCCGAGTTCCAGGCTTGGACCGGTTCTGACGGAACGTGGGGGACAGACATCGGCGGGGCTTCTCTAGCCGGAACAATGACCGCTACCGTGAATGCTTTCACCGTCGCCCCAACCAGCTATACGGTCGCCGCCCCAACTGGTAGTTCCGGCCAAAAACAAACCGCTACACTCTCCGCGTCAGATTTCATCCTCAGCGGGTCGCAACTCGTCTTCAATGGCTTTGGATCGGCTGACGTCACAGGCAAAGACTACCTAGTTGCGCCTGCGATCACAGCGACGGGCGGCACCGGCACTCTCACTGCAACCCTCGACCTCTTAAATTTCAACGCCACGAGTGGAGTGGGCACGGTCTTTCTCGGCACTGGGTCAAACATCCCGTCCGGAGCCTCACAGGGATCATTCGGTAACTATTACCGACCCGCCGCGAAATGTACGGCCAACCAAAGGTTCTGCATAGCTTTCCTCGCGAACCAAACCACGATTGGAACAGGTATTTCGCTTCGGTTGTCCCCCACGGGAAACAAGCACTACCAAGTTCAATGCAGTGGGACGACGCTAAAGATATTCGCCTTCGCTGATTTCCGAACGGGAGGATCGCCAAATACTTCGACCACGGTCGCATCATCCCCAACGTTTACTCAGCTAACCGTAAGTCACATCTACATCGTGGACGCGGCCGCAATCGGCACGTCCACAACCTCGATTTACGCGACCCTCTTTGACTATACGCTCTACCAACAAGGAACACCCTACGCGAACTGTTTCATCGTAGGTGGAACCAACGGGGCTA
>Ga0207695_10000755_pt1 | contig 62189 bp, 63 predicted proteins | sample KBSC54metaG_FD_184354 | JGI IMG/M metagenome (GOLD analysis project Ga0207695, IMG submission 184354) | Corn rhizosphere microbial communities from Kellogg Biological Station, Michigan, USA - KBS C5-4 metaG (SPAdes) (version 2) | ecosystem: Host-associated > Plants > Roots > Rhizosphere > Soil...
TTAGCATTAGCGGTTCTCTCAAGCAAAATCTCGAGCGTATATTTAGCCGCTATCACTGGAAGGTTGTTTGGAAAGCACCCTATGATTATAATTTTGATGGTCGGGTAACGGGTGCCAGTGTGCCTGATGTGTTGGAAAAATTGTTAAAACCTTTTCCACTTCAGGCAGTAATGTACATGTCTAATCGAACGATGGTTATTGTGCCGAGGCAAAGACCGCAATGATCCAATTCTTACTAGCAAAAATTAAAATGAACCTGCGCTGGATTGGCGTTTTTCTAATAGCAACCCTCATGGCTTGTAATTCTCTAACCTATAATCAAACCGAGGGTAATATTGCTGATGCCAAGCAACGTGAAGCTGCAGCCCGAGCACATATGGATAACCTGACCAAGACTCCACCTCCTTTAGTTGTTAAGGATGGCATGTACGTTGATACCACGCCCGTTAGCCTTGAACGGCAGCCGGATTGGTTAAAGAATCCCATTGTTATTAAAGGCGATCAATTGCCTTTTTCTTATTACACCCGAATTATCAATAATGCAGCAGATAGTAATGTTCTGACTAAATATCAGCCAGGATTAAATGAGGCTAGCCTAATTAATCTGAGTTATACCGGTACTGTTAAAGGTGCTTTAGATCTGTTATCCGCCAGGACGGGCTATGTTTATAATATCAGAAAGGGTAATACTATCTATTGGCAGGCCTTTATAACCCGTACCTTTAGTGTTGCCTTTATGCCAGGTTCCTCTGATTATGTTATGGGTCAAAGTACGGGGACTTCTTCTTCGACAAGCACTTCCGGGGGTTCTACCGATACAGCCGCCCAGGAATATAGTGCTTTAACTGGAAAAAATATTTCTATCTGGAAGGATGTTGAGAGTACGATCAAGCAGCTGCTATCAATCGAAGGCAAAGTCTATGTTTCTCAATCCTCAACCTCGGTCACGGTCAAAGACAAGCCTGCTAATGTAGAACTCGTTGGTCAATATGTTCGTAACCTGAATAAAAGCTTATCCCAGCAAGTGTTTGTTAAGATCGATGTAATCGATGTTGCTATGGAAAATGATTATAATTTTGGTATCAATTGGCAGGCTGTTGAAAGTGCTTTTGCGCACAGTAACTGGCTCTTTAATGCTAATTATGGTAGTCCCTTGTCGATTACGCCACTTACCGGTGGAACCACTTTGCCCAATGGTGGTTTAGGTCCCAATACAGCCACTGCTCTCCTGGCCAATGCCGGTAGCACTTCTTTATTGTCTGCTATTATTAATGCACTCAATCAACAAGCTAAAACCTCGGTTGTTGCCCAACCCAGGGTGGTTTGCATGAATAATCAGGTTTCTGCTATTCGTATTATTAATTCACAGCAATATATTCAAAGTGTATCGAATACCTCTGTGCCCTCTAGTAGCAGTTCGGGTGGTCAGACCGTCAATAATGTGAGTACGATTACCTCGCAGATTACGCCGGCAACCCTGGTAACAGGATTAACCATGTATATCTTGCCCAAAATTTTAAATGATAAAGTTTATCTCCAAGTTAATATTGATCTGTCACAAAATTCATCCATTACCACCCTTTGCGCTCAGACACAGGGAGGATCCCAGGGAACGACCGGTAATGCTTGCGCTCAAAGTTCTTATATTATTCAGTCTCCTCATGTTACTGAAAAAGTGTTTAACCAACGTTCTGTGTTGCACTCAGGTGAAACTCTGGTTTTATCCGGTTTGAAACAGATTCAAAATAGTACGGGAGCCATGCAGCTATTTAACGTGCAGGAATTGGGCGGAAAATCTTCGACACAAACCAATAATGATACGGTTATCTTGGTTACCCCCTATATTCTTAATCAACACGGAACAGGCTGATGGCGTATATCACACGTGAAGATGGTGAACGTTTTGTTATCCCATCCTACCGTGATGTGATTGCAAAGCGAAAAGCCCTGCTTAAAGAAGACCTCCTGCAATTAAGCGCTAAATATGGTGAGTACATAACTTTCCATAGGCGTGGCCTGGCTCAATTCGAAGTGGCTTTTTCTCATGAGGGTGGTTATCTCTTTGGTGAATGTGTCTGGACCTATTTTAAGCGTCCGGTCGATATGATTTATTGTGAAGCGATACCAGATACCACCGAGGCTTACTTAGTGATCGTCAAAGATAGCGGGGTTTATCTGGATGGCACTTTTCCGCTGGAAAATATAGCGGAAGAAATTCTGGTTTTTACCACCCAGTTGAATAATTTTGAAATTTATACCTATGGTGATATTCCCCTTAGCCAGGAGCCTTTGGAAGGTAAAATTGCTTTAGATCCACAGTCGATTAAATCCTTCAATATACTCAATGAACCCCTTTTTCAGCATTTACCAGTGGTTAAGCAATATCAATTACAATTGCTTGATGTGGTTCTGCGCCAGCAAGGCATTGGGGTTTTTCCAGTTAAGTATGTGATCGTGGTTGCTGTTTTGCTAGGTCTGGCTTGGATGGGTTATACCTATGTCAATATACATAAGAAAGCTATGCCTGTAGTCCAAGCACCTCCTCCACCAAATCCCTTTTTAGCTTATAATAATGCCTTAGCATCTGTGCCTCCTGAGGCAGAGGTGGACACAGTAGTACAGAGTATTAATACCTTGACGACCATGCCGGGCTGGGTTCCTGTCGATTTAAACTATAAAAACGGTAAGCTGACGGTTAATGTCCAGTCTCTTGGCACTAATATCCGGATATTATATGCCTGGGCGGAAGAAAATAATGCGACAGTGGCTTTACAACAAAAGGGATTTTCTTTGACCATGGATTTGCCGCTTTCCCCTAAGCGGTTAAAGCCTGATAAAATTTATCCCTTGGATCGGGTAATAGGCAGTCTAATCGATCGTATGGCTGTGGTGATGCCAGGTAATGTCATTACGGTGAGCACTACTAAGAGTCAAGGGGTTTATAAGCAATCAGATTTAACGATTAATGTCAGTGAGGTTTCACCAGAAACCTTGGCCCTGGTGGGGGAACAATTACAAGGCTTGCCCTTGATTTTGACTGCGATAGCTTTAAAAATAAATCATGGTGTAACGGGAACATTAACATTACAGGCATTGGGAAACTAAGATATGACTAATACACACCCTCGCTTTGCAGATTTGCTGTTTAGGCAGAAAATGATTGTGATTATTTTTTCTATTGTCTTTGGCTTTGCTCTACCGGCGAGTAGTACGCAGGCAGCACAAAATACTAAAACCCCTGTGCCTCCAAACTCTCCACCAGCAGTGAAAGTGCCACCCAGTGCTCCGGCTAAACCAGCCAAAGGTCAGCCAACGGCAGATATTACTTTGCCACCCACGACTTTCACGGCCCAGCAAGATTTAGCCCAAACGAAATATGTATCAGCCTTGAATGAGCTACAAATGTTAAAAATTCAAAAGGAAATTGCTGAAACGAGTCAAGCGATTGTAACAGCGAAGTTGGCTACGGTGACTGCCGAGAAAAATATTACTGATGTTTTGTCCGAGCCAAGCAAGAGTGCTACCAAAGAAAGTGCACCACCACCGCCTTCTTCAACGAATTTAGCGCCGGGTGGTCCTGGAGCCCCAGGTGCTGAAGGGGGTCCAGCTTCTTATTCCGTTCATTCTGTTAGCATGGAACAAGACCAATGGCATGCCGTGGTGAAGTATAAAAGTCAATTTTATGATGTTGCTGTAGGGGATATGCTGCCTCCGGATGGATCGATCGTCAAAGCGATTGATCAAAAAGGAGTGACTTTAGAAACGGCTGGATTTGAGCAAAAAATTCCACTGACTATTACGACCTCAGTGCCACATGCTAAGAGTGAAAATTCAGGAAATCCTGAAGTCCCTCCCCCAAGCGCTGGCGGAACCTAAGGTTGTCGTTACAACCTCTGCTCTGTCATCCCAGCCGCGAGCATAGCGAGGGTTAATTAGTGGTTTATTTTAATAAACGAGCCAGCTTACTCTCAGTTCTGTGCTGTTTAACCTTACTCAATATTTTTGCACAGCTTTCTTTTTTCATTATTCATAATCATGCAGCCGAATTGCTGGATAATTTAATCAGCAGTTCAATAGCGGATAATATTTATTATCCTGCGATAATAACGCCCTTGCTAGCCTTTATCGGCATTCAATGCCTTGCCTATGTTTTGTTTATTATCTTTATTTGGTTTATTGCTGCGTCTTGTGCTGAGTTATTCCGGATTTCAGACTATGTTCTGGGAATATTTTTTTGGATGATGGGTAATGTGCTCATCTTCACTTTGAATGCTCATTTCTTTCCCGATTCATTTTTTGCTGGGTTATTGCAGTATATTCCCTTTAATGAAAGCCTATTATGGATCAGCGGTATTGTGATGGGTGCGGCCACCGTAGTGGCTTATTATCAGGTGTTCCGTGCTAAAAAGTATTATATTTTTGCCACGGTCTATTTTAGTTTAACCTGTGTAATTTTGATAATAGCAGGCTTGAATAATCATGAGGCGAAGCCCCATTATCAACTTTTAATCGGGCAAACCCGGCCTAATGTTATTTTGATCGGGGTAGATTCTCTGCGACCTGATTTTATCAGCTACTTTAACCAGCAGGGGGCTTTAACGCCGCAGCTTGATCAGTTTTTAAAAACAGCAGTGACCTTTACAGAAGCTTATACGCCTTTAGCCAGGACCTTTCCAGCCTGGATCAGCATTCTAACAGGAAAATATCCGAAGAACAGCCATGCGCGCATTAATCTCGATGATGCGCGACCAGTAATGGTGAATGATACTTTGGCTAAACATTTACAAAATGCGGGCTATGAAACAATTTATGCGACGGATGAAAAACGGTTTAGTAATATTACTGCTGATTATGGTTTTGACCGTTTGATAGGTCCTGGCATGGGCTTAAATGATTTTATTCTAGGTGGCTTGAGTGATTTCCCCTTAAGTAATCTGATGATTAATTTACCTCTGGGCCCTATTTTATTTCCTTACAATTATGCTAATCGTGCAGCAGCGATTACCTATGAGCCTAATACATTTTTACAATTGGTCAAGATGGGTTTGCATCATCGTTCCAATAAACCTCTCTTTTTAGCCGTTCATTTCTGTGTGACGCATTGGCCTTTCACTTGGGCGAATGATCATCAAGGGAAGCAGGCTTCTTTATCGCAGCGTTACCGAAGCAGCGTGGAGAAAGCAGACCAGCAGGTAGGCGAGCTGATGAAAATTCTCCAGAAAAATGGCCTCTTGGAAAATAGCTTAGTGATTTTATTATCAGACCACGGCACAAGCTTGGGTTTGCCGGGTGATCGTTTGATAGATAAAAAGCAATATCAGGGGCCTCAAAAAAGATTATCATGGATTATGCTTAACCGTTTAAGCACAGCTTCCTCAAATAATCTTGATATTAAACACAGTTATTCTATCAATACAACCTATGGGCAAGGGACAGATGTACTCAGTTTGAAGCAATATCAGGTTTTATTGGCGATGAAATATTTTGGAAAAAACTCTGCTTTTGATTTGAAGCCTCAGCATTTAGCTTATCGTAGTTCATTATTAGATATTGCTCCCACGGTCTTGGATTTTCTCCAGCTTTCACCGTTAAACGGCATAGATGGCACGTCATTACAAAGCCGGAGCCGCGAGGAGCGTTTTGTGCGACGTGGCGGATATGCCCCAACTAATTCTCGCCCTCTTTTCTTAGAGACGGGTTTCAGTATTTCTGAAATTGAAACCGATCATATTGAAATCGAGAAAGTAGTCAATCGAACCATTCATCTTTATCAAATGGATCCTCAAAATGGCCGCATATTTGTAAAACCTTCGGCTGCCAAGGGTGTCTTGGAAAATAAACAACGGGCTGTTTTGCTGGGACCCTGGATTTTAGCTTATTATCCACGAACTCTGCGCAGTAAATTTATTTTTGAAGAGCATTATGTAAAATCCAAGAACTATATTCTTCCTGCCTATTATGTACTGGCGAATATTAAGACTGGAGAATGGACGCTGGGTTTGGATACTGCTTTTGCGCAAAAAGCCCCTGTTCAGGAATTACTGGCTCAGCTTAGGGGGTTTTATAGAGGGGAGATTTAGGAGCTGTCATTGCAAAAAGCGTTTTTTGCAATGACAGCTTAGGGCCACATTCTGCGTAACACATTATCTTTTCTGATGAAATGATGATAAAGCGCAGCCAGAACATGAATAGAGACCAAGACAATGATAATAATAGCTAAACTGTTATGAATGCTAAAGGCAAAGTCAGCAAGATTCTCATTTTTAGCAAGCGGCAGACCCAATTTCATTTTGCCCAGCCTAGGGGGATGACCGCCGGCAGAGGCACCAATCCAGCCTGCAATGGGCATAAGCAGGACGGCAATATAGAGACCCCAGTGAACTAAATGTTCAGCCCATTTTTCCCACAATTTAACACCAGGAAGGCTGGGTTTGGGATTACGTAAGGCCCAGAGAATACGCAGGACCATCAAAGTCAGAATAGTTAATCCAGCTAACTTATGAGCATTAAAAGCAACGCCCACTAAATTTTTGTTGGGGATGTCGTCGAGAAAATAAGAAACCGACAACATGAGAATGACTAGGATTGCAACAATCCAGTGAAAAAATTTGGAAATGGGGCCATAAGCAGACCCCGTGTTGAATAGTGATTTCATATTAGCTCGTAGAATTGTAAGTGTAAGTTAAAGCTGAACCAGCTGTACAGGTGGAGTTAGTAAATTTGGTGTTAGCTTTAAGCTTGATTAGTACAGCAGTACACACTGCTGCTGTGGGTTTAGGTATAGACACAGAATAGGAAGTTGATGTGCCGGCAGAGGGGAAACTAATTGTACCGCCCCAGGGAGAGGTTAAATTCGCTGAGCCAATCACGGACTTCATGTTTGCCGAAGTGACATTAGAATAACCACCCGCGGTGCCTAAGGATAAATTGTCTGCTGCTGCAGTTAGCGCGGAGATAATGCCCATCACTTGTTCAGTTTGGCTGGCCGCTGTGGAAGATTGATAATAGCGGATGGACATCAAAATAATTAGAGCGACGATGGAAAGAACCAACATGACTTCCAGCAGGGTGGCACCCAGTATGGATCGTAGAGATCGTCTCATAAGTCTATATTCCTTATAGTCTAGAATTAACCTGGTGAAGAATATGTTACCTGCTCGAGTAGGTAATGTAAACAGTCAGTCCTCTAGCACTAGCGCGGAATTTCAAGTAAGGTCAATGGGGATTAATGGAAGAGACTTATGCTGAGAAATTGCTTTTTACTTGCTCTCCTGTTTGTCGTTGTCCTTTTATTGAATCAGGGAATTATTTCTCTGGATTTGATGTATGCTGAGCAGCCTATGCTTTATGCTGCCAACCAAAGTCTACATTCTCTGAGAGATTTTATGGGTATCTATACCCATCCCCAAGTACTAGATGTATTCTATATACCCTTTTTTAGACCATCAGGACATTTTTTAGCTTATCAGCTACTAATGCCGATTCTGGGTTGGCATAATACCCAGGGTCTGATCGTAGTGAATCTGTTTTTCCTGAGTATGATTGGCCTGATGTTAATTAAGATCTATGAAAACCTTTTTCCAGGGTTTAAAGTTGGTGGTTATCTGGCTTTTGCTTTTTACCTAATGCATCCCGCTTTGATGCTTTCTCGGCTTATTATTTTGCATTTTGATTTTGCTTATGTGTTTTTTAGTCTTTTGAGTATTTACCTTTTTATTCTTTATTGCCGTAAACTCGATAATCATTTTTTCCTGTTGTTCGCAGCCTTGTTCTTCTATGCGGTCGCGGTGAGTTTTAAAGAATCTGCCTTAATGATAGGTCCAGTGCTATTTGTCTATGCGGGTTTGAATATTAGGCAGAGTAAAATTCGGTGGCAAACCTTGTTACTGATTACGGTTCTCAGTCTGTTCTGTGGTATTTATTTGAGTTTAGCCTGGCCTAGCTTGCAGCATCCGCTCAAGGCAGATTTGACCGTTGGGCGACAAGGGGCTGCGGCAATCGAATTGATTAAAATTTTGCTAGGTTTGCCTCTGAACTCTCAGTACCACGCGATTTTACATCAACCTGATTTATTTTGGCGTTTCGTGCAATTTACTTTCTGGTCTAGGGTTTTGATTGCAGCTTTGTTTTTAATGTTACTCGCAATAATAGCTTCGCAGCCTCGCAATGATAAATCGCTTTTATTTTTGCTGATCGCTGCACTCCTGTGTTTAATCATGCCAGTCTATTGGGCCATGGCGATGCCCTGGCATTTGAGTTTAACCTTGGCCTTTCTGAGTTTAATGCTGGGATTTGGTAGTGAGTATTTTTTTCAAGAATGGCTAGGCAAAAAGCTCGTTGCTAAAGGCATGATGGCGGTTTTGATATTGGCACTTCTGTGGGCTAGCCCTTCAGTTTACCAAGCGAATATCAATTATATCCTAATGAAAAATGATTTTGCCTTTCGTCTGGGACATAATGCTGTTTTTCATCCTCCGGTGCTTAAAGAAAAGTTGAACGCGGATTCCATTCTCGTGGTAGAGGATAGTTTTTTGCATGACAGTTATGCCCTAGGAAATGCCGATTATCCTTATTATCTGCGTCAAGATTTAGATTACGATCAATGGCAGAAAATTCAGGCATATAGTTTTATAAAACGGCAACCGGTATATAATGGCTATCTTTTTAAATGGGCTTATCTCATGCCAGACTTACGTGAAGAAGTCTATCCTTTTGAGGTAAACCATCTGGATAAAGTTCCCAATCCTATTCTGCATGATTGGTTGCAACATCGTAATAATATTTTTTGTGTGGGCTATGACCGACAAGGGAATTGGCAGGATAAAACAGGTATTTTTAGAAGAAATCTCTTACGTGAACAAAATCGGCGTTTTTTGCTTGTCAATACTTATGAGCCTATGGCTGCTAGGGTTCTCCAGGGGGAAGTTATTTATACCAAAAGCATTAACTTTCCGGTCTATCAGATTTGCCAATATGAATGTGATCAAAATGTACAGTGCAAAGGCTTTACTTATGAAGATGCAGAATATCATTTCCAATCAAAGATCAAATGCCAATTTTACGAAGCTTTATCTTTACCTGAAGGAAAGTTTTGTGCGACCTGTATTGGTTTTGTTAAGAAGCTAGTCTAATATTAATAGACTAGCTGGCTTTAGATAAAGTTTTACTACTTGAAGCGTTTGTCTTTAGCAATAACTGCTCTAAGAATCCTTCTGGAAGAGTAGCTAAATGGGGAGAAATTTCCAAAGAAAGCATAACATCAGGAGCATTCACACTAGTCATGCAGATGACATTAACTGGAAAAGTTGACATCACCCCATCACGGGTTTCTAGTCCTTGCCCTTTTTTCTCAGTCTCTTTATTATATTGAGTACAAAATGATGCGCTATGTGTTGCCTTGACATGCAATATACCGGCAAAGCGTTGGTTAGAATCTAATGAATCTGAAACATCAGATTTTGAATAATTATCTGATTTTAACAGCAAATCTCTATTAAAATCACCCAATAAGATAATATCTTTGATGCCTCGCTCAGTTGTAGCTTGATATAATATTTTAATATCTTGTTGTACTTCTTTCGAAAAATTCGCATGTACATTAACTACCAAGAAAACTTCTCCTGTATTTGTCGATTGATACACCAAGGGCAATATTCTACCCTTAAGCCCTTCTGTCAATGCAAGATGAGTCATTTCTTCTGATAATTTATCCACAATGGAATAAAGCCGCGCATCATGAAGGGTTGTTAAATAATATTCATCGTTGTTGTTATTATAAAAATTAATGGCATAATGCTGTAATTCGCCTTGCTTTAATGCTTTTGCAAATTGTTCTCGCGATTCATTCGTTTCAGGGCATTTTTGCAAGCAGATAAACGCGGGTTTTTCATTTGCCACTGCTAAGTTTAATTTTGCTGCTATATGTAATAGACGATTTGCGTATTGTTCAGAGGTTTCGTTGGGGCAGATGAATCCATTATTAAAGTATTTCCATTGTGAATTAAACCGCATTGGGCAGAGGATATTCCATCCCATGAAGGACATTTGCCTGTTGCAATAAATGGCATATGATCGCTTAAAAGTTTTTTGATGCTCGGCATTGTCTGGCTAAAGAAAGAAGCTATTTAGCCAGCTTCTTTTGATCATCGATAAAAAGTTGTACTATTTTACACTATGACCATTTATACAAAGGTTCACAGACTCAAATGTTATTAAAAACAGCGCGCCTTAAAGATTTATCTTTTCTCCTAGCTTTATTTTTTATGGTTTTGATAGTTAATCTTCCCCTCATCACCTTTGATATGATGTATCCTGAGCAACCGCTTATTTATCTGGCCAATCAAAACATTCATTCGCTGAAAGATCTTTTTCAAGTATATTTGCATCCCAAGATGTTTCATGCCTCCATTTTATTTTTTAGGCCTTCAGGACATTTTCTGCTGTATCAATTATTGACACCTTTGTTGGGTTGGCATAATACCCGGGGTTTAATCATTATTAATTTAGGTTTCTTGGCGCTTACCGCCTACGTGCTTTTGAAACTATATGAATTATTATTTCCTCGCTTGCGGTGGGGCGCTTATATCGCTATCGGCATTTATCTCATGCATCCAGCATTAATGTTGTCGCGTCTCATTGTTTTGCATTTTGAATTTGCTTATGTGTTTTTTACGGTGCTGAGTCTTTATTGCTTTGTGCGGTTTTGCCAAAGAGGAAGAGATAATTTTTATCTCTTGGCGAGTTCTCTTGGACTATTTCTGGTTGCTGTTAGCTTTAAGGAGCCAGCCTTGTTTCTGGGCCCAGTATTGTTGTGTTATTTAGCTTTTTCAGGTGCTCAGGGACAAGCTTGGCGGAGAGATAAAAAAATACGCCAGATTAGTGTATTGATTATTAGCCTCAGCTTGAGTGCCGCGCTTTATTTATCCTTGCAATGGCCGACTTTAAAGCATCCCCTGCGTTCGGAATTCAATTTTTCAATGGTCTTAGCTGCCTTGCATCGCTTAAGCTTTAATATCGTAGGATTACAGGATCAATTATTCCCCAAACCAATATGGCGCAATGTGGTTTTTACACCTCTGGCGAGAATGCTGTTATGGATGTTATCTCTGGTCACGGTGGTCGGTTCTAGTTTGCTTTATGTGAATAAACGCAGAGCTTGTCTGTCATTGCGAGGAGCGCTTTTTGCGACAAAGCAATCCAGGTGGATTGCTTCGTCGCAAACCCACCACGTCGCACAGAACGCTCCTCGCGATGACGGTGGCATTTATCAGAACTCCCTGAGCTTCTTATATCTCACCAGCCTGATTTTTTTGATTTTGCCAGTGTGTTGGGGTTGGGGCTTGCCCTGGCATTTAAGTTTGACCTTGTTATTTTTAAGTATGGCGATGGGTTTTAGCTTTGAATATTTAGGTTTGATGTTAATCAAAAATGATAAGAGCTTGTCCTGGATTGCTATTTTATTTGTCTACTTGCTGGGGTGGGCTGCTGTCCAGGTCAACAGTGTCAATATTCACTATATTTTAAGTGAACAAGGTTTTCCTTTGATAGTGGGACGTAATGCTGTTTTACATCCGCCGCTATTAAAAAATTTAAATGCGCGTAGTGTATTGGTAGTAGAAGACAGCAAGATACAGGATGCTTATTTGCTAGGTGCCAGTTTTTATCCTTATTATTCATTCAAATTAAGCAGCCCTAATTTGGATGCTGATCTACAACAATTTAATCAAACCAAGAGATCGATGTTTATCCAACAGCAAGCAGTATACAATGGAACACTGTTTCGTTGGGCCTATCTTAATCCTTTGTTAAAAGAAGAGGTTTATCCTTTTCAGGTGGAGCACATGCAAATGGTGCCAGATGTGATTCTCTATAATTGGCTGCAGCATTATGACAATATTTTTTGTCTGGGCTATGATGAGCAAGGTGCCTGGCATGACCGTAGCGAGCTATTCAAAAAAAATCTGTTGCTGGAAAAATCCCAGCGACATCTGCAAGTGAATGACTATGATGAATTGCCCCTTACGGCATTTGCGGGTACTGCTCTAGCATCCCGCTTGCTACCTTTTCCCGAGCCGCAACTTTGTCAGTTAGACTGCGATCAAAATCAAGCTTGTAGAGGTTTTACCTATATTCATCTTGAAAAAAATGGCTATACGCTGAGTGAATGCGTATTCTATGATAGCTTGATTAGAAGTAATCAGCAGTTTTGTGCAGCTTGCCTCTCTTTTATTAAGCGCTAATTCACCCTACTAGCTTGCACAAGAAAAGTGCTCTTTCTGTTATAATAATAAATAAGGACTGGAAGCCGGGCTCATGCAAAAGAATTTGCACTTTTTAGGAATAAGTGATGATAAATCGAGCATCGATCTGCACAAAAAATTGCTAGACGAGGCTGGTCATACAGTTATTTCCCTGACTTCGAGTACTGAAATCCCGGGGGATATGGCCCTGCGATTTTGGGGGGCGCGTGGCACGCTGCCGGTACCGGGTGAGAAGACAGTGCGTTATGGCGGAAACACGAATTGTGTGACACTGACTGTGGGGCGAAAACATTTTTTTATTTTTGACGCTGGTACTGGGATTAAGGAATTATCTAATTATATTGTTAAGCATGATATTTCTCCGATAGTTGCCAAAATTTTTATTACGCACCCTCACTATGATCATATCAATGCGCTGCCCTTCTTTGCGCCGCTCTTTGTTAAAGGTAATGAATTCGAAATTTTCGGCACCAACCAAGATGAGAAGACTATAGAAGAGATTATTTCCGGAACCTTGGATGGGGTCTACATGCCTTTTACTATAAAGGAATTTGCAGCCAAGCTGAGCTTCCGTAATTTGGTCGTAGAAGATTTTTTTATCGAGGATATTTATATCCAAACGATGTTGCTCAGTCATCCCGGTCGATGTTTAGGATATCGCGTGCAATACAAAAATAAGGTGTTTTGTTATATTACTGACAATGAATTATATCTGGAAAACTCGCCGCATTATAATCAATCTGAAGTTGATCGCTTGATTAATTTTATTAAAGAATGTGATGTGCTGGTGATCGATGCGACCTATACTGACGAGGAATATCCGCATAAGGTGGGTTGGGGTCATTCCTGTGTATCGCGTGTGGTCGATGTCGCTGACAAGGGCAAAGTAAAATTACTGTGTTTATATCATCATGATCCCGAACAAACCGATGAAGAGATTGATGCGAAATTAAAACAGGCTACCGTTTTATTGGAAGCACGTCATTCAAAAACGGTTTGTGTGGTTCCTGCGGAAGGGGATAAGATTGTCCTGTGAGAAACTTCACCGTCATTGCGAGGAGCGTTTTGTGTGACGAAGCAATGACGGTGAAGCAGGGCGAATGGGAAATATTAATATCTGTAATGTTCCGGCTTAAACGGTCCCTCGACAGGAATGCAGAGATAGAGTGCTTGTTCCGGGGTCAAGCTTGTTAGCTTGGCTCCTAATTTTTGTAAATGCAGGCGCGCCACCATTTCATCCAGTTTCTTCGGCAACACATAGACCCCCACAGGGTATTGGGCAGTGTTCTGCCATAATTCAATTTGCGCTAAAACCTGGTTGGTGAATGAGGTGGACATTACAAAGCTGGGGTGACCGGTGGCGCAACCCAGATTGACCAAGCGTCCTTCAGCAAGAACAATAATTTTATTGCCACTGGGCAAAGTCACGTGGTCCACTTGGGGTTTGATATTTTCCCAAGGATATTGACGCAATGAGGCAATATCGATTTCGGAATCAAAGTGGCCAATATTACAAACAATTGCCTGATCTTTCATTTTGATCAAGTGATCATGACGAATCACGTTCATGTTGCCAGTAGCGGTGACAAAAATATCAGCCAAGCTGGCAGCATCATCCATGGTCACGACACGATAGCCTTCCATTGCAGCTTGTAAGGCGCAAATGGGATCAATTTCAGTGACCAAGACAATGGCACCAAATGAACGTAAGGCTTGGGCACAGCCTTTACCAACTTCTCCATAGCCGCAAACAACCGCAATTTTGCCAGCGATCATGACATCGGTGGCGCGTTTAATACCATCGAGCAAGGATTCACGGCAACCATAGAGATTATCAAATTTAGATTTGGTGACAGAATCGTTTACATTAATGGCGGGAACCTGGAGCTCTCCTTTCTTGTGCATTTCATAAAGACGATGTACCCCAGTGGTGGTTTCTTCCGAAATTCCCTTCACATTTTTCAAAATCTCAGGGTATTTATTGTGCATGAGCTGGGTAAGGTCACCGCCATCATCTAAAATCATGTTAGGGACCCAATTGTTAGGGCCGCTGATGGTGCTGTGAATGCATTCCCAATATTCTTCTTCGGTTTCACCCTTCCAGGCAAAAATGGGCAGCCCTACTTGGGCTAAGGCAGCGGCAGCATGGTCCTGGGTTGAGAAAATGTTGCAAGAAGACCAGCGAATTTCAGCACCGAGTTGGACCAAGGTTTCAATTAACACGGCGGTCTGAATAGTCATGTGGATGCAGCCGGCGATACGGGCACCTTTCAGAGGGTGTTTCCCTTTATATAATTCACGTAGAGCCATGAGGCCGGGCATTTCTGTTTCAGCAATCTGAATTTCCTTGCGACCCCATTCGGCCAAGCTTAGGTCGGCTACTTTATAATCCTGGCTAACAGCATTTTTAGTTAAAGACATCATTATTGGCTCCTAGATATTGTTTAATGAATTAAATTTTTGCCGCCTTGCTGAGTAAAGCAGCTTTATCGGTTTTTTCCCAACTGAGATTCAAGTCATCACGGCCAAAATGACCGTAACTGGCTGTGGGTCGATAGATGGGATGTAGCAAATCCAACATTCTGATGATGCCGTAGGGACGCAAATCAAAATGTTCTCGAATGAGTTGGATGATTTCCTGGTCGGATATTTTACCCGTTCCAAAAGTGTTAACATAAAGGGAAGTAGGTTCAGCTAAGCCAATAGCATAGGAGATTTGTAGTTCACAGCGGTCGGCAAGACCAGCCGCCACAATATTTTTAGTGACATAACGCGCAGCATAAGCTGCTGAACGATCTACTTTAGAAGGGTCTTTTCCAGAGAAGCATCCTCCACCATGATGAGCCATGCCACCATAAGTATCGACAATGATTTTTCGTCCCGTTAAACCGCAATCTCCTAAGGGGCCACCAATAACAAAACGTCCTGTTGGATTAATAAGAAAACGGGTATTTTTATCGATCCATTCTTCAGGAATGACTGGCTTAATCACCTCAGCGATGATGGCCTCAACGATTTCAGCATGACTGATATCAGGATGATGTTGAGTGGATATCACCACGGCACTCACGGCCACGGGCTTATCATCAACATAACGAAAACTAATTTGGCTTTTAGCATCAGGACGTAGCCAGGGGAGAATATCTTCTTTTCTTAGCTGGGCTTGGCGTCGCATGAGCCGATGGGCATAGGTAATGGGAGCTGGCATAAATACATCTGTTTCATTAGTAGCATAACCAAACATCATCCCTTGATCACCGGCGCCCTGCTCTTCTAAGGCTTTTCTATCGACGCCTTGAGCGATATCAGATGATTGTTTGCCAATCGCGGTAATGACAGCACAAGATTCCCAATCGAAGCCAACTTCAGAGCTGGTATATCCAATGTCTCGAACCACACCACGGGCGATCTGTTCCATGTCAACCCAGGCGGAGGTGGTAATTTCTCCCCCAATAAAAACCATACCAGTTTTGACCAAGGTTTCACAGGCTACGCGTGCTCCACTATCTTGTTCAAGAATATTGTCTAAAATCGCATCAGATATTTGATCAGCAACTTTGTCTGGATGTCCCTCGGAGACAGATTCCGAGGTAAAGAGAAACTCTTTATTCATGTACTTGGCTCACATCGAGGTAATAAGCGCAAAGATAGTAACATAGCCCAGCAGTGATGGCTATTGCTGACCTATTTCCTCCTTGGACCGCTGCTGCTGGCGAGCTTCCTTATATAGATATAATCCGCTAAGATTTGTGACAGTTATTACCTCAGTAAGGATTAAAAACATGCCAACACGACGCGAGCTAGCTAATGCCCTACGTTTTCTGAGCATTGATGCCGTTCAAAAAGCCAACTCAGGCCATCCCGGTATGCCCATGGGCATGGCAGATATTGCCGAAGTTTTGTGGAATGACTTTTTGCGCCATAATCCTCAAAATCCGCATTGGATTAATCGTGATCGCTTTGTGTTGTCAAACGGGCATGGCTGTATGCTGCAATATTCCCTTTTGCATCTAAGTGGTTATGATTTGAGCCTAGAGGACCTCAAGCAATTCCGCCAATTACATTCTAAAACACCAGGTCATCCTGAGTATGGATATACGCCAGGGGTGGAAACCACCACGGGTCCGCTGGGACAGGGTTTAGCCAATGCTATTGGCCTAGCTATTGCTGAAAAACACTTGGCAGCAGTATTTAATCGCCAAGGATTTTCTTTAATAGATCATTATACGTATGCCTTTGTTGGCGATGGTTGCTTAATGGAAGGCATTTCCCATGAAGCTTGTTCTCTGGCCGGCACTTTGGGCTTGGGCAAGCTTATTGTATTTTACGATGACAACGGTATTTCAATCGATGGCGAGGTTAAAGGTTGGTTCAGAGATGATACCCCCATGCGTTTCAGATCTTATGGCTGGCGGGTGATTCCGAATGTGGATGGACATGACAGCGAAGCCTTGCGACGTGCTATCGCTGAAGCAAGATCAGCCAGTGATCGACCCACCTTGATCTGCTGCAAGACCGTGATTGGCTGGGGATCCCCCAAGATGGCGGGAACAGCACAGACGCATGGATCAGCTTTGGGTGAAACGGAAATAGCAGCGGTGCGCCAACAGTTGCACTGGCCTTATCCGCCGTTTGAAATCCCTGCTGACATTTACCAAGCTTGGGATGCCCGTGAAAAAGGAAAAAAAGAAGAAGACCAATGGCATGTTTTGTTTGCTTCGTATCAGAAATCACATCCAGAATTAGCGGCAGAGTTCCAAAGACGCCTGAAGCAGGAATTTCCTAAAAATTGGACTGTTGCAGCAGAATCTCTATTATCTGAAATGCACGAAAAGCATGAGACCATGGCTAGTCGCAAAGCTTCTAAACTCTGTTTAGACCACTATGCTAAGGTATTACCTGAACTCATGGGCGGCTCAGCGGATTTAACCGAATCGAATTGTGCTAACTGGGATGAAGCTACAGTATTTACACCCGAACTTCCCGAAGGTCGTTTTATTCATTATGGCGTAAGAGAGTTTGGCATGTCTGCAATTATGAATGGCTTGGCAGTGCATGGTGGAATTATCCCTTATGGTGGAACCTTTCTGACTTTTTCAGACTATGCACGTAATGCTGTGCGCTTGGCTGCCTTGATGCAGATTAAAACGATATTTCTTTATACCCATGATTCCATTGGCTTAGGGGAAGATGGTCCCACGCATCAGCCGATTGAACAATTGCCCAGTTTGCGGCTTATCCCCAATCTCTCGCTCTGGCGTCCTTGTGACACAGCGGAAACCGCTGTAGCCTGGCGGGTGGCGCTAGAGAATAAAGGTCCAACGTGCTTATTATTTTCTCGTCAAAATCTGCCTTATCAGGAACGTAGTAAAGAGGCTTTAAAAAATATTAGCCGTGGCGGTTATATCTTATGCGATTATTCAACGGGTCATCCCGATGCCATTATCTTGGCCACCGGTTCTGAAGTAGCTTTAGCTACAGCTGCCGCTCAACAATTGCGGAAAGAAAATATATTAACGCGTGTTGTTTCTCTACCGTCTACAGATACCTTTTTAAAGCAAGATGAACATTACCAAAATGAAGTGTTACCTGAGCATATCATCGCTCGAGTAGCTATAGAAGCGGCTGTCAGTGATTATTGGTATCGCTTTGTGGGCCGTCAAGGTCGAGTGCTGGGTTTAGATCGTTTTGGTGCTTCAGCACCAGCTAAAGAAGTATTTCGGGATTGTGGTTTGACCGTGGAAAATCTAGTGACTATGGTTAAAAAGCTGGCTCAGCTTCACAAAGCCTCTCTTTCATTAGCAAGAGGAAGCTAGGACGAACGGATTTTTTATTCCCAGACGCCTTGTTTCCTGTTAAAATAAACTGATCTATTTTAAACCTATATAGATAAGGAATATCTATATGAAGCTAGCACTAGCTACCCAACCCGAAAGTTATTCAGAGCTTGTGGTTAGAAGTTTAAAGCTGTATAGGCAGACACTGGGCCCTTCCTTTTTATTAGCTTTCCTGGTGGCTGTTATCGTTTTTATTCCGCGTCTAATTTGTGTCGCTGTGGGCCAAAATGTATTCCTCACTACTAAACACTGGGGGCAGCAGCAATTATTATTTATTACGATTTATATGAGTTCGCTCTGGTTTTATGGTGCTCTGCTCTGGGGTATTCATTGTATCCAGCAGCTAGGCAAGCGTGAGCATTTCATTGCGGAAATAAAAGCAGCGGGAAAAAGAATGCTCTATGTATTCGGTGCGGCTTTTATCTTGATCTTAATTGGCATGTTGACTTTGCTCATTGATCGACCTTTGCATTATGTTTTTCTAGAAATTATGCAATTAAATCTTCATCGCTATGTGTTCGCGGTTTTGATGTTCACCTTGATCGCTATTCGCGCGAGTATTCCATTGCTGATATTTCTACTATTTTATTTTTATTTTCCCTTAATCATTGTAGAGAGTGATGGCATCTTTCTTGCACTCAAGCAAAGCGCTACTTTGGTTTGGGGCCATGTTTGTCGAACACTAAAACTGATTTTGACTCCCTGGCTTTGTTATCTCATCGTTTTGATTCTGATAAAAATGGTTTTTAAAATAAACTTCCATGTATTCTTCATGCCCTTTGAATTGATATCAGACCTTCCAACTGCCGCATTTAATATCCTGATTCTGGCATTTTTTATCCCTTGGACTGGGGCCTTGATGTTAGTACAATTAAAAGATCTAGAGTTGAGAAAAAAGGCGGTCAGAAAGAAAAATGACCCTCACTGAAAAAGAATCTCTATTATTGCTAGGTTTTGATTTTGGCACAAAGCGTATCGGCGTTGCCATTGGCCAAAAGTTGACAAAAGTAGCCCGGCCTTTGCTAACGCTTCCTGCTAAAGAGGGTATTCCTCATTGGGAAAAGTTAACTCAGTTAATTAAGCATTGGCAGCCCCAGGCCTTTGTGGTTGGCATCCCTTTAAATATGGACGGTACAGAACAACCGTTGACGCATGCAGCGCGAAATTTTGCAAAAATGCTCCATGAACGTTATCACCTACCCGTGTATGAAGTTGATGAACGGTTGACGACTGTTGATGCGCGTGAAAGATTATTTGAGGCAGGCGGTTATAAGGCCTTGCAAGATGGGCAAGTGGACAGCAAGGCGGCACAATTGATTTTACAAAACTGGTTGGATATGTTGTCTTAAATAGCCTTATAAGGGATTGAAAATGTCGGCACAGCAAGATGATTTTTCTATCATTGTTCCTACCTACCGCGAAGCCAAAAATATTCCCGAACTCATCACCCGGCTAGCCCAAGTCGATTTTTCCCCGCGTTATTTTGAGCTCATCTTGGTGGATGACGATAGTCAGGATGGCATTAGTGAAGTGGTGGCTCAATTACAAATGCTATATCCCTGGGTTAGACTGATTCAGCGTCAAGGCCCCAAAGGCCTGAGTGATTCGGCTATCGAGGGTTTTCAACAAGCGCAATATCCCTTAATGATTCTCATGGATGCTGACCTTAGTCATCCGCCGGAAAAAATTCCGTCAATGTTAGCGGCTCTGTCTGATCCTGAAACAGACTTTGTGATTGGATCGCGTTATGTGCAAGGGGGCAGCGCTGATGAATTGTGGCCCCTACCGAGAAAGCTGACTTCCAGAGTTTCTGCTTTTATGGCTCAATTTTTATTGAGTATGCCTATTCATGATCCCCTATCAGGATTTTTTGCGCTGAGAAAGCAGACCCTAGTTTTAGGGGATCCCTTGCGTCCTATTGGTTGGAAGCTGGGTTTGGAAATCATGCTCAAGTGTCATTGTAAAAAGATTAAGGAAATCCCCATTCATTTTTCAAAACGTCTACATGGTAAGAGTAAACTGAACCTCAAGGTTGCCGTGGATTATTTACGGCATGTGGGACGCTTGTTGGTTTATAAGACTAAGATGCTTCGTTTTGAATCTTTGAAAAATGCAGAGCTTCCATGACCCAGGCAATTAAGCATTGGGAAAACGCTGTGCATTTCTATCGAACGCTTTTTCTGATTGCGCTGTCTTATTTACTTTACCAGTTTTTTTATAATACCTACTCTATCCTGGGGGTGGATGATTTTGGTTTTGCTCATGCCATTTATGAATATAAAAATGGCCTGCCTTATCGGGATTTTCCACCTTATAAGACTGTCATGGGCAATTATCTACTGCTTTTACCCCTGCTCTTGGCTAAGGGGATGATTTCTCCCTTGATCTATACCAAGAATGCACTGGCTATTATTAATGCCGGTGCTTTTTTGGGAGCCGCTGTGTGGATGAAACGCCATTTTTCTAAAATGGCTGTTTTATCTAGCTTGATTTTATTAATCAGCGCAGAGATTACCCTGGATAATTCCACCAATATTCGCGCTGATCTCTTGTCTTATTGGCTGTGTTTATTTTCATTTTTATGGGTGATGGAAAATAAATTTATCCTAGGCGGGCTTTTGTTAGGTTTGGGTTTCGTAGTGTCTCAAAAAGTGGCATGGTATCTATTTGCCAGTGATTGCGCTTTAGTATTTTATGGGTTGAAGTATGCACGTAACAGCAGATATTTAGCGAATATTATTTTATTTAACGCGGCTTCATTGTTGGTGGTGTTGGCTTATTTGGTATTATGGTCAAGTTTTTCCAATATGAACACAGTGCTGCATAGTGTCTTCTATGAAGCCTATGTGATGTATAAGTTAGACTACTATGATTCCAGCCGATTTTTTTATTGGATGGGTATTCTTCGTTACAATCCTCTCCTCTTTCTGCTGTGGCCCTTGATTCTGCTTTCTTTGATCTTGGTTCCAAAAAACGATCAAGGATACAAATTACGCAGTTTAATTTTGGTTTATGCCTTGGCGGCATTCTTTTGTCTGATTCGTCATAAACAGGTTTTTTATTATTATATGTTAACTCTGTTGCCAGCTTTTTTATTGCTCTATGCAGCTTGGTTTTCCTGGTTGTATGCTTTTTTTCAAAAGAAAGCTATTTTAAAGCTAAAAGGCAGGGCTAAGCTGAAATTATGGAGTTTGATCACACTGTATAGTCTGAGTGTGTTGTATGTGATATTGATATTTAAAATATCGTTGATTTATCTTTTAATGCTCTTAACTCCAACGGCGATCGGTGTTTATGCCAGTGCTCCGGTCTATTTTAAAGATAAGGTTAGACGACAAATCCTGTTTTCATTAATAATACTGAGTTTGGTATTTACGGGCTTAGTTTACCCTCTCTGTGCATTGATCGGTCATTTACCGGAGCGGAATAGCGCTTATCAAAAGGCAGTTTTAGGGTTGATGGATTCACTATTGCAAGATGGTAGTGATTATGTAGCTGGTGTAGAGCTGGTTTATAATAAAAACCAACCGATTCCCGGCATGAGGCAATTGGAAATTCCAGCGATTGACTATTTGACTTCTCAAGATGAAAAATTAAGGCCGTTTATGTCTCTGGCTTCCTTGTACCATACCCCAGATGCTTCAGTGACTTCTGTGATTGCAAATTTAAGAAAATCACGAGTGAAACTCTATATCAATAATTATCGCATGCATGCCCTGCCACCAACCATTCAAACCTATTTGAATTCAGTCTATGAACAATATTGGGGCAGCCTTTATCTCTATGCACCCCAGGTTGCTGCAGGTAAGCAGCAAGTCCAGATTAAATTTGCAGGAAATTATTTAATTGAAGGCCAATCCGATATTCTCTTAGATGGCCGAAAATATTCGGCTCTGACCAAACTTAATTTAACCGAGGGCCAGCATTATTCTTATTCCAAACAAGTCTACCGTTTAAAATTGCTCCCCGAAATAGAACATCCTGCCTATCAGCTGGATGAATGGGATAGGATGTTATAAGTTGTCATTGCGAGGAGTGTTTTGTGCGACGAAGCAATCCAGTTTTTAAGCATACTTAGCAATGATATTCACCACCTCTAAAGCCATGCCAATTTTTGAATCATGTAAAGTCTCTTTCAAAGCTTTTTGTATCTGCGGCAAGTTCCCTAAGTGCAGGATGAGGTAGATAAAAGCGAGATCGCGTTTATCCTTAGGCTCGCCAGGCAAGATGCGGGACGGTAAGAAGATGTGAAGAAAATAGGCATATTGCTCTGGTGCAATATGGTCTAATAAATCTTCCATGAATTGTGTAGTTTCTTCCAGCTTTCTTGCATAAAAATCATTCCAGCAACTCATGATTTGCTCATGTAGCATAGAGGCATGCAAGGGATTAAATAAATTTAAACGCTGATGAAGTGTGGGGATGACCAAGGCTGCGGTGGGCTGTTCCGTATTGATAGCTTCCTGATTTTGCTGTGGCTTTTCTTCTATTTCCAACTCAGCGTTTACTTCTATTTTTTCCTCCATGTCATGTTTCTGCTCTACGTATGCGATATTCTTTGATTGTGACTCCTCGATGACTTTTAAGATTCTAGAAGCGACTTCTTTAATATAGTTATTGTCCTTGAGGGCAGACTTAACTTCTTGTTTAACAGTTGATACATTTTCCGCAGGGATGTTGTTCGCTATAGGCAAAAATATATGGCGAAGGAGATGTTCTTGCTCTATTGGGGGTGATGGGTTATTTTGCAAAATATCTAATGTGCTTTGAATAATTTTGCTTTTAACTTTAGGTGTTCCTTCTGAGGCAAGGATTCCCAGCTGTTGCATTATCATAATCACGGGTATAGGAGTGCTAGTACTTTCTAAATCGGTCAAAAACTTGTTAACGATATCTAAATAGAATTCTTCATTATTGGTATGAATGGCTATAGTACGCCAAGTAATATAATGATCTATATATCCATACTGCCGGTATTGAGACATGAGAAATTGTGCCATCTGCTTTTGGGTATTTGGGTCTTCAATAACGCTGATAATTTTTGCTAGAGCAGTGATGTAAGCAAGGCAAATATTATAATGAAGGAAGTCATGACCAGTAAAGTCATAACGATTATTCAATCCTTGAATTGCTTTTGCTAAGCCTTGAGCAGCCCGAACTTTGCCAGCCTCAGGAAGGTCAGCAGCAAATTCCCCTAAAAGTTCCGCAATATCTTTATCATAATCTTTGTTCGATGGGACCTGATCAAGAAGAACTAACAGGCGTGCAAATAACTGAGATTTAATAGCAGTGGGCATGATGTCTTTAAAACAAACTAGATTAGCTGTAGAATTTCTACAATATGCAACTCCTAAACAGGATAGCAAATAATTTAAGCAAGGCCCAATACATTCTGGATAGGCTTTATTGGTTTCTTCGATGACGCATTTATCAATTTGAGTGCCAGTCTTGATTAAGGCAGTTAAAAATTTTGTAATGGCTTCCGAATCAAAATGAGTAGTGTAAAAAGTTTTGGCATTAATTTTGACTTGAATGGCTGGATCTAAGTGTTCCATAGCCTGAGGGTGACTGAGGAAATAAATCCGCAACAACTTATTAAATTCAGGTGCCTTGCTTAAATCAATGGATGTTAAATGCTGGTTTAATTGCGTGAAGGGATTGGTAGCTTGCGCTAAAGTTGAGGCTAGGGAAGACAGTGGAGCTTTGCTAAATATGCTTTTACTCTGAGAAGATGAGACATATTGAGCACAAAGTGCTTTAAAGATTTCTTGCTCATCAATCCGGGGTTGCCGGCTAAAGTCAGGCTGGGTATAAATATCCTGTATTTGCTGGATATAGGGATTGATCCGGGTTTTTTTGACGAGGCTTTTGGCAGCGCTATCAATACGATGCAATATTGCTGCAGTCTCTGTTTTGACATAGCCACCGCGCTTATAATTATTATAAAAACCAAATCCCAAACAGAGGTGTTGCAGGAATTCATAAAAAGCTCTTAGAAATTTTCTCCAAGGGCTTTGATGCTGGTTGATGATTTTTTGCGTGTTTTCATCTGCCAAAATGTCGTTGATTTTTTTGGCAAATATTCTAGGGTTTTCACTTCTAGTGACTAAATTGCCAAATAATAAATAGAGATCAAATATCTTTTCACCCACTTGATTTGCTTTATTATGTCGCTGTTGTGATCTCAATTTTAAGATATGCTGGTGTAAATCTTGCAGGCCGCGATAGAGATCGTGATAGATCCCTCCTTTTTGACAGTTTACATGATAACGATGCATATTATAGTCGGAGTATTTTTCAATATAAAACCAGCCAAGTTGTTCTTTGTCAAAAGGAGCTTCTTGATTGATGAATTGAATAAACTTTTGAGTGTAAATGCCGTGATAAGGGAAAGGGAAAGCGGGTATTTCTTGAAAAATCATTAAAGCTTGTAAGATATCGCCAGTAGTTGCTATTAATTTGTTGATGAAAGCGTTAAGCCTATCAGGGTTGGTCCAGGTATGAGAATTAGGATCTAGAGCTGTTTGTTTTTGATGAAAGGCTTTGATGAATCGAGCGTGTGCCAGTGCGGGAAGATACGGGAGATATTTATCAAACAAGGTCTTAATGAAACTCAGAGGAAAATTAACAAAGCAATGAAAAATATCAGCCCGCTGACAATATTCATGTAGGGAGGTGAATAATTCCATTTTTGCTAAGAAATCTTTGTTCGATTGATATTGGTAGGCAAATTCACTCAAAGACAATCCACTGATACCGCGCTTCAAAAGCTTAAGATAAATGGATTTTATTTCTTTGTTCAGCACGTCTAATCCACCCTACTATTCTCCCAAATCCAACTTTGCAAGCCAAGGGATTAAGGCACGAACCTCTGTACCATCAGGATAAGTTTTTTCGCGTTTTAATTCTTTGACTAGTTGAATTTTTTTTACCCCGGGCAAAAATTGGCTAAAATGCTTCATGCTACTTACTGGTGTTTCCTCTGCCCATTTGACTTCAATCAAAGATTTGGGCTGGCGATTTAAGCAAATTAAAAAATCAATCTCTTTACCATCTTTAGTGCGGAGATAATATAACTGAGAGGATATACCTTGGGTGTCTTCAATAAAATTTAATTCTTTTAATAAGGCACAGGCCACTATATTTTCCAAGCGCGCACCGTGGTTTTCTTCCGCATAAGTATGGTCATAAAAATAATATTTAGGTTCTTTTAGCAGGGCACGCGCAATATTTTTATGATAAGGATTAACACGGAAGACAATATAGAGATTCTCCAACAACTGTAACCACCGTTTGACTGTGTTCGGATCACGTTCTAAATCACGAGCAAGATTGGCATAGGAAATTGAAGAGCCGATTCTATTTTTTAAAAGTTCAACCAAGGTTTCAATGGCTTGGATATCTCTTCCGCTATAAAGATCAATTAAATCCTGGCGTAAAATGACATCTAAATGGCTACGTCGCCAGCGTCTATAATAGGTCTCATTATTCTTTAAAAAAGGCTCAGGAAAACCACTACAGGTCCATAGCTGAGAAAATATTTTTTCTTCATCCTGCTGGTAAAATTGTAGAGCTTCCTTTAAATCAAGTGGATGTAAGCGAAATTGAAAATAACGACCCGCCAAGGAGTCGCCTATTTTTTTATGGATATCCAAACGAGCACTGCCGGTGACCATGATTTCAGGTGGAATACCTTCAGTATCATAAATGCCTTTCAACCAGCGTTTCCAATGATGCATTTTGTGTAATTCATCAAAAATGACCAAGCGTTTTTGCCTATCCCAACTTTGCTCTTTAAGAGCAAGCCGATGAGAGGCTGAATCATAATTAAAATAATCAAAGGAATTATACAACTGCTTGGCCAGCGTTGTTTTGCCACATTGGCGTGGCCCAGTTAATAGTATGATTTTATGGGATATATCTTTATAAATATATGATTGTATGTATCTTTTCATTTGACTATTATGACACTTTTTCCGTAAAAGTCAAGACCAAAATGGAATTGATATCGTAAAAGTCAAAAATAGTAGGGTGGATTACGGCGCAAAAAACGCGTCTAATCCACCCTACGTTTAAGCATACTTAGCAATCATATTCACTAACTCTAAAGGCATGACAACTTCTGAATCATGTAAAGTCTTTTTCAAAACCTTGTGTATCTGCGGCAAGTTCCCTAAGTGCAGGGTGAGATAGATAAAAGCTAAGTCGCGTCTATCTTTGGGCTTGCCAGGTAAAATGCAGGATGGCAGATAAATGTGAAGAAAATAGGCATATTGTTCCGGTGCAATATGGTCTAATAAGTTTTCCATGAATTGTGTGGTTTCTTCCAGCTTTCTTGCATAAAAATCATTCCAGCAACCCATGATTTGCTCACGTAGCATAGCGGCATGCAAGGGATTAAATAAATTTAAACGCTGATGAAGTTTGGGGATAGCCAAGGCGGTGATGGGTTGTTCAGCATTGACAGCTTCCTGATTTTGCTGCGGCTTTGTTTCTATTTCATATTTCTGTTCTAAGGGCACGATATTTTTTGGTTGTGAACCTTCGATGACTTTTAAAATCCTAAAGGTAATTTCCTTAGTATGGTCACTGCTGTTGTTCTTGAAGACGGATTCAACTTCTTGCTTAATCGTTAACACATCTTTGAGGGAGATTTTATTTGCCATAGGCGAAAATAGGATAGAAAGGACATCTTTTTGGGTCATTTCCGCTGGTAGATTATTCCATAAGCGGTCTAGAGTATCTTGAATAATTTTACTTTTAACTTTGGGTGTTCCTGTTGAAGCAAGCATTCCTAGCTGTTCAATTATAATTAATGGAATGGCAGTATTGCTTAAATTGGTCAAAAATTTGTTAGCGATATCTAAATGGAATTCTTCATTATTGATATGAGTAGCTATAGTACACCAAGCAGTATAATCCCTTGTATATCCATATTGACGGCATTGAGAGCTAAGAAATTGTGTCATCTGTTTTTGGATATCTGGGTCTGCAATAACGCCGATAATTTTTGCTAAGGCAGTGATATAAGTAAGATAAATGTAGTAACCAAAGACATAGTTATGATGACCAGTAAAGTCATAACGATTATTCAATCCTTGGATTGCTTTTGCTAAGCCTTGAGCAGCCCGAACTTTGTCAGCCTCAGGAAGGTCAGCAGCAAATTTCCCTAAAAGTTCTGCAATATCTTCATCTTTATAATAATCTTTGTCCGATGGGACCTGATCAAGAAGGACTAACAGGCGTTCAAATAGCTGAGACCTGATAGCGGTGGGCATGATATCTTTAAAAGAAACTAGGCTAGCTGTACGATTTTTACCAAAATATCCAGCCCCTAAGCAGGATAGCAAATAATTTAAGGTAGGCCCAATACATTCTGGGTAGGCTTTATTGATTTCTTCAATGACGTGTTTATCAATTATATGAAAACCAGTCTTATTTAAGGCAATTAAAAGTTTTGTAATGGCCTCCGAATCAAAATGAGTAGTGCAAAAAGTTTTGGCATTGATTTTGACTCGAATGGCTGGATCTAAGCGTTCCATAGCCTGAGGGTGACTGAGGAAATAAATCCACAATAGATTATTAAATTCAGGCGCCTTGCTTAAATCAATGGATACTAAATGCTGGTTTAATTGCGTGAAGGGATCGGTAGCTTGCGCTAAAGTTGAGGCTAGGGAAGACAGCGGAGCCTTGCTAAATATGCTTTTACTCTGAGAAGATGAGACATATTGAGCACAAAGTGTTTTAAAAATTTCTTGCTCATCAATTTGAGGTTGCCGATTAAAATTATGCTGGGTATAAATATCCTGTATTTGCTGGATATAGGGATTAACCTGAGTTTTTTTAGCCACATTTTTAGCAGCATTATTAATCCGATTCAGTATTGCCGCGGTCTCTGTTTTGACATAACCGCCGCGCTTATAATTATTATTATAAAAACCGAATCCCAGACAGAGATGTTGCAGGAATTCATAAAAAGCTCTTAGAAATTTTCTCCAGGGGCTTTGATGCTGGTTGATGATTTTTTGCGTGTCTTCATCTGCCAAAATATCGTTGATTTTTTTGGCGAATATTCTAGGGTCTTCGCTCCTAGTTACTAAATTGCCAAATAATAAATAAAGATCAAATACCTTTTCACTCACTTGATTTGCTTTATTATGTCGCTGTTGTGATCTCAATTTTAAGATATGCTGGTGTAAATCTTGCAGGCTGCGATAGAGATCGTGATAGATCCCCCCTTCTTGACAGTTTACATGATAACGATGCATATAGTCAGAGTAATTTTCAATATAAAGCCAGCCAAGTTGTTCTTTGTCAAAAGGAGCTGCTTGATTGATGAATTGAATAAATTTGTGAGTGTAAAAGTCGCGATAAAGGAAAGCGAATATTTCTTCAAAAATCATTAAAGCCTGTGGGATATCACCAGTAGTTGCTATTAATTTGCTGATGAAAGCGTTAAGCCTATCAGGGTTGGTCCAGGTGCGAGGATTAGGATCTAGAGCTTCTTGCTTTTGATGAAAGGCTTTGATAAATCGGGCGTGTGCCAGTGCAGGAAGGTGCGGGAGATATTTATCAAATAAGATTTTAATGAAACTCAGAGGGAAATCAACAACGCAATTAAAAATATCAGCCCGCTGACAATATTCATGTAGGGAGGTGAAGAGTTCCATTTTTGCTAAAAAATCATTGTTCGATTGATATTGGCTGGCAAATTCATTCAAAGACAATCCAATGATGCCACGTTTTAAAAGTTTGAGATAAATGGATTTTATTTCTTCGGAGGGCTTGTTTTGTCTGTTGTTCAACATGGTTAAGCACCTGATTATATTTAGTAGATTAAGCTATTCTCTCAAATTCAACTTTGCAAGCCAAGGGATTAAAGCCGATTATTATCCATTGGCATTGTTGATGAAAAAGGCTAGTTTCCCCATTATAGAACGGCTTCAAAACGCACCTTACCAGTTTCAAATTAGCGATATCTCTTTTGAAGAGTTTCTTCTATCGAGCAATCAATAAATACCATAATTTCTTGGCTTCCAAGCGTGTCCGACTAAGACTATCCAGCAAAATACCGCAAGCCAGCGAGAGCCCGGCAAACAGTCCCAGAGAAGTAGCTAAGATCGCTGTGGGAATGCGCGGCACGAGGCCAGTATGGATGAAATGAATGATCAGCGGTATGCCGAGGGCAAAGGAAGTGAATAATAAAATGAAAAATAAACCGCCGAAGAGAACCATGGGGCGAATATAGAAAAACAAGAGCAAGATGGTACGTAGAATATAAAAGCCATCGCGAATGGTTTTCAATTTACTGACGGAGCCACTGGGACGTTCAACATAGGGGGTTTCGATTTCAGCGGTAGCTACCCCTAATTGCAGGGCGTGAATAGTTATTTCAGCTTCCAGTTCAAATTCCTGTGAAATGGCTGGGAAGGATTTTACAAAGCGCCGTGAAAATACCCGGTAACCTGAAAAAATATCAGTAAAGGCCGGACCGAATAACAGATTAACCATATGGGTAAATAACTTATTCCCCCATTGATGGCCGGGGCGAAAAGAATTATTGCCACAGGATTTGCGGGTGCATACCACCATATCCAGCATATTGTGTTGTAGCGTGTTAATAGCTTGGGGGGCCGAAAGGGCGTCATAGGTGGCATCACCGTCGACCAACACATAAATGTCAGCCTCAATATCGGCAAACATTCGTCTGACGACCTGGCCTTTGCCCCGTTTTAAGACTGGTTTGACCTGGGCGCCTGCTTGTTGAGCGATTTCGGCGGTATGATCGGTGGAATGGTTATCATAGACATAAATACTGGCAGCTGGCAGGACTTTTTGAAAATCTTTGATGACCTGGGCAATAGTCAAGCTTTCATTGTAGCAGGGGATTAAAACTGCAATCCGAGTACTCATCATTAGAACCGATCCCTGAAAGATATGAGCTGTGATAATATTACGCGATTTGGAAGGGCCTGTCATTGTATAAAAATTGCCCATTGTATAGTTTACCCTTTTACATGTACAATGAGCCCCTCGAAAATGAATCTTAATATATTTTAAAGAGGTTAATGCTTCATGGCTTTATCAAGTAATGCAACAGCTGAAATTGTAAAAACCTATCAACGTGCGTCCAAAGATACCGGGTCGCCAGAAGTGCAAATTGCCTTATTATCCAAGCGCATTAGTTCTTTGACAGAACATTTAAAGCAACATGAGCACGACAAACTTTCTGGTTTCGGTTTGGCAATGTTGGTCAGCAAACGCCGCAGATTGCTGCGTTATCTGAAAAACGTTAGCGTTGAACGTTATAGAAAGTTGATTCAAGCTTTAAATTTACGCGGTTAGTTTTTAATACCTCACGGTAATCTGAATACGCAGCTCAGAGCGCTTAGATCTCTGAGAGTGTCTTAGATTACCGTGTATGTATTTGAATGAATCATTCCTTAAATTGAACATTACAGGTGCTTTCACGTGGCTACTATCCAAAAGACGATTAATTACGGTAATCATAAACTAACTCTCCAAACAGGCGAAATCGCCCGCCAAGCAACCGCTGCTGTCATGGTCTCCATGGACGATACAGTGGTTTTGGTCACTGTGGTTGGTAAAGAAAATAAAGTTGAAGAAGCGCAGGATTTCTTTCCCTTAACAGTTCACTATCAAGAACGTTCCTATGCTGCGGGGCGTGTACCCGGTGGCTATTTCAAGCGCGAAGGCAAGCCTAGTGAAAAAGAAACCTTGACCTCACGTTTGATTGATCGACCGATCAGACCCCTATTCCCCAAAGGATTTACCTGTGAAGTACAGATCATTGCTACGGTATTATCTCTGAATCCTGAAGTGAATCCAGATATTCCTGCTATGATCGGCGCTTCTGCTGCTCTAGCTATTTCCGGTTTGCCCTTCCAAGGTCCCCTGGCTGCAGCACGTGTTGGCTATGCCAATGGAAATTATTTATTGAATCCCACTCTGACTGAGCTGGAAACTTCTCAATTGGATATGGTGGTCGGTGGTACTGAACATGCTGTGATTATGGTCGAATCCGAAGCCCATGAATTATCAGAATCAGTGATGTTAGGCGCTGTTATGTTTGCTCATCGTGAAATGCAGACCGTCATTAAAGCGATTAAAGAAATGGCGACTGAAGCGGGTAAACCCACTTGGCAGTGGACACCGGTTACTGTTAATTCAGCACTGAAAGAACAAGTACTGAAAGCAGCGGGTGAAGATTTTGTTCAGGGTTACCAAGTTCATGATAAGCAAGAGCGTGAAAAGACTTTGATGAATTATCGCGAAACGGTGTTGAATAAGGTCTTGGCAGAACATGCCAATAAAACAGACAGTGAACAAGCTTTATTAACCCAACATATCAATTATGTGATCGGTGAAATGGAAAGCAATATTGTTCGCGGCCGTATTTTGGAAGGCAAGCCTCGTATTGATGGTCGTGATACTAAAACCGTTCGACCGATTACCGTCAAAGCTGGTGTTTTGCCACGTACCCATGGTTCTGCTCTCTTTACACGGGGTGAAACCCAGGCCATTGTGGTTGCCACGCTAGGAACAGAGCGAGATGCTCAGGTTATTGATGCTCTGGAAGGCGAACGTCGTGACAGCTTTATGTTGCATTACAATTTCCCACCCTACTCTGTCGGTGAAACGGGCATGGTGGGTAGTCCTAAGCGTCGCGAAATTGGCCATGGCAATTTAGCCAAGCGTGCTATTGCTGCGGTTCTACCTTCACAGCTTGAATTTCCCTATGTTATCCGCGTTGTTTCCGAAATCACTGAGTCGAATGGTTCTAGCTCTATGGCCACTGTTTGCGGTACTAGCTTGGCCTTAATGGATGCTGGTGTTTTAGTTCGTGCTCCGGTTGCGGGTATTGCTATGGGCTTAGTGAAAGAAGGCGAGCGCTATGCAGTCTTGTCCGATATCTTGGGTGATGAAGATCATCTCGGCGATATGGACTTTAAAGTGGCTGGTACCGCTCAAGGTGTTACCGCTTTGCAGATGGATATCAAGATTGATGGTATTACCGAAACAATTATGCGCGACGCCTTGAATCAAGCGCGTGAAGGTCGTATGCATATTTTATCAATTATGAATCAAAATATTGCTGAACCTCGCAAGGAAATGTCCCTGTATGCTCCACGTATTTTGAACCTGCGTATTCCTTCGGAGAAAATCAAGGACTTGATCGGTAAAGGCGGCATGACGATTCGCGCCTTGACTGAAGAAACAGGAACCGTGATTGATATCAGCGATGATGGTGAAGTACGCGTTGCTGCCGCAGACATGAATGCCTGCGAAGAAGCCAGACGTCGCATTGAGCTGCTGACTGCTGATATTGAAATTGGTCGCATTTACGAAGGCCCCATCACCAAACTCATGGACTTCGGTGCCTTAGTGGCCATTGCTCCCGGCCGTACCGGTTTGGTTCACATTTCTCAAATCTCAAAAGAACGCGTCAAGAATGTCAGTGATGTGCTTTCTGAAGGTCAAGTGGTACGCGTGAAAGTGCTGGAAGTTGATCGTCAGGGCAAGATCCGCTTGAGCATGAAGGAAGTAGAAGCCGAGCAGCAAGAAGGAAATTAATCTCTCACAACAACACCCGCCCACTTTACAAATTGGGCGGGATTTCTCTCTCCGTTATCCCCTGCGAAGGCTGTCAAAGATTACACTTCCTCTTTCAAAATGCGAACTCGTCATTGCGAGGAGCGTCTTTTGCGACGAAGCAATCCAGATAAAAGTCCTGGATCGCCACGGCTAAGCCTGCCACGTCGCGCAGAATGCGCCTCGCGATGACGACTTCGCGTTTTCAAGTGCAAGAGGAATATATTATAATCAAGCAAAATTGCGTGGAGGTAAATTATGAAAGCTGCTGCTCTTACAATTGATTATGTCAATCAAAAAACAGAATATGAATTTCATTTACCATTTGGTCGTGGCCATGCAAATTATTGGCGAAAATTTAGAGCAATATGACAATGAGCACTGTCCGCCAATCGGTAGTAATCTAAGTGATAAAGTACTATGAAAAACCTGGATCAATTACATCAATTTATTGAAACCTATAATTTTGCAACCTTGATCAATCAGACTAAGGATGGGGTATTACAGGTTTCACATGTACCCGTTATGTTGGATCGCACCCAAGGATCCAAGGGTACTTTAGCCTGGCATTTGGCCAAGAAGAATCCTCAGATTCATGCTTTAGATGGCGGTAAAAAAGCACTGTTTATTTTCCACGGGCCCCATGCTTATATTTCTCCACGCTGGTACGAGACTACTCCAGCTGTTCCGACTTGGAATTATGCTGTGGTTCGAGCACAAGGAATTCCTCAAAAAATAAGTCTTGATCAGTTGGAGCAGGATTTATCCAGATTGCTTCATCAATATGAAGGAAATAATTACCTGATCCCGGAAGCTTATCAAGCAAAACTAAAGGAGCACATCGCCGGTTTTTCAATGGAAATCGAAAACTTGGAAGCCACTTTTAAATTAGGCCAAAACCGTAGTGAAGCAGATCAAGCAGGAATGCTAGTAGGATTGAGTCAGAGTGAAGGGGGTTCAGCTTTGGCAGAATTTATTCAGCAGTTTCAGCAGAGCAAAGTCCATGTCAATGAATCAGAAAGTTGAAATAAAATTTCTAGCGGATGGTGAGCAACATCCCTCCTCCTTGAGCGCTTCAAGCTTTCAGAATCAGCCATAGCCACTGTCTCCCTGGTAATCGGAGATGCTAAAGAGGCAGGACTCATTAAACAAGATGAGCTGGAATCAAAATCAACTCGATATGCACGATATGTTCCGTTTTGGGCATAAAAAGTGCTTTAAAGCAAAATTAATTTAGCTCAATAATTTTCAAGCTAAAGAAGAGACATAAATCTGTTATCTGATATAAAATTACTTCAATCGTTTATCAAATTTTTCCTGTGCTTTTTGGATTTTGGGGTAGTTGTCATACGCCCAAAATGCCAGGGCTTTTGCGTGAATGTGCAGCGTTTCGCCTAATGCTGTCAGGGTATAATAGACACTGGGCGGCACGGTCGGTTCAACAGTTCGGCTCAGCAGGCCGTTACGTTCAAGCTCACGCAAAGTACGGGTGAGCATACGCTGCGAGATGCCCGTAATACTTCGCTGCAATTCGCTAAAGCGTTTAGTGCCATCTTCCAGCAGGGCGACGACCAGAATACTCCATTTATTTCCGACAATATTCAAAACTTCTCTGACAGGACGACAGTTTTCTTCGCTGTGCCCGCTGGTGCGTGACTTACGAACATTCTTGTAACTATCTGACATTGGTGTGCCTTCTTGTTTTTTGTCTCAGTGGTTACTAATATTTACTAGGTAACTATTGATTATATTAGATCACGAGTAAATAGAAAGGAACCATAACATGGAAAAGATATTCACTTCGGTTAAACTTGGACGCTACACGCTTCCCAATCGTCTAGTCATGGCGCCAATGACCCGTTCGCGCGCCCAGTATGACGGCACACCGGGTGAGTTTGCCACTAAGTATTATTCACAGCGCGCTGCCATCGGCTTGCTTGTCAGCGAGGGTACGCAACCATCCGACGATGGGCAAGGCTATCTAACCACTCCTGGTATTTACACCGATGCCCATGTGCTGGGATGGAAAGAAACGGTGGATGCTGTTCATAAAAAGGGTAGCCATATCTTTATTCAATTGATGCATGTCGGACGCATGTCGCATCCGGACAATACACCGCATCACCGTCAAGGAGTTGCTCCGTCTGCAATTGCGCCCGGCACGGGTATGTTTACTCTCAAGGGTATGCAAGATATCCCTGTTCCACGCGCCTTGACGGTTGAAGAGATCCGCCAGACGGTAAAAGACTTTGCCTATTCGGCACGCTGCGCAGTTGAGGCCGGTGTCGATGGCGTCGAAATTCATGGCGCGAATGCTTACTTAATCCAACAGTTTCTTGCGCCGAACGCCAATGTCCGTACAGACCAATATGGTGGTTCGATATCAAATCGCGTCCGTTTTGCTATTGAAGTTGCCACTGCGATTGCAAAAGAAATCGGTGCGGATCGCACGGGCATCCGCTTTTCTCCCGGCTCGACTATGTGGGGAATCGACGAAGGTGCGGAAGGTCCAGATCTTTATCGCTACCTAGTCTCCGAACTCGATAAGCTAAAACTTGCCTACCTGCATATTATCCATCAGGGTAATGATATATTGCTGGCCGATATCCGCAAGCTTTGGAAAGGATCTTTGATTATAAATCGTCCTAGCCGTCCGCGTGAGCAGATCGGGGCCGATATCGATTTCGATTTGGCTGATTTGGAATCCTATGGGCAGATGGTTCTTGCTAATCCTGATTTTATTGAGCGCTTAAAAAACAATGCGCCGATGAATGAGGCTGACCGCAACACATTTTTTGGCGGTTCCGATAAGGGATACACGGACTATCCTACTCTGTCCTCTGCATAATTTACTTGTGGCCATGCAAACTATAATCCGATCAACCGTTGCAGTCGATGTAAGATTAAAGAAATTTCAGCAGAAGTGAGTTGGGCTAATCGCGGATAAAGAAGTTGGCTGGTTGTGATAGAGCGGCAATGGTCCACCATTCCGCTTCCTCTTTAGTTACAGAATAATCAAAGTCTTTCATCATTTCTTCTATTTCTAGGTTTACTCAAGATTCCCGTTAGGTAGACTTTTAAATATAACCTGTTATAATATGTTATATATTTATTGAGGTTAATAGCATGAATATAAACGTATATTTGGAAGATTCACTTGCAAAATCACTGGATCAGTCAGCCAAACAGCTAGGCTCATCTCGTAATGCATTAATTCGAGAGGCTATTAAAGAATGGATCTTGCATCATGAAGTAAGGGAATGGCCAACAGCCATTTTAAAGTTTCAAGGGATTAAAGATGCGCCAAATTTTGAATCTTATCGAGATGACCTTTTGCCACCGAGTGAGGATCCATTGGTATGAAATATTTATTAGATACCTGCGTTATCAGTGATTTTATTAAGGGCGATATAAATACCTTACATAAGATTAAAAATACTTCTCCGTCAGAAATTGCTATCTCGACAATTACCTTGATGGAAATTGAATATGGATTAACTTTGAATCCTCAGTTAGCTAGAAAAATTAAGCCAATCATTTTTGATTTTCTGGCAGTGATGTATATTTTGAATTTTACCCGCGATGATGCGAATCAAGTTGCATTAACTCGAGCGTTATTAAAACAACAAGGAAATCCCATTGGTAGTTATGATATTTTGCTTGCAGGGACAGCTTTAAATAACAAACTGATCATGGTTACTTCAAATATTAAAGAATTTAATAAAATTTCTGGATTGATAATTGAAAATTGGAGAGTCGCGATTACAAATTAAAAAGAAATCTTAATAAATATAAATGGGGGCGTCACAGAAGGAGGTGTATAAAGATGCGGATCAATGTTGTGCTTGATAATCAACTTGTTCAGGAAGCATTTCGCTATGCTAAGGTTGACACCAAACGCGAACTCATAGAGTTGGCCTTGCGCTAGAAAAAAGGGAAGGAATAATCACCTTTCTTATCGATGCTTATTGCGAATCACCATTAAGGTTATCTCAAGCTTCTACTATTTTCGCGCTCTAGCTTTAAACATGAAAAGCGCCAATAGCGTAGCCACCACAAAAGCGACCCAGCTAATCCAGATGGGAACAGAGAGTGGGCCAAGGATAATGGGCACTTGATAAAGGCAACGCAATAAGTGAAATAAAGCAACGATTGTAAAAATGAGTCCTGCAATCAACAGAGCCGAGTCCTTTCTCATGATATCATCCCTAAAAATAGCCAAATTAAATCATAGACGGAATGTTAAAGTAGTACAAGCTTAAATGTAATTATTCATCAGCTTAGTCATTGCGAGGAGCATTTTGTGCGACGAAGCAATCCAGTTTTTAAGCAGACTGGATTGCTTTGCCTGCAAAGAACGCAGGCTCGCAATGACGGAGGTTACTTCACCAAACTCAAAAATTCAGCTCGGGTACGATCATCTTGACGAAAATTGCCGAGCATCACGGAAGTAGTCATTGTTGAATTTTGTTTTTCGACACCGCGCATCATCATGCAAAGATGCTGGGCTTCGATGATGACACCCACGCCGCGGGCTTGGGTTACTTGAAGCAGTGTTTCAGCGACTTGCTTGGTTAATTTTTCTTGGACTTGCAAACGGCGGGCATACATATCAACAATACGAGCTACTTTAGATAGGCCAATAATTTTTCCTTTAGGAATATAAGCGACATGACATTTGCCAATAAAAGGCAATAAATGATGTTCACACAGAGAATAGAGTTCAATATTTTTAACCATGATCATTTCATCACTGTCTGAATCAAAGAGTGCACCATTGACGATTTCTTCGAGGGAAAGCTGGTAACCATGGGTCAGAAATTGCATAGCAGTCGCGGCTCGTTTGGGGGTGTCTTTTAAGCCGGTTCGGGTTAAGTCTTCTCCAATATCAGTGATAATTTTTTTGTAATAATCTTCCACTATTTTTCCTCTGTCTAAAATGTTTATCCGGGAGGCCAGTTAAAATGGCGGCCACCCAAGAGATGAAGGTGAATATGAAAAACAGTTTGACCAGCGCCAGCATTACAATTCATTAAAATGCGATAACCTTCCTCAGCAATGTTAAGTTGTTTAGCCAGCATTTTAGCGGTTTGTACCATATGCCCTATTAATGCATTATCCTCGGGGTGTAAATCATTCAAGGTAGCCAAGTGCTTAGTTGGTATAATTAATTTATGCTGCGGTGCTTGAGGATTAATATCATCAATAGCAATGACCTCGTCATCACGATAAATGATTTTGGCCGGTATTTTTCCATTAATAATGTTGCAAAATAAACAATCCATGGCGGGCTCCCCTTTGAATCAGCTTTATTAGAGAGGGCTTAGTCTAGCGAAAATGGGGGAAACTCTCAATGCTGAGGTCCTCTTGACCCTTACGATATAAATTAGTACCTTTCTCCACATCTAACAATTTAGGTGAAAAATATGAACTTGGAACAACTTCCCGCAGGACGCCAATTGCCTGATGATTTCAATGTGGTCATTGAGATCCCTTCTCGCAGTAATCCTATTAAATATGAAGTGGATAAGGATTCTGGTTTAGTTTCTGTTGATCGTTTTTTAGGGACCAGCATGTATTATCCCTGTGAATATGGCTTTATTCCGCATACCTTGGCAGAAGATGGTGATCCAGCTGATGTTTTGGTAGTGAGCCCCTACTCTCTTTTTCCCGGGGTAGCCATTCGTTGTCGGCCGGTGGGTTTGTTGCGCATGACGGATGAATCTGGCAAAGATGCAAAAATTTTGGCGGTGCCTGTTTCTAAGTTAACACCACAATATAGCCATATTAAAAAACCGGAAGATTTAGGTTCAGAATTTTTGGCTTCAGTTGAGCATTTCTTTAAACATTACAAGGACTTAGAGCAAGGTAAATGGGTTAAAGTCGATGGTTGGGAAGGTCTTGATTCTGCTCGAAATGAAATTATGAAAAGTGTTGAGCGTTATACTCAAAAAGCCTAGGTTCTCTTAAAGTGCAGAAAGGGACGATTTATGTTTAAACCGTCCCTTTTTACCTACCTCGGGCATCCTTGTTCCCAACTACCTTTCCTTGGCAGACTATCCTAGAAGCATCAAATCCCTGATGCCGGTTCCAAAACTGTGCTTCTAATTATGATTATAGAATTAAGAAAAAGCGAAATTCCATACAAAAAAACAAAATCTTAGGATTTTCGTCCAATATGAAGCCATTGACGGAAAGAATGAGATAATATAGGCCAGAGGTTAGAACGCAGATATACAAATAACAGGCCTGCTCCAAAAATAATAAGCCCCAGATAAATCGGAATAAGGCCGATGATACAAATATGTTCTCCTTTTGCGCTATGGCTAGCATGGTTCATTATATCGGGAATAGAAAGATGAAGGGTATGGTCTTGAACTAATAAGTAATATAAAAGGCTAGTGGCTGTGGTTAGCCAAAAGAAATTAAGCAAATTAAAAATATATTTTCGCATGTTAAAGCCTTCTCAAGGCATCATTCTCCACAGAGGTATTATATACTGCTTTGCTTAAGATAAGATTAAGAAATATCCCCTATTTTTTCCCCCATCTTCACTGAGCTTTGTTCTTTCAAATGGGAAAGCCAGTGAATCTTATCCCTAGGTAAGAGTAGGATGATCGAAGAACCTAGCAGGAAACGACCTAATTCATCGCCTTTATTGAAATGGATGCTTTCCTGATCGAAGTAGCGGCGAGTGATGATGGAAGCTGATCGTTCGACTAGACCCCACACAGTTTGGATTTTGCCGACCAGCATAGCACCAATAAAAATTACCGCCATTGGTCCTAAGTGGGTTTCAAAAATACAAACCAATCTTTCATTGCGTGCAAAGAGCTGAGGAATTTTACTGACGGCTAAGGGGTTAACTGAAAATAATTTTCCTGGAATATAGATGGTGCGTAACAGCTTACCGGCGAAGGGAAGGTGAACACGATGATAATCCTTGGGTGATAAATAGAAAGTTGCGAAAGCCCCTTGGAAAAATTCAGTGGCCAATGCCGAATCATTGCCCAAGAGGGATTCAAGGGTGTAATCAACTCCTTTGGCTTGCAGCAGAGTATTTTTCTCGATATAGCCGATTTGGGAGATGCAACCGTCTATAGGACTAACCAAGCTTGCTAGATCAGAACAAATAGGGCGAGCAGTGGGTTTGAGCGCTCTGGTAAAAAAATCATTGAAGCAGACATAGTCTTCGATTTTTTCATTCACTGCGGATTTAAGATCAACTTGATAGCGTTTGACAAAATCTTTGATCAACCAATTTTTGATGCGAGGGCAGGTTAAACTAGCCATCCAGCCGGCGAAGCGAGTTAAAAGCATCTGAGGCAGTAAGTATTGGCAAAGGATAAAAAATTTCTTAGACATGAGTAGATTGATCGATAAGAAGTTGAAGATTGCTTTGAACTTGTGTGGCGGTTAAGCCACTCGGTAATAAAGCCTGCCATTGGCCTTGCGGATTGATGATGTAAATCGCTGAACTATGGTTTAGCTTGTGAGTGCTCGGATTGGGTTTATTCTCGATAAACACGCCCAGTTGTTGTTGTAAAATTCTTACTTGTTCTGGCTTACCGCTGGCCCCAATAAAATTTTTGTTAAATGAACTAGCATAAGCTTGAGTACCTTTGGGAGAATCATGTGCCGAATCCAAAGAGATAAAGACGACTTGTAAATTGGGATAATCAGATTGCAGTGTTTGATAAGCCTGAGCTAAGACCGCCAAAGTAGTGGGACAGATTTCTGAACAATGGGTAAAACCAAAAAATAATAACGTCCAATGTTGGTGAAAATTGATCTGGGAAAAAGCAGCTTTACCATTTTTTCCCGTTTTCAGCTGAAATGCGGACAAGATTTTAGGTTGGGGAAATTCGATAAGATCAGCCTCGGTACGAGGTTGATTTTTTGAAATAACAAAGGCAATGGTTGCAACCAATAAGGCCAAAGCCAGGAGTCGGCGGAAACTAAATAATGAAAATTGTGTTTGCGGCATATTTAAGTTTTACCCATTGACTAGAAAATAGCGATCAGCAGCCATTGCTAAAAAGAGTGCAAAAAGATAGATCATCGAATAAAAAAAAGTGATCAGTGCTAAACGATGATTTTCTTTGAGGAACAAGCGGATGGCATAATATAGCAGGCCCGCACCCAAAATGAGAGCAGAGGTTAAATAAATCCAGGTGCAAAGTCCGATGGCAAATACCAATAAACTACTGGCGACGGTGAGAATGCTATAAAGCAAAATATAGAGTTTGGTGTAGGGAATGCCATGTGTCACCGGCAGCATGGGAATCGAGGCGCGCTCATAATCACTGTAGCGATAAACAGAGAGTGCCCAGAAGTGTGCTGGTGTCCAGGCAAAAATAATCAATACCAGTAGTAGGGGCTGGGGATCGATCGATGCTCGAAGTGCTGTCCAACCTAATAAAGGCGGCATAGCACCAAAGATGCCTCCCAGCACAATGTTCTGCGGCGTGTTGGGTTTTAAGTACAAGGTGTAACACAGTGCATAGCCAATGGCGGTGGCCAGGGTAAGCAGAGCAGTGATGGTGTTCACATAAAAATAAAGGCTAAAAAATCCCAACAAGCCAGTAACGAATGCGAAGATCCAGGCACGATGTGGAGGAATTCGGCCTGTTGCCACGGGACGTTGCTGGGTTCTCTGCATCAGTGCATCGGTTCTTCTTTCTAATACATGGTTAATCGTGGCAGCTGAGCTGGAGAGGAGTGCGATGCCTAAGGTAGCTAGAAACCACAGACTGAAAGAGATGGTTCCCTCAGAGGCGAGGTACATACCGATCCAAGCCGTGAAGAGCATAAGTAGAACGACGCGGGGTTTACATAAGATTAAATAGTCACGCCAACTGGCTTGAGTCATGAAGGTTTTCCTTGTCGATAAAGATTGACGAGGGTGGCTAATAAGGTCAGCAATAATAAAGCAGCCACAGCATGGTGAGGGAGAGCAATATCAAGGGGTCGTAAGCGAATGATATTTAAAATTCCCAATAGAATTTGGGTGCCCAGCAAGCCCAGCAAGAGCAAGCCAAAGTGAGAAGTTTTTTCCTCTACCATTAAAAAGATGCCCAGCAAGCTGAGATAGACTAAGGTGATTAAAGCGCCAAGGCGGTGCAGCATATGAATGCTGATTAAATCTGTATGCAGGGCATGCCATTGAATGGGGGGAAGCATTTGACCATTGCAATAAGGAAAATCAATGCAGGCTAGACCAGCAGAATGGGTGCTGACCCAGCCGCCTAAGGCAATTTGTAAGCTCAAAATAATAAAACCTACAATGACCCAGTATCTCAGTTTGGATGTTGGGTATAAGGGATAAGGTTTTTTGCTCAAGAGCCAAATGACCCACAACATACTCATGAGTGAAAAACCAAAGAGTAAATGACCGAGCACAACGACCGGTTTTAGCAAGGCGGTTACTGTCAGCATGCCCAAGATGACTTGTCCGAACATAATGAGTAGCAAGCTTTGACTGAGAGCAAAAGCCAGTGGCGGTAAACTTCGGCGGAAATACCAGGATAGAGACACAATCGTGAGGATGAGCATACCTTCAATGCCAGCTAAATAACGATGGCGCATTTCCGTCCAGGCGCGAGCAGTGTCTACAGGTATTTGCGGATAGGCTTTGCTGGCCTCTAGCATTTGATCTGAAGTGAGCGGTGGCGTTAAATAACCATAGCAGCGTGGCCAATCTGGGCAAGATAGACCAGCATTGGTTAAGCGGGTGTAGGCACCCAAGAGAATCACGATAAATGCCAGGAGAAAGGCAAAGAAAACCAAGCGTGAAAAAAATGGGTTCACTGGCTGAATATTGAAATGATGATCTTGCAACTTAAATATCCTCTGATGTAATTTTGTGCAAATTTAAAACCCCAAATATTACCAATAAGCTGATAGCAAAGGCAAACCATTGTACAGTGTAAAGGATATGTTTTTCTGGACCGACGAGCGCTACTTTCCATTGTCTGACAAAGCCGTGAGGGTCGGCAGGATCTAACCAGAGCACATAGGGGGCAAGATCGAGCCCTAAAAGAGGGCGAAGCTCTTGGAGATTAATATATTGTACCCGAAGAGGAAAATGTTTCTCCTGGCCTTCTGTGATGCCTCCCAGACTGAAATAACTTGGCGGAGCATTAATTACCCCTTTAATGGACACAATGGACTCTAGTGGTTTAATTCCAGGTAATTGGCGGCGATCTGGGCTAGCAGATACCCAACCGCGATCAACCAAGATAACTTTATTAGAGCCTTGTACCTGGAAAGGGGTATAGACTTCATAACCTACTCGGCTTTCATGGGTTTTATTATCCAGAAAAAGCTGATGTTGATTGTCAAATTGACCTTTTAATTGAATAGAATAGAAGCGAGAATCCTGATCTTTTTTGAAAAGATCATTAAAAACAACAGACTGTTTGCCGTGGCGAGATTCAAAGGCCGCAATGAGCTGGCGTTTTTGTTGGGCTCGTTGATATTGCCAAACACCTAGGGCTGAAAAAAGAGCAACCAAGAACAGTGTTAAGCCTATAAATTTAAAGGTGAAAGAATATTGTTTTCCGAATATACTAAAGCGCAGGATCATGATGAGTGCCTATTTTTAGAACAGTACGTCTTGTCAATAAAACGTTTGAGGTCTCGATTGTAAAATGATTCAACTTATAGTGAAAGGTTTAATTGTTCTCTTGTTATTGGTGGTGTTTTTTTCTTTAGGTAGCGCCATGTTTTATCTGATTCGTGATCAGGGTCAGTCCAATCGAACGGTGAAGGCCCTCAGCTGGCGTATTGGTTTATCTTTATTATTATTTATTTTATTATTAATCGCTTTTGCTTTAGGCTGGATCAGCCCACATTAGAGGTAAGCATTATGTTTAGAGGTTTAAATCTAGGTTCCTTATTGACGCTCTTGGCCATCGTCGTTCTTTTGTTTGGTACTAAACGTTTACGAGAAATTGGTACCGATTTGGCTGTTGCGGTACGCAGCTTCCGCAAGGGTTTGCTCGAGGAAGATAAAGAGGAAGGCAAGGACCGTGAACATCAGCCTCAGTGAAATTTTACTCGTTCTGATTATTGCTCTGGTCGTCATTAAGCCAGAGCGCATGCCCGAAGTCGCTTTTAAATTAGGTAAATGGGCCAAACAGTTGCGTGGTGGCATGAATAAATTGCGTCGAGAACTGGATGGTACCGTCAATCAGCTCAATGAAGAAGTCGGCCTGCGAGCCCTGCCTGAACAATCTGAAATAAATAATGAAAACCGACACTAATTCTCCTCCTTCAAGCGCAAGCTTGCTGCATTTTTTAATTGAGTTACGTCGACGTTTACTGCTAAGCCTGGCTTTGATTGCACTTTTATTTTTGTCCCTGGCTTATTTTTCTAATCAATTGTATGACTGGTTGGCTTTGCCTTTGTTGCGGCATTTGCCACAAGGCAGTCATTTGATTGCCACTCAGGTTATTTCACCGATCTGGATTCCGATTAAATTTTCCATGGTGGTATCCTTAGTCTTGGCCATTCCTTTTTTAATTTACCAAGTTTGGTCCTTTGTTGCGCCAGCATTATATCGAACAGAACGATGCCTGATTTGGCCCTTGCTGTTGATGAGTACAGTTTTGTTTTATCTGGGCATGTCCTTTGCTTATTTTATTATTTTTCCCCTCCTATTTGGTTTTCTCGCCAAATCCTCGCCTTTGCATGTCATGGTGGCGCCGGATATTAGCCAATATTTGGATTTTAGTTTGAAGATGCTTTTTGTATTTGGTTTGATTTTTGAAGTGCCTTTAGTGATCTCGGTCTTGGTATTGATCGGGATCACTTCGCGAGAAAATTTAGTGAAGCTGCGTCCTTATGCGATCGTAACTGCTTTTATCGTCGGCATGCTGTTGGCACCACCGGATGTATTTTCACAAACCTTATTAGCGATACCGCTATGGTTTTTATATGAATTGGGTTTACTCTTTGCGTGCTTTGTGAAGAAAAAGTAAACCCAATATTAACCGCCTGAAGGTTTGGAGATTTTGGATATAGGTTTTTCATCAAGCTTATAGCCTAAGCTCATTGCTAGAGTAAATAGCCGACCTTTATCACTAGCCAATTCCATGAGATCAGTATATATTTCTTTTATACTTGTTGTTTTGTTGCTTAGACCTACCCTTCCTAAACTTCTCTGTATTTTGCTAGCGAGCCCACTTCCTTTTAATTTTTCTCCTGGAAATATTTTTTCTTTGCTAGCTATAATATCTGCTTTTAATGCTAGTAATACTCCTGCTTTATCTGCGTCTGAAATATTTCCATTTAAGGCCTGTGTCGCATTGTAAATTGTATTATATAAGTTTTTGGCTTCATCTTTTCTATCAGCGGTTTTTGTTTCCATCTTAAATCCCTCGAGATCGGAATTTATTCTTTCTAAACGTTTAACTAATTCAGTTAGTTCAGTAGACATGTTAGCATCTCCTCAAGAAATATGGCCTTACTTTCAAGGCTAATCTAAGTATAGTCCCAAATTCAGTGATGATAAGGTGAACAGACAATACCTTGAATTTTTAGCATTTTTTTATGATAAACTATTCTAAGCTTGGTCTGTTGTCGGGGTAACATAGTCTCATGGAGGAGTAATGAAAAGAATGCGTTATTTCTTATTAGCTCTATCGTTGTTTTTCATTATCTCGGTTTCTACTCAAGCGGAGCCATTAGCTATGTTTAAGCTTCAATCCACTTCTTTCAGTGATCGAAAAGATATTCCAGTTTTATATACCTGTGATGGCCGTGATGTTTCACCGCAGCTGAGTTGGAATGGTGCACCCATGAAAACACAATCCTATGTGCTGATTTGTGCTGATCCTGATGCTCCTGCGGGGACTTGGTATCATTGGGTGATATATAATATCCCTGTGTCAGTGCTGAATGTAGCGGAAGGTTCAATTTCAGTGGGGGTTCTAGGTAAAAATAGTTGGGGTCGGGCGCAATATAATGGTCCTTGCCCGCCAGCTTCCTCGACCCATCATTATCATTTCATGCTCTATGCTTTGGATAGTCAATTATCGCTTCCTAGCGGTGCAGACGCGAATGCGGTGATCAAGGCCATGCAGGGGCATATTCTTGAACAAGCGATGATTATGGGTATTTTTGGACATTAGTCTTATGGATAGATATTTAAACCGTGAAGATGCGGGCAGAGTTCTTGCACAAGCCCTATCTGATTATGCCAAATTGCCAAATATTTTAGTTCTCGCTTTGCCTCGCGGGGGAGTTCCTGTTGCCTATGAAATTGCCTTAGCCTTAAAAATTCCCCTGGATGTGTATGTGGTCCGCAAACTGGGGGTGCCTGGTCATGAAGAATTAGCAATGGGTGCCATTGCGATGGATGGCAGCATGGTGTTAAACGATGGGGTCATTCGTGATTTAAGAATTTCTCCCGAGGCTATTAAAAGAGTTACTCAAGCAGAAAAAATGGAGCTGGAGCGTCGTGTGCAGTTGTTTCGCGGGAACCAGCCCCAGCCTGAAATCAAAAATAAAATTATTATTCTGGTTGATGATGGTATTGCAACGGGAGCCACTATGCGGGCTGCTATTGCTGCTATTAGAAAATCTCAGCCCGAGAAAATTATTCTCGCTGTGCCAGTGGCGGAAAAAGTGACCTGCGAAAAAATGAGTGAGTTAGTCGATGAAATGATTTGTCCTCTGAAGCCAGTTTATTTTAATGCAGTCGGTGCTTGGTATGAAAACTTTGAGCAGACTAGCAGTGAGGAAGTTTGTGAGTTGTTGGAAAAATCATGTCATTGGACTAGGCGTAGCAATTGAGGGATGAGCCGGTACAGGTAGTGAAGCTGTGTTCGGAGATTCTCTAAATAGAGTAGAAGAATTCTCCCGCCGGTAGGCAACGGTTGAATGAAATGCTGGAATCTGTTCCTCCTGATTTTCTGAAACGTCTTCCACCGCTTGGGGAAATATGTGTGTTTTACCATTGAGATAGCTGGTTAAATCACGCTTCTCTACGGAAGCAAATATCGCATTTGTAGAAGAAGCACGGGCAGAAGGAAGCATTTTAGATGATTCAGCCTTTTGCTTGGTTATCCAATGCTTGGTTATCCAAGCCAATCCTTGTTTAAATTGCTGGGTAATAGACATCAAAAAGCTATCAGCTCTTTTTGCTGCAGAGGAGGTTTGAAGAAAACGGCGATCCTCTTCAACAGATAAAAGCTGGTGTCGAGGTTGTTCTCCCTCTCCCCCTGTTGAAAATTGACTGACGTTATCATTGAATGATACTTGTACTTCTACCTTCTCTTCCATTTTTTCTAGATTATTTTCTCTTATATTACCCCAGCGCGCTTTTGCCTGACTTCTTAAGGCAGCATGTTTATAATCGCCTCCTTCCGTTTGACTGAGAGAAATTTCTTCCTTAGGTCTAAGAATTTGGGGAGCAACAGATTCTAAAGATAAGTCTTCACTAGTTAATAATACGATTATTTCTGATAATTCTTGCTGATGCAATTGTCTAATCGGGGCAGGTAATTCTTCAAAATTTAAATCAAGAGAAATTGTTTGAACCACCAAACTTGCCCAACTAGCATCACTGCGATATAAACTATTAGTATTGGTATTTATAGGGTGGTAATACCCCTCATTCCAAGTATCACAAATTTTACCAGCTGTTAATTTTTTAAAATGTTTTTTTACTTCTGCTATATTATCATAGATTTGAATATCTGGCCAATTAGCATCGATTAAGATAAATCCATGATTTTCTGTATCATCTCGCTGGCTAACATAAACATACTGTATTTTAACTGGTTGGGGTGCTTGCAAATTATATTTCAGTATTTCAACAGCCGTATTAGAAGCATGTTGTTGGCAGTTGCCTCGTGCTAACTGTTTTCCCAGGCGACTATTTATGATTATGTCTCTGAGCCTTGCTAATTTATCACATGATATACTTATTAAATTAGCAGTAGACATTGAAATTTTTGAGCTACCCATTATCAATCGCAAAGAACGATTAAATAATTCCTGACTTATTCTTTGATCAATACCCAATATAGGCGCACGGTTTATCGCAAATTCTAGATCAATATCTACTTCAGGTAATTTACATTCTTCGGGAATTTGCTTTTTTTCTTCCAATTGTTGTATACATGCTAGCGGCATATAGTGCCCACCGAAAAGACCATAACGCCCTGAAAGCTTCTTATTTCTTGCAGAAAATCTTTGGGTAACACATATATCTCCTATATTTTCTATAGTAGATTCCATCCCATTTAGTAATGGCCAAGGGTTCATTCCCATTAGGCTTTTTGCTGGATTATTAAGTTCTCTTATATATCCAATCAATATGGCGCCTAAAGCGAAAGCCCCTGCAAAGAAAAATTTTCGTCTGAATCTCATAGCAGTTTTGTATCATCCTATTTTAATATGGCTTCTACAATGAGCCAGAATGAGATGTTAACATCATTCACAAACAAGATTGGAGGAACCAGGATGAATATTACAGCACTAGGAATAGATATTGCAAAAAATATTTTTGAATTACATGCTATTGATTTAAAGGGAAAACTGTCGATATGGGCGTTAATGAGGTTTGTTGCGTAAATCAGCTCCATCTGCGAGCTTGCGGTCCTGAGCTTGTCGAAGGGTTGCAGGCTAAGCAATCTACTATGCTTAAAAACTGGACTGCTTCGTTGCACAAAACGCTCCTCGCAATGACAGTTTTGTGTAAAGAATGACTTATTCAACAAAGCCGTGTTAATGGTAAATGATAAAGAATATAGAGTAGCTTAATTAGCACTTAAAAGGAGTAACCATGAGATTGCTGTAGAAATTTATTAAGGATAAGTAACCAGTTTATTTCCCGATGCAAAAACTAGCAAAGATTCTTCCTAATAAATCCTCGGTGGTAAAGGCTCCAGTAATTTCGGAGAGACAGTGTTGTGCTTGACGCAGGTCTTCGGCAATCAATTCACCAGCGCGGCTGGTTTGCAGTTGATGGAAGGCGGTCTGTAAGGCCTGTTTAGCTTTTTCAATAGCATCAAGATGACGTTGGCGAGCGGAGAAAATACTTTCCTGTTCTGAGTAAAATCCTAAATTAGCTTTAATCGCTTGTTTGAGCAAATCAATTCCGGTATTGTTTTTTGCGGAGAGTGAAGCGATGGTTATTTCATTTTTCGTGCTTAGAGAGGGTTCTTCTTCTAGCAAATCAATTTTATTTCTGACTACAATATATCGATGAGAGTCTATTTGGGATGGATCCCCGCTTTCGCGGGGATGACAAAGGTCACGGGGGTGATAGAGGTCATGGAAATGATCTGTGTCTGTTGCAGAAACTAAATAGAGCACTAAATCCGCTTTTTTAATTTCTTGCTGGGTACGGCGAATACCTTCTTGCTCAATTGGATCTTGGGTTTCTCGTAAGCCTGCGGTGTCGATCAAGTGCAGGGGGATACCATCAATTTGAATAGTGTCGCGCAAGGTATCACGTGTAGTGCCGGGAATATCAGTAACGATAGCTAATTCTTTTCCGCTTAGTAAATTTAAGAGGGTGGATTTTCCCACATTAGGTTTGCCGACAATGACGACCTGAATGCCCTCGCGTAGCAGGCTACCTTGGCGGGCATTCTTTTGAATGTCAACTATTTCAGTTTGCAAATACCTAAAGCGGTCTTTAATAGCTTGGTCGGATAGAAAATCAATTTCTTCTTCAGCAAAATCAATGGCCGCTTCAATATAAACGCGCAATTGGATTAGGGCTTCAACGAGGTGATGAATGCGTTGTGAAAATTCGCCTTGCAAAGAGAGCAGGGCAGAGCGTGCTGCTCTTTCGGTAGAGGCGTTGATAAGATCAGCCACTGCTTCTGCCTGGGCCAAGTCCATCTTTCCGTTCAGAAAAGCTCTTTCTGAAAATTCACCGGGTTTGGCGAGACGTGCGCCCAAGCTTAAGAGGCGCTGAATGAGCAAATTAATAATAATGGGTCCGCCATGTCCTTGGAGCTCTAAGACATCTTCACCAGTGAATGATTGGGGATTGGGGAAAAAAATGGCGATGCCCTGATCAATGGTTTGATTTTGCTGATCGCGAAAAGAGGAGAAGCAGGCTTTTCGAGGAGGGGGGACTTGTCCCAAGAGGGTTTGGGCGATTGTTTTAACACGATTTCCGGAAATGCGCACCACAGCCACTCCGCCGCGTCCGGGCGGGGTGGCGAGTGCAACAATTGTATCCATTTCCATATTATTTTACGGTGCGCATGATATACCACTGCTGCACGACGGAAAGCATATTATTCACAAACCAGTAAAGCATCAAACCAGCAGGGAAGTTGATAAATAAGGCCGTAAAAATAACCGGCATGAACATCATGACCTTGGCCTGTATCGGATCAGGGGGGGGTGGGCTCAGGCGTTGTTGTAAAAACATGGAGAGGCCAACCATGATCGGTAGAATATAATATGGATCTTTAGCTGTCAGATCATGTATCCATAATATGAAGGGCGCTTGGCGGAGCTGTACTGTTTCTACTAGCACCCAGTACAACGCGATGAAAACAGGGATTTGGACCAAAATCGGCAGACAGCCGCCCATGGGATTGACTTTCTCCTGGCGATAAAGATCCATGGTTGCTTGGGTGAGTTTTTGGCGATCATCACCATGCAATTCTTTTAAGCGTTCCAGTTTAGGTTGGAGCTTTTTCAACATACTCATGGAGCGATAGCTTTTGGCGGACAATTGGTAAAATAACAATTTGATGATTAGCGTTGTAATAACAATAGCCCAACCCCAGTTACCAATAAATTCATAAATTTTCTGCATGAGCCAGAAAATAGCGACGGAAATGAACCAGAAAACACCATAATCAATGGTAAGCTGCAAGCCGGGCGCCGCTTTTTCAAGGCGGTTCGCCAAAGCAGGTCCGGTGTAAAGTTTAGATTGCACCATGATCTTTTCATGGGGAGGCACAGTGACTTGGGAGTTGATCATGCCAATGGTATAAAGCCCGTTAGGCGTGATTTGAGAAAAATAATCAGAGGAAGTGACTTTATTAGGGATCCAAGCGGTAACGAAATAGTGCTGGACCATAGCTGCCCAACCCCCCATGATGGACTGGTTGAGATTATTTTTCTGCATATCTTTAAAGGAAATTTTCTGGAAATTTTTTTCTGGACTAGAAATGGCAGCACCAAAATAGGTGGTTAAACTAGAAAGTCCCTTGCCATTCGGTGGTGGGGTATCAGTACGCAGCAGTTGGTTATATTGGTTACCGTTCCAGAGATGAGCAGCCTGGTTATTAATTTGGTAAGCAATATCGATTTCATAATCGTTACGGTGGAAAGTTAAGGTCTTGGTAACAAAAAGTCCTTTCTCATTCTGCCACAGCAGTTTGACTTCCAAATCTTTTTGGCCAGGTTCAAGGGTATATTGCCATTTTTCAGGTTTATAAAGTGCCTTGGCCTTGGTGGTGTCTGGACCTTCAGTGCTTAAGAGCCCGCTTTGGGCAATATACTCTGTTTTAGGATCATGATTTAGCAAGACATAAGGTGTTTTGGCTTCCAGGTTTTCAGAATAGCCTAGGAGCTTGGACTGAATAATATCTCCGCCCAGAGCATCGATTTCTACTGCTAACACGTCAGTGGTCACATGAATAATGCGATTGCTGGCAATCTGTTTGATCGTTTGCTCTGTCGTTGAGTTGCTGGTGGTCGCAGCAGGAGCGGTGACCTGAGGAACATTAGGTGCATTGGATTCTACCATTTGGGGAATCGTGCTTTGAACCTTGCTTGCTGCTAGGGGAGTAGGTTCAGGATGATCCGTTTGCCAAGCTTGATATAAGGCAAAGCAAACTAAGGCCAGAAGAATATATAAACCAACTCTTAAGTAATCTAATATATTATCTAACATATAAAATAATTCTCACTTTTTTAATGGTACAAGATCAATTCCACCCGGATGCCAAGGGTGACAGCGTAACATGCGGCGGCATGAGAGGTAAGCGCCTTTTACTATGCCGTGGCCTTTAATTGCTTCAGTGGCATAAACAGAGCAGCTGGGATGAAAGCGGCACTGATGGCCAATCCAAGGGCTAAGAAGATATTGATAGACCCTTATGAGACGGAGGATACTAGTTGAGAGTAGGTGTTTTAAATAGAAGTCAGCTGTTGCCATAAGGTATCAAGCTCTTTTTGCAATTTTGCCTTATTTTCAACTTTACATCCCTTGCGGGCCATAATCACAATATCTAAGCCTTTTATTTTAGGCTGACGAACTCGGAATCCTTCACGAATCATTCGTTTTAGATAATTACGGCTGGTCGCTTTTTTTACGATGCGTTTGCTAACAATAATCCCAATCCGGGAGAGAGCTTTCTCATTTTTTTTATACAAGGCTAAAAACCAACCCAAGCTAACCTTTAATCCCGAATCAAATACCTCCGTGTATTCTGCCTTGGTCGTTAAGCGATTCTTTTTTGAAAAACGATAAGCAGGCAGATGAAGGGCTGGTTTCACTATATTAAGTCTATGATTAGACAGTTAATCTCTTTCTTCCTTTGGCTCGGCGTCTGCTGAGTACAGCTCTTCCATCTTTCGTGGCCATACGGGCACGAAAGCCATGGGTTCTTTTACGTTTAATACGGCTTGGTTGATATGTTCTTTTCATTGCTCTGCCTCATTCGCGATATATCGATAAATAATCCCTGCTCAGGGAACCGGCTATCATAGGAGAGGGGGGGTAGAAAGTCAATCTTCCATCTGAGTAGGCGTCATTGCGAGGAGTGCTTTTTGCGACGAAGCAATCCATGTGGATTGTTTCGTCGCAAAAAGCACTCCTCGCAATGACGCCTACTCAAACTACTTTCTCTCCCCAGGCAATTTGGAGAGGAATTTGTCAAATTCGGTGAGATTTCGGTAGTAAATAATGATTTTTCCTTTGCCATTAGGCTGGGAGGCGATATTAATCTTCATGCCCAAACGCTGGCTCAGGTTTTCTTGCAGACGTTTAAGATCGGGATCGATGGGTTTTTTATGGTCATGGGTAGAATGGGGTTCCAACAGAAAGCGAACTAATTTTTCAGCCTGGCGGACTGAAAGCCCTTGATTGATAATGGTATTAGCAGCTTGGATTTGTTTTTCTTGTGGCAAACTGAGTAAGGCACGGGCATGGCCCATTTCTAATTGGCCTTGTTCAAGCAGGGATTTAACTTCCTCATTTAAAGCCAGCAAACGCAGGATATTGGTAATACTGGTTCTAGATTTGCCCACAGCTTCGGCTACCTGCTGGTGGGTCATTTTAAATTCATCAATCAATTTTTGTAAGGCAATGGCTTCTTCAATAGGGTTCAGGCTTTCACGTTGGATATTTTCAATCAGGGCCATGGCAATAGCGGCTTCATCCGGAATATCGCGAATAATCACAGGGATTTCGCTGAGCCCTGCTAAACCGGAGGCTCGCCAGCGTCTTTCACCAGCAATGATTTCATATTTGTTATGATTTTTTAGGGGGCGGACCACAATGGGTTGGATGATGCCTTGGGCACGAATAGATTCCGCTAATTCTTGTAGGGCTTCAGGGTTCATGTCACGCCGCGGTTGATATTTACCACTCTGAATTTGATCCAAGGGAAGGTGAGCCAGTCGTTCCCCTGTAGGTTCCTTCTCGGAGGTGAGGATGGGAGATTCTTCCATTAAAGAAGAGGGTTTGGCTAGCAAGGCTTCGAGTGATCTTCCAAGACCGCGCTTTTTGGACATTGTTTTTACTCTTTAGGTTTGTTGCGGTGATTGTAACATTTAGGGTAAAACTTGAGTAGGGTGTTGGAATGGATGGTGGTTATGTGATAGTTGGATAGGATTTAAGTGCTTAAAGAAGAACTGTCCCGTGCTGAACATGGATCATTGCCTAAATGGAGTTGCTCGAAAGTATATCTCAGAGAATGACACTAAAGCGAGAGCGTGTGAATCGGAGCCTTTGCGGAGAATAAATCCAATCCAGGATTGTTCATATTTTATTCTATCTATAAGGTACGATAATTAGGAATTATCGTACCTTATAATAACAAAAAAGTTGGTCAAAGGCTTTTAGGAAGAGTCAGAATGTATATAAAAACAGTGAGTGCCAGCGAGTAGTCATTTAACACTACTTAACTACCCTATCTTGGGGGTTGTTTTTGCCTCAGCCGCACTGGGTTTTAAAATGGAATCAATTTCTATTTTAGCGGTGTTACGTAATCTTTCATACGTCTCACGGTTACCTGACCATGTATCCAATGCCATTTTAGCATCAGACCATGTGCGAAGAATTTTATCTCCATCTTTTATTTCCATATCTTCTATATATTCTTTTCCTCCAGTCATATTTTTTTCGATTCTTTCAGAGTCAGGATTTTTCTCTAAAAAAGATGCACATAAAAAACTCTTGATGCTTTCCTCACGGAAGCTAATAGTGCGATCCTTTCCATTTTGTATTTTAGAAAAATAATCACAATTACTGACATCGTGTAATATCCAACCGGCTGCTACATAGCCCATTAGCCAATATAAATTAGAAAGACGCTTAGTATCTGCCACTATAGATTCGACAGCTTCTTCTTTTTTTGCATCTGATACAGTAGTGTTTGAGAGCATGGTTGTGTTTATGTCACAGCGAGCTAATAACGCATTATATAACCCTAATTCACAGGCTATATTTAATGATCGGATGCAATGAAGTCTTACTTCGTTTGATTTTCTGGCATTACCGTTACGCACATTTCTATAATATTCGCTCATATTATCCATTGCCCTAAATAGATCAAACACGGTGAGATGCTCTTTCCTGTCCATGGATGTAATTTCTATATTAATGTAGTCGTGACTTTGTAAAATATTAGCTACCGCTTCATGAAATTTCACATTTTTTTGGCAAAAGTCCTGTAATTTAGGGCTTGCATCATATAGCTTTTGGAGAACATCGACAGGATATTTAGGTAGAGCATAGATTAAATAATCTATATCATCATTTTTAGTAGAATCAATTAATTTTTCAAGGTCGCCTAGAGCATCTTCTTCCTGCTTAGTTAGGTTCGCTCTAGGGTTCGCTCTAGAAACTGAGTTGGTTGAGAAAAAGGTATTTGTATTTCGTTGCATAGGAAATTCCCCGAGATATTTTTGTGTGGCCTAAGCTAGTGTTTATTATATAATCAATATAATGCCTTAACAACCGCTTTATCTTCTGCCAAGTTTAAATATAAATTCACTATAACTTTCAGATGGTTCTTTAGTTGTTTCTTCAGTAACAACATTACTTACATTAGTTAATGCTGTTACTGATTGCATTTGTCCTTGCTTGTATTTTCGATAATTATGTCTACCGGCAGATGTTTCAAATGTCTTATTTGCCAAAATGAATGTATTCGCAGACGTGCTATCTATAGAGGTGCTTGATGAAGTTGACTGAGAAATACTTGAGCTAGTATTAGCCGCAGATGACAAAGTAGCGTTTTGTATCACAGCGACACTAACTGGAGCAGCAACAGAGTGTCGGATTAGCTCATTTTTCCAATGTGCTTGCAGTAATCCGTTGATGCTTCCATTAAAAACCTTTGCTATAGCAGTGTTGAAAATATCTAAAGCTGTATAGGTTAATGTTGCAAGCTCTTGGGCTGTACGGTTAGACTTACCCTTATCGTCTAAAGAATTAATCTGACCTGCTGCTACCATCAGATTTACAGCTAGCGACGATATTTCCGCATCCGGCTTCCTATCTTTTAAATAGGCTTTATATACTAAATCTTCTTTATATTCTGGACGCGTTTCCTTCAGTTGATTGATCAACTCATGATAAAAACCTATTATTCTATCTATGTTATTGATATTCTTTTCTAAGAAGTTCTTTAAATTTGTGAAAATCTCGCCGCCATTTCTTGCTGCACTATAGCGGGTTTTTAAATAAGCCGCTTTTGCCAAATTAGATTTTTGATGATGCTGGGCTACTGAATTAGGGTTAATTTCATCTGCTTGCTTATCTTTGCCAGAGGCGGCGTTTTTAAACAATCGATCAATCTCTGTTTCGATCGCTAAATCAAAAAAGGTTGATACCAACCTGTTTCTACTAGGGTGAGTATTAGTTTGAAGATATGTTGAAACATCGGTTTCTTCTTGCTTTGAGCCCACAGTTTTTAGCGTGTCTTTCTGAATAAAAGATGCTATTTCTTCTCCTAATTTTCTGAATTCATCGCCATAATCACCAAAATTGACATCAGAAACAATAGTTCCATCAATAAATAAATTTGGCTCAGGAAAATAAGGTCCTAACGGGTTGACTGTTTTTGCCAGTTGTGTACGTATTTCCATGTCTTCTTCTATACTTCTAGCCATTTTTCCTTGCCAGCTCTCTTCTTCATCTCCTTCTTGCTCTTCCTTTTCTTCTTTCGGTCTATATCCACCTGCTATTACATAAGGACGTAAATATATATTGCGCGATAGCTGTTCTTTATCTTCATCTAATGACAACACCTCCCCTCGAGAATTAACAAATTCAGCGGTGACACTCATGTTACTACTGGGGCTGTCTGCATGTGCGCTGGTTTGCTTGACTTCCTCGTTTGCTTTTCCCAAAGACACGCTGGGAGACAGATCCTTCCCTTCACTATCATCTGGCAATCCTGCGGCTTCTTTATCATTAAGAAATGACGCAGAGGCGCTCATTTTATCTTGTAATTTTGGACTATTTGAATTGGAATTGGCACTATTCGACATTCGGCCTTCATTCCCCGAAGAAGGAGAAATTAATTTTGTATTTAATTTATCCTCAATCGCTTTAAAGATATTAACCTCTTGGTCATTTATGAAAACTGAACGCTTGCCTGTGTCTCCATCACCAATGGCTACATAAGGATAAAAGCCTGCTTGCCGAAATACTCCGATAGCATTTTGTGTTTCTGAGCTATGGAGCAAGACATTTCTAACTGTTCCATAGGGAAAGCCTTTGTTCTTCAATTTCTTCCAGGGATAAGCGACGATATCAATTTGGTTGGCAAGCGGCCATAAGCTACCACTGCTTTTGTCCTCATTCCATTTCTTTTGAAATTCATCGAGTTTTGCTTTTTGATTCTCAGGGCAATTAATACAAAAAACCATTTTGAACGGCGGGCAACTGCCCTTATCGTAATTTGTTAAATAAGCCTCTTGTACTGCTTTAATTCTTGCTATGGTTGCATCAACATCAAGTTTATTTTTCTCTTTTTTGACAATTCCTAGGGGGATATTGACGACAAATGCCAGCCTGCCGTTTTTTTCCGGGATTTTTTCATCATCCTGCATTTGATTACTGGAGGATGAACTAGAACTACTTGGCAGTGTTCCCGATAAGCTCATGATCTGCCACTTTTATCTATGGATATATTTAATTATAGAAGAGAAATTGTTTTTGGAGGCCCTATAAATTCAAGGGGTTAGAATTAACTCACGGTATTAATAGATTGGTAGGGACTATTCCATTAAAGCTGGTTTGTTGCGGTGATTGTAACATTTAGGGTAAAACTTGAGTAGGGTGCTGGAATGGATGGTGGTTATGTGATAGTTGGATAGAATTTAAGTGCTTAAAGAAGAATTGTCCAACATGCTGAACATAGATCATTGCCTAAATGGAGTTGCTCGAAAGCATATCTCGGAGAATGACATTATAAAAGTTTCCACCCGCCTGATTCTCAAATAGCTTGGACCCCCGGATACAATCCATGACGGTTTCAGGTTTTTTATGGCGCGATACTTTCATCAGTTTAAATAGATCTACTCCTGCTTGAGTACCCGAGGTAATAAAGCCGGAAAGTAAAGAGTGCCCGCTAAAGTCTTTTATCGTGAGCCTACGAGTCAGGGTAGGGGGATTGATTCTGGGCACTTAAAAAATGGGCAAATGCTTCAGGGAGGTGGGGAGTGGAAATATACCCTAAAGTTTTGCACCACCTGTTAAAGAGGCGCCAATCGCTTTGGCAGAGTTTTCGGGTGCTTTGGACAGCGCTTATTCGAGGTAACTTTGGGTTAGGGTATCAAGCTCTGTTAAGGGAAAAGCGTGTGAGTCGGGGGCCTTTGCGGGGAATAAATCCAGTACAGGATTATTCATATTTTATCCTACTTATCAGGTTCGAGAAGGGGCATTATCGAACCTGATAAACAATCCTAAGATAAAAGCAAGACTACCTTTGGATAGGCTCTAAAGAGGATAAAAGATGAATAGCCCGAAAGTGGTCATTTTTCTGATTACACCGCGCCATACGGATAAAAATAAAAAAATGCTCGTTTACGCTGAAAATGAAGAAGAAGCGCGAATCTGCGCCAATGTAGCAATTAATCCAATGAAGATGATTAAGTCAGGGGAAGCTCCCCCCCTTCTAAATGATAATGATATTTATTCAGAAGAAGCCCAGGCTTTATGCGAAACGATAAACGTTGAATGCGCCCTTGTAGGCTCTGATACAGTGGCTTTTAAATATTTAGGTAAAGACTATCTTTTATCAAAAGGTTTTGCAAAAGCCATTGAATAGTCTAACAGTATCACACCTAGTACCGGGGTACTATAAAGATAAGAAATAGCCGCAAGGAGAGAGCCATGCCTCATTACTTGGTTGCCAGCATTAAAATTAAGATTGATGACGACATTATGAAGGATGAAAAAGTTTATGAGTTTCCTCTTCCCGGCAGATTTACACAAACTGTCAATGAACTAATGATAAAAGGCTATAAACCAAACGGTGGGGTAACACTATTTTTTGGCCATAAAACAAAGCGCATAGTTTTTTTTCAATCTATGTACAAAGGGAACTAAATTTCCCTTTTACTCCCATAAATACTCGCTTAATTAAAAAGGAGAAGACCATGCAACAGAAATATGATTACAAAGTTATAACTGATTCAGTACATATACCCGATGGACAAGAAATAAGCAAGATTCCAAACGGTGTGTTCCCATCCAACTTAGTGACCAGAGTAAACCAAGAAATGATCTCTGGTTATAAACCTTGTGGGCTTACTTCATTTTTTGATCAATCATTCAGAACAATGATTTTCTACCAAGCTCTGGTCAAAGAGGGTTAAATTTCCATTCCCACAAGACCTGTATGAAATAGCAATGGGTACCAGCGAGCAGTCATTTAACACTACCTAACTACCCTATCTTGGGGGTTGTTTTTATCTCAGCCGCACTGGGTTTTAAAATGGAATCAATTTCTATTTTAGCGGTGTTACGTAATTTTTCATACGTCTCACGGTTACCTGACCATGTATTTAATGTCATTTTAGCATCAGACCATGTACGAAGGATTTTATCTCCATCTTTAATTTCCATATCTTCTAAATATTCTTTTCCTCCTGTCATACTGTGTTCAATTTTTTTAGAATCAGGATTTTCCTCTAAACGAGATGCGCATAAAAAATTCTTGATGCTTTCTTCACGGAAGCTAATAGCGCGATTCTTTTTCTCCGGGATTTTAGCAAAATAATCGCTGACATCGTGTAATATCCAACCGGCAGCTACATAACCCATTAGCCAATATAAATTAGAAAGACGCTTAACATCTGCCAATATAGATTTAATAGCCTCTTCTTTTTCTGCATCTGACACAGTAGTGCTTGATAGTCTTGTCGTGTTTAAGTCGCAGCGCGCTAGTAACGCATTATATAAACCTAACTCACATGCTGCACTTAATGCCTGCATGCAATGAAGTCTCATTTCTTTTGCTTCCTCATCTTTAGAGGCTCTCGCTTTTGTCATATTAGTATAAAACTGACCGAGGGTACCTGCTGCTATAAAAATCTCAAAAAGGCTAATATGCTCTTTACCATTCATGGAGGTAATTGCTACATTAATAAAGCCGCGACCGCGTAAGTTATCGGCCATCGCATCCTGAAACTGGACATTTTTTTGACAAAAATCTTTAAACTTAGTGCTTGCTTGATAGAATTTTTGCAGTAAGTCGAGGGAATATTTAATTAAGCCTTTACTTAATCTATCAAAGTTTTTATTGTCATTGGAATCAATAATCAGTTCAATGGAGCTTAAAGTTTTTTGTAGCTCCGCGTTAGAAGTTGTTGAAAAAAGGCCATTTCGTTGCATAAGAAACTCCTCAGTAGCTTATGTACTTTAAGCTGGTGCTTAGTTATATAAGCGATATAATACCTTAACATCACTTTATCTTCTACTTAAGTTTAAACATAAATGTACTATAACTTTCAGGTACTTCTTTAGGCGCTTCCACTTTATCAGCAGCTCTACTTACGTCAGTTAATGTGTTAGCTGTAGATGATTGCATTTGTCCTTGCTTGTATTTTCGATGGCTATGTCGACTGACTGTATCGTTCGTATTTGCACTTGCCAAAACTCTTGCCTCAAAATCAATAAAGGCCAGCCCTATAGCATTACTAGGAATGGTTGGCTGAGGAATACTTGAATTAACATTAGCCGCAGATGATGAACTGGTACTTTGTTGCACGGCAGCGCTAGCTGGAGCAGTAACAGAGTGTCGGATTAACTCATTTTTCCAATGTGCTTGCAGTAATTCGTTGATGCCTCCATTAAAAACCTTTGCTACAGCAGTGTTGAAAATATCTAAAGCTGTATAGGTTAGTGTTGCAAGCTCTTGGGCTGTACGGTTAGATTTACCCTTATTGTCTAAAGAATTAATCTGACCTGCTGCCACCATCAGATTTACAGCTAACGACGATATTTCCGCATCCGGCTTCCTATCTTTTAAATAGGCTTTATATACTAAATCTTCTTTATATTCTGGACGCGTTTTCTTCAGTTGATTGATCAATTCATGATAAAAACCTATTATCCTATCTGGATTATTGGTATTCTTTTCTAAAAACTCTTTTAAATTTTTAAAAATCTCGCCACCATTTCTTGCTGCAAGATAGCGGGTTTTCAAATAAGCCGCTTTTGCCAAATTAGATTTTTGATGATGCTGGGCTACTGAATTAGAGTTAATTTCACCTGCTTGCTCATCCTTGCCAAGGGTAGCGTTCTTAAACAGCCGATCGATCTCTGTTTCGATCGCTAAATCAAAAAAGGTTGATACCAACCTGTTTCTACTAGGGTGGGTATTCGTCTGAAGATAGGTTGAAACATCGGTTTCTTCTTGCTTTGAGCCTACAGTTTTTAACATGTCTTTCTGAATAAAAGACGCGATTTCTTCCCCTAAGTTTCTGAATTCCTCGCCATAATCACCAAAATTGACATGAGAAATAATAGTTCCATCAATAAATAAATTCGGCTCAGGAAAATAGGGCCCTAACGGGTTAACTGTTTTTGCTAGCTGATCACGTATTTCCATGTCTTCTTCTATACTTCTAGCCATTTTTCCTTGCCAGCTCTCTTCCTCATATCCTTCTTGCTCTTCCTTTTCTTCTTTCGGTCTATAACCACCTGCTATTACATAAGGGCGTAGATATATATTGCGCGATGGCTGTTCTTTATCTTCATCTAATGACAACGCCTCTCCTCGAGAATTAACAAATTCAGCGGTGACACTCATGTTACTACTGGGGCTGTCTGCATGTACGCTGGTTTGCTTGACTTCCTCGTTTGCTTTCCCCAAAGATACGCTGGGGAACAGATCCTTTCCTCCACTATCATCTAGCGGCAATCCTGCGGCTTCTTTATCATTGAGAAATGATGCAGAGGCGCTCATTTTACCTTGTGATTTTGGGCTATTTGAATTGGAGTTGGCGCTATTCGACATTCGGCCTTCACTCCCCAAAGAAGGAGAAATTAATTTTGTATTTAATTTATCCTCAATCGCTTTAAAGATATTAACCTCTTGGTCATTTATGAAAACTGAACGCTTGCCTGTGTCTCCATCACCAATGGCTACATAAGGATAAAAGCCTGCTTGCCGAAATGCTTCGATGGCGTTTTGTGTTTCTGAGCTATGGAGCAGGACATTTCTAACTGTTCCATAGGGAAAGCCTTTGTTCTTCAATTTCTTCCAGGGATACGCGACGATATCAATTTGGTTGGCAAGCGGCCATAAGCGACCACTGCTTTTGTCCTCGTTCCATTTTTTTTGAAATTCATCAAGTTTTGCTTTTTGATTCTCGGGGCAATTAATACAAAAAACCATTTTAAACGGTGGGCAACTGTCTTTATTGTAACTTGTTAAATAAGCCTCTTGTACTGCTTTGATTCTTGCTATGGTCGCATCAACATCAAGTTTATTTTTCTCTTTTTTGACAATTCCTAAGGGAATATTGACAACAAATGCCAGCCCGCTGTTTTTTTCCGTGATCTTTTCATCATCCTGCATTTGGCTACTGGAGGATGAGCTAGAACTACTTGGCAGTGTTCTTAGTGAGGTCATGGTCTGCCGCTTTCATCTATAGATATATCTAAGTATAGAAGAGGGCTTGTTGCATAAATAGCCGCGAATACGGTCGCCCAAGCCTTTGAAATTTCAAGAAAACTCCATTAAGATTCTTTCGCCAAAAATCATCTTAGGTGGAAGGATCCATGAAAACAAAGAAAAAGTA
>Ga0207695_10000756_pt1 | contig 62142 bp, 100 predicted proteins | sample KBSC54metaG_FD_184354 | JGI IMG/M metagenome (GOLD analysis project Ga0207695, IMG submission 184354) | Corn rhizosphere microbial communities from Kellogg Biological Station, Michigan, USA - KBS C5-4 metaG (SPAdes) (version 2) | ecosystem: Host-associated > Plants > Roots > Rhizosphere > Soil...
GGTCGGCGGCAGGGTCGGCGGCACGGTCGGCGGCAGAGTCGGCGGCATGGTCGGCGGCACGGTCGGCGGCACGGTCGGCGGCAGAGTCGGCGGCACGGTCGGCCCTCGAAACCACCCGCATTGAACTCCAGCAGTCAGCCCTCGATCTGGTCATTCGCATGATCGATCTGAGTGCGCTTCCCGTCGCCGCCTAACCCCAAAGGTAACGGGAGAGCAGATATCATGGCACTCACCAATATTTTCCGCGAGCCTCGCCGAGAGATCACTGAGAGCGTCATCGGGATCACGATCATCGGCGCCCTTGGATATGCCGATCTCAAATTTGCTCGTTGGCTTCAGGAGGTATCCGGCCCAGGCTACAATGAGGTCCCGTGGCCCCTCGGGATGATGGTTGGCCTCCTAGTCGCTGCGGTCTTCATTTTCCTGCTTTTCCTCACTCACGAAGTCGGCGATTCCATCTGCGATGCGCTAGCTGAGCGCGGCCTGGAGCTTCGCCCGAAGAACCGTCCGGGGCGTCGGTGATGACCCACTCCCTGATCAATAGCGGCCTCTCCGTGGGTACTCGCTTCCCCGATGAATCCACCCATCATGAGTATAGCGCCGAGACGATGGACCGTGAGGCCGAACTGATCCGTCAGTCCGAGGCCGCTTTCGCTGAGCGCTTTGCCGCCGGCCTCGTCGGCTTCACCGAACTCTGCCGGGAAGCCGGTATGCCCCATCGCCAGATCAAGGCTTGCCGGGATGCCATCGGGTTATCGGTGGATCGGAGGGAGGTCTTCGCCGCGCTCGCATCGACCCTTCCGAGTGACATCGTTCGTGCCGGAAGCGTGTCGCATTACGTGGATGCCTATCTCCGGGAGATCGCGGCGGATGCAGGGCTGCTCCAGATGGCGGACGCTGCCGAATGACTGACCTCATCGCCCAACTTCGCACCGCCGAGACAGTCGCCGAACAGGCAAATGCTGCCCTGGCGAACACACACAAGTTCGAGCGCGATCTATCCGCAGCCACCGAGATCGTATGGCGAGCATTCCTCCGGGAACTGCCAGAGGATCGCCGCTCCCTGATCACGGCAGATGCCATGCGTGAAGCCGCCGACGCCGCAGTCTCAAGGCTTCTATCCCCCATCCTCGAACCCACCCAGGAGCATGCCGAAGCAATGGCCAATGCCCTCTTTGAGATCGAGCGGGAACTTGCCGATGAGCGGCTTGGGATAGGGGTATCGATACCTGCGCTCGATATGGCGGACCATCTTCGGGACGCTGCCGAATGAGCGCGAAATGGACCCAAGAGCAGGCTATCGAGCTGTGCCGCAAGATCGAAGTGATCGCGCCGAAATACGGCTGTCACGTCGCCCTGACCGGCGGGACGCTCTACCACTTCGGGGAGCGGAAGGACGCCGACATCCTGTTCTACCGCATCCGGCAGATCGCCTACATCGACGTAGACGGCCTGATGCTCGCCCTGTCGGAGATCGGCATTGAGGCCATCCGTGATTACGGCTGGTGCTACAAGGCGGCATACGGTGAGCAGCCGATAGACTTCTTCTTCCCGGAGCGCGACGGCATCGAATATCCGGGTCACTCAGACCCGCCAAGCGTGGCCTTTGCACCCACCGAGGAGCCGGAGGTCGTGTTCTGATGCGCCGCTCCCGCAATACGCCGCTCGACCGAAAAATACAGAAGCGGTGGAGCGCTCCCGTTGTCGAGCCTCCATGCCGCATCAAAACCGGGATCACCGGAAGCGACCCCGATTCAAATTGCTTCAACGTCTGCATCAAGTGCGGCTCTCGTTTTGGGCAGCCTTGTCGGGAGGAGCAGCCATGACCCTCCGGGAAGCACTCTCATCATCCATAGAGATCGAAGAGGCGAGGGAACGGACAACGTGGCGGCCGATTGAAACGGCTCCACGCGACGGGACGGAAATCCTCGCTTACAGCGCCATCGGATGCACCGATGTCATGCTGGTTCGCTTTACGTCAATGGCCGAGTTCCTCACCGACAGTGAGGTTGACGCGTACATCGATGCTGGTGCCGACGCCGACATGATCGAACAAAGCGACTGGTTCTTTGCCGACTTTGTCCATGGCGACCGACTGTCTCCCGATTGCTACCCGACGCACTGGATGCCGCTACCCAAACCCCCTGAGCCACCGGGGGAGATCAGTCTGGCCGATGGGCGGAAGACAGCAGGTTAACCGAAATAGAGAGGATCTGAATTATGCCGTTCGACAGCCTGACATTCGATGATGTCTCAGTACCGGTCGCCAAGCCATTCGATTTCGATACGGCGACGCCTGACGAAAGGCTCTGTGAACTCGCCAGACTTCTGGAGAATGAGCAGGAGTGGCGGGATATGATGATCTGGGATTACGGCGTTGAGCTTCAAACCGGTGGCATCTGCGGAACTTCGGGCTGCGCGATGGGTCTCGCCCGCGTGACGTGGAGCGGATACGCAGCCATTTTCCAGCGTAATATCTTTGCCGAGAAAGAAGCCTTCGACCTCACGAGCAAGCAAGCGGACTTTCTGTTTGGTGGCGAGGCGTATGGCGGCAAAGACAGCGACTATATCACCCCCGGCATGGTCGCCACCGCCATCCGCCAGTTCGTCGCCAACCGTCAGTCCGCATCATGACCACCGATACACCCCGTACAGCATCAGATGTTCTCAGGGCGGCTAGGGAGAAGATCGAGAAGCCGGAGAATTGGACGACAGGCGCGATGGCTCGCGGGAAAACTCGCCGTCCATGTTTGCCGCTTTCCAAGGCTGCGCGGTGCTGGTGCAGCATGGGAGCAATCGAGGTCGCAGCCGGCGGATCGGATGAGGGCGCATATGCCCGCGACATCCTCCGGAAAGCCACTGGTGCCCATACTATCGGCAAGTGGAACGACGAACACGACCACGCCGACATTCTCAACGGGTTCGACCGTGCAATCCAACTAGCAGACAGCGCAGATAAGGGGGAAGTGGTATGAGCGGCCCACGATTTTTGCAAACCGGCTTCGAGAAAATCCTGTCCCATTCCGTCGAGGAATGCGGCGAATTCCTGGCCGCAGCCGGTAAGACGCAGCGTTGGGGCGCGAACAGCTTCAACCCGCTTCTCCCGCCGTCCGAGCGCGAAACCAATCTGGTCTGGCTGCGGCGGGAAATGCGCGACGTGATCGAGGTTCTTCGCCGTCTGGATAGGGCGATGCAGGCCGAGTGCGGCTGCGATCCGATCTTTGAGGATGCCGCGCCATGAGCGAACCCACAAAATGTGCCTGCGTCTCGCCAGACGCCAAGGTCTGCGCCGACCGCCGGTACAACCGATACATCTTCGATGACTGTGACCACGAGTTCTACGAAGAGGGCGATCCCTGCGATTGCCCTTGCCACGATGAACACGAGGAAGAGGATTTGTGGCCATGATCACCCTCCGCGACACGCTGATCGACACGCGCAATCTCCCTCCTATCCGGTCACAGGGCGCGGCCTACAAGTCCAAGCGCACCATTGGCTTCTGGATGATCTTGTCAGCTTTAGCTGCTGGTATGGCTGTGGCGATCTATGGGGTGCTGAAGCATGGGTGAGAACCTGGCGAAGGCCGAGAAATGGTCCCTAACCACCGATGAAATAATCGACGCCCTGAAAGAGCTTGTCGATCTATCTGAGTGCGAGACAGCACGGATAACGCTGTTCGTTAACGGTGGCGCTGCGGTTGCGATTGGCGGTGAACATGCCCGGTCACAGTTCCCTGGAAAGACCGCTGAACTGGCGCTCATCAAGGCGCGCGATGCGATCCTGAAGGCGAGGGCGGCATGAGCGATCTATCGCGCATATCGGGACTGTTCGTCGGCCAACTGAGCGACGCGGAACTGGTGGAATTCAATGAGGCCGTCCGCGAGGGTCGCGCCCGTCGCAGCTATGAGGGGGCTATGGGCTTCTTAGGCTGTCCGGTCGTGAGGCTCATGGACCCCGATTTCGAGAACGAGTGCCGCGATTACAAGCTCCACCAACACGATTACCTGTGAGGATGAAATGACCGATCTATTGGATATGGGGCAAGTCCCGACGATCAGCACGCCGAAGCGCGCCAGCGTGGCCGTAAAGGCTCCGCGCGTGCCGAGGAAGGCCGCGCCAGCCAATCTCCCTGCCGTCGAGGAAGCCCCGCCCAACATGCTGTCGGCCATCGTCATGCTGGCAAAGGACCAGTCCGTCGATGTCGCCAAGCTGGACGCGATCTTGCAGATGCAGGAGCGTTTAGAGGACCGCCAGGCCAAGGTGGAATTCAGTCGAGCGCTGACTCGCCTCGCCGGCAAGCTTCCGCGCGTCAAGAAGAACGGCACCATCAGCCTCGGCCAGGGCAAAGGAGAAATCCCGTTCGCCAAGTGGGAGGACATGGACAAGATCATCCGCCCGCTGATGGATGAAGAGGGTTTTACCCTTTCCTTCGACAGCGACCAGCGAGCCGACCAGGGCGGCGGGATCATCGTTACCGGCGAACTGCTCCACCGCGACGGCCACAGCAAGACCGCCAAGATGGCGCTGCCGCTCGATACCGGGCCGGGCCGCAATAACCTCCAGGCGATGGGTTCAAGCCTCTCCTACGGCAAGCGGTACTGCGCGGAAATGCTGCTCAACATCGTCCGCGAAGGTGCGGATGATGACGGCGCGAAAGGTGGCGTTCAGTTCATCGGCCCCGGCCAGCTAGCGACCATCAAGAAGCTGCTGGCCGAGACGAACACGAACGAAATCCGGTTCCTCGAAACCATCGGCGTGTCCGAGCTTACGGACATCAAGGTCGGGGAGTTCACCATTGCGGTGAACCTGCTGAACGCGAAGAAGGCGGCGGCAAAATGAAGATCATCCAGTGCGCGCAGAACACGCCGGAATGGATGGCTGCCCGGCGCGGCATCCCTACCGCGTCGTGCTTCCATCATATCGTTACGCCGGCCAAGGGCGAGTTGTCCAAGTCATCGAAGGCATACGCCTACAAGCTGCTGGCGGAAAAGCTGCTCAACGCGCCAGCCGAAGACGGGCCGAAGTCCCATTGGATGGAACGTGGAAACGATCTGGAATCGGCAGCGGCCACCCAATACAGCTTCGTCAATGAGGTGGATCTGGAGCGCGTCGGCTTCATCACGACTGATGACGGTTTGATCGGGGCCAGCCCCGATAGGCTCATCAAGGGCAAATCGGCGGGGCTGGAGATCAAGGTTCCGGCACCGCACACGCATCTTCAATATCTGCTCGAAGGCCCCGGCGCCGACTACCGCGTACAAGTCCAGGGACAAAATTACGTCTGTGAGTTCGACTACGTGGACTTCCTGTCCTACTCCGACCGGATGCCCCACTGCACGATCCGCACAGGCCGCGACGAGCCGTTCATCAAGCTTCTGTCGTCGGCGCTTAACGCCTTCAACGAGATGATGGCAGGGATGGAGCAACGGGCGCGGGCGCTCGGTCTGTTCCAGGCTTATGCCGAAGCTGAAGCCGATGCTGCCGCCGAACTTGATGCGGTGTTCCGCGCGGAGATTGCCGCATGACAGCCGAGGCTTCACAGGCGGCCGCCATCGCCAGGCAGTCTTACTGCGAGGCGAAAAAGGACCGGCTTGCCCAAAATCAGGATGGGGCGTGGAAGATCACGCTCAATTCGTTGGACCTCCCGCCGCACGTAATCGCCGCCCCGATGGGCACCCGATACATGATCGCGTTCGTGGAACTTGGCGACAACGAAGAGCCAGTTTCGCCTCTCGGCCCATCGGCCAGCGAGCGCGCCAAAGCAGCCTATCAGGCAAGCTCACCCGGAGATCAAGCTAGAGCGCGATCAGTCATGCTGTGCCGCGATCCCGACTTCCAGGCATGGGCGCAAGCAACCGATGAAGCCGAGGCGGCGACGTTTATCCGCAGGAGCTGCCGGGTTAACACCCGGGCTGCGTTCGCAGACAATCCCAAGGCCCTTGAAACCTTCCTCGCCCTGGAGCGGGAATACAAAGCCTCGCACCGCTTCCATGGAGATAGGCGATGATCCGCTCCGGCCTCCAGCGCAAGGAGAGGGGCGGCTACATCGCTCGGAAGAAAAAGCCGCGCACCGGCTTGGCACCCGAAGGCCCGTACCGCTCGCACAAGCATCTTCAGTGGATCAGGGGGAATATCTGCTACGAGTGCGGAGCCGGCGGGAAGATTGAAGCCGCGCACGTCCGTATCGGGACTGACGGCGGCGAGCGGGTGAAGCCTTCGGATTATTGGGTGATACCGCTGTGCATTCCCTGCCATGACCGGCAGCACGACGGCGAGCGCACCTTTTGGGGGCTGCGCAATCCCAAGGCTATAGCGCTCGAATTCGCCCGCCAGTCCACCGACAAGACCATCAAGCTTTCGGCGATGCGAGCACCGAGCGGGACTGACTTCCGCCGCCTTGAAATCGTGGAGGCCCCATGACCCCCAACCACATATCCCAATCTAGCTATAGGGGAGGGTGAGGGGATGAAGCCCACGCTGCATCAGCGCAAAATCCTCAAGCTCTTAGAGCCCATTGGATCAAATGGAGGGTATCCTGCGCGCCGCCTCGGAAAGCTGATTTGGGATGGATGGAGCGCCGGCACGGCATCGGGTTTCGCCAACCATGAATGCCGCCAGATGGAACGCGCAGGTTGGCTGAAGCGCCTTGACGATCAAAAGCCAATTGTTTGGCAGATCACTGAATCGGGTCGCGCCGCTATCGGGATCGATAAGGAGGGATGATGGGAAAGCTGACCGAACCTCAGCGCGTTCTCCTGAACGATTTCGCATCCGCTCGCGGAACATGCGATGACGGATACCCACCACTCAAGAAGCTTATGGCCCTCGGCTATGTCCAGCGGGTCAAGCTGAAATACGGCGACGTATTCGAGATAACCGACGCGGGCCGTTCAGCGCTCAATCCAGCCGCCGATCAAAACACTGAGGGGGAGGGGTGATGACCCCGATCCGCGAAGACTGGGCTGGCGAGCCATGATCTACTTTATCCAGGGCAACGCCGGTACGCCGATAAAGATCGGGTTCACGCAGTACAATGATGTAAGCGGGCGCATGGCAAGCCTGCAAACGGCCTACCCATGGACGCTGCGCTGTCTGATGCGAATCACTGACGGGGATCAGCAATTAGAGCGGCGCATCCATGCACTGTTCGATGCCGAGCGCCTTCGCGGAGAGTGGTTCGAGCCCAGCGGCAGGATTTTGCTTTTCATTGATCAGATCGTGTCGTTCGGTGTCGAGCGCGCAATCGAGGCTGTCGAGCTGTCGGCAGGCATAACCGACGATCATATTGGCGATCTTTGGATCGCCGAGAGCGCGATCCCAAAGGTTTTCCGGATCAAGTATTATGTCATCCCGCAGGCACGCCGTTCGGGTAACTGCCCTCCCGTTGAGCTTTGGAGGGGTGGCTCGAACACCTATCGATATTACAATATCGCTCAACTCAAGGCGTGGCTCGCTCGCAACGAAATCAAATATCATATCGATTGGGTGAAGGCCCAATGGCACATCAAGCGCCGCGAAGACATCGTGCGGACGCCGGCTGCCCTGGAAATAGCCGGGATGGATGCATAGTGGCCCGCGCTCAACTCACATTCCGACAGACCGACGTGACGCGGGCTATCCGTGCCGCGCAGGCTGCTGGCGTGTCCGTTGGGCGCGTGGAGATTGACAAGAGCGGAAAGATTGTCATCGTCGCCGGATCGCCAGCTAACAGCAACGAGCCGGGGGACGAAAGCAGCGAATGGGACGACGTCCTACAATGATCCCGCTGCAATACGTCCATGCCTACCGTGATCGCCACGGCAAGATGCGGCGGTACTTCCGGCGTCCAGGGATGAAGAAAATCCCCCTGCTTGGCGAGCCCGGCTCGGATCAATTCATGCTGGCCTACGGGGCTGCGTGCGAGGGCAAGGAGCTTCCGAAACCGGAGATCGGCGCGAGCCGCACGAAACCCGGAACGATAGCGGCGCTGACTGTCGCATATTACAATTCAAGCGAGTTCAAGACGCTCGCGAAATCGACGCAGGACGCCTATCGCAACCAGATCGACAGCTTCCGCGAGAAGTACGGAAGCAGGCAGATCGCGCCACTGACACAGGCGCATATCAAAGGCATCATCGCGGCCAAGGCCGAAACACCCGCCTCCGCGAACAACTTGCTGGACCGGCTGCGCGGTCTGATGCAACTCGCCGTCGCAATGGATCTGATCAAAGCCGACCCGACCGTTGGCGTGAAGAACCTGCGCAACAAGACGGACGGCTTCAAGGAATGGCCCGAAGCGCATATCGAGCGGTTCCGCAAACATCACAAGCTCGGGACGCGCGCCAGGCTGGCATTCGAAATCCTGCTGAACACGATCCAGCGCCGCGGCGATGTCGTCCGCATGGGGCGCCAGCACATCCGAGATGAAACACTATCGATCGTGCAGCAGAAGACCGGAACCGCCGTGGATATCCCGGTGCTTCCGGACCTACGGGAAGCGCTCGACGCGTCGCCGGCTGACAACCTCACCTTCCTGACAACAGACTTCGGCAAGCCGTTCTCCGCTGCCGGATTCGGAAATTGGTTCCGCGAGGTTTGCAACGAGGCTGGCGTTCCGAAGGGATATTCAGCTCACGGGCTGCGCAAGGCGGGCGCAACGCGCCTGGCGGATCATGGCGCGACCGAGCATGAGCTGATGGCATGGGGCGGATGGAAAACGCTCGCCGAGGTGCAGCGCTATACGAAGGCGGCGAACCGCAAGCGCTTGGCGAAATCCGGCGGCGCAAAGCTCATAGCAGGAACATCGATTGGCTCACCTTCAGAAAAGGTTAGCCAAACCGACCCGCAACCCATTGAATCGACAGGGTGAGAAAATGAGGGTGGTGATCCCGGTGGTTATGCCACCGGATAGCAGAATCAATGACGTAGAGAGGCTAACCGGACTATCGGCACGTACTGATTCTAAAGGCCGATTCCATCTATTGGCTAACCCAGTTTCCCCTCCCCCTTATAGCGATAGCCTGGGAGGGGAGTCGTGAGGGTGCTTGTCTGTGGCGGCCGGAACTTCACCGACTGGCAAACGGTCCGCAACACGCTGCGCAACCTCATCGCTGAACGCGGGCTGATCACCGCCATTATCCACGGTGGAGCGTCTGGAGCCGACCGGATGGCCCATGTCTTTGCTGACTTTCAGCGAGTCCCCTGCGAGACGTTTAAGGCTGATTGGGAGGCCCATGGCAAAGCCGCCGGCCCGATCCGCAATAGGCGCATGATCGATGAAGGCAAACCCGATCTAGTCGTAGCCTTCCCCGGAGGTCGTGGGACTGCCGACATGATCCGGAGGGCCAAAGCTGCCGGGATCGAGGTGATCGAGGTGCGCCCATGACCTATAGCACTGACCTGGGAGGGTGGGGATGAGCGAAAACTTCCTCGTGATCTTCTACCGCAAGGACTCGGATTCATTCCTCAGCTTGGGGCCGTTCGAGTGTGTGTCTTCGGATGGGGAATGCCTCTACGGGGACAGTGAACAGCCGATAGCGCGATACGGCGACTTCGCCTGGCGCACGGCCCATCACAATTGGGACGGCTATCGACTCGTCCCCACCGACCACACCAAGGAGCCTTAAGGATGTCTGAGATCAGATCCCGCCTTCGTGCGGCATCCACTGAGTCGGTGAAGGAGAGCAAGGGTGGCTAGGCACTGGCGTCCGAAAAAGCACGTCACCTGCACAGCCTGCGGGTGGTTCGGTTTCAGAGTGATCCGGGCGAAAGCGTGCCCGAATTGCGGCCACTGGCATCCGACCGAGACGGTGGTCGCCAAGTCGGCGTTTCTGGCTGTCTCGGACGGTTACAACAAGCAGGTTGACGAGATCGCCGCCCTCCGCGCCGAGGTATCGAGGCTGCGTGAGGCACTAGAGTTATTTGCTTGGCTTGGAGTTGAATTGCCGGGGCGCAACCCAAACTGCGTTATGCACTTAGTAGGGTTTCCTACAGGCGAAATCCTCTGCATCGAATACATACTAAAAGCCCGCGCCGCCCTCTCTCCCCAGGAGAAGAGCAATGGGTGACGGGTATCCGCTCCCTCATCATCACCTAGAGGGGAATGGTTAAGAGGGCTTTATGGGTTTGGGGGTGGGCATAGTTCCGCTCTCTTCCTCCTGTCGGTATGGTCTTGGATTCCATGCCTTCAGCCCTTGGCTATTGGGAGGGTCATGCGACCCCGAGTACCGAGTTACCTCTTGGCTTTCGCCCCGCGCCTTGCAACTGGTCGCGGCCTCCACGCCATTCTTGGGCTGCGTTACGGATCGCTTCATTCTGGCAGCCACGCCAGTTAGCACACGATCCGCTGTCGTACCCTGACCGGGAGTTACCCGGCACCGTATAGGCGCTGGTTGTCAGAGCGGAGACAGAGCCAGCTTTGGTTTTCGGCTTTGAGAGCGGGAGCCGAACGAACGCGCGGGCCACAGATTGATTGTCAGGAGGATGTGAATGCGTTATACATTCCGTCCTGGACCCCTGACGGTCCACATGCGTTGGGACTGCGACCACAGACCAACGCCGAGGGCGCGAGAGCTGATAACTCCGCGCCCTTTTCTTTTATCGGAATCGGGTTGTTCGGTCAACGTTCTTATGTGGGAACGTACTAGGATTTAGCTGCCAGTCCGATTTCAACAAGACGGCGGAACGCATCAGCCCGGCTCGGCAAGTCAGGTTGATCCCGTCTCCACGCATCCACCTTCGCTATCAGCGAATCCGGTGCCGGGATTTGCAGCCTTCGGGTGGTCGAGTTCTCGTCGAGCTTTCGCGACATGCGCCCTTTGGGTGGTGCGGGAATCGTCGCGATCTCCATAACATTTCCTTGTCCATAATAGCCACTGTGTGTATAGTACTGACAGTATTAACGATGCGCAAGGTTTTTGAAAATGGCAGTTCGCACAAGTGCGGTTCCGCGTAATCGCGTCCTGGTTTTCGGTGCCGGTGATTTCGTGGTGGATACCGGCGAGCATAATGAGCATCCGGCGGTCTTCATCTCGCGGGCTAAGCAGCCTGAAGCGCCGGGCGAAAGCGCGAAGCGGGAAAAGATACCGCTCGACAGCCTCCTATCGGACGACATCGTTTTAGAGTTCCCGACGCGCGACCAAGCGCACACCGTCGCGGATGCATTGGTCGCAGTTCTGCATGAGCCGTTGAAGGCTCTGATGCTGGAGGTTGACCGGATCGGCTCGGTTGATGCGAGCGAGGAACAGTGGGCCAAGGCGATTCGGCGTCCGCTGTACGGCTTGGTTCGCGCCTATCACGGAGAAACCGAGGCCACGGACGCGCCGGGCCCTGAAGTCGAGGCCGAATGCAATGAGGAGCTAATCGCGGGGCTCCGCCCGACGCCGCGAATCTGCGCCAAGTGCGGTCACGGTCCATGCAGAAGATACGAGGGCGATCCGGCAAACCGCATTCACCGTGACCCGCTTCAGGAGCTAACCTTCGACCAACTGGTCGGCGAACTGCGCCGCCGTGGCGCAACGGTTACGCCCGCTCTGTCACTGCCTCCGGGCGATGATGCGAACGGCCCAGCATTGACACCGCCCCCTCGCGGCGTTCGCCCAACTATTTTCCCTCTTCCCACCATCACTGTCGGATGCAGAGTGCATTTTCCGGGTAAAACCGATGTCTGGCGTGTCGTCTCGAATGATAACGGATGGCTCGTCCTCCAGCGCGGCGGCTGGTTCAGGCGCGAGACGAAAGAGTGCCGAGAGGATGGGGTCGTGCGGGCTCCGGTGCAGTAAAATGAGCGTGATCGATTTTCCAACCGAACCGCCAAGCGCTCCAGGCGATTTCCTCTTCAAGACCGAGTATTGGGAATGCGTCATTGAGGGGCGCGTTATCCCGAAGCTGACAGGATGGGAGATGGATGACGGCACGATTGCGCTCTGCGTTGACCGGCGGTTTACCGTCGCCGTTCAAGCTGATCGCGCGAAGGATGTGGCTTGGCTTCTTGCCTGCGCACTCGCCGTTGGCGCGGGATACAGCAACATCCACGCGGAGAGCAAAGAGCGGCCATTCGCGCCTAAGCTTATGCGACTGGACGGGGAAAGCTAAACAAAAATGCCGCTCCTTCAGAATGAGAAAGCACTGCTGAAAGAATTGGTTTCGGTTGTTTCGTCGCTCGACCCCGGTCACGCCCAAAGTCTGCAAGACCTGCTAGACGAGATAATGAGCGATACGGACACCGTGGATTCGCTCGCCCCGTGTCCGTTCTGTGGTGGACCGGGACGCTGCTATCCAGACGAAGTTGGAAGCGGCGGACAGCACGTCCCTCCATATCACGCAGGCTGCAAATCATGTCGCCAGTACTTCACCGCTGACGATGCCATTGATGCAATCCGCCTATGGAATGCCAGATTCTCTTCGATGCGCGCGTAGTTACGGAAAGGAAGCTATATAGTGAGTGCAACAATATTTTGGGAACGGCCCGTTAAAAACACTCTCTACGTGTCATCGCCATCTTCGTTCATTGAAGCGATGGACAGGGCTGACATGACCTTAGCGAGGAACTTCACGGCTGACGATATTCCGGTATTGCGGGGCATGGCCTCGGTTCATCGCGGCGACGAGAATCCGTACCAAAGCCTGATCGACATCATCGAGAAATGCGGGACTATCCGAGTTTGGACGGAATATTAGCCCACCCCCTAATCCTCCCCAATCACAGAGAGAAGGGTAACTGATGATGGCCGACTGGCAGCCGATTGAAACCGCGCCGAAGGATGGGACCACCATCCTGGGATATGGGCGCTACCTTGGCATTCTGCCTGTGTATTGGGGGAGAACCGGAGAACTAAACCCGCTCGCGTGGCTTGGCGGTCATTGCCGGGTCCATCATATCGAACAGCCGACACACTGGATGCCGCTCCCGATCCCACCCTCGTCGTAACCCCCAAGGTATCCCTGTAAGGAGGAGTAGATATGGCCGAGGAAACTTCCGAGATCGAACGGCTGCGGTCCGCTCTCAAGCTGATCAGCGGCTTTAGCGTTATCCCAGGTCCGAAGCAGCGCCCTATTCCCACGCCCGAGGCGAAGATCGCAATGGAAGCTCTGAAGGCCACATCATGACCCTATCCGACCTATCGCGGGACTTTCACATTGAAGCGCTTCGCCGGGTAACGGATTGCCCGTCGCTAAGGCGTGTAGAATGGCTTCCGGGTGATCCGTTCGTCACCGTAGCCAAGCGTCATCCAGCCCCATTCTGGCGTGAACCCAAGACCACCGAGCGCGAGTTGTATTCACCGCACTTCGCATGGGAAGTCGGGGGCGGGCGACACTCCTACTTCGTGCCGGTGGTCGTGCGCGGCGAAGGCACCAGCAACCCGACATACGACTACGATGCCATGACGCGCAACTTGGTTGAGGCCGTCAGATCCACCGCCCTCAAGGCCAGATCATCAGATACAGGGGAGTAGCCATGTCACGGGCTGATCTAGAGAGGGTGGCGCGGGCGATGTGCGGCTGTCTTGGACGGGATGCTGACGAAGCCGAGCGCATCGGGTTGTAGCCCCCAGTATAGGTAGTGAAGGAGATTGAGGATGGACATTCAGAATGTAAAAATCGGTGATGCCGTCAAAATTTGGCTTCCCGGCGAAACGCCATGGGCGGATGTCGTCGCCCTACAGGATGACGGCACCATAGATGTTAAGGTCGCTAACCGACTCATTCCGGAAATGACGGAAGAAAAATTGATCGCGTACTTCGGCGGGAACCCACCGCACGAGAGCCGCAGAAAGCTACACGCTTACCGACTGGGGCAGACTGTCCGAGTCTTTCCTACGGGATGGGGTGGCGTCCACTGGGCAGTGAAAGGCTTCGGCGAAAACGATGAGGCGGCTGATTTTCCGCGGGCTCCGGAGAAGCCATTACGTGAGCGACTTATCGAGGGCATCGCTGCGATCACGCAGGAACTCAAGGGGCCGATGTCTAACGTGGAGCGCGCGTGGCTTGTCGCAGACCGCGCCGACATGCGGGCCGAACTCGCGAAACTTGCCCCCTAAAACGACAAAATCGCCCGATCTCCCAGCCCCAAAGGACCAAGAGATCGGGCGCAGGTTCGCAGGACTGCCGCCTTAGCGGCATCGGCACCAGGGAAGGGGAAGGATTTACGGGTTCAGCCGTCATCGGCGCAGAAGATAAAGGACCTCAAAACCTGCGCGCAACAGTATCGTGGTGACGGACAGCAAGAGGGAACCAGTAGCAAGCCACCGTGCTGTTTCCAAAATCATAGCCTGTTCCCATCTCGGAATTTGGTGCTGCCTGCAAGGATTCGAACCCGCGACCTGAATCTTACAGGGAAACTGCTCTACCGCTGAGCTAAGGCAGCATAGAAGTCCTTGAGGCGCGGATGGAGTCTGTAGCCGCGCATTTTGGCGATCCTCTCGGCCGCCCTGTTGGCTTTCGCCAATTGCTCTCTTGCCGCTGCAATTTCAGCGTCTGAAAGTTTCTTCGCCATCTCATCTTTCTTTCGCGCGCGGAAGCGGCTTGGCGTCCCTATGAGCCACCGCCAAGCCGCCGACCTTCGCTTTTTCAACCACGCATGGAGAAACATGCGTGCCAGCATTTTGCCAATCTGAGATTCCGCGTCAACGCCTACTTGCTTGAAATGTGCGGATCGCCGAAGCGTTTGATATAGGCCGCTATCCAGCTACCGCACGTGCTTCCAGCGGCGCCCCATTAGAACGGTGCCAATCAATCCGGTGGTGACGCCGTAATCCTCAGCCAGCACCCTATATAGCGCGCCTGCGGCTCGCCGCTTCTTGATCTCTCGAACGTCTTCCTCTGTCAGCTTTGCTCCAACGTGCCGAGATCCAATTGGGCGGCGGTCGCGGTCGGTTTTATCGGCTTCGTTCTCAAGTCGGGTTGCCCACCGCAGGTTGGAAGCGCGGTTGTTCGATGGGTTGTCGTCTCCATGGGCGCAATGATGATCGGATGTTGGAGACGGCCCATGAAAGGTTTCGCAGACAAGGCGGCTCAGGCGGATCGTCACGGTCCTTCCCTCGCTGGAGAGGCCGTGCTGTGGATAGCCCGAGTAGTGCATTGCAGCTCGAAGGATCGTTCCCGCTTTGGCGCTCGTGCGTGTCGTTAGCCGGCGCACACGCCCAAGGGACGAAATCTCGTAATCGGGAAATGATGGGTTTACCTTCCAAACCTCAGCTTCGGGAGGTAAATCTAAGTCAGCCACGATGACCTCTTGCCAGGTTGTTTCGGTTAGAGCTGCCGGACGCTTCCAACGTTCCGGCAGTTCGCCTATTGTACCCTAGCGTCGGTCGGAATACCAAAGAGTTCTCGATACCTGTCGATCCACTTTCCGAGGAAAATGGATCGGGCTTTATCCAGGCTCATTCCGCCAGTTGGCAAGCAAATGGATCGCGCCGCGTTATCCTCGACACGATCCTTGTCATGGGCGTTCCACGGACCGCTGTAGGACTGCACGGACAGGTTTTTGATGTCGTCGGCCCCGCCCAGGCTCCTGGGGACACGGTGATCGATCTCGCAGGGGCAGCGCGGGTCTTTCTGGCCGAGCGGATAGCCATATTCCCGGAAGACTTCCATCTTCATGGCCTCGGTCACAGCGCGGCGATCCTGCCCCCACTTCACCGCGCAGATTTGCTGCAAGGTCAGCTCGGGCCGGATAACGCCCGGCGTTAGCTGGTCTTTCGGCAGGTAGGGCGCCGGATCGATCACACCGGGCGGCAAATCCCCCGCCACCGCCGCCCCACTGAACAAGCATAGGGAGAGGATGAGGCGGATCATCAAGCAGCCTGCAATGCGGCGTGGTGGCTCGACATCGCAGCGTCGAGAGCGGCCCACTGTGCCTGCGTCGGTTCGGTCCCGTTCTTCAGCATGGCCGAGACTTGGTTGAACAGCGCAATGGCTTCTGGTGCGTCCTGTACAATACTCTGCAGCACACCGAGGAGCGCGAGGATTGAGGTAATGCCCATTACTTGATCCCTTTCGAAATGAGGTAGCTGGAAAGCTGGCTGACGGCTGCCTGAGCCGCCTGCGCCTCGATGGCCGTCACAACCGACTGGCCGGCGCCCGCCTGCTCCACGAGCGGGTGGATCGCGCTGTATGCCGTGTTGTCATACGCCTTGATCTGGGCCTTGATGGCCGGATCGGCGATGGGCGAGGTTATGTAGACCGTGGCGGCGACTTCCGTCTGATCGAGCGCAGCCGAAGCGGCATACAGGATCTCGGTCGGAGAGGGGCCTGACCCGTTGCTGGCGCAGCCGGCGAGAAGGGCGCAGGCGAAGATGATAACCTTTTCGTTACGCATGATGGATGGTTCCTTTACGATGCGGGGGTGGGATTGACGGGCTGAGCTGGAGCGCTGGCCTGGCTGGCCTTGGAAGATCCCCATAGCCAGCCGGTGAGCACACCCAATGCCGTGATCGGCGCCCCCACAACCAAAGTGAGCAGCGTCAATTCGACAGGATCGACTTTGGTCCCCAGTAGGACGACCAAGAAGACGAGGATGATCACCAGCGCGACGAGCGCAAGGACGCCCTTTGCGATGACGGCGACCAACGGTTCGTAGCTCGCCACAGCAGCGGTGATCTGAGGTGTTGCGGGCTGTACGCCCGAGATGTCGGTCATCGGATTAGCCTTTCGCTAGCATGGGAATTGGGGTAGAATCTGCGTCGGTACGGCTGGGACGCACGATGTCCGGTGAGAGTCCGAAAGGTGCTGCGAGCGTCGCAGAGTGAGTTGAGCCGGGTGCCGTACCATTTTTCCCCGCTCTGCTTCGGCATCGGGCATAGATGATGCGGATGGGAGAAAGCTCCTCCCAACTAGAGCCGGTAAGGTCCGGTGCTGTCTGCGCCCATACGTTAGGTTTGAGGCGAGCTTGCAAGCCCAGCGGCGATAAAACCAGTGCCGGAGGTAGCGACCGGCCCGCATCACATTCCCACCCCGAACAGCTTCTTCGCCCCTACAACCGCTATCACCCAGACAACAACGATAGCTGTGAAGGCTAGGGCATAGATGCGGTTCTCAGGCATCACACCTCCAGCGCCAGCCGAGCGGCATACTGATAGAGGTCATCGGTATACCAGGGCGTATGGGTGGCTTCGTCGCGGAACCCGACCTCCTGCCGGTTGCAGCACTTTCCCCAGTTCACCAACTTGGCGACGGTATCGAGTTCGATCAGGTCTTTCCGGCCAAGCGGCAGCCATTCCGACATGTGGTCGATGTATTGCTCGGTATCATTCTGGTTAGGCGGCGCGAATTCGTAGAAGAACTTCTCCAGCGTATTGAACTTATGGACGTAGACCTTCGTGTGGGCGTCCTTCATCCCGGCTCGTAGGCCGTGGAGGGCGGAATCGAAGCCCAATAGCCCGTGACCCGACGCCGGGCGGATCTGACCCATCCAATTGATGTGCGGGTCGTACATCAGATCGAAGGGGTTATTGAGTGTGACGCCTGGCGGGATCGCGGTCATTTCCCGTGCCCCCAAATCAGAAACGCAAGCGTGGCTGCTGAGAGGGCAATCGGGGAAACCTTGATCAGAAAACCGACGAACCCGCGTTCGCCGTCCGATTTTCCCTGCCCCACGGCCACCCGCTGCGATAACTCAGACAGCCCGGCAGCGAGCTTCTGAAGCGTATCGGTGTTGGTCTTATGGTTGTCGGCGTTCTGCTTGGCGACGAGGTCTATGGCCCCTTTCGCATCGGTGCTGAGTTGCTTGATGTCGCCCTTGATTTCGGTCAACTCGGCCCGGACATTTGCGAACTGCAAGGCATCCATATCCTTGTGCCCGGCCAGGTCGCCCTTAAGCTCGGACACGACCTCTAGGGAGCGCGTATTGATCCGCGCTTGCGGTGTCTTGGACTCAGCCACGGGCTTGGCTCTCGCTGGCATCGCCTAGCATCGATTCGGGTTGCGATTCACGGTCATTGGGTGTGATGCTCCAAAGCCTCGCGAGGCCGGCGGGTTTCAGCTTTGCTGGACGCATTTACAGACAGTTCCTTTGTCTGGAGTGCGGATGAAGGGCGCTACGAACGCCCAGATTCACCCGCTGACCTGTGGTAGTATAATACCACGGAGAATCAAGCAGTGGTAGAACTTTGCTACCTATCGATACTATTTATGGGAGGTGGAGCGCGGGCGGGGGAACAAAAAAGCCGCCCGAAGGCGGCTCGATCTGGACGAGGCCAAGGCCATCCCCACGGCCCTACGCCTCAGCGGCCTCTCTCCAGATTTCAGCGGTCTTCGTGAAGACATCCAGCCAGCCATCGAGGAATAGTTCACTGACAGGTGTGGCGCTGAATTTGGCGATATAGCCAACGATCAGACCGTCTGAAATTTGCTGGATAGAGCCGGATGGGTGATCAGCGTTAGCTGGCCTGAGATATAACAGCCGATTGTTTCCGAGTTTGAGCATCACGGTCTTGAGGTAGACGATGCCAACCAGGTCCAGAGCATCGTCATACGAGCGATAGACGAAAATCTTGTCGCTGGATTGCAGGTCGCGAAGCAGCTTTTGACGAAGAAAGCCGATGCGCTTTATCGCGCCGGATCGGACGGTTTCGATATCGACATTCTCGGCGCGGAGGAAGGTCAGCATGTCCATGCTGAATTCCTTGTCCTTCGTCTTGTACTCTCCTGCCGGCGTCACATAGACTTCGGTCTGCTCTGGCGTTCCCACCCCGGCGAGCTTTGCTTGAAACGCCCGGATCAATTCACGGGGCGGTGTGCTGGTCCAGCGGAGCAAGCCTATCGGCTCGGCTCCGTAGTGACGCTGAACTAGACCGATCTCGCAGCCGGGATGGTCTCCGCCCAAACTCTCGAAGCGCATCATGAGGTTCTTGCCGGATAGCCTCTCGACCTCCTCCAGTCGATCCGAGCTTTGCGCCAAGCCACGCCTAAGACCGCCGATGAACCAATCAAATTCCTGATGCGACGGCATGTCCTGCATCACTTTCATGCAGGCGATGGCAAGGTCCCATTCATGGAAGTGAAGCGCGCCCCATCCAGCATCGACAATGGATCGTAGATCCCACTCCCTCGGGGTGGCGAGCGACTCAGTCAGGACGCGAGCGAATTCGGTCTTACGGTTCGTTTTCCAATAGGCGTGAAGGTGACGGCCCTCTACCGCTGTCTGCGGTGCTGGCGGGGTGGTAGACTTGGCCTGTTCAAAGAAGGCATCCGCCTCATCGTATTGGCCGAGTCTTATCAAGCAGGCCCCGAGGCTGGTATATCCCCACCAATGCCTAGCCTCGGTCTCGTCAAAATAACGCCGCCAGTATCGAGCGGATTCACTCCAATTTCCGAGGCTTTCTTCAAACTGAGCCAGATCCACTAAAACGGCATATTTCGGGAAGTGGCCTTCGGCAGCGATCAGGAGTTCCCTTGCTCCACTATCGTCACCGACTTTGCGGAATTCGGAGACTGCCGTACGAAGCGCCCCAAGATCGCCCGAGGCAAGCACGGGATGTTCGCTGACCAACTATCGCTCCCAACCATTCTATTTTGAGAGGCGGAGTTTCGATTGTGGTTTTCCTTTCGTCAAGATGCAGGGCGCTCTAGTAGGCCATGCACTTGACGTTGATAACGTCACCCCCTGCCCACGCGGTGGCTACTGACAGATTGCTGTAGTTCGTCAGAACTACGGTTGTCGCCGAGCCGCCAGTTTGCTTGGTCAAAAAAACCGACGTGGAGGTCGTCGTTATGTCGTTGGCGGTGCAGTCCCAACCGGTGGGCGCGGTGGGCATGGTGAGGGTGCCGGTCGAACCGGGCGTGGTGCTCCCCACAGTTACGCTGAAATGGAAGGTTCCGCCCGGCGTCGAGATCGTGCTTCCCGAGGCAGCAAACCCGCTGGCGATAGATGGGGCGTTGCCGGACGAATAGCCGAGGATAGCGTTCTCGATATTGATTTCACCGCTGGTCCCTCCGGCAACCACGTCAACGGTCATGTTGCCGCTCCCAATCAGGATGTCTCCGGTCCCGTTTGTCAGGGTCGCGTTGCCCACGAAGGACGATCCACCCCCGATGATCGTGTCGTTGCTGGCGGTTGTCATCGCGCCGCCGGTATTCGACCCGAGGGCGGTGATGCCGCGAAATGACGGAGTGCCCGAGCCAGAACCGCGTCCGGCATTATAGCCGATCGCCGTCATGGCGTTCGAAGTGTTGGTGTTGTTGTTGTGCTGGCAGGAATTCTGACCGACGCAGGTCCACTGCCAAATCGCGCCGGTGGTGTCCGATGCTGCACCGGACCCGATGAGCGTAGAGACATTGACGTTGGGCGAATGACGGGCGGTCGTGTCGCCGACGAGGGTGTTGTTGCTGCCGCTTGCGCTTGTAAGCAGAACGCCGGCGCCCCCAATATAGACGTTAAATGAGCCGTTCGACTGTCCGCCAGCTTGCCACCCAAGGCAGGTATTTTCGTTACCGGTAGTGACGCCGTTGCAGGCGAGGTAGCCGACGCCGGTGAACTCATTCCCGGTCGTGAGGGCCGCACCCGCACCGAAACCGTAGTTGGTCGTATTGCTGGTATCTGAAGCATTCGGCATGAAGCGGGGCGGCAAGGTCCATTGCAGCGTAAAGGTCGCGCCAGTTCCTGACCCGGAAGTCGATCCTTGGGCGACCGGGCCAAGCGGTGGGATCGTACAGTCGCCTTGCGTCTGCACCAAGTATTTAGTGATCTGGCCGCCGGAAACCGTCAGGACCGCGAGTGTTGGTTCAGAGGCGCAGGTGCCCCCTGTAAGCGTGATCGTGTCTCCCGCTGCGTAGCCTGACCCTGCTGCGGTCGGAGTCCCCCCCGAATCCCACGAGGCACCCCAATGCTCAAGCGCACCATTGATCTGATAGCTTTGCGAATTCGTGTTGACGAAGGTCGCATTTCGCGACGAATCGACAATCGCCGTACCGTTGACGCGGAAGGGGTTTGTGCCGGTGCCGTTGAAAAAAGCCGCTGTAATTCCCCCGGACGAACTGGTGCTGGTATTGGCATACCAGTTCCCGTCAGACCCAATCGCCAAACTAGCGCCCTGGCCTTGTGCCAGAGTAATCGTCGCAGCGCCGTTGATGGTGGGCAGGGTCCCGCTCGAAGAGACGAGGGGGGTTAAGGTCAGTGTTCCCGCGCCCTCATTCCAGAATGAAACAGGAAAATTCTTGCCGAAGTTTCCGCCAGTCCCCGGTGCCGGAATGTTAACAACCCCTGGCGATGCCGAGTTGAAAACCTTCAGCAAGCAGACATCGTTGAAAGTCATCGTATAGGGCAACGATGTAATGGGGGCGCTTGCCTGCCCAAGTGCGTTCGGCGTTCCGGGGCAAGTCGGCGTTGAAAGCTGGGCTTGCGCCGAATGGATGGCAATCGCCGGCAGTATAAACGCTGCGAGCGCGCACAATACGATGTTAATACGCATGGATTTTCTCCGAGAGCCGAACCTAATCATTTGTAGTCAATATCGACAATGTATTCTGATGCTGTCGGCGCGCCGGTATCGTTGTCGGCGATTCCGGTTGTGACGCAGAGGGTGATGGCGGTCCCGAGTGAAATGCCGTTCAGATCGGAAAAGACCAGCGCAGTCGCAGACGCCGGGATCATGAATCGAGCGACAGGAGTTCCGCTTCCGCACGTCGTGTCCCCCTGCGCCGCGTTGTAAATTTTGATGTAGGCGAGGGTCGTGCTGTTGTTCGCCGCATGAATGGCGTAGATCTGTCCAGCCGACGTCTTCACCGCGACGGAGGTCGTGTTGTTTGGGACAATTTCCGAAAACACCGATGTACCGACGCAGGGAACCCAGGCATAAGCCCCTGTCGATGTCGTGGTTGTTGCGCAGAACATATCGGCCTCAGTCGCGTGCGCGCTTCGCAACGACAGGGCGAGGAAAACGAAGACAGCAAGAGCAAACAGCCTCGACATAATCACTCCTTAACAGTTTTTTCCTGTTAAATTATTCCATTTCCTGGGGAGGGGATAAGTCACTTCTGCTTTCCCCGAATCACATGAAGGGCGAGGATGAACAGGGCATACATGCCCAGCCCGACGAGGGTTTTGACGCTCGGATCGGATGGCGAAACGAGCCAGAGCCACCACACCGACCCAACGGTCAGAAGGGTGAAGATCGCCGTCGCGAATGCTCCAAGCTTTTGACTGAGAGCCGCAAGCACGATCTGCAATCCGACGCTTGCCTCGCGCGGCGCGGAGGGATGCTGGATGACCCGCTCGGAGTCCGGAACAGGCTGAAAACCGCTCATGATACTGCCCTTATCTTGTCGTGGAACTTGCTGAAATTGGCCGCGTCCTTGTCGTCTTCAGGCTTCTTGACCTTCGCGTTACCGAGGCTGTAGGCCGTCAGCGCCTTGAAGGCATCGACGCGGGTTTCGAGATCGAGATCGGCAGCCATCGCCTCGCGCGCGATGAGGTCCGCGAGCTGGCTCAGCGTGGAGTCGAATTTCTTGCTCATTTGGCCTGCTCTCCGAGCCCGTAGAGGATTTGCGTGGCATCAGGTGGAGCGCCCATGCCGATCTGCTGGAGCAAGTCCTGGACACGCTTCATCTGCATGTCGTCTGCCAGCGACCGGGAGGCGGCTGAGCCGAAATGTCCGATGGTTTCGCCGGCCACTAGCCCCGGAAGGCCAAACTGCGATGCCCCGACCGCACCCGCAGCATAGGTCGTCAAGCGACTCCCGAAGGCGCGGAACAGGTCCGTAACGCCACCCGTTTTGGCGGCACGCTCAAGAGCCTTGATCTCCTCCTTCGAATAGCCGCGATTCTTCTTCGCGTTCGCCAGGATCGACCGGAACCCCGCCCGGCGCGCGGAGATCGGCTGGTCCATGTATTCGGACCGCTTCACGATGTTCTCGATGTCACGCAGCTTTGCGGCCTGCGACCAAGTTTGACGGCCCTTTTTCAGCGCCTCAAATCCGGTCTTGTCGCCGATAATGTCGCCCTCTCCCGCCTCCATGATGGAGTTACGGAACTTGGATTGGATTTCGCGAAGGTCATTCCCCTCGGCATCCAGCCCGGCAACTGTGTAATGCTGGCTGATCTTGCGGCCCAACTCTTCGTCTATACCCTGGGCTTCGGCGAGCGTCAGGGGCTTGCCGGCCATCTGCTGCCTCATGGCGGCAACGATGCGGGTGGGCTCGTCTTCGCCGAAGATTTGGCTTACCAGTTTTTCGCGGGCGACCGGCTCCCCGACATGGCCGAGCATTTTATCGACGTATTGGGGCGATAGATCGCCGCCTACTGTCTTCGCTTGGCCGTAGTATTGGGCGGCCACCTTCTTCATATCTTCAGCGGACGTGATCGCCGGGGGCTTCGGCTCGGGGCGAATGACCTTCGCCATCCTCTCCCCGGCATCAATCGGCTTCATCGCGGCCGACTTTGCCATATCGGCGATTTCCGGGGCCTTTTGAACCGCAGCCTTTCCCACGGAACTGGCAGGCAGTGCGCCGATGACATCGAGCCCGGCCATGCCCTTCTGTTCGGGCGTCAAATAGCGCTTGCCCTCGGCGGTCTGCAAAAGAGCATCAGCCGAACGGAATGGGGCGCGAATGATCTCTGGAGCCGCCCACTCTGTTTTCCCGGTTCGTTTGTCCTGTGCGAACGGCAGTATTGCCCCGTACTCCTTGTTCGGATCGTCCGAGAACAGGAGAGAGGTGTCCTTCTGCGGCCCCGGAGCCGCCGGCTGTCCTACCAGGCCGCGCTTCTGCGCTGCCTCATAGGCAGCCGTCATGTCGGGCGGCAGGATTCCCCGCTTGTAAGCCTCGGCAAGCGCCGCAGCGCGGTCGTCGGCCATTATTTGATCCCCAGCTTCTTGAGCAGTTCGTCGTCGCTCATTTTGGAGGGGTCATCGGACGTGGGGGCGTTCTTGCTGGTCCCGGACAGCTCGGGAACCTTGGTCGCCTCAACCGCCGCCCTGTGGGCCGCCTCGGCCTCTTTCAGGAACGCCGACACGCCAGCCTTGAACGCCTCGGGTCCATCAGCCGTAAGAATCAGGCTGCGCGCCTCTTCGCGCTTGGCGGCGTCCGTCCCGCCACGCGCCGCGAGTTGGTCGTACGCATTCAGGAGCGAGTTGACGTAGATTTTCAGCGTCTTGAGGTTCGGGTCCGAGATAGCTGTATCCGCAGACTGCACGAGGCGGTTTATCGTCACCCAATTGCCGCGCGGAACCTTGTCGGATGCGTCCAACACCAAAGGGGCGAACTGCTGGATTTCGTTCTGCGCGACCTCAACCTTGCCGGCCACGCCAGCGGCGACCTGTGTTTCTTTTTTCTGGGCGCCAAACTCGATCTGCCCGGTCTTCACCAAGTCCGCGATCTCGTCAGCCGACTTGTCGGGATTGCGCTCCAGAAGTCCCTGGTAGAGACTGGCCTGCTGGGCTCGGGACCGCATTCCGGCGGGCAGGGAAACGCCGCGCTCCGCAAGCGCTGCCGCAAGCTCGCCCATCTGGGGGGTAAACGTCTTGGTGTCCCCCTTGGCCGACCCCATCACCTGAGCAATGGCGTCGGTGCGGGACATCCCTCGGCTCACAAGCTCACTGACGGCAGCCGCCTCCTGCTCGGACATTGTGTTTCCGCCACCGCCGCGCTTCGCCTCGGCCTCCATCCGTGCGGCAGCGATGTTCGCGGCCTGCTTGACCTCAATCGGCACGTCTTTCGAGCCGGGATGCGCCTGCTGCCAGGCTTTTCCTTCCGGGGTGTCCCGCCATTTCTGGATAGCGGCCTGGACGTTCGTCATATGCTCGCCGAACGCCTCCAGTTCCGGCTTCAGAGCCGCCCATCCTCTGGCCGATGCGTCCCGCGAGTTCTGGATCTCCGATATCTTCGCCATATCGTCCAATTCCAGGTGCGTCCGCATCAATGCGTCGTCGTATTTGACGCTATCGGCGAGCAGCTTGGCCTTGGCGGCATTCATGTCGTGGTCCGCCAGCTTCATGGCGTCTTCGTAGTCGTCCCGCTGGGCTCTATGACGCTCCAGCGCGAGGTTCATGTTCTCTTTCCATGCCTCGTAAGCCTTCTTGTAGGCTTCTTCATCGTTGGCCTTGACGGCATTGATCGCCGCCGCCATCCCGTTCATCGCGTTGATAGCAGGAGTGCGGGTAAAGGCGCTGGCCGCGATGGCAAAGATCGATCCAAGCGAACCGAAGGTCTGAAGCGGGTTGGTCTGATGCTCCTGAAGCTCCTTCTGGGCGTCCCACGGCTTCAACCTCTCCCCGATGGGCTCGATCCCCGAATAGGCGTCCTTGACGCGCTTGCTGTCCTTCGAGGCGGCATCGGACATATCCCTCATATCCGCCTGGATTACGGGGTCCTTTGCCTTTGCCGCGAGGATGTCCTGATCCTGCTTGGCGATATCGACCAGCCCCGCCAAGGGGTTCTTCCCGTTGGCGAGCGAAACGGTTTGGGAGAGGTCGAAACCGTCCGGCATTATCCGATCCTGATAACCGGAGTCCCGGACAAGGCCGTGGCGAGATTACCGATGGCCTGCCCGGTAAGGGCGGACTGCTGCTGATCGAAGTTCATCAACTCGGCATAAATCTGAGCGGACGTATTGGTCGCATCCAGGCCCTGTTGCAGGAGCTTGTCGGCGATGGTGAACTGTTCGACCGCCGCCTGCTGAGTAATGTTGTTCAGGTCCTGGACTTCCGCGCTGGAGCCGCTCATTCCCGCCGATGCGTATTTCGATCTGACCGCTGCCTGAGCAGCTTTTGTTGCCTGGTCGATGCTGGCCTGTGCGCCAGGCGGAAGCTTTCCGCTTTGCAGATAGGATGAAAGCTGCTGTCCCTGCGACTGCAACGAGCCCGCCAACTGACCAAGCTGGTCCTGCCCTGGAACCGACTGGCTCCCGGCCAAGGAGTACAAAAGCCCACCACCGGCAATGAGCGGGCCGGCATTTGCGCCGAGAGCCTTGACGATATTCCCGGCGGTGGGTTTGTCCCAGGCGGTTTGAATGGTGTTTCCGCCCTCGGGCAAGGTTGGGATGTCTCCAATCGGCTGGAGCTGGGTGGTGGGTTGCACACTCAACCCGCTCGGGCCGACCGGGGCTGCTCCGCTCACGCCCGCGCCGCCCGCAGACGGCAGCGGTCCCGTGATCGCGCTGGTATCCAGTCCGGCAGTCAACGAAGCGCCTTGTCCAGGAAGGCTCAGGGGGCTTATCCCACCATCGAGACCGGCGGCACCGCCTGCCGCCGTTAGGTCGGGAGAGGCGGTCACGCCGGGCGGGGGCGCAATGGCTGCTGCCGATGTGCCGGGAGCAGTGACGCCCGCAGTTTCCCCGCCTGAAGGTGTCGTGCCGCTCAGAAGCCCCGTGGCGAGGCCACTGGCGCCCCCGAGAGCAGCGCCAGTGAGGGGATTGCCACCCGTGATTGCGGATCCAATCGCCCCGGCGCCCGCCCCAACAAGAGCATCCCCGGCGGTAGCCCCGATTCCGAGCGCATCGCCGGCCAATCCGCCGAAACCGCCGATAGCACCACCAGTCAAGCCACCGGTAAGAGCGCCGATACCCGGATCGCCGCCGGTAATCGCCGCCGTGGTAGCTCCGAGACCGGCCCCGACGCCCGCGTCTACCAGGCCCGCGCCGATCACACCGGCAGTTTCTGCGCCGATACCGGTTGCGCCCGCGATACCAGCCCCAAGACTCGCTCCAGCCGATCCAATCGCCGACCCGGCGCTCGCGAACAGTGCCGCAGCCCCCTCCAGAAGTCCGCCATTGCAGAATTGGCTCTCCAGATCGACAACAACGCCGTCAAACGGGTGCAGAGTGACCTTCAGCACGACTGCACCATCTCGATCTGCCCGTCTCGGAGCGTCATCAGGCCGATATCGAAGCGGATAACCGGCGGGTCTTCGCTGACCAGGCCAATCAGGGGATGGCGGGCGGCAAAAGCCCAGCGGTTGTAGAACAGGACGGCTTTCTTGATTTGGCCGCCCCTGACCATTTCGAGGGCTGCGCCCGCATAGCGATTGTGGTTCTCGTCGTCGCCATGAAGTTCAGTCGGAATCCCTAGCCTTTCCGCCTCGGCATGGATGCGTTCGTGCAGGTGCTGCCCGCTTTCCACCAGCCCGGACGCGCTCTGCACCCAATCCTGAATTCGGAAGCTGTAAATGTCGCAGGGCGGATTCGAGCCCTTGAAGGATGGCCCGTCGTCTCGGGTGAACTCGTATTTCATGCCCGCCCGAAGCGTGAGAGCCTTGGCCGCGACGTGACCGTGCGATACGCGCGTCATGATTTCGTAAGCGTCGGTATGCGTGAACATCCACGACGCCCCAGCTCGGACAAAATCGAGCGCCCAGCGGCCTCGGCCCTCGCTTAGAACCTGGGTGTGAACCTCATAGATGCCCGGTTGGGGGCAGAAGCACAGGCAACCGCCGTATCGCCCCATCAGGAGGATGTTGTTCGTGTTTTCCACGATGGGGGAGACATCGATCTCCCCCGCGCCCATATCCGCCACCCACGGGCGCACGGCGGGATCGTTCAGGACCGCATTGATGCGATCCGCCGACAGTTCCCGCCAGACCATTGGGTGAGCCGCCGTCATCAGTCGATAGGCGAGAAGTAGTGTTTCAGCACGTAGAGGTCGCCGACGCCCTTTTTGATGTCGCTCTGGCGGGCGTCGGTAAGTTCGCCGAACACGATCTCCGACGCGTCCATGCCCTTTCCCCATCGCTTAAATTCGCGATAGATCGCAGCAAGGTGGGACAGGTCGCCGTCTTCCATGGTGAAGACGAAGATTTCCTCAACGAACGGCTTCGGTTCCAGGGGTCTGTGATTGGCCTGCGCCAAGCCGACCGCCTTTTCCGTGCAGATGAAAAGGTACTGATTGGTTTCGATGGCACCGCGTATCCAGGCCGCAAGATACTGCTCGGAAACGTGCGGGTATTTGTCCTTCAGACGGTCGTGCAGCCAAAGCCCATGAATCGACAGGTCCGGCAGATTGAATCGGCGAACGGATACTACCGGAATATCTTCGACCGTCACGGAAGCCTCTGAAATCTGCTTGGGCGGGCGTCCCGGACGGCGAGGCTCAATCTGCATGTCACACTCCGAGAATCTGACTGGCTTGGAGATGTTCTCGCGCGTTCAGGTTTATCCAGGACGCACGCTCCCCCTGGTCCCTCCATTGTACATCAAGAAGGTCGTTGCCTACAATATCTAGTATGGTGTTTTGCAAGTTATGCAATATCTGGTGTTGGAAGCCAAACATGCCCAGGTCTTGCGGATTGAACGGGTCAAGAACGAACTCCGGCATTATGATGCCGTGGACCTCGAAAATCCGCCGGTTGATGTCCCTGTGATGAGCCGCGTGAGAGAATGCCCACTCATCCGTTGACGATCTGTCGGTCGGAACATTGAAGATCGCTGCAACGCCCATCAGAATTGCAGTGCAGTAAAACGCACCCCCGAAAGGGTCAGCGTGGTGACGGTACTTGCGGTAATATTAAAAGCCCGCATCGTCACCGTTCCCGCCGCCGAGACGAAGGCATTGAACGAGACGCCTGTTGCGGTCAGGGAGGGCAGGCCCATGACGATGGTGTCTCTCAACGCGACCGAGGCGAAGGCGAACGTCTGGTCTTGCGAGGTCTGCGGCGCAATCGACGTGAAGATGATCGACGCGATGCTGGTCGCCAGGAAATCCTTCAGCGTCGATCCGCTGCCGACAGTCAGAGACCCCGCCGTCATGCCCCCCGAAGCGGATACGCTGACCCCCGTCACCGAAACGGCGGTGACGGCTCCGGATGAGGTCAGTCCAGAGACGGATGCCGTCCCGGAAAGGCTCAGGGACGTGCCGAACAGCGGCCCAGTGAGCGTACCCCCACCCAAAGGGAGATAGCTGCCCGAGGACGAGTTGATCCCGGTCTGAAGGTGAAAACCGCCGCCAGCTCCTAGAGCGGAATCGTAAACCAGCGTGATCAGGTTTCCTGCCTGGATTTCGGCTCCGGTGAGGGCTGCCGGGCCTGTCGCCGTGTCTTTGTACACCGGCAGTCCGGCCAAGCTGCCAACACCCGCCGTCACCGCTCCCGTATTGTCTGCGGCGGCGATCCCCGAAAACTGCATATAGTTGGCGTAGGCCGAAACCGTGGGCGTGTTCGCTGCCGGCGTCAGCGACAGGGAGTTCGTCCCCGTCACACCGCAGGGGATTATGGTTAAAGCACCCACCGCCGCGAAGTCCTGATCGAGCGATGAAAGCGGTACGGGGCTGCTGAGATTGGCGAAGGTGACAGGTAACGTCATTGTCTGTGCCCCCAGATTTCATCTGTGACGGTCATGGAAATCAGCGCCATATCCGCCGCGCTGGTGGTGACGGTAAGGCCGGTAAGCGCGCCGTTCTGCGCTACGGCAATCGGGTTGATGACGAACACGCCCGTTCCCGAACCCGTGGACCACGAGACGGTGGCGTGGGAGCCGTTCTGCCAGGAGACGAGGTTATTGGAGTTGTTTTTCCAGTTGATGACGCCTGGGGTTCCGTCGATGGTATACGGATCGGACGGGGCGTCTTCGTTATCGACGGTGACGGTAAGTTGCCCGCCGTTTGGGTTGTAATAATACGCCAGTCCCGCAAGCCGCGTGGCGGTCTTGGTTACTGAGTACCCCCCTGGGGCCGCCCACAATTTTGACTGCACGGTCTTGGTGAACTGTGTTGTCGGGCGGGCAAACAGTTGGCGGATTTGCGATCCATCCGTACCCCAGGCATTGATGACCGAATTGATTTCCTGGTGCGCGATATAGATCAGGTCCATGTTCTGCTGGCTGGACCACCACTGCTCGCCGTTCCACATGAACAGCTTGTTAACCTGGTCTCCCGATATCGGATCGATCACCGGGATAAGGATCATCCAGACTTTCTTGCCGAAGATGATTGCCTTGGCGGCAGAGGGCTCAAACCCTCCGAAGTTCGGGACGGAGTTGTAAATCCCGTCCAGCGGACGCGAGATTTTGCTGACGGCGCCGCCGTAGGAAACATGAACTCCGAACGGATTGCCGAAAACGATATTTCGACTGAACACGTCGATTGCGGCAGCATAAGGCGTGCCGATTTCGGGGTCCGCGTTCTGGTTCGTATAAGTCGTGGTCGGCGGGGTTCCCGATGTCTGGACGCCCGAGATGTAATTGATCGAGCTATCGGCTATCAGGTACAGGAAGCCGTTCGTCTGGATCGGCTGGATGTACTTGACGCGCAGGAAAGAATCGGTCGATTGAGCAAACCCGCCCCCGCCCGAGGTCGAGAAGTCCCCAAGCGATTCCGGCGCGCTGAATTGCAGTAGAGCGCCATCGACAATCCACGCCCGAGACTGATAGGTCTCGATTGCGTTGCCCTTGACCCCGAAGGGCATGATATCGATGGTCGCCGACGCGGCATCGTTACCGCCGGTAAACACAACCTGCGCCTTGGTATAACCCAGGCCGGGATTGGTGACGTTAACCGCCGTCACCATGCCCGATCCTATCACCGCTTGAAGCTGAGCCCCGGTGCCGTCACCCAAGATTGTCGCAGATGGAGCCGTGACATAGCCGGAGCCCCCGCCGGTGATCGTTACGGACCCGATCTGTCCAGTCGCAATCACGGCTGTCGCCGCGAACGCAAACCCTGTCGATGTCGGGTCGAATATGTCAACGGTGGGCGCACTGGTATAACCCTGGCCCGGATCGAGGATGGTGACGCCAAGGCACTGCCCGTTGGAAAACTGGCCCTGGACGATTGCGCCGTGCCCGCCGCCGCCAGTAAGCGTCACATAGCTTCCGGCCCCGTATTGAGCGCCGATGGCCGAGACATTGATGCTCTGTATCCCGCCGCCCGTTATGACGGCGGCTGTTGCCGACGCGCTGTCATCGGATCCACCCCCGGTAATCGTTAGGATCGGGGTATCACCAACAACGTATCCGCTGCCCGGATGTACGATGAAGATGTTCTCGATAGCCCCGCCGCCAAGCTGGGCGGTGAACGTGGCCCCCGAACCAGACCCGCCGGAAATCGTGATCTTCGGCTGTGACGTATAGTTCTTTCCGCTATTCGTCACATTGACGATGGGAGATATCGTCCCGGAGGAATAAAGCGCCGTCCCGTCCCAGATAAAATAACCGTTCTGCTGGTTGGCGACGATCAGGATGTACTGGCTGCCCCACTGGCTAAGCCCGACATTCGTACGCGACGGGTTATGGATCGTTCCTGCGCCGCCGATATGGGTCACAACGCCGGTATTCGTATTCACTTGATCGATTGAGCCGTCCGACAGGAAAACGATGCAGATCGGGCTTGCCCCGAGATTGGCAAACGAGAAATAGACGATCTGTTTGGTTCCGGTGGCGGTATAAAGGGGCGTGCCTACCCCGTAGAGCGTACGGAGGTTGTTTTTGCCGAGCGGCATGAAGCCGTCGCACCATGCCATCGCCTCGTCCGCGATGCCCGGCCGAGACGACGATGTGTCGATCCCGATAAAGGTATCGAAGACGAGCGGAGTACCCGGAGGAAGATATGGGTTCTCCTGTTCCTGGGGAGGCTGTTCTGCCATGTCAGCACGCAGCGCCCGCAATGTTGCTGCAACCCTTGATCGTGACCGCCGCCGAGCCGCCAACCCCCGTGACGAAACCCTTCAGTATGAGCTGGCTTTCTCCGCCCGCCAGGCCGCTTGCCGGAACGGTAGTGATGCCGGACAGCGTGATGCTGGCGTCGGGAACGGCCAGAGTGATGGTGTGGTTTGAATGGTTGATCCACACGATTGAGAACTGCTGCCCGACATATGCCGTGCCAAGCGCCGTTAGGATGTTGGCGGCCGTGTCGAACGTGTAGGTCGGGGTCGAGACAAAACCGGAGGTCTCAAGAGTCTCGGGCCTTCCCTGGGTGCCGAGATACAGGTTTGGGTAGCTGGCGACAGTGAGGGACTTGTCGCCGGCGGTCGGAATGACCGTATTCGGAAGTGGGCGATAGACCCCGTTGACCACGATCTCCGTTGTCGGACCGCACTGATCGTAGATGTTCGAGACTTGCCCCTTCCAAACCCCGTCGATCCGGGGGTACGCGCACCCGGCGTCCAGCAGGATGCCGTAGTTGGCGCTCGCGGCGATCTGCGGGGTCAGAATGTTGTGGCTGGTCCCGCCCTCTACGGTCATGTCGGTGCATTGGGCGGTGCATTCGATGTTGGCGGTGACGTTGTTGATTACGTCGATCCCGTTCAGTTCGGTCGCGAACCCGTTGTTGGTGATACCGTTGACGCCGCCGGTAATAATCCCGCCGATGAACTTGACCGATGTCGAGGCGGCCCCGACAAGAACAGCCTGGGCATTGGCTGTTCCACCTGTGACCTGCTGGATGTAGGGGACGTAAAACTCGTAGTTCGTGGCCGTGGTGAGGATCGCGCACGCGCGCCAGCAGGTGTTAAACCCCATCTCCCGGTGGTAGCCATAGATAGCCGTCTGCGCGGCGCCAACGGCATTGTTGACCACCAGTTCGGTCGGGGCGCTTTCCATACCGAAGTGCCATGTACGGATCGATGCGGCGTTCCCGTCGATGTGCAGGCTGATCCCTTGATAGGCAGCGGCACTGTTGACCTGCTGCATATCCCAAACGCCCGCCTGGGTGGAAACTCCCGATCCCGTGCCCCAATAATACCAACCGACATCACCACGCCGGGCCGTATCGGCCCAATAATTATATACGAAGCCCACAAAACTGTCGGTGATCTGGGCCTCGTTGTAGCAGCTCGTGACCGCGATATCCTTGAGCATGACGCGGTTGCTGCCGTTGACGGTCGTGCAGAACCCGCCGGCCATTCCAACTGCCTGGATGCGCATGTTCTTCAACTGCTGATTGATCAGCGTGCCGGACGCGCTCGTTATCGTGACGACATCGAATGAGCTGCCATCGGCGAACAGGGCCGCGCATCCCCGGCCAGCGCCTTGAAACACTTGGCCGCTTACTTGATTTACCACCAGACCCCGAGTGACGTGGAACGATCCGCAGGGAAGGACCGTGTTAGTCTCGGCGTTCAGGGTGTTCTGGATAGCGGTGGTGGCGTCATGCTCGACAACAGCCCCACTGACCGAACTCGTCGCGGTCGGCGTCACGGTCATGGAGAGGGCAAGGGTGTTGATCGCAGTAATCGTGCCCCGATAGAGGTCGGCAGTCGCGGAACTCGGGGGAGACGTGGGGAGCCAGCTCGGGCATCCATCGTGCTGCGCGTAGTCGCGCCATGCGTGGGCCGCCGTCACCGCTTGGCAGGTCTCCGCCCCCTGAAGCCCCGTATAGACGGCATACGCTGTCGGCGGCGTTCCTGCGGGAACGCTCCACTGAATGAACGCATCGCTCGAATCAGAGTTGGGCGAGGGGATCGAAAAGGCGATGTTGGTCGCGGCGTTGCAGACCTCGGTCGTAGCTGCGCCGAAGCCGTGATCGGCATCGATGGCAACGATCCGGACACAGTAATTGCTCGCGCCGGAGTTGTTCTCCAGCGTGATCGAAACCCCCGTCGCGGGATTAAGGGTAAAGGCCGCTCCAGCCCCGTACACATCGAGCGCCTGGCCGACCGAATACCCCGACACAGAGGCAACGCTGAGAGTACTGCTTGACCCTGAAATGCTGCCGGTCGTGGTCGCCGTAGATGCGACCGCGCCCCACTGCCGGACATCGTACGCAGTCTGATTGCCGAGCAGCCAGCAATTGTGAGCCGTGTTCGAGGGGATCTGAGAACCCCCGTCCCCCAATCCCGCGCCCAGGCTGCAATCCGTGGTGCTGAGATAGTAGAGCGACGGCGGAGCGTCGCCAACACTGTAATATCCGCCCCTTGTAACCGAGTACCCTGCACTATGCCCTGTCAGGGAAAGGGCCTGGAGAGCAGCAGTGGTCTGGACGTAGTTCGCCGCCGGGCCGCCGTCCTTGAGCAGCGTCCCGCCGGTCCCATTGAATACCGCCAAGTCGCCGTCCACCGAGGACGGAGGTCCGTCCACATTGCCGTTTCCCGGCCCCGGAAACGAATAAGTGACGCCGTTGATAATGAAGTCCAGCCCGACGTTCGGCGCACCGTTGATACTCTGGAGCGCAAAATACGCGTGAGAGTTATCCACCCCGGCGCAAAGCTGATTGTGGGGGTTGGTGATTGGGGATCCGACCGGGAAACCGTTGATCCCGAACGCGCAGCCGCCGAGCTTGGCGATGCCCAACTCCGAAAGATTGCCGCTGGTCGCCGCCCCACCGTCGCCGATCACGCCGTTCGTTACCCAGGACGGCGGATGGCCGGGCGTGACCGTTCCGGACTGCTGGACGTTACCGCTGGCGAAAGCCTGACCGGCGAACAGGAAAAATGCCAGGGATATGAGCCTCTTCATCATCAGTAGCGTCCATAGGGGTTTGTCATCCGGCCCGGACGCGAATAGGTCCCGTATCGCGTGACGAACTGATCGAACAGCGCGAGCATGTTCCGGGCAGAATTGTGGTTTTGCAGGCTGAGATAGGCCCTGTAGGCCGCCATGTACGGGACAGCCTCGGTCCAGGGATCGGGGATGGCCTCAACTCCCTGATCGTCCTCCAAATCCTGCGGCCAGCAGAAACAATCCCACTCGGCCTGATAGGATTGGGACGGAAGCGGGTACATGTAGAGCGATCCGCTCGCACCCTGCCCGAATTGCGAGAAAATGACCGGGACGTACTGATATTGAAAAGGGTACTGCCGGATTCTCGCCTGATAAGTCGAGAAATCGTAGAACGGCAAGGAATAGCGGTAATTCGCGTAGACAAGAGACACCGATTTGACCATGAATATTTCCCCGACACCGGGAAACATGCTCAAATCGACGCCAGAGAACGGATAAACCTCCTGCCCCTGACTGACCTGATTGATATAGGTCAGCACAATGGACGTTTCCGCGCCGCTCCCGGTGGGATCGGTGATCGTGACGATGGGCTGGTAGTATCCCGACCCGCCGTTCGTGATGTTGATGGTCGAAATCCCACCCAGGAACAGCTCAGCCGTCGCCGTCGCCTGCAATCCGTTTGGATAGGGCAGCAGTCCTGACGGATAGTCGGGATAGGAGATCGTGACGGTGGGGTTCGTGTAGCCCGAACCGGGATTCGTCACCGTGATCTGCTGGATCGATCCCGAAGTCGGGGGGAGGACGCGGATGCACTGCGCCCGCATCGCGACTTCGCGCCGCCCGATATTGATGAACCGAACCAGATCCTGGGGATCGAGTAGTTCCTGCTTGGCGTCGGCCATCAGGGTTTGCAGGTCCTGCATATAGGAGAACAGGCTAGCCACCGTTGGCCCCCTGCTGCGGCGCTATCCCCAGTTGGCTTGACCGGACAGGGCTCGGTGCCTGTTCGTAGAGGTACGGCATGATCGACGGGTTGCTGTACTTCCGCGCCCGGTTCTTGAACTCCTGATACCGGGTCATCATCCGGTCGGCATCGGCTTGACGAGCCGCGCTTTGGGCGCTCAGCAGGGCGTAATAGGCAGCCAGGAAGCAGACCGCATCGGTCCAGGGATAGGGGATTGCCTCAACTGTGCTGTCGTCCACCAGATCGATGGGAACGCAGACGGTATCGATGGGCAGCGTGTAGCTGTTGTCCGGAATCGGATCGATGAAGATCGAGCCGGTCTCGCCCTGGCCGTACTGGCTCCAGACCTGCGGGGCTCCTGGGGTAGGGACCGGGTTGTTGAGCTTGTACTGCGCGAACCACGCCCACGGGCGGGGCCGCATGGACTTCTGTCCGTCCCCGACCAGATACCACGCATAGCGGATGTTGAAGATACCGGCGATACCCGCCGAGGGGGAACCAAGGACAACGTCCGCGAACGGATACTGCCGCTGGGCGGCGACAATCGGCAGGGTCGCGTAATTGCGGATGCACTCCGCATCGCCCGCGATCTGGCCCCGCGCCCGGTTGATGTAGGACGTGAGGTCGCTATCCGAATAAAGCGGATTGGCGTTGGCCGGCGGGTTCTGGAGAAGCTGTTTCGTTTGGAGGAGGTATGTGGTTAACATCTGCCCCTCCCAGGCATGGGGGAGGGCGCGAACCCTCCCCGCGTGATTACAGAGCCTGGATGCCCAAGGTGTACGGAGCCGAACCCATGGTCAGGAGAACGGTCGCCGCCGTGGAGGGCGCGCCGTTGCTGGTCACGACCGCAGTCGGCGCGCTCACGAACAGGCCGCCGTCGATCACCGCGCCGACCGAAGTCAGCGAGGTCGCGACCAGCGTCGCCGGCCCGATCACCGCCTTGCGCGGAATGAACCCCGCCTGCTCGATGGCCGGATTGACGAACGCCTCGACGTTGGTGTTCCCGCCGCCGATGGTGGAGATTTCCGCCGCCGTGCCGTAGCCGACACCCGCACCCGAGATCGAGGCCGAGGTCACTGTCTGGAGCAGCACCGCCGCAACGGTCGCACCCGAACCGCCCGTGCCGGAAACCGTCAGGGTCGGGGCCGAGGAAACCGCCGCGCCGTTGTTGGTGCAGAGGACCGCCGTGATCTTGCCCGACGAATTCAGGCCGAACGTCACCGAGGCCGTGGTGATCGACACCGAACCCGAGAGGAAGTTGGTGTCGTTCGGAGCCGGGACGATGGTCGCGGTCGGAGCCGTGGTATAGCCCGCGCCGACGTTGCTCAGGGTCACACCCGACACCGTACCAGCCGAGAGGGTGGCATAGGCAGTCGCCACAACGCCGGGGTTCGGCGGAGCCGGGATGAGGATCAGCGGCGGGACAGCGTAGTTGGCGCCCGCGTTGGTGATCGACACGACCGAAAGCTGGCCGCCGACGATGGGCTGCCAGGTCGAACCGCCAGCGGAGGCAACGCAGGTCGTGGTCGCCTGGGTGTAGCCCGAGCCGCCGCCGGTCACGACCGCCGCAATCGGGCAGCCGGTCAGGTTGGCGACGCGCCGGGTGAAGCCGTCCGAGGGGATCGGGGTCGGCCCCTGCCTGCCGGTGAACTCGTTCCGCCAGATGCCGGTGGTCGGATCCAGATACTGGAGGAAGAGACCTGAGCCGAGGCTGACCCATTCGGTTCCGGCCTGGAGGTTGATGGTGTCGCCGGGCGCGAGGGAGATGTAGTTGGTGCCCACATCGTTCGGCGCTCCACCCAGTTCCGAGGGATAGTAGAACTGATTGGGGGGAAGCCCGATGCCGGGACCCGAGATGTTGGTCTGCAAGGCCATGTGCTAGCTCCCCTTAGAAGGCCGCGCCGCCGAGGCCGTAGCCCCAGGCTCCGGATGACGACTTGGCGCAAACGATGTTGTAGCCAAGCACCATCACGCCCTGCTGGCCGATCTGGCCCAAGGGAACCAGCGAGTAGAACCCGGAGAAGTCCAGGTTCGCGTCCTCGTTGATGTACATGTTGAAATACTTGGTATTGACGGCGAACACGTTGCCGACCGGGACGAAGTGATCGGCGAAGATCGGCACGCCCGCGACGTTGAGGTTCGGGAAGGACGTTCTGCGGAACGTGCCCATCTCGTACTGCTTGCCGGGATCGACAAACGCCGTTTCAGTCCCGATGAAGTCATTGTTCAGGGTGGCGTGGTCGGCGGGGTTCATCACCACATAGCTGGGCGATTCACCGCCCGCGTTGTTGGTGACGTAGGTCAGGAAGGCCGACATCTTCGCGCGGGTGAACCCGGCGGAGAGAGACCAGGGCGCGGCGGCGAGGTTGATGTACTGGCCCTGGAAGGCCGAATTGCTCGGAACCAGCCGGTTGATGCCGCCGTAGGTCGGGAAGTTGGTCCCGTTGTCGAAGGCATCCTGGAAGCTGTTCGGCAGAAGCGGGTTGTTGCCGTTGTTGGTGAAGAACAGCCGCGCCATGTTCTGGCGAGTGGTGGCGTACACGTCGTTCATGCGCGCCTTGAGCAGCGGGATGACCGTTTCCGTGGACTGGATGATCGTTTCGCCGAAAGGCAGCGGGACCGGGACGACCCAGAAGGCCGTATTCCACTGCCCGTTCTGGATACCGGGCGTGATCACCGGGGCGTTGAAGCCGCCGCCGTAGCCGGTGAACTGGCCCTGGACCATCGACTGGCCCTGCATCGGGATCGTGATCTGGTTCTGACCGCCCGCCGATCTCTGCGACCCGCCCAGCATGTAGAACAGGGTCGGCGAGCCGAAATAGAGCTGGACGAACAGCTTCGGAACGAATGCCCTGCGCGTGACGGAGGTCAGTTCGTTGTTGATGTTGCCGGCGGGCGGTGCCGCACCAAGTCCTGGAATGGGCATGGTCTTGTTTTCTCCTTACTCAGCGACCGCCCGACCGAAAGTCGGTAATGGCTTGGCGGATCATGTCGTTTTCGACCATCGGGTCTCCGTCGGCGCCGGCAGCGAGCAGCTTCTTGAAGTTCTCGTTGTCGCGATCCGATGAGTTGAATGTGTCGAACGGGCCGACGCCGCTGGACTGAGCGACGGGCGGGGGCGGGTTCTGCTTCTCGAAGTGAGCTGCGGCGACTTCGAGGTTCGCGATCCCGAGCGTCTTGGCGTGTTCCTCGGCCTTCTCGATGCCCTCGTCGGTCCAGCCCTGCTTGCGGAGAGCGGCCTTCTGGGCGTCCCACTGAGAGGTGAACTGATTGACGAGCTTTTCCTGCTCGCGAGCGGCGGTATCGTCCTCGATCCGCTTCTGAAGCGCGGCGATGGTCTCGCGCAGCGGCTCGATCTCGCCCCGAATCTGCTCCTTGGCGTCGAGTTCTGGGGTGACGGCGTTCGGATTGACCTCTTTCGCGGCCTTGGTGAGCAGTTCCCGCGATTTCGGGTTCTGCATCATCTTCGAATACAGCGCCGTCAGGAGCTGCTGGTTCTGGTATTCGGTCTCATCGACCTCAATCGCGACTTTGGGCATGATCACGCCTTATTCGGGACGTGAACGATGGACATCGGCGGCGACTGCGGAGACTGGCTCGGCAGATTGTCCTTCCGGCCGGCGATCTGGAGTTCGTCCATGCTGACGCGGACGATCATGCTGTCCGAGGTCGGCACCTTCTTGGTCGAATCCTGAAAAATGCTGGGCATGGCTTGACTCCTATGCCGCGCGGGGCATCTGGGGCGGGGCGGCGGGGGGCTGGCCGGGCTGCTGGGCAGGAGCGCCACCCTGGCGCATCATCTGCATCTGCTGGCCCTGCTTCTGAGCAGCGATGGTGAGCTGCTGCATGACTTTGAGTTTGTCTTGCCCGGAGACGGAGCCGGGAGGGACCAACTTGGAGAGCTTGGTGATGCCCTCCAGGATGGCCCGCCCGGACTCCGAACTCGGTCCGACGAGGCTGGCGGCCAGCATTAGGCCATCAACCGCAACCGCCAGGATTTTGACGGCAGCCGCTTCCTGGCCCTTGTTCTGAGTGGGACCCGTAGCCGGGGAGGAGCCGAATGGCGGCTGACCCGGATTAGGCCCCTGAGAACCGGGGGGCGGTGCTGCTTGTCCTGGGGTTACGTCGGGCATGGGAGGGAATTACTTCCGACCCTTGCGATGGGACTTGCGCCGCATGATTACTTGCGGCCCTTGCGGTGCGACTTACGGCGCTCACGAATGTCCATTTTGGACCTCCTGTGAATGGGTTGACATCACCCAGGGCTCCTCGTTTCAACCGCCGACCGAATGCTGTCACCAGCACGGGAAGGCAAATTGCCTGGGTCTGACTACCTATTGCCGTCAAAATGCTTGCGCACACAATATATAGTATGCTACTTAGTGTTTACCTACTGGATGTAGTGTACGGAGTGGCTGTAGTTGGCTGTCGAGCGCGACAACGACCTAGTTCCGAAGCAGGCTGCCGCAATAGTCGGCATGTCTGTTCACTGGCTTTACAAAAAGATCAGAGCTGGGGAGGGGCCGCGCTACAGGCGGCGCGGTAAATGTATCCTCATTACCAAGGCCGACTTGGCCGAGTGGGATTCTCAGCCAGAAATACGCTAGTGGTGGCCTTTGCCGCCTGCCGCTTTTTCCATGACTTTCGCGAAGGCTTCCGGGTCCTGCTTTTGCAGCGCCGCAAGTTGAGCAGCCTGCGCTTCTTCCCTCTTCGTCAGTCGCTGTAGCAGCTTCTTCTTGTGCGGGAAGGGCAGTTCTTCGATGCCGGAGTGCGGATCGACCAGATTCGCCTTGAGGCCGAACGCGATCAACTGTTGGTGATCGTCGGCGAAGATCGGCGAGGACGAATGGCTATCGACCGTCACGCGCCTGTCTTCGGGAATATCGGCCAAAGTAAACTTCGTGGCCTCGATCTTCTCGACTGAATCGCCAGTGGTCCAATAATTATGCGGGTCTTTCGCTTCCATGAGTGAGAGGCGCAAATCTCCAGCCGCCGCACACTGCCGCTCGACCAAAAGGGATCGATCCCGCAATCTGGGCGAGGCGGTTTTCATCATCGTGTCAGCATGGACGCCCGCTCTTACGCCAGGTTCGCCTTGGCCGGACAGGATGTTGTCGAAGCCGCCGATCATGTTGATGATCTTGACCATGTATTCCAGCATCTGGAGAGCCTGCGTGGGCATTTGAGGCGTGAGGTCCGTCATTGTCGCGCCGGGGGATGCGTTGATGAATCCCGCCCCCCTCATCTGCCCATAGCGTTCCTCGGTAATACCGTCGTCACCGGCAAATCCGATGATCTTGTCGATCTGAAGGCCGTACAGGCGTTTTGTGTCCTCTGCCCAAATCGACAGAAGCTCTTGCGGGGAGATCAGATCCAATAACTCCGACCGGCCCCAGAAATCTCCCCAGGCGCGGTTTGGCTGGATCAGGGTGTAGGGGTGGAGCATACTCTTCGCCCCGGAAATCAACAGGTTCGACTTCCGCATCCGGGGGGCAATGAGAATATCGGGCTCGATGATCTGGATCGTGGTGTAGTCGTCTTCGTCCTTCACCCAAAGCTCGTGCATCTTGACCATATCGGCGGTCAATTGGGTTCCCGGAGGTCCGCCCCCGGTATCCGCCGCAAGCTGCACGATGCCGCCGGGCTGCATCCGGGTCATGCCCACGTCGCTGGTGTTCAGCGGAGAGGTAGACAGGACCGAATGCGAGAAGCTGTTGTATTCGTCGTCGGCAAGGCCCTTCTTGGAATTGCTCTTGACCTGGCGGAACAGGTAGTCGGCGTTCGGGAGGTGATGAATTCTTCGCCAGACCTCGGGCAGGGACAGGGTGATGGTCTCGCACATCGCCTCCTGTCTTGAGAGGTCGTTGATATCCTCGCGGTAGACGCCGAACTGCCAGGGCATGACGAGAGAGGACCGGGCGACGTTGGTTGATTCCTCTCCCTCCTGTTCCGTCCACTGCTTCAGCAGGCAGGAGCCGTACTTGAGGGATTCGAACACGCCCTGACCGAACAGCATGTCGGTGTTATTGCGCTCCCAATCCCGCGTGAGAACGTCCGCAGCAACATCCCCCCTTGCGGTGATGTCCGGCGGGTACAGGTTTTCGAAGTCAATGGAAAACCGGAGGTCGGTCGGGCTGTAGAGATGGGCGGAGAGCCGGTCCAGGTGGGCGTAAAGCAGGTTGATCAGCGAGCGGGCGCTTCCGTCGATCCTGCCGGTCTCGGTGATGGCGTTGAGAACCCGATAATAGGCCGAGCGCGTGCCCGCAGAGGCCCGACAGATCGCCACGGTTTCGTTGGCGAAATTGATCAGGTCTTTTCTATCGGTCGGAACGCGCAGCATATCGAATTGTCCTCGTTATCCGGTATGCGTGCCGATTTCAGCGCGCCTGTTCATCTCGCGGTGGTTCTGCGTGTGGAATTGGTTCAGCATTGTCCTAGTCTTCGCCCCAGCATAGGCATTCGGGCCGGTAGTTGTAGCCGCCGCGTATTGCTGTGGCGTATTTCCGAGCGCATCGGGGACTGTTCCGGCGGTGTGGCCGAACAATCCGGGGTTGGCGTCGATGGCCTTGGTCACTTCGTTGACGACCGGGACCGCCGCAATGTCCCCTTCCCGGAGATTGTCTTGCAGGTTGGTGATCTTGAGGTCGGAGAACTCGGATATATCCCCGCCGGTCATCTCGGCCGCCGCGTGCATCCGGTCTTCGGACTGCGCCTCCATCTGGCGATAGGTCCCGTCAACGGCCTTCCCGATGGATTTGGCGATATGCGGGGCAACGATAGCCTTATCGAATCCTTCCATCGAATCGTACCCGCAAATCCCGCAGAAGCGGGGTAGGGGATCGTCCTCGATAGAGGGGTGGTGCATGTAGCGGAACCTGTGAGGGGGATGGTCGTCGGTTCCTGGACACTCATAGGTCAATTGGATGGTCATCGCCGCACGCCCCTGCGCCATGCGTCTCGGGCGGATTGAATCTGAGCGCGTTTCCGCTGGGATTCCTTCGCCGCGAAGAAATATTGAAGCTGGTTGGTGTGGAACATCGAGGCTTGCTCATGGATAGTCAGCCGGCGCTTTGCCTGCTCGCTCTCACGCGTCCGTCCGAGGGACGACATCTGCTTGCGGACCCGCTCTTCCCAGCAACGCACACCCATCGCCAGGGCCATAACGCGGTCGTCCTTCTTCGACCCGCCGGCCTCGATTGAATCGCCTTCGCGGGTGATCGACTTCATTTCCTCCAGCGTGTCCATCGACCGGATGATGCAGTGGTTATGCTCGGCGAAGTCTCTCAGGCGCTCCATGATGGACACCTTGAGCCGCCCGGTGGTCTTCCAATGGTAATTTTTGCCCGGAGCCATAGCGTCCGCGCGACCGTACAGGTAGTTTTTGACGTTAGCGAAGATGTCGCGGAGGCCCCTTTCTTCCACCTGTTGGGGCTGATATCCCCTGTTCAACTGGTGTTTGAGGTCGCGTAGCTCCAGCCATACGGATTCACCGGGGCCGTTCAGTTCAAGGATGAAGTAACACTCCTTGTACCAGCCCAATAGGCTCGCGATCACCCATGCAAACTGCTTGGTGTTGATCAGCGGCCAAGCATATTCCGCGACCTGCTCGACGCAATCTGCATAGCAGCGCAGAACCTGGATCGCGGAGCGGTCGTTGTCCTCGTTCGAGCCGAAAGCCGGGTCGGCGGAGAGGACATAGACGCCATCCGGGTCCGGTTCCTCCCATACTTTGAGCTGGACAGACTTCGCATTGTGCGCCTTGTAGACAGAGCAGGCGGTGAAATCGATGCCGGCGGAATAGGCGTAGGTATTGTATTTCTTGCTAGCGTGCTTGTTAGCCAGTTCGGTGAGATTCGCGGGTTCGAAGAAGGTGGCGCCCGTCATTTGGAACGCCTCTTCCTCGGTCCAGGGCTGCTCCTGGATCTTCAGAACGTCGCCCTCGAACTCGACCGGCGCATCCCCCGAAGACTGAGCCCCAGGATCCATCTTGCGGCGATACCAAGCCAATTGCTCTTGGGTCACATCCCAATCGTACTGATCTTTGACCTGCTTGATCTTGCGGGCTTCGTTTTCCGAGGGCGGTTGAGTGCCGTAGCGGGCGAAATCCGGGTGATTGCGGGAAATCTGTTGGTTGTCCTTGGCCCACCAGCCCAGGAAGATCGTGACTTGGTGATCAGGATCGGCCTTGGCGTCCTCCCACATCTCATGCCACTGGTTATAGCCACGGGCGGTCGATTCCCAAATATAGAGGCGGTCCGGAAAGTCCTCCGCCATCGCGTTTTTGTAGCTCTCAAGACCTTCCGTATTATCCCACGAACACATTTCTGAGTTGTGGCTGAAGTTAATGCCGCTCGACCGGCCCAAAGTGCCCGATGATTTGGATTGTCGGACACCAGCGGAGGCGAAATTCAGCAGGGAATGGTTGCTCAACTCCAAAAGCGTCCGGTTTTCCCTCTGAATTCCCGGAAATCCGAGGTTTTTCGGCAGGGACTTGATCATGGTGAGTAGTTCTAGGCGGGCTTCCTCCTTGTGATCGCTGGTATCGAAGGTCACATAGCCATGCAACCCGGCATGGACGCCGTTCCAGAACAGGGTGAGGGCGCGGGAGAAGGTTGAAATGCCCAACTGGCGGGACTTGAGGATTTTGAAGTCGTGCTTTCCCTCGCGCAGCCCTTTCAAGATGCTGTCCAGAAGGCGGAGTTGGGCGCGGTAAACATGCTCCCCAAGGATGATCTGGCCTTTTTCCTTCGAGTTGATGCGGACGTGCATCAGGAACTCAAGGAACTGCTCCTTGAAAACGTCGCACTTCTCCTGGCTCCAGCCGTAGGAGAAATCGGCGTCGAAATCCCGCTCGTATGTATACTCGTCGCCGCTCATCGCCGACCGTAACTCTGGCCCAATCGCTCTGCCTCCTGGATTTCGGACAGGGCGATCTCCGCCGTGGTGCGCAGCAGGCCCCAGAAGATGGCGGCGCTCTGGCTGTTATCCAGGACCAGGAGGGATTTCTGCTTGCCGTCCGGGGGAACGATCACGAACGCGCCCGAGAAATCCTCGGCGGCGTTCTTGGCGATCCGCTCCGCCATTTCGGTGAAGGCGGATGTGTGATCGATGGGGGTGGCGGTGGGTTCGATGTAGGTCACAGCTCAATCCCCTTCATCGCCAGAAACCGCTCATAGACCGCGAAGTCTCGGACGTGGGTCAGCGCGTCGATCCCATAAGGGAAGAAATGTTCGATGTTGTTGACCGTCAGCCGGTTGAGGTCATCGCGGAAGGTTCGGATCGGGAGGACGAACAGTTCATCCTTGAACAGTCGTTCGCAGACCATCTCGGGGATTTCCATCGGGTCTGCCGAGCGGGTCCTGTTCTCCCAATCGTACCGCTCAACAAAGCGGCTTTCCTTCAGGTACTGGACATCCAACAGCATGATGCCGTTTTCGAGGAAGTTGTAGGTGGTGTCCCAGGGGATCGACACCTTGACGCCGGTCCTGCGCATCTTCTCGATCATGGGGGTGATCGGGAGGGCTAGGATGTTGTCGCAGTCGATGTAGGCGATGTAGTCGTAGCCGACCTCTGTCGCCGTCTCGACCCCGAGCGAGAGAGCGCGCCCCCAACCGTCACGTCCCGTGGTGTTCAAATGCCCCACGTTGTCGGAGAACTGATAGACCTGCACGCTGCTGCGGTTGTCGCCTAGGATCATCCGGTCATCCCAACCGGGGGACGCACTATCGACAATCAAAACCTCGGCGTTCGGGTTCAGCTTGAGCGCAACATCCACCCACAGCTTGACAACCCTAGCGCCGTAGTTCTGCGCGCCTTCTGTGCCAGCGCTGATATACGAGGTGCCGAGGATCAGCGTCTTACAGGTATCGGTGGTCATGCTGATCCTTCACCATCTCGTTCAGCGCGCCGTTGATCGACCATGCATTGGTTACAGATCTGGCCTTATCGGCGTCCACGCCCGAATAGATCGAGGTCTTGCCGTTCTTCCATTTGACATGAAGTTCCTTCGTCTCGGGATCGTGGCCGATCTCGGCGACTGTCGAGGAAAATACAGGCTGCATGGTGGGCATCAGCCGACCCTCTCCTTCAGCGCCTCAACGATCCGCTCGAATACCGGCCCCCACTGACCATCCGGCCCCTGTCGGAATAGCGTCGTCTTATCGTCCCAAACGGGATGATCTCGATGCCGACCGCACCGGAAATCCCCGCTGCCGTAATATGGATATGGAACCCAGCACTCGACACCCAAAAGCCCGGCAATGTGTCTCGGTGCGCTCTCCACCGTTACCACCAGGTCAAGATCACGCATGATCGAGGCCGTCTCGGCGACATCGCGAATATAGGGGGAGAGGTCCTTTACCAATGCCTGTGCGCCGGCTGCATGGATGTCAGCCGCACGGGGGCCGACCTGCAAGCCGTAGAGCTGCACGCCGGGGACGCGGCAGAGTTCCAAGACCTGCTCGATGTTGAACGACCGCCATCGGTCGATATCGTTCTGCGTCGATCCGGCCCACGCGACGCCGACATGGAACTTCTTGCCGGGGGTTTTCCAGGGCACGGTCGCGGCAAGGCTGGTATAGGGGACCTTCGGAGCCTTGGCGTTGACGATCTCCTTATCTGTCAGAACACGGGCGAAGGGCAGGGACGTGATCGCGCACCAGTAGTCAGCCGCCGGCAGAGCCTGCACAAGCGGGCCGACCTCGACCGAGGGGTATCTTTCGAACATTTGTGCGACGAACCGGACAAGCTCGGACTGGACCTGCAATATGACCTTGACGCCGCCGGTCGGAACGAAGCGGAGGAAGGACAGCGTATCCCCCAATCCCTGCTCGGCGACGACCAGCAGGGTTTTCCCCTCGATGTCCTCCCCCATCCACCGGGGATAGGGATAGTTCAGGTAGTTGGCGTATTGCTGGAGGCGGTATTCGAACTTGGCTTCGAAGTGCTTGAACCCCTCCTGCCAGCGTTCGGAATTGAGACAGGCGATTGCCAGCGCAAATTCCGTGATCGGCTGCTTGTCCAGTTCGAAAGCCTGCTTGGCGAGTTCGTATGAACGTTCTGTGTTGTTGTCAGCCAGTTCGATGATCGACAGGTTGACCAATGCGAACGGATGATCGGGCTGCATCTCCAAGGCCCGCTCGGTATAAATCCGCGCCTCGGCGTTCATGCCCCGGTGATAGAGCCGGTGGCCGAGATTGACGACGGCGGCGATGTTATCCGGAGCCAGGGAGACAGCCTGGCGGGCGGCGGCGACACACGCGGGGAGCAGGTTCATATCCCCGTTGGCGTTGCTGACCGTGATCCAGCCCTCTGGAAATGAGGGATCGACCATGACCGATGACGTGAACAGCCGATAGGCATGGGCGGCATCCGAGGGCAGAACCTGGATGGCCTTGTTATAGAAATCGACGGCTTGTTCGCGCGGGTTCATTCCAGCGTCACCTTCGGGAAGTAGGTCAGGAACTTGTCGTCGCATTCAGGACGAGCCGCCTTGATCCGCGCGATGATCTCGGTCCTGAAGTTCCACGCCGTGATGATCCAGGCTATTTTCCCGACAGAGGGGATTTCACCAAGGACAGGTGAGCCGATGCCGGGGCAGTATTTTCCCTGCTTGAGGGGCGAGTCATCCATGATGAAGGCGAGATCGAGGTACGCGTAGTTGAGGAACATCATCGCCTTGGCCGCCGCTCCGTACCCGGCGAGAACCCGCCCTTCCCGTTTGAGAAGGGCCATGGTTGAGCGGACATGCTCGACATGGACATCGAACTTGGATTGCAGGGTCGCATACAAGTCCAGGTTGTAATAGGCGAGAGACTTTTCCCGCTGCCAGACATAGTAGCCCCCGGCTGAAGAGGCGGGATCGGCGGACAGGCTCACCAGGTACGAAGTACCGTGGATCGCGACATGCTCGATGTCCACGATATGCAGGCCGGCCCTTGAGGCGAGGGTCTTGAACGAGTTGGCGGTGAAGAACGACAGATGCTCGTGATAGCAGGTGTCGAAGTCCGCGTTCTTCAACATCTCAGCCTGGCTGGTCTGGATATAAATCCGTCCGCCTGGAGCGAGATACTTCTTGGCGAGGGTCAGGAATTTCAGTGGATCCGAAACGTGCCCCAGGACGTTCATCGCGACGATCACGTCGAAGGACGACCAATTGCGGGATTCCATCTGCTCTTCGATCCCGTCGCCCCAAAAGGCGTGTATCGTCGGGATGTCCTCCGGAGATAGGTTGCTTGCCGGGTCTACGCCCGCAACGAAGTGGCCTTTATGCGCGAAGGCCCGCAGGAGCGAACCATCATTCGACGCGATGTCGAGAACGTGGAATTTTCTTCCACTCTTGCCGACATCCTGCTCGACCCGCTCCACGAAGGCCGTAAAATAGTCCCGCAAGGTTTTGCTGGTCCCGGAAGCATAGGCGTAATCCCGGTAGAGGATTTCGGGATCGACCGCTATCGCCTGTTGCGAGTGCCAGCAGGACATGCAGACGTTGATCTTGATGTCGTAGGACGGAACTTCCGTCGGTTCGGACGTGAAGGCGTTCGCCAGGGGCTGGGCGCCGAGGTCCAGATAGCGGTGGAGGTTGTCCGATCCGCAGGCCAGACAGTGGCGCAGGAGCGTGAAGTCGGTCATGCGGCCTTCTTCATCTTCCTGGAATAATAATCCACCAGATCGCCGATTACTGACTGAAGTGTCTCACGGGGTTCGTTGTCCGGTTCCATCGCGAAGTCGTAGGCGAATGTCGAGGGCGTTCGGTTGATCTTCGCCCCGGTCGCCTCTTTGACAGCCCATGCCGCCTGTTCCGGGCAGATGGTGAAGCTGCACAGATCATCGATCCGCCCGATGTTCAGGGAGTCCCCGAACGCCAGGGCTTTCTCGACTGCCCAGCAGAGATCGTTCATCGCCAGGATCGGCTTGCGGATAAAGGGATTGGCGACGTTGATAATCCCTGTTTCCAGTGCGGACTTGACCATGGCGTTCAGGATCAGGTCATGGCGCATATTGGCCGACAGCCCGCACACAGAGGCGAACCGCAGACCGATGGAACGGGGATAGATCGTCGGAACCACCCCCTCCAGGGTGCGCTTGGTGGAATCGTAGACCGAGACGACATCGGACAGGACCGACCCGGAAGAGGCCCACAACAGCAGGGGAGGCCGGGCGGATTCCTTCATCAGCCGGATCAGCTTGAAGAATCCGGTAAGGTTGTTGCTCAGCGCCTCCATCGGGTCGTCGTCGCAGGACTTGACCGACGAATGGCCGGCGAGATGGATCACCGCGTCGTAATCCGAGAAGGCGAAGTCCTCGGTCAGATACCGGAAATCCTGCTTGACGTTCGGCAGCCCCGGATTGCCCCTGGCCTCGCTGTCGAGGGAATAAACCTCGTGCTTCCGTCCCAGGGTCGCGAAGAGCGTCGAGCCGATATACCCGCAGCCGCCGATGATTAAAATCTTCACGCCGACGCCTCCGCCTTTTCGAGAAGTGCATCGCGCGCCCAGCTCCCCGGAGCCTTGCCGACCCCGTGAGCCGTCTTCTTCACCTTCTCCATCTGCTCCGGTTTCAGGCAGATCGTGAAGTGGACCGAGTGATGGTCATCTAGTGGGCGCTTCGGATACACCATACAAGATATAGTAGTGTCCTATACCTTGGGCGTCAACGAAATCGTGAATAAATTATCCGCACATTCCCGATTCGTCCGGGATATTTTTTCACTCGCCCCGAGTCGTTTGGATCGATATGATCATGGTTCGCGGAACGTTGGCGGTTTAGTCCTTGTCCCTCACCAGCACAGCGGGCGCTTATGATGTTGCCGCGTCAGTGGCCGAGCAATCAGCCACCTCTGACGGTCCATCCACATCATCGGCAAAGGTTAGGTTGGCATTCGCGTAGTAACCCGGCGTAATGCCCTTGGGCGACACGGGGAACGGGCGCGACAGGTAAACGGTGCGTCCGTGGAAATCGAGGTAACGGCGACCTTCCTTCATCTCCTTGGAAACCTGCGATCCATCGGACCACGTAACGGGCAGACCGCACGCGAAGGCGTGCAAGGCTGTATAATCGTCGTGGGTGCCATCCCCGTACAGAATCGCGACTGCTAGTGCGGCGGCAAGCATCATGATTTCTCCACCAGTTCACGCAACCGCTTTAGCTCGGACATCAGTCTCTCAGCGCCTCGTCGATCATCGCTGACCAGCAATCCCGATTGGTTGTATATCCTGCGCCATCACATTCTAGGCAGTCCCAGTTTGGGGCGGCGTCTAACATTGCATCGGTCGGCTCACGCATAGAGGTGATGGCAACACGGGCAGATTGTCTCCATCTGTCGGCTAATTCGTCCGAAAACTGGTGCCAGTTTGCATCTGCGATTTCCAAGGCAAGCTTGAAGCTGACCGTTGGCCCGAGACTGGCGGCAAACAGCGACCGCGCCACACGCTCAATCATCTCGCTCACTCCAGCATCTCCTTCGCCTTAACCAAAGCCTCTAGCTCTTTGAGCCGGGCCGTTCGTTTCGCTCGCCACTTTCGCATGTAGTCTCGCTGGTAGGCAGCGCGGTCGAACCTTCCCGGTAATCCTGCGGAATCCGGATTGTTAGGTGAGGCCCGATCTTTATCGGCCAACTTCCCCACAGCTCTTTCATCCGCTCGATTCCGGCCTGGCGCCGGCGATTGTTCTCGATGTTTTGCCTTACCCTTTCCGATGAGGATTTCGCAGACATGATCGACCTCGCGTTTGCCGCAGAACTTGCATTTGATGGCATCCATAACCGTTAGTCTAACGTAAGTCTCACGTTAAAGCTATGGCGATCTATATCGAGCAAAACCGAAATTCTTTGGGGGGACGGAAGAGGTGGCCTCCCTGCCTTTGACCGGGTTCGCGTCCCGACGCCCTGGGGAATTTCACGCCCGCGCCGGCCTCGGCCAGCTCCGCCAAGATACACGCGCAGGTAGCAGACTTTGGCGATCCGCGAGGCCATTTTCCATAATAGCGATTATGATATATGTGATACCAGCAATATCAATGCGTTAGCTATTCAATCATAAGTTGCGCCGAACGACCTACTACCAGTAGTATGCCCATATCGCATTCCAGTCCCGAGATCGGTAGAATCGTGGCCATGACAGACCAGGCACAGAGCGGGATCCGGCCCGAGTTCCAGGAGTGGCTCGACACGTACGCGCGGCGGAAGCACACCATCTCTCACGTCAAATCCTTCGTCCCAAAATATTCCCCGAGTTTGCACTGTACCGCAATGAACCGGGCGCTGAAGTGGCTTCTGCCGTGGGAGGCGTTTGAGTACCCTGGCATTATACAGGGTTCGTGCGAGGCTTTGCCGGGCCTATCGATGTGGTCGATCCTGGCTTACCGCAAGGGAACGAGGCGCACGCCTCCGCACGTTGCTAGAGCTCTAGCAGAGATAGTGCGGGCTGAGGTTGAGAAGGGAAAGGCAGTGCTTGCCGAGCTTGAAGAGATCGCGGCACAGCCGGCTGGGCGTAAGCGCTCCGGGTTCATGGTCGTACGAGATCGGGGCGAGGGAGTTCCTACGGATAAGCGCAGGCGAGGAAGGCGGGTTTAGCGACCGCACGCCTTGTTCCACTGGCCGATATAGTCGTCACCGAGAACAGCAGCGCAGCGTCCTTGGCTGTTGGTTTTTAGTACGGCGCGCACCGATTCGTCCTTCGCACACATTAGGCCGATTTCTGCGTTGGTCCTTTGCTTAAGTTCGGCATCAATGTGATACAAGGGTCGAGTGCCGCTCGTCGTTGCCATGACGTGGGACGACTGGCCTGCGGGAAATTGAACGTTATCGCCGAGCGCAATGCTACAACTCTGGCCGGCGGCTTGGCTGCACGCGTTCATGCCGATGCATATAAGGAACGAGCCGGTCGCAACAGCACTCATCCCCAGCACCCCTGTCTGTCGATATCCACCGCCTTGATCATGCTTGAATCATAACATCTCTGAGGCTTTAAGCCAAGATGCTGGGCTTGGGGAGGGTGGTTTGCTTCATTTATCGCTCCAGCCGATCTACGATAGCCGTCATGAGGGAAACATACTTGCCGTGTTGATCCAGATGCGATGTCCCGGCGAACGCCAGCGCCATCAGTGCAACGAATATGATTAGCGCGCTCAGGTCGCTCACTTCCCCACCCCCTCGATCACTGCCAAAAAATAGGTCTTGACCGATCCTAACGTTAGGCGCATATTCCTTCTCATGACGGATGGCAATCGTGCCGCCGAGACTGGCTTAAGGAGCCGATGATGAGCAAAACCCCGATCACAAAGCTGGATGCCGATTGCCGCGATCAGATTCGTAGCGCGGTTTACGACTATTGCCGGTATGCGCCCAACAGCCATTTGGGCGACCTTAGCGCACGCGACGATATCCGCAGCGCTTTCTACATTCTGCGTAGCTGGAATGAAGGCAACAACATCTTGGTCGCTATTGGCCAGCTTGAGCGCAATGCTTATTCCATGATGGATATGTAACGGATGCTCAGAACGCGCACTAAGCGCCGTAGAATTCTCAGGATCGCGTCTCGATGGAGGCGCGATGCTTGTGCTTTGCGTGACCTTGGATTCCCGGAAATGGCAAACGCCCATGACGCTCGACGTGACGATCCAGCGTCTGAAACTATGCGCAACCTTTGGACTGCCATAGGACAAGCCGAATGCTTCAATGGAATGTCGGACCAATACATCGCCGAAATTCTGAGCCCGGAAGCGCCCAAGAGATGACCCCGGACCTTCTCCGCGAACTCGGCGAACTCCTGTACGGCAAGCTCTGGCAATCGGAGCTTGCCCGTCAGCATGGGGTAAACGATAGGCGTGTGCGGGCCTGGATCGCCGAGGAACGTCCAATACCCGAAGGCTTGCAGGACGAGCTTGTGACCGCCCTGCGTGCGCGCCGAGACGCGATGACAGCGATGCTGAGAAAGCTCTCATAGCCTCTTCTCCAGTACCGCCCTAGCATCCACCCGGAACTGTTCCCATGCTTCGGTCTTAGCGAGGGTGAAGAGTTGATTTAGGGTGTTATCGGATAGGGTAGGGGTGGGTTTGAAGCGGCGGAGGGCGAGATTTATCGCATCCACTACCTGCCTCGTGCTTAGCCGGGCACCATAGAATTCTTGTAGCGCGGGAAATTCACTGGAAAGCAGCGCGTATATCGCTTCATCGGAGGGATATACCTGCTCTGCGACCTCGCACCTGGGGCACGGATCACCGTCGCCGCCGTCAAACCAATGACCGCACTTGACGCACTCGCGCGAAGGCTTCCCTCCCTCTGTATCTGCTGATGGTGGCAGGCACGGGGCGACGTAGCGCCAGCCGCGACGATGCATTTCCTTGCCAGTGATCGGGCCGACTTCATTTGCCGAATACCAAGCGCCGCCTACCCAATGGGCAACATGAGGCTCCCAGGCGCGCTCGGAATCCAACCAGTGGTTCATGTGTTCGCGATGCTCGTCAGGCGGCTCACACGTCTTTACTGCTTCCTGGGTGGATGAGCGGGAGAGGTAGTCGCGGAGGGCATCAATCGCCGAGGCGAGCGGATTGATCGTTTCGAAGCTGACGCGCGTCTTGGCTTCGTCGGCCAAGCGGCAGGCAGCTTCCACCACCTGGTCCTTTAGGCGCTGGTGTTCGGTGTCAGTGGTCATGACGAATTTTCCGTTCGAAGAGATCAAAATCCTCAGACAGCAACCGGATTTGGAAGTATGTCCACGGGACAAATAGAGCCGCCAATATCAATTGGCCTGTGTCCGGCCGGCCGTTGGCTAGACGGTCAAGCGCAAAGAGGATCAGGCCGAGATTGAGCGTGATTGCAAACACTCTCGCGACAATGCAGCCGCGCTTCCCTCTCGACATGCTCCATTTGGCCGCCACTGATCGCGTGTCGTCCATCATTCAGTCTCCTTGGTGATGAGGGATCGCCCGCCAATTTTGAGCAGGTAGGCGAGCGGCAGGCTTGACCAGTCGAAGTCGTCCTTGAAGTCTCCACAGTGATGCGTGCGCGTGGTGAGGACGTGTCCGGCGCCCCTCGGCATAGAATGGCTTGTGATGCCAAGCATCGCGATGCGCTCAGCCCACGGCACGGGTGCGGACTTCGTGCATTCTCCGGCAACGCCAGTGCTAGTGCGCCACCAATCACAGCCCGCGCAGCAAGGGCCGTGCTCGACATAGAACCGGTCCATGAGTTCCTGTAGCTGTCGAGCGTCGCTCACGTCCCCTTACTCCCGTCATTGGAATAGGCGGTGAGGATGGCGTATATCAGCGATATCGGTGCGGTATCGCCGGGGATGTTCTCCAGGCGCTGGCCGTCATACCAGTTCCGGGCATTCTGGATCGCGCCGTTCAGCCCCTCTAGCTTGTCGGCGGTTAGGCGTAGGCGGGTGATGAGGCAGTCGGGCTTATGATCGAGACCGCCCCCGCCAGCGCGCCAGGGTCCTTTGCAGGCGGCGCAGTAGTATTGGGTGCTGCCGAAATTGCGCGGCGTCGCAACTTGGCCTTCAAGGAATGAGAGGGTTTCCCGCATAATCCCCGATATGGATTGGTCCATCGTCTATTCCCCCTTGTCTTCGGTGGTGAGGGTGTTGCCCTCGGTCTGGTTGAAAGACGCCATCCAACGCCGAGCACCCTCCTGAGCCTTCGGCGCATTGGGGAAGGCCAGTAGATAGCGAATCGCCTCAGCGCCATTGCGGATGCCTTCGGCCATTTCGAGGACAAGATCGCGCCGCGCCTTCACTTGGGACTCAAGTTCTCCGACATAGGACAGGGCCTCCCGTAAGTCGGCCTTGGCCACCTTTACGTCCTTGAGCCAATGGCCGACTGTGCCGTCACTGAGCCTGCAAAGCGCCTCTCGCTGAGCCGGCGTAGCCTTCTCATAGCGGGAGGTAATGGCGGAGAGGTCTGGTTTGCCGGTCATGGGGATTTCCTCCGCGTTTCCGCACGAATGGGAAGAAGCAGGATCAAAGTTGGCGCGAAAATCAGGGCGACAAGCAGAAGCCATCTCATGGCGTAGTTGCCCTCTTGAAGGCCTTGTCCAGGCCGTGGGTGGGGATGGGGAGAGCCGCTTTGAGCATCCGCAGCGTGTCGGCGATCACCTTCTCCGTTTCGGCGCTCGGTGATCGGTCATCGGCATCCGGGCTATCGTCGCTCTCGGTCATCGCCAGAGCCTTCTCCATCGCCACCAAATCCCCGCGCATCCTGTTCAGGGCTGGCTGGATTTCATCCCAGACCGCACCAGGCGCCGGCAGGCAGAAGGTGTTTGTCCAGTGCTTCAGGACTTCCGCCAGGCCGGTGGCTAGGAGGCTTGCCGGCATATCCCGGCAACTCGCCTTCCAGGTCGCATGAAGGCTTGCCGTGTCTGGTGCCTTGATCCCGGTTGCCTCGGCGTGGCGCAGGAGAGCCTTGCAGATGACTCCGATCTCAGGATCTGTCGGCCCCGCGAGTACGCGGCGCTGGGCCTCAATGGCGCTGCGCAGGGTTGTCGATGACAATCCCTCCGGCAGGGTCGGCGAAGGGTTCCAGCGGGCCAGCGCCGTCACCACAGAGCCGATCAAGTTCGGCGAACTGGTCGTCGAGAGTTGGCTTTGCTGAGCGTATGCGAGTGCCGTTGACATTGGCGATCTCCGGTAGGGGCTTGGCGAGTTCGGCGGCGTATGAAGCGATTGCTTTTTCGACGTAGGCGATGCTGCCAGGCGGCCCCAGCGGTCCACGGCTCAGCATCATTTTCTCGACGGCTGGCAGGATGAGGTTTTCAGCGGACCAGCCCTGCTTGATCCACATCTCGACGCGGGCCATCGCACCGAACCATTTCTGCTCGTCGGAGCTGATGCCCATCAGGGCGAGCATCTTTCGCCAGACAATGACGTGCGGGCGCTCTGGCGCATCATCATCATCATCTATAATTCCCTGTCCCTGTCTCTTGGATGGCGTTTCCTCGGGGACAGTATGGGGACAAGCAGGCTCTGTCCCTGGGGACATTCTGCCCGTGTCCCCAGGGACACCTGTGGCGTGTCTCAGGGACAGGAACTGCTCCAGCGTCGGCATCGGCATCTGCGCTGAAGAGTCATTGGCGTGGCGCTGATTGTGCTTCTTGATCCGGCCACATTCGCTGCGCCAACGCTGTTCGAGTTTGGACTTCCATGCGTCGTTGACGCCCTCTGCTACGACGGAATGATAGAGCCTCCCATCAGCGCACTTGCCCCAGCCATGCAGCGCGCCGGCCTTGATCTTCTTCCATGTTTTGAGGTCGCGTCCGAGTTCGGCTAGGCGGCACAGGTCAACATCGTCGTCAGGCAGCGATCCCGCCGGAACCTGATCCCATGATTTAAGCCATAGGGTGACGCCGGCACGCCATTCGCTGTCGGACGCGCGGGCATGGAAGCTTGATCCGAACAGACGAGCGCGGAACATCGGCGTGAATGCGAAATCACGGATATCGACATCTGCGGCAACAGGGGGAGCAGGAAACGTCACGCTGTAACTACCCTCACACTCTCGCCAGGGCACAACCCGTCAGGCTGAAGTCATGGCTCGATGGACGTGACATCGAAACGAACGGCTCCTTACGCTCCGCACGGGGGCTGTTGGTGAAGGAAAGACCGCTTGCTGAGATTAGCTTGGCAAACGCCTTGTCGCCCCCGATACCCTTGTCGATCATCGATGCCCGGTCAGGGGCGGTTGGGTGTCCCCCTTTAATGCGATCAACATGATATCGAACGGCGGAATGGCCGCAGCCATACTCCCTTGCGACTTCACAGACACCGCGATCCCCAGCAATAATTGCCCGAAGAACGCTTTCCGGTATGTGGTATTTGCTGGTGAATGGCATCGGCTAGGGTCCCGTTGGCGATAGTGTTTTGGAAGTCAAAGGGGTCTTTTCAGACCATGCAACTAGGTTGAATCGTGGTGTTGGGTGTTGGTCATGTCACACCGTCTCGATCTTGATTGGATACAGAGCTTCGACTTCCCGGCGCTTGATCTTGAAGCTGTCGGTTTCGATGCCCTTTGTGTCGATGAAGTGAACGCTATCGTCCGTGCGAAACTCGACGAAATCGATCACCAGCTTTGTCCCGCCGGGAAGATGAATCGGGACTTGGCGCAGGAAGAACAGTACCTCGCCCATCTGCTGGCGGTATTTGATCGTGTCGTAGTAGTTCGCCTCTTTCTTGCTGGCGAACTTGATCCCGTCGCGCTCGGTTTGGATGGCGCGGAACTTGTGCTGAACCTTACGGCGGGGTCCGAAGATGTCGGCGGGGCTGGTCATGCTGGCACCACCTGTAAAAGGTCGGGCTGGAACTGACCTTTCGCCGGGGCTCTGGCACTCACGCGGTAATCAGCGAAGTCGGGGCATTTGCCGCGATAGATTCCTGAGTTCACCCACCGCTGGAAATCCATCAGCCGTTGATGACCAATGTTGCCGTTATATCCCCCTAGGGGCAGGCGCTCCCGCCGCCGATCCTTGGTCATGATGTACGGCTTGATCTTGAGTTCCCGCATCCGATTGAAGCGGTGGAAGATCGACGCCCATGTCTCGTCTGGATCGTCTCCAGTCAGCATGTAGACCATGAGCGAACTCGGCTTGATGCCGACAGCGCGCAGGCGATCTACGCCACGAAAGAACAGGGCCTCATCACCGATGCTATCCCATGCGGTATAGAGCCGGCTGCGCTTGAAGCTATCGTCGGTGAATTTAATGGAGGCGAGGTCAACGGCTATCTCATCGGTGATGACGCGGATGTTGATGCCTTGGTTAAAGCAGACCTTGAATTTACCTTCCCGGATCTCGGCTAGGCGAGATTTCCAAACTACCTTTGGTACACCGAAGAAATCGTTATCGAGAAGGTGGATGTGTTTCGGGTAGGGAGCGCCGCGCCAAATCGGTGCGATTTCGGACACCGGAACGGGCTTTCCTTCCTTGCCCGGGACCACGCAGAAAGTGCATTTGAAACGGCATCCGCGTTGTGAGAAACCAAGGCTCGCGGTGAAATCCGGCCAATGGTCATAATCCACGCCATCATAATCGCCGATGACGCTTTCGACCTTAAGCTTCCCCTCGGGGTCAACGCCCGTTCCACCGATTAGCGCTTCGGGAAACTCCCGGCGAAAAGCTTCGACATGCTTGCGGGAATAGTCGAATATAGTGCTGCCGTAGACCGCGCCATAATCAGGCTCGTCCATCCGACGATACGGGGAACGCGAGAAATGTACGGCGTCGCCCCGAGCCTTGTGAAACCCGGAAAGCCTCATCAGGGCAAAGTTCGGCAGCTTGCCGTCCAGTTGGGTAAGGCGAACGTTCACGCTGCCCTCGCCACATCGAACAGCGTCTCTACAACCCTCTCACCTTCCCCATTATCAGATACTGGAGGATGGTAGCCGGGGAGGATTAGGGTCTTCATTGGACGAAGGCTTCCTGCTTCCCGGGGTGGCCGACGTGCTTCCTGCGCTCGTAGGACTGCACGATCACCTTGCCGGCCTCTTCAGCGGCCTGCTTTTTCTGCTCAGCTATTTCCGGCTTCATGGCGCGGGCCACAGCGAGGGCGAGTTCTCGGAATGCCTTCGCCTGTCCGTGATGGTGGCGACGGGCTTTGGAGAGATTCGCCTTGGCATGGTCAATCGCCGGATCGACTAGAAGAAGCCTGAGTTGTGACATCACTTCTTCGCCTCCCTATCGATCCAGTCCTGGAGTTTCGCTGCCAAGCCAGAATAGAAATCGGCCTTGTCGCTCAGCTTCTCCGCCTTCTTCAGCAGCCGTTTCACTCTCCATCGCGCGACGCTTAATCTCAGCGACATTTTCCCGTGTCTTTCTGATAGAGGTCTGTATGCGGGCGATGTCCTGTCGCCGCGTCATGTCCTGCCAGAGAGCGCGTTGAACGCGGGCAGCCTCTTCAAGTTTCTCGCGTGCCTCCTGCGGGGGATTTCCCTTCTTGTAGAAGAACGCGACGATACGAGCGTACGAAAGGCCGCTGGCCTCCGATGCCCGCACAAGAGCAGACTGTCGGGATTCCCCTGGAATTCCGGGTAGTGCGCAGTCGAGTACTAGGCTGCGGGTGTCCATCTCACTTTTTCCATTTTGGAAAGACTTTTTCTCCACCTGAAACATCCCTTCGATCATTGTCGGGGCGTTCAGGAGGACACGAGAGATGCATGGACCTAGGCATATCAGCGAATTCACGGATCTGATCTTGGCGGAACTGTCCGTGACCGCTGGTTGCCAAAGGTGCGTCGTCGTTAACCTGGCCGAATGGAGGCATGCTCACGCTCGTGCCAAAACCAAAACAAGCGTAGCTACCGAGAGCCAAGCGGTGGCACTGTTCGAGGGGGGTCATAGCCGCCCCACGGAATGCGCGGTTACGAACCTAGCGGCCTCGCCGTGACCGCAGGACTTGCATCGGTCACAGATGCGATTGTGCGGACCGTCGCTAACAAAATCCCGATGGCACGAGAGGCAATCGCGGATCGAACGGGTAGAGACAGGCGTCTTGAACCGTTTGGCGGAGGATCGCTTCTGTATCGGCTTGTCGAGAGAGGCCCAGACCAGCGCCCTAACCTTATCCCTCACGCGGGAATAGGGCATGCCGAGGATGCGGGCGATCTCCGGGACGGGCGTCCCATCAACCAGATGCTGCGCGATCAATTCCGCCTGTTCGCTCGTGAAGCGGATGTAATTTCCCGCACCCCGGCTCATGTCAGGTCCTTCGTGTTCGGATTATTCCCGTATATCGGGTTGATCTCGTCGGAGAGGGGTGGTGGGTCCATGTTTGGGGACCACGGGCGTTCCTGCGGCGATGCTGAAGCCGAACTCCTAACAGCCGGAATATGCCCACTACGGGCGGCCAAGCCGCCGCAGGAACGAGGGCTGCCCATTACGGGCGAAACTGTGCCGTCTCTCCGAGCTGTCACGCCTGTATCTTCCGGACCAGCCCGAAAGCTGCCTCTCGCGTATCCGGCGTTCGATTGCGTTGCCGGTCTTTCCCGGCTGTCAGCCCGAGCGTCGGGCACGGTATACGACGGAATCCTTTCTGATCCCGTCGTGTTCTGGAATGCGCTGTGGGCGTTCTGCGGGCCAGCCAACCCTCTGCGGGAAGGCTCAGCCGTCGCCGGCCGGCGCCGATCGGTCAGATGTCGGTGTGCTTCAGCACTGCAAGCAAGGACGGAATGTGACAACATCGCGTCATGTGCGGCTCCTTTCTTTGGTGGCGAGTTTGGCGGAAATGCGGGAAGCTCCCGCTTGCCGAGCCAACGCCCGGCGCTGTCCCCGATGGAGGCAATTTCGTCCACCAACGGGGTAACGGAAGAAAAGACCCCGACAGCCGAAGCCATCGGGGTTAGCACCGCGCCTAGGCCACCAGGGAGGGGTGACGACCGCGAGGGAATGCGGCGCGCGGTTGACGACAAAGAGGAAGCCGATCCGCAGAAAGCGAACCGGGAAAAGTGGTCACGGTGGCTGAGGCAGGAGGGCGCACCCATCAATACGGCTCCTTCCAATAGGAGCCGTAGGGCGGGTGAGCCATCACGAAGTCCCGACGGGAAGCCGCCAAGTGCATGAGCACTCGGAAGGTCAGGATCAGCGCGTCAACACCGGAATGGTATTTGACGGCACGGGCGAATATCTCAGCCTCGGCTCTGTGGGTTTCCGGGCGGATCACCAGTGGCGCTCCCATTCGGAATACCGAGGCTCAAGCTTGGCCGCCCGCCACAGCCCAACATACGACTTGACCAGCCATATGAATCCACAGAGGGCGGCGAAGAGAAGGCAGCAAGCTCCGTACAGTTGCTCGCCCTGGAGGGTTTGGAGCGTGTCCAAGAGGTGGTGGCCGGTCATGATTGCACCGGGGGCTTGGGGGCTTGCCACTTGAGACCAGATTCGATCAGCGCAATGCGGGCGATCTGCCGAGCGGTCTCTCCGCCAAGTGGACGCCCGCAATCGGTTCGACCAACGGCAATCCGGCTCAGCGCATCCAGAAGCGTTTCGGATTGGGCGCTCATGGCTGCGCCGACGCAATCAGCCCAGCCGCAACCGAGAACCACACGATGAACCCAAGAGACACCAGGGCGAGACCCCGGAAGTCAGCGAGCGTTCTGTGCTCAGGCTTGGTCGAGATCGTCCAGACGCCGAAGCCGATGGCAAAGGAAAAGCCGGCGGTCAGGAGAACTGTAATGAGGATGAGCGGTGTCACGGTTCCCAGTCCTCCGGGTCACGAGCAGGAAGAGTCGCCCAATCCTCCGCAACAGCCTTCCTGCCCTTAGCCAAGGCACGGGGAATCAATATGGCTGCTAATAGACAGGGAATGAGGAGGAGCCAGGGCATTAGGCTGCGTCCTCAAGGTTGAGAAAGTCGTTTGCTGTGACCTCGCCGCCCGTCTCACGGATGATCGCCACCATGTTCTTGTCGGACGGCTTCAACTCGCCGCGAAGCCAGCGATAGATGCTGTTCGCCTGTCCCAAGCCGAGGCGCTTGCCCATTTGCATGGGGCTAACGTCGTTCTTTTCGAGCCATGTGCTGAGTTTCATAGGACGACAATTTAGCGGGATCGGCTATCATGTCAACAAAAATTAGCGGATTTCGCTTATCGCGCAATTCCGGGGATTTGTGTATGCCCGGCGACATGGCCGCACCAACGAATCGCTTAGAGTTCTGGCGGAAGGAGAGGGGATTGTCGCGCAGGGCACTGGGCGACCTGGCTAAATGTCACCCGCTCACAATCGAAAAATTAGAGCGCGGCAAGATGAGCTTGACCGACGAATGGCTTGCCCGCCTGGCACCGATTTTAGGTGTTGCGAAGGGCGAAATTTTGGAAGACAGTAACGCCATTCCAATTAACGTCAAGATAATCCCTGTCCTTAAGTGGGGCGACGGGCGGGACCTGGGGGAATCTCCCAATATGGGCGACACAGTTGCTGTTGCCACCGATCTGGATGACCTGAGGGCCACCCGTGTTGTGGGCAATGCTATGAGTAGGGTCGCGGCAGCAGATACCGTGATCATCTTCGATAAGAGTGACCTAGAGCTGGTCAATCGGAAGCGCTATCTCATACGTCTCAACGGTGAGATTTTTTTTCGACAATTTAAGAATGTTGGCGGCCCTCCCCGCTTCGAAGCGGAAAGCACGGAGGTTTACGAGGCCATCTACCCGTCCGATCTCAATCCCGTAGAGGTTATTGCGAGGGTGTTGCACGCTGTCGCCGATTTGTGATTAGCGAGATCGGCTAAAAAACTTCTGGACATGTTAGCGTAATCCGCTATAGTCGCTCCATCACGCCATTGATTGGCGGAAAGATGGGGACGATAGAATGGCGCAGACAATCGAAATTATCGCTGACCGCCTGGAGCGGCTTCAGTCTTTCTCCCTCGGTAAGGGGTCGCACACCTCAATCGAGAATGGCGCCTGCATCATGGAGGCCGCTGCCTGGATCGCCGGGGAGCGCTGGTCCGACCATCCGAAATGCGCCTGCCCAGTCATCACTGCATTTCTGCAGAACTGGAATGACAGCCTTTCGGATGAGGACCGCAATCGGCTCTTGAAGCCGCTAGTCCTGCGCGTCGTTGGAACTCGGGCAACACCGGAAATCGAAAAGCGCCGCGCCATTATGGCGGCCGATTGGTATGTCCGCGTCCAGACGCCCACATGGCTGCGGCTCGCTGGACTGGCCGAGCAAGCCGATGCGGTCGCCGCGCTTCCCGAAATCACCGATTTCCTACAATGCCCATCGCTGATGCCGGTGCTGACCGCCGTCCGCGATCAATCGTCGGCGGCACGGTCGGCGGCAGAGTCGGCGGCATGGTCGGCGGCACGGTCGGCGGCATGGTCGGCGGCAGAGTCGGCGGCATGGTCGGCGGCAGAGTCGGCGGCATGGTCGGCGGCACGGTCGGCGGCAGAGTCGGCGGCATGGTCGGCGGCACGGTCGGC